>Ga0272441_10003305_pt1 | contig 30804 bp, 30 predicted proteins | sample SSMProp6N_FD_193582 | JGI IMG/M metagenome (GOLD analysis project Ga0272441, IMG submission 193582) | Marine sediment archaeal communities from Little Sippewissett salt marsh, Falmouth, MA, United States - SSM-Prop-6N | ecosystem: Environmental > Aquatic > Marine > Wetlands > Sediment ... | reverse complement strand
GGCCAGCGCTGCGCTCGGCCCCACCTCGAGCACGGCGCGCCACCACCGGGACGACCGGGTCGGTGGCCCCGTGTAGGCGATCACGGTCATCCGGCCGCCACGCCGCCAACGCCCCGCCTGGATCTGCGCCTCGACCTGCGCATACGTCCAGCCTCGCTCCGCGAGCTGTCGACGGTGGACAACGCCGGCCTGAGCAGAGAGCAGGGGTGCCAGCGACCTGACCCGCTCCTGCCACGCACGTGCTCCGGCCACGCTGCGATCGTTGCCGGGGGCACCACCGTCTCGCTTCGCCCGTCCACAGGGGACCGGACGTCGGGGACGGGGTGGCGTCCGACAGCTGCGGAAGCGTCCGACGGGGGTCGACGCATGGGCTCGGGGCTCTCGGACGCAACGCACCGCGATAGGACAACGTCCGAGCCGCTCGGGGCGGGAGGTGCGAATCGCTCGGACGCAGCCAGGTCAGCGGTCGACGCGCTCAGCCGATGAGGCGTGAGCGCATCGTGCGGACGGCGAGCCAGCCCATGAGCCCGGCAAAGAACACCAGAACACCGACGTGCACGACGTCCACCCAGGAGAGCTGCACGAACACGGCGTCTCGCACCAGCTCCACGCAGTGGTAGAGCGGGTTGAGGTAGGCCAGGGTCTGTGCCCAGCCCGGCGCCTGGTCCAGCGGGAAGAAGGTGCCTGAGACGAGGAAGAGCGGGGTGACGACCGCCGAGGTGATGTAGTTGAACGAGTCGATCGACGGCACCGAGGCGCTGGCCAGGATGCCGAACAGGGCGAAGCCGAGCCCGGTGAGGATCCCGATGAAGGGTACGAGCAGCATCCCCCAGGACGGCGGCAGCCCGAAGATCATCGCGGCGAGCAACGGCGCGCACCCATAGATGCCGGCCTTGGTGGCGATCCACGACGCCTCCCCGAGCACGATCTCGTGGACGTCGATGGGCGCGGCGAGCAGGGAGTCGTACGTCTTCTGGAAGATCCGCCGGATGTAGGTCGTGTACATCCCGGCGAAGACCGACGTGAACAGCACCGCGCTGGCGACGATGCCGGTGCCAAGGAACTGGATGTAGGGGATGTCCCCGATCACGGCGATGAGCGAGCCGAAGCCGAAGCCGAACGCGAGCAGGTACACCAGCGGCTCGACGAGCGCCGAGAACGACGTCGACCGCCAGTACCTGCTGAACAGCGTGATCTCTCGCGTCCAGATCGCCGCGATCGCGGACGGCTCGACCCGGCGCACCTCGTCGGTGGATCCCGGCCGGCTCACGGTGACGGTCATTCCACCTCCTCTCCGGTCAGCAGGACGAAGACGTCCTCCAACGTGGTCTCGCGGACGGAGTCAGGCTCACCGAGAGCGTCGATGAGGGACGCCGGAGCGTCCTCGCCTCGCAGCACCGACACGGACGGCCCAGTGCTGCGGGTCGGCATCCCGGCATCGGCCGCCGAACCCGACACCGAGGCCAGCCGGTACGCGGGGCCGTAGTACTCGAGCGCTCGTGCGCCGACGTGACGCGTCATGAGGTCTCGCGGCGTCCCGCGCGCCACCACCCGACCATGAGACATCATGGCCACATCGTCGGAGAGGCGTTGGGCCTCCTCGATGTAGTGCGTGCTCATGAGCACCGTCACCCCCTGCGAGCGCAGCTCGTCGATCAGCGTCCAGAGCTCGGCACGCACCTGCGGGTCGAGCCCGACGGTCGGCTCGTCGAGCAGCACCAGGCGGGGGGAGTGCACCAGGCCCCGCGCGATGAGCAGCCGCCGCTTCATCCCGCCGGACAGGTCTTCTGCGCGGGCGTCCTGGCGGTCGGCCAGCCGAGCGATCCTGACCGCCCGGTCGACGGCCGTGCGCCTGTCCTCGCCACGCATGCGGTAGAGGGTGGCGAAGACCTCCAGGTTCTGCCTCACGGTGAGCTCGCCGTCGAGGTTGTCCTGCTGCGGGACCACTCCCATCAGTGCCCGCGCCTGCTTCGACTGGGCCGGGATCGCGTGGCCGAGCACGGTGATGGTGCCGCTGTCGGCACGTACCTGCCCGGTGATCATCCGCATGGTTGTCGACTTGCCTGCGCCGTTGGGTCCGAGCAGGCCCATGCAAATGCCGGGAGGGACGTCCAGGTCGAGCCCGTCGACGGCACGGAGCCGGCCGAAGGCCTTGACCACCCCGGCCAGGCTCAGTGCGCTCACCGACCGCACTCTACGAAAGCCGTCGTCGCCTACCGTGGGCGTCGATGAGCGAGCCGGAGCCACCAGGCGGCGAGGTGCCCCGAGAGCCGGGCGACCCGCGCGACCTACGGTGCTCCGACGCCGAACGTGAGGTGGTCGCCGAGGCGTTGCGGCAGGCTGCAGGCGACGGACGCCTCACCCTCGAGGAGATGTCCGACCGGCTCGACCAGACGTACTCGGCGCGTACCTACCGTGACCTCGAGCCGATCGTGAAGGACCTGCCCGGCGTCACGGTGCCCGGTGTCCCCGCCCAGCCTGCCGCGTCACCGGGCTCACCGCCCGGCGGTGCGGTGGTGCCCATGCCCGGACGTCCGGTCGTCGGCTCGTCCACGACGCCCGACTCGGCGGTGGCTGTCTTCTCCGAGACGAGACGCACCGGGGTGTGGACGGTGCCCGGCGACTACGCGGGTCTCGCCGTGTTCGGCAGCGTGACCCTCGACCTGCGGGAGGCCTCGTGGTCGTCACAGACCGTGCGGCTGCAGGCCAACGCGGTGCTCGGCGAGGTGACCGTGATCGTCGACGACTCCGTGACGGTGCGCACGACCGGCACGCCGGTGCTCGGGGAGTACAACGGCCCGCACGAGCCGCCGCAGCCGGACCGGCCCCACGTGGAGCTCACCGGGCTGGCGCTTCTCGGCAGCGTCGAGGTCAAGCGCAAGCGCCCCAAGCGACGCCGCACCTGACCCTGGGGCGAATCAGTCGTGGAGCGCGGCCCGCAGCTCGGCCGCGGTGGGCGGGTCGCACCCCGGCCGGGTCACCGTGATGCCGGAGGCCGCCGCTGCCGTCCGCAGCGCGGTCTCGACCTGCGCATCGCTCAGAGCCGTCAGCCCGGCCGAGGGCGGGACGCCCTCAGCGAGCATGTCCAGCAGCGCGGTGAGAAGCCCGGCAGTGAAGGTGTCACCGGCTCCGATCGTGTCGGCGACGACGACATCAGCGCTCGGCACGTCCACGACGTCCCGGCCGGCGCGGAAGGCCCGTGCCCCCTCGGCCCCGGCCGTGACCACCACGAGCGCGGGTCCCCGCTCGAGCCACCGCCGGGCGGTGTCTTCAGGGTCACTGTCCGGTTCCAGGGTGGCGAGATCCTCGTCGCTCACCTTGACCAGATGGGCGACCGAGATGGCCTCCTCGATGAAGGCCGTGCTCTGCGGGCCGAGCAACGCGGGTCGGATGTTCGGGTCGTAGGAGACCAGGCAGTCACGTCGCGCCGCGTCCGCGAGCATGCGCAGAACCACTGACGCCCCCGGTGGGGTCCATGACGCCACGGAGGCGGTATGCACGGCCCGCGTCCCGGCAGCCGGCTGACCGCGCAGCTCCTCGGCAGTCCACTGCCAGTCGGCCGTCCCGATGGTCCAGAAGGCGTAGGAGGCGTGGCCCTCGTCGTCGGTGGTCGCCACGGCAAGTGTGGACGGCTCGTCGGCCTGCACACTGCCGGTGAGGTCGACCCCGTTGTCGAGCAGTCGTGCTCGTGCCCGCTCGCCGAAGACGTCGCTGCCGAACCGGCCGAGGAACGTGACCGGCACGCCCAACCTCGCACACGCCAGGGCGGTGTTCGCCGGGCTGCCACCGGGTACCGGGTTCAGCGTCCCGTCCGGGAGTTCGATGAGGTCGGCAACCGTCTCACCGCACACCGTGATCACGTCGACTCACCCTAGTGGCGGCGCACTGCTGGGGCTCGCTTCGCGCGAAGTCGTCCGAGCAGGGACGATAGGGCCGTGGCGCGCAAGCGAGGCACCGAGACCATCGGCGACATGGTGCGGTCGATGCTGGTCGTGCTCATCCCGGTCGCGCTGATCGCGGGTTTCGTCGGGCTGGTACGTCCCTCGACGGCCGAGGTGCGCGAGGTGGACTGGGAGGCGACGTTGGAGACCGCCCGGGAGTCCGCCGAGTTCGCTGTGCTCGGCCCGGACGACCTGCCGGAGGGCTGGACGGCCACACGGGTCGCCTACGAGAGAGGTGCCTCGGCAGCAGACGATGCGTGGCGGCTGAACGTCGTCACCGGCGACGACGAGTACGTCGGGCTGGTCCAGCGCCCGGGAGACCTCGACCGGGTCGTGCGCGCCGAGCTGCCCGGCTACACCTCCGACGGCACGTCGCTGGTCGCCGGCGAGACCTGGGAACGCTACGTCGCCGGGGATGAACTTTCCGACCATGCGCTGGTGCGCCAGGTCGGTGACACCGTGGTCGTGGTGCTCACGTCCGCACGCGGCTACTCGCTCGCGGAGTCGTTCGCCTCGTCGCTGCGCTGAGCCTCGTCCAGTCGCCGCTGCGCGTCGTCGAGCAGGCTCTGGCAGCGGTCGGCCAGCCGTTCCCCGCGCTCCCACAGCGCCAGTGACTGCTCGAGCGTCAGCCCGCCGGTCTCCAGCCCGCGGACGACGCCGGCGAGCTCGTCTCGGGCCTGCTCGTAGGACAGGCTGTCGACGGAGGGCTCGGGTGCATCGACCATGATGCGAGCCTACGCAGGGGGCGTCGGGTCTTTGACGACGTCGGCGGCGAGGTCTCCGTGTGCGAGGACGATGCGCAGCCGCTCGCCGTGGACGACGTCGTCGGGTCGCCGCAGGACGGCCCCGTCGGCCCGTTGGACGACGGCGTACCCGCGCTCGAGTGTGGCGGCGGGGGAGAGGGCGCGCACCTGCAGGCGTGCGTGGTCGACCGTCACGGCTTCTCGGTCCAGGGTCGTGCGCAGTGCCCGTCGACCGTCGCTACGTGCCTGCTCGGTGTCCGTGCGACGCGGCTCGACAAGCACCCGCCGCGGGCGCGTCAGGGCCGGATGGGACCGCCACGCCTCCAGCCTGGTCTGTTCGGTGTCGAGGGTCGCACGCACGCGAGCGTCCAGCCGTGCTCGGGCGGCGTCGACCCTGCGCATCTCGTCGGCGACGTCCGGCACGACCCGCTTCGCAGCGTCGGTGGGGGTGCTCGCACGTACGTCGGCGACGAGATCGAGCAGCGGTGAGTCGGTCTCGTGCCCGATCGCCGAGACCACCGGGGTGCGGAGCGCGGCGACAGCCCGTACGAGCGCCTCGTCGGAGAACGGCAGCAGGTCTTCGGTGGAGCCGCCGCCGCGAGCAAGGATGATGACGTCGACCAGGGGGTCGTTCTCGAGACGGCGCAGTGCCGAGGTGATCTCGGGAACGGCATCGGGCCCCTGCACCGGGACGTTCTCGACGCGGAAGCCGATGCCCGGGGCGCGCACGCGTGCGTTGGCAAGCACGTCGTGCTCGGCGGCGGAGCCTCGCCCGCACACCAGACCGACGAGGGTCGGGACGAAGGGCAGGGGGTGCTTGCGCTCGGGTGCGAACAGTCCCTCTGCGCTGAGCAGCCGACGAAGCTCCTCGATGCGGGCGAGCAGCGCACCCAGGCCCACGGGACGGATGTCGTCCACCGCCAGGCTCAGCGTCCCGCGAGCGAAGTACCACTGGGGCTGTCCGTGCACGACGACGCGCGCTCCCTCGGTGAGCGGCGGTGACGTGCCGCCGGCGACCTCGGTCGGGCAGGTGACCTGCAGCGACACCTGCGCTGACGGGTCCCGCAGCGTGAGAAAGGTGGTGCGCGAACCAGGACGTCGGTTGATCTGAGTCACCTGACCCTCGACCCAGATGGCACCGAGCCGGTGGATCCAGGCGCCGATCTGCTGCGACACCAGCCGCACGGGTGCGGGCTGCTCAGGGGAGGTCTGCAGCGCCATCGGGTGCGAGCCTACGGTCGCTACCTACCATGGACACATGAGCGACTCGACGAAACGCACCCTCCTGGCCTCCCCGCGCGGCTACTGCGCGGGCGTCGACCGGGCCGTGGTGACCGTCGAGAAGGCGCTGGAGCACTTCGGTCCGCCGGTGTACATGCGCAAGCAGATCGTGCACAACCGGCACGTCGTCGAGGTGCTCGAGGAGCGCGGCGCCGTCTTCGTGGACGAGCTCGACGAGGTTCCCGAGGGGTCGTTGGTGGTCTTCTCCGCGCACGGGGTGTCGCCCGCGGTGCGCCAGCAGGCCGAGGACCGCAACCTGCGCACCATCGACGCCACCTGCCCCTTGGTGACCAAGGTGCACTCGGAGGCGCGCCGGTTCGCCAAGGACGAGTACGAGATACTCCTGATCGGCCACGACGGCCACGAAGAGGTGGAGGGGACCACCGGCGAGGCGCCCGAGAACATCACCCTGGTGCAGGACCCGAGCGAGGCCGCTGCCGTGGAGGTCGAGTCCTCGTCGCGGCTGGTCTGGCTGTCGCAGACCACGCTCAGCGTCGACGAGACGATGGAGACGGTCACGAAGCTGCGTGAGCGCTTCCCCGGCCTGGAGGACCCGCCCAGCGACGACATCTGCTACGCGACTCAGAACCGCCAGGTCGCCGTGAAGGAGATCGCCCCGCAGGCCGACCTGGTGATCGTCGTCGGGTCGTCGAACTCCTCGAACTCGGTACGCCTCGTCGAGGTGGCACTCAACGCCGGAGCGAAGGCCGCCCACCGAGTGGACAACGCCGGCGAGATCGACGAGTCGTGGTTGGACGGCGTCCAGACCGTTGGCGTGACCAGCGGCGCGTCGGTGCCGGACTCGCTGGTCGGCGGTGTCATGGACTACCTGGCCGAACGCGGCTTCCCGGTGCCGGAGGAGTTCGTCACCGCCAAGGAGTCGGTCGTGTTCTCGCTGCCGTCAGAGCTGCGCAGGGAGCTGAAGAAGGCCGGGTCTGCGCGCGGCTCCGAGAGCGTCTGACGGCGCTCGCGCCGTAGGGCACACGACTGTGGCATCTCAGCAGGACCGCGGCGCGGGGGACGCCCCGGCCTCGGCGGGCTCCACGTACGGCTCCGGGGAGCGTGTCTTCGGTCCTCCCCGCGGCACGTTCGACGTCGAGTGGGTTGCCCGCGAGGTCGATCGGCTCACCGGGGCGGGCTACTCGCCCGCGCACGACTGGGTCGCGACGGCCTGGGGCCACGCACGACACACCGCCGCCCTCGGCGAGGACGACATCCGCGCAGCCGTCCTGGCATCCGGCGCCGACGCTGCGACTGCGGACCTCGTCGCCCGCCACGTGGTGGCCTACTGCGAGGCCTACGAGGTCGATCCCGCCGGCTGATCACACCCGACGTCGACCGCCGTGGCTGGACGGTTCAGCCGGCGGCGGCGTCCCCGCGCCGAAGGCTGCGAACGTCAGCGGATGCCTCCGAGTCCAGGGCGACGGCTTCGTCCCACGCGACCAGCTCGGCAGCGCTCACCGGCCGCACCGCGTCCTCGATGGGCTTCTGCTGCGGCAGCTCGTCCGTGACCACCCCGAGGTCGTTCATGCGACGGGCGCTGACCAGTACCTGGCGCTCCAGCGAGCCGATCGTCTGGTTGTAGGTCGTGACCGTGGTGGTGATCGCCCGGCCGAGCTTGTCGAGGTGGCCACCCATCGTGCCCAGGCGCTTGTACAGCTCACGTCCGAGCGACGAGACCTCCACGGCGTTCTCCGTGACCTTGGCCTGGGCGAGCATGAACGCCGCGGTGCGCAGCAGCGCGATGAGGACGGTGGGCGTGACGACCATGACCCGCTTGGCGAAGGCGTCGTCCATCAGCGTCGGATCACGCTCCAGCGCAGGCGCCAGCAGCGACTCTCCGGGGACGAAGAGCACGACGAACTCCGGACTGTTCGGGAACTGCTCCCAGTACGCCTTGCCGGCCAGCGAGTCCACGTGGTCGCGCAGGTGGCGGGCGTGGGCCTTCATGCGCTCCTCCTGGTGCGCGGGGTCGTCGCTCTCGAGGGCATCGAGGTACGCCGCGAGCGACACCTTCGAGTCGACGACGATGCTCCGCCCCTCCGGAAGGTTGATCACCATGTCGGGCCGCTGGGCGGACGACCCGACGACGGTCACCTGCTCGGAGAAGTCGCAGTGCTCGACCATGCCGGCCATCTCCACGGCGCGGCGCAGCTGGAGCTCTCCCCACTGGCCACGAGTCTGGGGGCGTCGCAGGGCGCTGACCAGTGCCCCGGTCTCCTTGGTCAGCTGTGCCTGGGTCTCGGCCATCGATCGCACCTGCTCGCTGAGCCCTGAGTACGCGTCTGCTCGTCTCTGCTCGAGCTGGCGGACGTGCTCGTCGACCTTGGCCAGGGACTCCTTCAAGGGTGCGACCATGGTCTCGACCTGGGTGGACCGCTTCTCGAACTCGGCCTTCTGCTGCTCTCGCGCGCGGGCGAGCTGCTGCTCGGCCAGCTTGATGACGGCCTCCGAGTTGGAGTGCAGCGCCTTGGCTGCCAGTGCCTCGAACTGCTCCCGGAGCTTCTCGTGGGCCTGGGCGAGGTCGTCAGCGCGTCGGGCCGCGGCTTCCCTCTCGTGCTCCAGCGCGGACTGAACGCGGGCGAGACTCGACGCCGTGTCAGCGGCCTCGCGCTGCACGGTCTCCACTCGGCCTCGCGCGTCGTCCCGTTCCCGTGTCGCGGCGTCGGCACGCTGCTGGGCGGCTCGAGCGTCCGCCTGCGCCGTCCCGAGCTGGGCAGCCTGCTGCCCGCGACCCATCGCGCGTCCGAGAAGTGCCCCGACGACGAGGCCGGTGAGCAGCAGGACGACGGGGAGAACGAGGTCTGTTGCGGTCATGGCATCAACTGTGCCGCGGGGGTCCGACACAGTCGTGCAACGGCGCGCGGCGACGGCCGTCCTGACCACACCGGCGGCAGATCTACCCTTGGTCGCTCGTGGCCCTCACCATCGGCATCGTCGGTCTGCCCAACGTCGGCAAGTCCACCCTGTTCAACGCCCTCACCCGCGCTGACGTGGTGGCCGCGAACTACCCGTTCGCCACCATCGAGCCCAACGTGGGAGTGGTGGGCGTGCCCGACGACCGGCTGCCGGTGCTGTCCAAGATGTTCGACTCGGCCAGACAGGTGCCCGCCACCGTGTCGTTCGTCGACATCGCCGGCATCGTTCGTGGCGCGTCCGAAGGTGCGGGGCTGGGCAACCAGTTCCTCTCCCACATCCGCGAGTCGGACGCCATCTGCCAGGTCATCCGCGCCTTCGACGACCCCGATGTCGTGCACGTGGACGGCCGGGTCGACCCATCGTCCGACATCGAGACCATCAACACCGAGCTGATCCTCGCCGACCTGCAGACCATCGAGCGTGCGCACCCACGTCTGGTCAAGGAGGCCAAGCAGCACAAGGACCGGGCCGAGGTGCTGGTGGCCGTGGAAGAGGCCCAGGCCGTGCTCGAGGCCGGGCGGACGGTCTTCGAGGCCCGGCTGGACCTCGAGCCGTTGCGTGAGCTGTTCCTGCTCACCGCCAAGCCGTTCCTGTACGTGTTCAACCTCGACCAGGACTCCCTGGTCGACACCGAGCGCCGGTCCCGCCTTGCCACCCTGGTCGCACCGGCCGAAGCGGTGTTCCTCGATGCGCAGGTGGAGTCCGAGCTGGTCGAGCTCCCGCCGGACGAGGCGCTGGAGCTGCTGCAGTCGGTGGGCCAGGACGAGTCGGGCCTCGACATGCTGGCGCGAGTCGGGTTCGAGACGCTGGGCCTGCAGACCTTCCTCACCGCCGGGCCGAAGGAGTCACGCGCGTGGACGATCCGTCGAGGCGCGACGGCGCCCGAGGCCGCCGGAGCGATCCACACGGACTTCCAGCGCGGGTTCATCAAGGCCGAGGTCGTCTCCTACGACGAGCTCGTGGCCGCCGGGTCGATGGCCGAGGCCAAGTCGCGGGGCAAGGTGCGTATGGAGGGCAAGGACTACGTGATGGCCGACGGCGACGTCGTGGAGTTCCGCTTCAACGTGTAGCTGGGTGTGTTGTCGCAGGTCAGACGTGGTGCTCGGATGCTCGGCAGCGCCGGCGCGACACTGGTCCCTCCGTCGAGTGACCTCCGTCCCTTGAGCGCTGGGCTAGCCAGGCGGACGGTGGTATCTGAGTACGTGCAGTCGACCGACTCGGAGCTTCTCTCGTGGCACCATCTCAGACTGTTGCTCGTTCGACGGACTCGCGGTTCGCCGCGGTTGTCCGCTCTCGCCCCGTTCTGGCGTTCGCGGTTCTCACGTTCGCGTTGTCGTGGAGCATGTGGCTGCTTGGCTTCCTGACCTCGGTGGACGTCTTCCTCTTCCTCGGGGGCCTCGGCCCGCTGGGTGCTGCGCTCATCGTGTCCTGGCAGCTGGGCACCACACAGACGTGGCTGCGCCGGGTTCTGCGCTGGCGCGTCTCGCCGTGGTACTACGCGTTCGCCGTGCTGTTCCCGGTGGTGCTCTACGCGGCGACGAACGTCGTGGCCCTCTTGTTCGGGGAGCCGCTGGACACCTCGCTGCTGGACGGGTTCGTCCCGTCCTACCTGGGGACCTGGGGCGCCGTGTTGTTCCTGGGCGGGCTGGAGGAGCCGGGGTGGCGCGGGTTCGCGTTGCCCCAGCTGCAGGGCCAGTACTCGCCCGTGCGCGCCACCCTGGTGCTGGGCGTGATCTGGGGCCTGTGGCACCTGCCGATCCAGCCGCTGGCCATCGTCCTGACGGTGCCCATGGCGTTCTTCTACACCTGGCTGTTCAACCGCACCCAAAGCGCGCTGCTGTGCATCGTGCTGCATGCCAGCATGACCCCGGCACAGGATCATCTGCGCATCGTCGCCGACACCCCCACGCTGGAGCTGGCCGTCGTCCTCGTCATGGTCGCGGCAGCTGCCGGGTTCGTCGCAGCGACCCGCGGACGACTCGGCCAGGCAGCCGGCACACCGAGTCGATCGGGATCTTGACGTCGCCCGCGGGCGGGCAGGACCGCGAGGGGTCGCGGCCCCAGGTGTCGTGGACACGGCCGCTGATGCCAGCGGCCAAGCCGTGCTTCTGCTCTGCGAAGGCACCGGCGCGCCAGCGGTCACCGTCCAGTGCTCCTTCGACGTCCTCCCCGGTCCGCCCGCAGGCGCACGGCGACGCGGTCGCACGAGGTGCCGAGGCGCAACCAGCAGGTCAACCTCGCGTGGCGGTGCCAGCCCGGGGGTCGTCGTGTCAGGTCTCGATGGCCTTCTTGAAGAGCGTGAGCATGGTGTCCAGGTCGTGGTCCCCATCCCAGTAGATGCGGTCCTCGACCTTGTCGAGCAAGGGCACCTTGGAGGAGAAGGCGAAGGCGATGCTCATCGTCGTGCCGGTCTCGTCCGGTTCGACGGTGAACGTCCACGCTGTGTTGGCGTCAGGGTTGCGATCCGTGAAGCGCTCGTTCGGGACGTACTCCTGGCGGACGAAGGTCGCGTCGAAGTGGAAGATGAACAGCGCCCCCGTGAACGACCACGTGGAGCCGAGCCCTCCGTCGTCTGTCATCGTCACGTCGGTGAGCTCGCCCTTCATGTGGCCCGTGAGACGTGAGTACGGGAACTCCTCCATCACCTCGTAGAAGTGGTGGGGGTCCTTGACGTGGTCGAAGACCTTCTCGACCGGGGCGTCGATGTGGATGCTGCGCGTGTGCGTAGTCGTGCTCATCGTGCTGGCCCCCTTCGTAAGCGTCCCACCCGGTCGTGGCCGGTGACCTGCTGCTCCTGCGGCCGTCTGCCGCAGGCACCCTCACTGTGAACGTCCTGCCGATCGAGCCGGGCGGCAAGTGCCCGAGGTCCCGTTCGGCTACCTCTTGACGACGGGTGGGCTGCGGAGTAGTCCGTAGATGAGCGGGAGGGGGTGAACGAGATGGACGCAGCAGTCATCCACAAGTGGGAGTCGACGGTCCCTGGCCGTGAAGCCGATGCTCTGCAGCTCATGAGAGACACCAACGACTTCTGCGACAAGGCGATCGCGGACGGCAAGATCACCAGCTACGACTGGTTCCTGTCAGCTGGGCTCGGGTGGAACCTGTTGGTCGTGCGTGGCGCGAAGGAGCCTCTTGACGCACTGATGGCCACGCCGGAGCTGGTCATGCTGAACATGCGCAGCGGCCTGATCAACGAGGGCCTCGAGTTCGGCTACTTCGCTTGCGGCGACTCGATCGAGCTGACCATGGGTGCCTTCGGAGCCGCAGTCGAGCAGCTGACGTAGCCCGGGTGTGACGTGGCCGTCGCGGTCAGCCGCGAAGGCCGGTCACGTAGTCGATGTAGCGCTGCTTGGCCTCGTCGGCCGAGAGCCCCTTGTTCTTGGTCCAGGCGTCGTACTTGGCCCGGCCCACCATGTCGAGCCTGCTCGGCTTCTTGCCGGAGACGTCACCGACAGTGGCCTGCTTGTACAGCGCGTACAGGGCGAGCTTGGCATCGTTCCCCGGGTCATCGGCCAGTGCCGTGACGTCCTGCTGGGCCTGCGCGAACGCCTCATCGAGCGCACTCATGGCTGTCTCCTCCGATGTCGGTTGGCACCCTGAGCCTGGCACACCGCTCACGCGATGTCGTCGGTTCCGCCGACTGTCGTCGAAGGTGCACGGTGAGAACGCGCCTCGTCCATTCGGCCATCAGGCTGTAGGCCCCGCAACCGGCCGTCTCGCGTCGCTGACACGATGTGCCCGTGGACCTGTTCGACCGCCGCCAGTTCGGCATTCTGCTCCACCCGTCATCCTTCCCCGGCCGTGACCTGATCGGCACGTTGGGGGACGAGGCCTACGCCTTCGTCGACTGGCTGTCCTCGACCGGCGCGGGGGCCTGGCAGATCCTGCCCCTGACCATGAACGGGCAGCACGAGTCCCCCTACTTCAGCTCGTCGGCCTTCGGCGGCAACCCATGGCTGATCGACCTGCCAGATCTTCACCGACGCGGACTCCTCCCGCAGCTGCATCTGCGTGACTCAGTGACAGACGCGGCGGTGCCGTTCGACGACCTCCCGCGGGTCAAGCTGCCCCAGCTGATGGAGGCTGCCGACCGACTCCTGTCCGACGACGACCACCCTGCCCGAGAGCACCTCGAGCGGATGCGCGCCACGGAGCCCTGGCTGACCGACACGGCGCACTTCTACGCCCTCCAGGACGCCCATGACCGAGCCCCGTGGTTCGAGTGGCCGACCCCGATTCGACGCCGCGATCCCGGCGCGATCGTGTCCTCGCGGGACGAGTTACGGGACGCAATCGCCCGCTGGGAGGCCGTGCTGTCCCTCTTCGACCTGCAGTGGATGCCGCTGAAGAAGCAGGCGAACCGACGCGGCCTCACCGTGATTGGCGACCTGCCCATCTACGTGAGCCACGACTCCGCAGACGTCTGGCTGCACCAGGACGAGTTCTACCTCGACGACGACGGCCGGCTACTGGTGCAGTCCGGGGTGCCACCGGACTACTTCAGCGAGACCGGTCAGCTCTGGGGCAACCCGCTGTACCGGTGGGACGTGATGGCGCAACGCGGCTTCGACTGGTGGCTCGCTCGGCTGCGCCGCTGCCTCGCCCTGAGTGACGTCGTGCGCATCGACCATTTTCGTGCTCTGTCGGCCTACTGGGAGATTCCCGGCGACGCCCGCGACGCTCGCGCGGGCCAGTGGGTTCCCGGCCCGGGGCAGGCGTTCGTGGACGCCCTGCGAGCGGCGTTCCCGTCGATGCCCTTCGTCGCAGAAGACCTCGGGACTCTCGACGAGGACGTCCTGACGCTGCGCGACGACAACGGGTTCCCGGGCATGCGCATCCTCCAGTTCGGCTTCGACGGCACCCCCGACAACCCGCACCAGCCGCACCGCTTCGTCGAGCAGTGCCTGGTGTACACGGGCACGCACGACAACCAGCCCGTCGCCGGGTGGTGGCACTCGCTGAGCGACGCCGAGCGCGCGGTGGTCGCGGCGTACTACCAGGTCCCGTCGGATGCCGACACCGGCCGTGTGGTGTGGTCACTCATCGAGGCGGCGATCGGGTCACGTGCCCAGGTCGCCGTGATCCCGCTGCAGGACCTGCTCGTGCTCGACGATCGCGCTCGGATGAACGACCCGTCCGTCTTCGTCGGCAACTGGTCGTGGCGTGCCCCTCCTGACGGGACGTCCGCGGAGCTGGCGCGGTCCCTTCGTCATCTCGCTGAGCGCTACGGCAGGGTCGACGCCTCGTAGACCGGCGACGTCACGGACGGTCGGGCACCTGCCGCGCCGCCACGAGCTCGGCGAGTGCTCCCAGCCGGCGGATTCGCCGTCGCTGGCCCCACGCACTGAGTGGCGCGACGAATCGCTCCAGCACGCCTGCGCCGGGCCCATCCAGCTGGGCCTCGAACACCACCCGCGTCTGGTCGGGAGTCACCGCCTCGACCCCATCGCGGTAGTGCAGCTCGTATCCGAAGGCACGAGTGCGCCACTGGATGCCCTCGCCGGTGACGGCTCGGGTCACCGACATGGTGGTCGGCGGGCCGAACCATGGGCGTACGCGTCCGGTCCACCCCTCGTGCACGCGGGAGGTGTCACCGCGCACGGCCTGCACCGACGCCACGTGCGGCGACCAGAGCGACCAGGCCGACACGTCGGTGATGAGGTCGTGGACGACCTCGGGCTCGGCGCGGACGACCTGCTCGTTGCGGATCACGCATCGACGGTAGCCGGGGTGCACGGAGCGAGCCTCCGATGCACCATCGGAACGGCCCGAGACGCCGCGGCTACGGGGTGATCTCCGGGCGCGTCGGACCGCGGTCCAGGGCGGAGCCTGGAGAGCCGCCGCCCTTGCGCTTGACATCGACCGCGCCCATGAGAGCGACTCCCGTCACCCGGACGGTGACTCCCCGGTCGGGCCGGCCATCCGCCGCGTCGTCCCGAGGGCCCTCGAACCCGCCCATGATGCCCACGCCGTCGACGACGACACGCACGTCGGCCGGTGCCCGGATCTCGATCCCGCCCCAGAAGGCCACGGCGTTGATCGTCACCGACGGCACCTCGAAGCGCGCCTGACGCAGGTCGAGATCGACGCCGCCCATGATGGCGACGGCGGTGAACGACGGTGGCACCACCCAGGCGCCCTTGCGGGTGGCGCCGCCCATGATGGCCACTGCCGAGCCGCTGCTCGCCTCGCCGCCGATGCGATCCAGCGCGCCCGCTCCGGCGGGTGACGGCCGTGGGGACGCACCGGGGCGTGGCGTCGGCAGGTTCACCGCAGGGGAGCCCGGCAGGTCCAGCACCAGGGGTTCGAGGTCGCGGTAGGTGCGGGCCGCGTACGCCTGGTCGAGTCGGTCGGAGAGCTCGTTGTAGTCCAGTCGTCCGTCTGCCATGGCGCCCCGCAGCACCTCGGCGACCGCCTCGCGGTCCGCGTCGGAGCAGCGCATGTCCCGCGGGTCGGGGGAAGCGGGCTCCAGGTCGCTCACAGGCGAAGACGGTACGCCGTAGGGTCAGCGCCGATGGGCCGAACCAACCTCACGCCGGCGGAGGTGGTCGACTACGCCGAGTCGACCAGCTGTGCCTCGGCGGCCATGCCGCGGGCGAGGTTCGTCACCCGTGCCGTGCTCGGCGGGGCGTTCCTGGGCGTCGGCGGGCTGCTGGGCACGGTCGTCGCGGGTGGGGCTGTCGAGCTGGGCGAGTCCAACCCTGGCCTGCAGAAGTTCGTCTTCGGCGCGGTGTTCCCGCTGGGCTTCATCGCCGTCGTACTCACCGGCGCCGACCTGTTCACCTCGAACTGCGCCACCTTTCTGGTGGCGTGGTACCGCCGGTCGCTGGGTGCCGCGGCGGTGCTGCGGACATGGACCCTGAGCTACCTGGGCAACTTCGCGGGGGCACTCGCGGCGGCGGCGCTCCTGGGGATCGCCACGGGCATCTACGTGGCCGGGGCAGACGCGACCGTCTTCCTGCACGAGATCGTGGCAGGCAAGCTCGACCGCTCCTTCGTCGAGACGCTCGTCAGGGGGGTGGGGGCCAACCTGCTGGTGTGCATTGCCGCCTGGCAGGCCTACTCCTCCGGTGACACCCTCGGCAAGATGGCCGGCATCTGGTTCCCCGTCATGGGCTTCGTCGCCCTCGGCATGGAGCACTCAGTGGCGAACATGTTCTTCGTCCCCGCGGCGATCCTGTCCGGGCTGGACGCCACGTGGGCCGAGTTCCTGGTCGACAACCTGCTGCCCGCCACGATCGGCAACATGATCGGTGGAGGCGTGTTCATCGGTCTCGCCTACGCCTGGATCTACACCGGCGGACCCCGCCCACCGGCGACTGCGTCGACCAGTGCCACCCGCGCCGACCGCCGCTGACGGCCCGAGTGACCGATGACGCCCGGCGACGACGTGGCAGGCGACCTGGTGGTCAACCGGTCGCTGACCATTCCCGCCGACGAGCTCGCCTGGCGGTTCTCGCGGTCCTCCGGGCCGGGTGGCCAGGGTGTGAACACCACGTCCAGCCGGGTGGAGGTGCGCTGGGACGCCGACGCGTCGCGCGTGCTGTCGCCTGCTCAGCGTCGTCGGCTCCGGGCGAGGGTTCCCGACGGTGTTCTCAGGGTCGTGGCCGCGGACGAGCGGTCGCAGTGGCAGAACCGTCGCGCCGCCCGTGAGCGGCTGCGCGCCGCCGTGCTGGCGGCGATCGCGCCCCCGCCGCCGTCCCGACGTCCGACGCGGCCCAGCCGATCCGCCGTCGAACGGCGCCTCACCGCCAAGCGTCGTCGAGGGGAGACGAAGCGTCTGCGCCGTGATCACCGTGAGTAGCTCGGGGAGTGCCTGAGGCGTCACGGGTGAGGGGCAGCACGCCCGAGCTGCTCCGACTCAGGTGGCGTCGTGACCGGCGGCGATGCCGTCGATGACCCGTGCGAGGGCCAGATCTTTCTCGGTCACGCCGCCGGCGTCGTGGGTGCTGAGGGCGAAGCGCACCCGACGCCAGCGGATGTCGATGTCCGGGTGGTGGTTGGCCTGCTCGGCGGCAACGGCGACGTCGTCCACGACACGGACGGCAGTGAGGAAGTCGGGAGCGGTGATGGTGCGCTCCAGAGAGGTCGTGCTCCCGTTCCACAGCGGAAGGCTCTCCAGTGCCGTGGCCAGGGCCGCAGGCCCGATCAGCTCGCTCATGACTCAACGGTGGCACACCACGACCGTCCCGGCGACCCATGGCAGGGTTCGTGGCCAGGAGGGCGTGCGATGACGAGACCGCAGGTCGTGGTGGGTGCGGCGATCGTGCGTGACGGCCAGCTGCTGGCTGCGCGCCGCTCGGCCCCGTCGGCGGTCGCCGGCGGCTGGGAGTTCCCGGGCGGCAAGGTCGAGCCGGGGGAGACCGAGGTCGGCGCGCTGCGACGCGAGTGCTGCGAGGAGCTCGGGGTGCAGGTGGACGTCGGGGCCCGGGTGGGCCCCGACGCCGCATTGCCCGGTGGCGCTCTGCTTCGCGTGTACCTGGCCACGGTGCCTGCTGGCGACGAACCTGCTGCCTTGCAGGACCACGACCGGCTCGCCTGGCTGGGGCCCGACAGGCTGGCCGGTGTGGCCTGGCTCCCGGCCGACTGGCCGGTCGTCCACGCCGTCGCCGATCTCCTGGCCACGCCTGAGCCGCTGGCCGGCGGGAGGGTCGGCGGTGCCGTTCGGGTGGGGGACACCGTTCGCCGTCCCACCGGGGCATGGACGCCCGCCGTCCACGCGCTGCTGGCCCACGTCCATGCCGCTGGTCTTCCGCACGTCCCGGACCTGCTGGGGACTGACCCTGACGGCCGCGAGGTGCTGCGCTTCGTGCCTGGACGGACCGTCGGCGACGACGACGTGGTCGACCCCGCGTTCCGGCGAGGTGCGCTCGTCGCCTCCCTCGGGGCCTGGCTGCGTGCGCTGCACGACGCGACGACGGACTTCCCGGCCGAGCCGCTGACGTGGCGGCGTGGACGGGTGGCGCGTAGCGCAGGTGGTGTCATCTGCCACAACGACCTCAGCCCGCACAACGTCGTGGTGGACGCCGACGGCCGGCTGGCGGTGGTGCTCGACTGGGACATGGCGGCTCCAGGCAACCGTGGTGACGACCTGGCCTTCGCTGCCTGGCAGTTCGTCCTGCGCCATGGCGACCGGCCGGAGGCGGAGGCCGCCGGGCTGCGCGCGCTGGCCGAGGGGTACGGCCAGCCGCTGGACGACCCGGTCGCCGTGCTGGACCGCGTGGGGCCGCGGCTGCGCGGCGCTGTGCGCTTCATGCGCCGGGGTGCTGCCGCCGGCGACCCAGGGCTGCAGCGGTTGCTGACCACAGGCATCCCCGAGGCCACCGAGGCTGGGGCGAGGGCGTTGGCGCGGCGGCGCGACGCGCTCGTCGCCCTCCTGCGCTGACCCTCCACCCTGCGCTGACCCTCCACCTCACGTGGTCAGTTCCGCGGGGCAGGTGCGCAAGGATGGTGGCATGCCTGTTCGGGACGACCTGCGCAACGTGGCCATCGTGGCTCACGTCGACCACGGCAAGACCACCCTGGTCGACGCCATGCTGTGGCAGTCCGGGGCCTTTCGGGCGAACCAGGACGTCGCCGAGCGCGTTCTCGACTCCGGTGACCTGGAGCGGGAGAAGGGCATCACGATCCTGGCCAAGAACACCGCGGTGCGCTGGCAGCGCGGATCGGCCGCCGAGCATCCGGTGACGGTCAACATCATCGACACCCCCGGACATGCGGACTTCGGCGGCGAGGTCGAGCGCGGTCTGGCCATGGTCGACGGCATCGTCCTGCTCGTCGACGCGAGCGAGGGCCCGCTGCCACAGACGAGGTTCGTGCTGCGCAAGGCCCTCGAGGCCGACCTCCCCATCGTGGTGTGCATCAACAAGACCGACCGGTCCGACGCGCGCATCGCGGCCGTGCTGGACGAGGTCTACGAGCTGTTCCTCGACCTGGACGCCACGGAGGCGCAGATCGAGTTCCCGGTCGTGTACGCGGCGGCCCGCTCCGGCCTCGCGTCCCTGACCCAGCCGGCGGATGGCACCGAGCCGGACGCGGACGATCTCGTCCCGCTCATGGAGACGATCCTGACCACCGTCCCCGCGCCGACCTACGACGCGGACGCCCCCCTGCAGGCGCACGTCACGAACCTCGACGCCAGCCCGTTTCTCGGCCGGCTCGCGCTGTGCCGCATCCATGCGGGCACCCTGCGCCGGGGCCAGCAGGTCGCGTGGTGCCGTACGGACGGATCGGTCGAACGAGCGAAGGTCAGCGACCTGCTCGTCACCCAGGCGCTCGAGCGGGTTCCAGCGGACGAGGCGGGCCCCGGCGACATCGTCGCGGTGGCCGGTCTGCCCGGCATCACCATCGGGGAGACCTTGGCCGACCCGGACGACCCGCGGCCCCTGCCGCTGATCACCGTCGACGAGCCCGCGCTGTCGATCGTGATCGGCACGAACACCTCGCCGTTGGCCGGTCGTTCCGGCGGTACCAGGCTCACTGCACGGCTGGTCAAGGAGAGGCTCGAGCGCGAACTCGTCGGCAACGTCTCGCTGCGTGTCCTCCCGACGGAGCGGCCCGATGCCTGGGAGGTACAAGGCCGTGGGGAGCTTGCGTTGGCGGTGCTGGTGGAGACCATGCGCCGGGAAGGCTTCGAGCTCACCGTGGGCAAGCCCCAGGTCGTGACCCGACAGGTGGACGGCAAGGTCCACGAACCCGTCGAACGCCTCACCATCGACGCGCCGGAGGAGTACCTCGGTGCGCTCACCCAGCTGCTGGCCTCCCGCAAGGGCCGCATGGAGCAGATGGTCAACCACGGCACGGGCTGGGTGAGGATGGAGTACCTGGTGCCCGCGCGCGGGCTCATCGGCTTCCGCACGCAGTTCCTCACCGAGACCCGCGGCACGGGCCTGGCCCACCAGGTGTTCGAACGCTACGAGCCGTGGTTCGGTCCCCTGCTGACCCGTCCAACGGGCTCGTTGGTGGCCGACCGCGCCGGCCAGGTCACCTCGTACGCGATGTTCAACCTGCAGGAGCGCGGGACCCTCTTCGTCGAGCCGGGGGCACAGGTCTACGAGGGGATGATCGTCGGGGAGAACGCCCGGGGCGACGACATGGACGTCAACATCACCAAGGAGCGCAAGCTGACCAACGTGCGCTCGTCGACCGCCGAGGAGCTCGAGCGCCTCGTCCCCCCGCGGGTGCTGTCGCTGGAGCAGGCCCTGGAGTTCTGCCGGGACGCCGAGTGCGTCGAGGTCACTCCTGAGGCCGTCCGGCTGCGAGCGGTGACCCTCAGCGCCACGGAGCGGGCCAGGCAGGCGGCACGCCGCAAGCACGACAGCGGCAGGTGACGACAGAGCCGGTGTCCGCATTGTGACCAAACCGAGACCCGCATACCCGGCCCGATGGTCATCGGCCCACGGGACGGGTGCCACCATTGGTCGATGGTGAGGCTCACGTTCGCCTGCCATCGGTAGACGCCGCCCGAGGGGTGTGCGCGAGATTCGATCTAGGAGGATGTATGCGCGTAGGTAAGCGCACGAGTTGGGTGGCGGGCGCAGCAGCGCTGTCGCTCATCCTCGCAGCATGTGGGAGCGACGACGACGGTGACGGCGCCGAGAGCCCCGAGGCGACCGAGGCTGCCGGTGGTGCCGCGGCCGGTGCGGCCGTGATCAACGGCTGCGACCCGGAGAACCCGTTCATCCCGTCCAACACGAACGAGACCTGCGGTGGAACGCCTCTGGACGCAATGTTCACCGGCCTCGTCGAGTACGAGGCTGAGGACGCGGCGCCCTACAACGCGATCGCCGAGGAGTTCTCCTCCGACGACAACCAGACGTGGACGATCACGCTGAAGGACGGCTACACGTTCCACGACGGGACGCCGGTCACGGCCCAATCCTTCGTCGACGCGTGGAACTGGGCGTCCTACGGCCCCAACGCGCAGCTCAACTCGTACTTCTTCGGCCCCGACGGCGCCGCCATCCAGGGCTTCGAGGACCTTCAGGGCGAGGACGCCAACGGTGACGAGCAGATCACCGAGGACGAGGCCCCGGTCACCGAGATGTCCGGCCTGACCGCCGTCGACGACCTCACACTCGAGGTCGTGCTGGACCGCCCGTTCGCCATCTTCCCGACCGTCGTCGGCTACTCGGCGTTCGCGCCGCTGCCCGAGGTCTTCTTCGAGGACCCGGACGCGTTCGGCCAGAACCCGGTCGGCAACGGCCCGTTCGAGTTCGTCTCCTACTCCCCGCAGCAGGAGATCGTGCTGCAGGCCTACGGGGACTACACGGGCCCGGACCAGCCGAGCATCGAGGACGTCACGTTCCGGATCTACCAGGACACCGACGCCGCGTACGCGGACCTGCTGGCCAACAACCTCGACGTCCTCGACGACATCCCCGTGTCGGCCCTCGCGGGTGAGCAGTTCAAGAGCGATCTCGGCGACCGTCAGGTGGTTCAGCCGGCCGGCGTCATCCAGACCATCACCGTGCCGCTGCAGGACGCGGACGGCAACCCGACCGTGTTCGACAACCCCGACCTGCGCGTCGCGATCTCCCGGGCGATCGACCGCGAGACGATCACCGAGACCATCTTCGAGGGCACCAGCACTCCGGCCGACAGCTACGTGTCACCGGTGGTCGATGGCTACGTGGAGGGCGCCTGCGGCGACAACTGCACGTACGACGAGGCTGCTGCTCAGGCTGCGCTCGAGGCCGCCGGCGGCTTCGACGGGACGCTGACGCTGTCGTACAACGCCGACGGGGACCACAAGGCCTGGACCGAGGCGGCGTGCAACAGCATCAACTCCACGCTCGGCATCGAGTGCGTCGCGCAGCCCGTGGTGGACTTCGGCACCTTCCGGGAGCAGATCAACGCCCGCGAGCTCGACGGGATGTTCCGCACCGGGTGGCAGTTCGACTACCCGAACATCGAGAACTTCCTCTCCCCGCTGTATGCGAGCACGGGTAGCGCCAACGACGGCGACTACTCCAGCGAGGAGTTCGACGCGCTGATCAACGAGGCGGCTTCGGCCGACACCATCGCCGAGGCGAACGCCCTCTACCAGGAGGCCGAGCAGGTTCTCGTCGAGGACCTCCCGGTCTTCCCGCTGTGGTTCCCCGAGACCGTGGGCGGCTGGTCGGAGAACGTCTCGGAGGCGAACTTCAACGCCTTCGGACGTATCGACCTGCCGAGCCTTCAGCTGGCCCAGTAGCAGGAAGTCGGCCCTGAGCTCAGCGTCGCCTGCCCGCACCCCGGTGCTGGCAGGCGACGCTGGGTTTCGCCGATTGTTCGTCAATGGGATACGGCCGCACCATCTGCGCATAGGGTGTCCGGCATCTGAGCCGAGGTAGGACTGGGGGTCTGAATGGGCCAGTACACGCTCAGGCGGCTGCTCCAGATGATCCCTGTGATCATCGGGACCACGTTCATCATCTTCGCCATGGTGTGGGCCTTGCCCGGGGACCCCTTTGCCGGCAAGTGCGGAGATCGCCCGTGCCCTCCCGCCTACATCGCCGAGCAGACGGCGCGCTACAACCTCGACGACCCGCTGGTCGTGCAGTACGTCAAGTACATGGGCAACCTCGTCACCGGCGATCTCGGTGAGACGTTCCGCGGCACGCAGGTGCTCGACGAGCTGGCGGTTGCCCTGCCGGCGACGCTGAAGCTCACCGCCCTGGCGATCCTGATCGAGATCATCATCGGGATCGGGGCGGGTGTTCTGGCCGGGCTGAGACGGGGCAGCTTCATCGACAACCTCGTGCTGCTGTCGACCCTCGTCGTCATCTCGATCCCGATCTTCGTGATCGGCTACCTGGCCCAGTTCATCCTCGGGGTGCAGCTCGGCTGGTTCCCGCCGACGGTGGGCACGGGTGCTCCCTGGTCCGACCTGATACTCCCGGCATTCGTGCTGGCGTCGGTGTCGCTGGCCTACGTCGCACGGCTCACGCGCACCCAGCTCGCGGAGAACATGCGCGCGGACTACGTCCGTACGGCAACGGCGAAGGGTCTGCCGCGCCGTCAGGTGGTGCGGCACGCGCTGCGCAACTCGCTCATCCCGGTCGTCACCTTCATCGGCATCGACTTCGGCGCACTCATGGGCGGGGCTGTGGTGACCGAGGGGATCTTCAACATCACCGGCATCGGGGGCCTGGTCTTCGGTGCCATCTCGACACGCGAGGGAGCGACGGTCACCGCGGCCATCACCTTCATCGTCATCGTCTTCCTGCTGGTGAACCTGCTCGTCGACCTGTTGTACGGCGTGCTCGACCCGAGGATCCGCTATGAGTGAGCCGACGCACCTGGGTGGGTCGCGAGACCGCGAGAACGTGCAGAACGAGTTCATGCGGGCTCGCGCCGAGGACATCACCCTTCCCGCGCCGGAGGGCGCACCGGAGCCGACGGACGACGTCGGCAAGCCACGCTCTCTCTGGCAGGACGCCTGGGACGACCTGCGACGCAACAAGCTGTTCATCGTCGGCTCCGTCCTCGTCCTCATCCTCATCGTCATGGCGGCCTTCCCGCAGCTGTTCACCAGCGTGGACCCGCGGGAATGCGTTCTGCAGAACTCCCGCCAACCACCGTCGTCGGAGGCGTGGTTCGGCTACGACCTGCAGGGCTGCGACGTCTACGCCCGCACGATCTACGGTGCGCGCGCATCGATCCTGGTTGGCATCTTCACGACGACCGCTGTGATGATCATCGGCGGGCTGATCGGGATCATTGCCGGCTTCTTCGGCGGATGGGTCGACGGCATCGCCTCGCGGATCACCGACGTCTTCCTCGCCCTGCCGCTCCTGCTGGGGTCGATCCTCATCCTGACGGCCTTCCCATCGACGACGGACACACCAGAGCTGGTGGTCATCGGCAAGGTGGTACTGGCGCTCGCGCTGCTGGGCTGGACCCAGCTGGCTCGCATCATGCGCTCGAGTGTCATCCAGGTGAAGAACCAGGACTACGTCCAGGCCGCTCGGGCTCTCGGGGCCACCTCGACGCGGATCATCGGTCGTCACGTGCTGCCGAACTCGCTGGCGCCGGTCATCGTGGTGGCGATGATCTCCCTCGGCGCCTACATCTCCGCGGAGGCAACACTCAGCTTCCTGGGCATCGGCCTCCAACCCCCGGTGATCTCCTGGGGCATCGCGGTCAACGACGCCGCGACCTACGTCCGTACGTCTCCGCACATGCTCTTCTTCCCGGCCATGTTCCTGTCGGTCACGGTCTTCGCCTTCATCATGCTGGGTGACGCCGTGCGCGACGCCCTCGACCCGAAGCTGCGCTAGGAGCCACTCATGACAGTGACCGACATCACGGTCGGCCCGGGCGAGGGCGGCTCCCGGGACGAGCCCCTGCTTGTGGTCGATGACCTGCAGGTGGAGTTCCGCACCCGTGAAGGCGTCGCGCGGGCCGTGAACGGCGTGAGCTACACCGTGGACGCCGGGGAGACACTGGCGGTGCTCGGCGAGTCCGGCTGCGGGAAGTCCGTCACCGCCCAGGCGATCATGGGCATCCTGGACACGCCCCCCGGGTTCGTGACCGGCGGGTCGGTTCGGCTGGACGGGGTCGACATCCTGCACCTGCCGGAGAAGCAGCGCCGCACCTATCGGGGCGAGGCCATCGCCATGATCTTCCAGGATGCGCTCAGTGCCCTGAATCCCGTCTACACGGTCGGTCGACAGATCGCCGAGATGTTCAAGGTGCACCGGGGCATGAGTCAGAAGGACGGGCTCGTCAAGGCCGTCGAGCTGATGGATCTTGTGCGTATCCCAGCGGCCAAGGAGCGGGTGAACGACTACCCGCACCAGTTCTCCGGCGGGATGCGCCAGCGCATCATGATCGCGATGTCGATCGCGCTGGAGCCGCAGGTGCTCATCGCCGACGAGCCGACCACCGCCCTGGACGTCACTGTCCAGGCCCAGGTCATGGAGCTGCTGGCCGACCTCCAGGACGAGCTCAACATGGCGCTGATTCTCATCACGCACGACCTCGGCGTCGTGGCGGACGTCGCCGACCGGATCGCGGTGATGTACGCGGGCCGCATCGTGGAGCAGGCCCCTGTGGCGGACGTGTACCACCGCCCGGCACACCCCTACACGAAGGGTCTGCTGCAGTCGATCCCACGCGTCGACGCCAAGGGCTCCGAGCTGTACGCGATCAAGGGCCTGCCGCCGACGCTCACCCGGGTGCCACCAGGGTGCTCGTTCAACCCTCGCTGCGCGTACGCGCAAGACAGCTGTCGGGAAGGCGGGGCGCCACCGCTGGAACGGATCTCTGACACCCGCGCGGTGGCCTGCTACTTCCACGAGGAGGTGCTCGGTGCCCAGCAGTGATGTCGTCCTGTCCGTCCAGGACCTGGTCAAGCACTTCCCGCTGACCAAGGGAATCGTGGTCAAGAAGCAGGTCGGTGCGGTCCAGGCGGTCGACGGGGTCAGCTTCGACCTCCACCGCGGGGAGACCCTCGGCATCGTGGGCGAGTCGGGGTGCGGCAAGTCCACCCTGGCGAAGCTCCTCATGGTTCTCGAACGTCCGACCTCGGGCCACGCGGCCCTGCACGGTGACGATCTCTACGCCGCCAAGGGTGGCGCACTGCGCCGCTTGCGACGCCAGATCCAGATCGTGTTCCAAGACCCGTACTCCTCCCTCAACCCCCGGATGACGGTCGGAGACATCATCGGGGAGCCGTTCGACATCCACCCTGAAGTCGCGCCCAAGGGTGATCGGGTGTCGCGCGTGAAAGAGCTGCTGGACGTCGTGGGCCTCAACCCCGAGCACATCAACCGGTACCCCCACCAGTTCTCCGGAGGTCAGCGTCAGCGCATCGGCATCGCCCGTGGACTCGCGCTCAAGCCGTCGGTGATCATCTGCGACGAGCCAGTGAGCGCGCTCGACGTGTCAGTCCAGGCCCAGGTCATCAACCTGCTCGGTGATCTGCAGGACGAGTTCGACCTGTCCTACATCTTCATCGCCCACGACCTGTCCGTCGTCCGCCACATCTCCGACCGGGTCGGGGTCATGTACCTCGGCAAGATCGTCGAGCTGGGCAACGAGGAGCAGATCTACGAACGCCCGACCCACCCGTACACGAAGGCGCTGCTGTCTGCTGTGCCCGTGCCCGACCCGGAGGGTCGCGAGGATCGCAACCGGATCGTTCTCACCGGCGACCCGCCGAGCCCGGTGAATCCGCCGCCAGGATGTCGTTTCCACACCCGCTGCTGGCGCGCCACGGACACGTGCTCGCAGCAGGAGCCGGAGCTGGTCATCCGGCCCGGGATCGACCACGCCTCGGCATGCCACTACGCCGAGGTCGATTCGGCGGCGCCTTCGACGTAATGATGTGGCGCACCAGCTCCGTCTCCCCTCGACGACGGCCTGATCGCCCACACGTGCCCCGACGGGCGTGGCTCCTGGCCCTTCTCGGTTGTGTGCTGGCGGCATCGGCGTGCAGCGGCTCGACTCCTGAACCTGACGACGATGCGAACTCCTCAGGCGGGGAGACATCCGTGTCGTCGCTGTTCGTCTTGACGAGTCGGCCCTCGCTGTCGAGCCTCGACCCGCAGCGGGTGACCGGGCAGTTGGATCGCGCGCTGCTCGGCGACTTCGTCCACCGCACCTTGGTGCGGTACGCCCAGGAGCCCGACCTCACGGCACAGTCGTCGCTCGTCCCCGACCTTGCGACGGACGTGGGGACTCCCAACGACGACTACACCCGGTGGAGCTTCACGCTTCGTGACGATGCGCTCTGGGCCGACGGTGCGCCGATCGTGTGCGAGGACGTGCGGTACGGGGTGTCCCGGCAGTTCGCGCGGGACACTCTCGTGGGTGGCCTCGGACTGGCCGTCGAGCTGCTGGACATCCCCAAGGGGCCGGATGGCGCGTCGGTCTACTCGGGGCCGTACTCCCGCGACGGGGAGGAGCAGTTCGACCGGGCAGTGTCGTGCGAGGGCCAGCAGATCGTGTTCTCGCTGTCGGCCCCCGTGGCCGACTTCCCGGAGGCTCTGACGCACGTCGAGTTCAGCCCGGTGCGAGCAGACCAGGACACCGGCGAGCGCTACGAGCAGCAGCCGCTGTCCAGTGGGCCCTACGAGGTCAGTGAGAACACTCCCGGCAGCACCCTCGTCCTGCGTCGCAGCCCGACCTGGGAGGCGTCCAGCGACCCGCTCCGCCCGGCATATCCGGACGAGGTCGTCGTGCGCTTCTCGCTCGAGCCGGAGGAGATCGCACGCCGTGTGGCAGCCGACTCGGGGGACGACCGATTCGCCGTGGTGGCAGACGATGCCAGCATGGCTGCCGTCGCCGGCACCGGGTTCGACGACCCCGAGCGGTCGTGGAGTCAACCGACACAGGCCGTCACGTACCTGAGTGTCAACAGCCGCCTGCTGCCGGTCCTCGAGCAGCGGCGTGCGATCCTCGCCGCCACCGACCGCGAGGCGGCCGCAGCGCGCCTGGGCAACGAGGCCCGGGGGGCTGCGGATGGGCTCATCGCGCCCGGACTCGCCGTCGACTACGCCCCGACGGGCCTCGACGACGGGCTGCTGGGCGAGCCGGTTCCCACGACCGGGGCCACGACCCTGGCTGAGACCCTGCTGTCGGAGTCAGGGCGCGAGTTGCCGGAGCTGACGATCGACTACCCGCAGATCGACACGGCGGTGGCCGAGATCGAGGCAGTCATCTCGTCGTTGACCGCGGCCGGCATCGCCGCCGCACCCAACCCGCTCTCGCCAACCGAGTACTACCAAGTGGTGCTCGATCCGGAGCAGCGCGGCCACCTGTCATGGCTGCCATGGCAGCCGGACTGGGCCAACGCGACACGCGTCGTGCCCCCGCTGTTCGGCGCGGGGGAGCCCTTCAACCTCTCCGGTGTCAACGAGAGTGGGGGCGTGGCAGATCAGGAGCTGGCGGACGCCATCGAGGCGGCACGCGCCGAGCCGGATCGCGGCAAGCAGGCCGAGCAGATGCAGGCGGCCAACAGCAGGGCCGTCGAGCTCGGGCTCGCCGTGCCGCTCGCCTTCAGCGAGAGCCAGCGGGTGTGGGGATCAGGGCTGAGCGGCGTCTTCTACCACGCGCCGGTCGAGTCCTACGCGTTCGCGCAGATCGACCCGGGCACCTCATGAGGCTCGTGCTGCCAGGGCTTCACGCAGGAAGTCCCGCTGCGCGAGCAGCAGGTTCTCTGCCACGTCCTCTCGCGAGGCCATGTGGGTGACCCCGCTCAGCGGAAGAAATCGGTGAGGACGACCGGCCGCGAGCAGAGCGGACGACAGCCGCAGCGAGTGCGCGACGAGCACGTTGTCGTCGGCCAGGCCGTGCACCAGCATCAGCGGCCGGCGAAGCTGCGCGGCGCGCTGCATCAGTGACTGTGACAGGTAGCGGTCGGGGCGCTCGGAGGGCAGGCCCAGATAGCGCTCGGTGTAAGCCGTGTCGTAGAGCGCCCAGTCGGTGACCGGTGCCCCGGCGACGGCCGCGTGGACGACGTCCGGTCGCTCCAGCGCCGCCAGCGCCGCGAGGTACCCACCGAACGACCAGCCGCGGATCGCGACCCGGGTGAGGTCGGCCTGCTCACCCAGCGCGGCGGCCACCATCTCGAGGGCCCGTACCTGAGCGGCGAGTGCCGGCTCGGCCAGCGCGCCGCTCATCGCCCGCTGCCAGGAAGGCGGCCCGGGGGTGCCCGGGCCATCGGCGACGACGACCAGGTAGCCCTGGTCTGCCCACCACTGGCTCTCCAGGTAGGCCCTCGCTGCGGCGACGACGCGTTGGGCGTGCGGCCCGCCGTAGGGGTCCAGCAGCACGGGCAACGGCCGTGGCCGGGGCGAGGAGGGCAGCAGCACCGCTACCCGAGGGTCGGCGCTCGAGGCCCTCGGCAGGAACATCGGCCGCGGGGTCGCCTCGGGTTCGACGACGTGGACGCCCAGCGTGTGTCGAGCGGATCCGGCGGTGACTGTGACGGACGGTGCGACCGCGTCGAGGGTGTCCACACGGTGCACGACGGTGCCGTGCGCGCCACGGGCCGTGGCCATGGCGCCCCCGGGGGTCAGCAGTGACCATGCGCCGGACGCGTCGAGCCGCGCGACTCGTTGCTCTCGTTCGTCCTCGGCAACGGCGAGCAGCACAGAGGCGTCGTCGACGCCGAGCACGGCGTGCACCTGCATCCCCGGCGGGCTCACCGGCTCTCCGTCGACGCAGAGGCGTGCCGAGTCGCTGGCAGCGTCGACCTCGACGGTGAGCAGGTGCTCTCCCCACCATGCGGGGACACCTGGCACGACGTCCACCCACTCGCTGTCGCGCACGTCGCGCACCCGGGTCGGGTGGCCCGACGGCTCCCAGGCGAGCACCCGTAGGTGGCGCTGGTGGCGGTCGAGCACGCTGAGCAGTGCGGGCCGTCCCGCCTGCCACGACACGTCCACGAGGTACTCGTCGACGTCGTGCTCGCCCAGTACCTCCTCGCGCCCCCCGTCGAGCGCCACGTGCCACACCGATGTTCGGGCGTTCGCCGTGCCCGCGAACGGGTAGCGCAGCATCGTGGCGTCACGCTCGGGGTGCGCCGGATCAGCCAGCGTGACCGACGCGACGGCTGCCTCGTCCACCCGAGCGACGAGGAGGCCGTGCGCGTCCGGGGCCCACCAGAAGGAGCGCACCCGCCCCAGCTCCTCTGCGTGGGCGAAGTCCGAGAGGCCCCAGCTCACCGTGGCGGTGTCGGGCGTGACCACGGCACGACCGGTCTCCTCCCCCGAGGCGGGCGCCACCTGCAGGCCTCCCTCGCAGTGGTAGGCCACCCACTGCCCGTCGGGGGACAGCCTCGGGTCGACGGCCGGGCCTGCTGTGGGAATCTCCACTGCCGACCCGTCGTCCACCGTCACGACGAACACCCGGCCTGACAGCGCGACGACGGCTCGTCGGCAGCCATGGTCGGTGCTGTAGGCCGTGATGCCGGCGCCGCCCTGCCGCATCCGTTCCCGCCGGGCGCGCTCGGCGGCAGGCAGGTCTTCGACGTCACCGGAGAGCAGGTCGTGCGGATGGGCCAGCACGCTCTCCTTGCCGTCGCTCACGTCCAGACGCCACAGCACGCCGGTGCGATCCGTACCGGATGGCGTGCGCAGAAACAGCACCGTCGCTCCGCCCGGAGACACCGAGAACGAGGTCGGCGCCCCGAGGGTGAACCGCTGGGTGCGAGCGGAGAGCCGAGGAAACGTCACGTGCTCACTCGACGGAGTCGACTCCTGTGGGGCGGCGGCGTCGGGTGGCGGGACGCTCGTGCTGCTCATGCGGGCAACGCTGCCATAGGGTGCCGCGGTGACCAGTAGCAAGGACGCCCGCCGGCGCCTCCTCCTCGTGCATGCCCACCCGGACGACGAGACGATCAACAACGGCGCAACGATGGCGCGCTACGTCGACCAGGGTGCGCACGTGACGCTGGTGACCTGCACAGCAGGTGAGGAGGGCGAGGTGCTGGTCGCGTCGCACGAGCACCTGGCCGCTGACGCGGACGACGCTCTCGGGCCCCACCGGGTCACCGAGCTCGCAGCAGCCATGGCCGCACTGGGCGTCACCGACCACCGGTTTCTCGGCGGGACGGGTCGCTACCGCGACTCCGGGATGATGGGGACGCCCGCCAACGACCGCCCCGAGTGCTTCTGGCGGGCCGACCTCACCGAGGCGGCCACCCACCTCGTGGAGGTCATCCGGGAGGTGCGCCCGCAGGTGATGGTGACCTACGACGAGTTCGGCGGCTACGGGCACCCCGACCACATCCAGGCCCACCGGGTGGCCACGTACGGCGCGGCCCTGGCAGCGGTGGCGTCGTACCGCCGAGACCTCGGGCCGGCATGGGACGTGCCCAAGGTGTACTGGTCGGCGATGCCGCGCTCGTACGTCGCCCGTGGCATCGAGAAGATGAAGGAGGCGGGCACCGACTTCTTCGGCGTCGAATCGGTCGACGACCTGCCGTT
>Ga0272441_10003304_pt1 | contig 30827 bp, 27 predicted proteins | sample SSMProp6N_FD_193582 | JGI IMG/M metagenome (GOLD analysis project Ga0272441, IMG submission 193582) | Marine sediment archaeal communities from Little Sippewissett salt marsh, Falmouth, MA, United States - SSM-Prop-6N | ecosystem: Environmental > Aquatic > Marine > Wetlands > Sediment ... | reverse complement strand
CAAATGGAGTCAGGCATGATTTATAAAACTCTATTGTTCTTGGTGATAGCCCTTCCCTCCTGGAATTGATAAAAAAAGTTAACAAATTAGCTTTGGATTGTAGCTGAAATTTTGTTAACAAAGGACTTGTATGCTGAAGCTGATTTCTGGTCGGGGTGAGAGGATTTGAACCTCCGACCACCTGAACCCCATTCAGGTGCGCTACCAGGCTGCGCTACACCCCGCTGTCTCACCAAACTTAATTATGCTATCATAACGGCATTACGAGCGCAATATAGTATAGAGATAGAAACAAGTTCTCTTCTCTATAAATAACTCCTGAAAGTTTATCTAACTTGAGGAGAACAGCGCGAAGGCTTGATGTAATTGAGTAAAAAGAAAAAACCGGTTTACAACGTACATAGCACTGAAAAATTTAGACCGATAAAAAGTCAGAAACAGTTTAAATTACGCAGAATTATCACTATTGGTGGAGCTGTTTTTTTGGCCAGCGTCATTATTTTAATAGCAGTGGGACTTTATAGCAGCGAAGTGAAGCCCCTTAAAGAAACCGCTCTGGAGATTAATGATACTGTTGTTACAATGGACTCATATATAGATATATTTGACGTCTACACAAAAAATATACAGCCCGAGGCATTAAGCTATATGCCCGATTCGGTTACCCAGCAGATTGTACGGAATGAACTGGTTAGACAGGGCGCTAAAGCTTTGGATGTAACTGTTACCAGTGAAGAAATAGAACTGGCTTTGATACAAACAGAAGACAGCGATAACAAGGCATATAAAGACATAGCTGAGAGTGAACTATTAACCAATAAGATACTACAGCTTTTCAATGATGGTTTACCGGAAGAGATGGAGCAAATACATGCCAATATAATGCTTGTGGAGAGTGAAGCAGTCGCAAAGGATGCTGAAACGAGGATACATAACGGAGAAACATTCGAAGATTTAAATGAGGAACTTTCCTGTGGCATCGAAGAGGATGGAGATCTTGGATGGCGCCCTGAAGAATTAATAACTAATTCAGTAATTGCTGATGAAGTAGCCTCTCTTGGAGCTGGTACTATTGGCATGGTATATGATGAGACGGCGGAGAAACGTGTGGCATATTGGTTAATTGAAGTAACCGATATCGATGATGAAAAAGGTAGAGAAATACGATCCATGCTATTGAGCAGCCTGGAAGAGGCAGAGGATATCAAAGACAGGCTGGAGACAGAAGATTTTGAAGTTTTAGCTGAGGAATTTTCATTGGACACGAGCAGTAAAGAAGGTGGAGAGCTTGGCTGGCTGAAACCTGGTGATATGGAGAATGAAACCTTTGATTCTGTTGCCTTTGAACTTCCAGTCGGTACAATAAGTGACCCGGTTCGCGATGAATCTATTGAAACAGTGGGTGGCTATTGGGTTATTCAACTCCTGGCAAGAGAGATGCATGAATTGAGTGCGGAAGTAAAATCATCATTGTCTCAAAAAGAGTTTATAGAATGGTTAACTGAAATAGAGAATAACAGTACTATTACTATTCATCTCGATGAAGAAATAAAATCATTTGCTGTTAAAAAAGTTACAAAAAGAAGGACCTAATCTCGTTTTTAAAAACCACAACATATTCAATATACTAATAGCATAGCGATATTGATGGGAGAACTTACTACAATGGTGGATGAAGAAAAAATTAAAATAGCCATTACCTCTATATTGGAAGCAATAGGGGAAGACCCGCTTCGAGAAGGCCTGAAAGAAACCCCAAGGCGAATAGCTGAGATGTATGCTGAATTGTTCTCAGGAATGAACGCTGAGCCTGAAGAAGAATTAACAGTTGATTTTGATGAAGGACATTATGAAATGGTGATACTCAGAGATATCCCTTTTTTCTCAATGTGTGAGCATCATCTCCTTCCTTTTTATGGAGTGGCACATGTAGGCTATATTCCTCATTCGGGAGGAAGGGTAGTCGGGATTAGTAAACTGGCCAGGGTAGTGGAAATAATTGCCCGTCGACCTCAAATACAGGAAAGAATGACCCGCCAAATAGCTGATACCATATTTAATACAATACAACCCGAAGGTGTCGGTGTAGTTGTGAAAGCAGAACATTTATGTGTGACTATGCGGGGGATTAAAAAACCCGGAGCTAAAATAGTCACTTCTGCTGTAAGGGGTACATTCCGCAGCAAAGTAGCTACTCGTTCCGAATTTTTAACTCTAATCCAGCATTGAACAGTTACTTATATCGTAATGCCAGACCAATGAATGAGTTTGTAATTGGAAATATCCGAGTCAATATTGTTGAATTCAGGGTAGAGGGGGCAACTCCTCATCTGTATCCATTAAATAAACAGCATAGATAATCGACTCAATTTGATAACTTTTAGCTCCCATCTTTTTCTAAGGGGACAGGTATAGAATTCAATATTTCCTCTATTATAGTTTCAGAAGCTTTACCACGAAAACTGGACTGTAAATCATTGATTAAACGGTGCGACAGCACCGGCTGCGCCAAAACTTTTACATCGTCGGGTATCACAAAATCACGACCTTGAATGGCTGCCCATGCTTGAGAGGCCTGGCATAAGCTCAATGTGGCGCGAGGACTAACTCCCAGTCGCACGCCTTTATAGTTACGCGTAGCTCTACATATATTCACGATGTAGCTCAAAACGCTGTCTTCAATCATAATTTGTTTACATTGTTGTTGTAATTCAAGTAGATCCTCCACTTTAATAAGCGACGTAAGACTTTCAAGGGGGTCGGAATTCATAAACCTGAGCAGGATATTCTTTTCTTCTGTTTCATCCGGATATCCTATTTTTAAACGCAGTAGAAAGCGGTCGATTTGTGCTTCCGGAAGAGGAAACGTCCCCTCTAACTCTATTGGGTTTTCGGTGGCTATAACAAGGAAAGGACGCTGTAAAGTAATAGTTTCACCATCGATAGTCACCTGTCTTTCCTGCATGCATTCAAGTAATGAAGACTGAGTCCTTGGTGTTGCCCTGTTGATTTCATCAGCAAGAACGATATTAGCCATTATGGGGCCGGGACGCAGCTCGAAATCGGCCGTCTTCTGGTTGAAATAATGGATACCGGTTACATCGGAAGGGAGAAGATCAGGGGTGAATTGAATTCGTTGGAAAGTACAGCCAATTGATTTCGAAACTGCTTTGGCCAGAGTGGTTTTACCGACTCCCGGTATGTCTTCGATAAGTACATGGCCTTCACATAGCAGAGCGACAAACATCAATTGAATGATGTTTTCCTTTCCTACAATGACCTTTGTTACATTATCGACGAGCTGATTACATGTTTCATGTATTCTATTTGCCATTTTTTAAACCTCTCAATAAAATTAAATAGTTATTTCTGTGAACCGGCATCCTGTCTGTGAATTCTCTTAAACTTAAATTTCTTTAGTAGTTGCCAGTTTTCTTTTATCTCCTGTAAGGAGTCTTCCCCCTCCTGGTTAGGGTTGTAGCGGGCGATGATATATGCCTCTGTTATTTGAGAAAGAAGATTGTTCTCGCTTAAAGGCAGCATATATCCTAAGTGTCTTTGATATTCGTATGCTGTTTCATCGTAACGCCGTGGAAATCCTTTTGATGCGCCCCAATGAAGCAAACTCCGATAGATTTGGCGAATTGAGTCGTGACGATTACTTTTTTCGGGTAATTTTCGGTGGATTAGAGCTGTAAGCCAGAGAAAAAGAATATGAATGATTCTCCTGAAAAATAATAACAGGCTTTTCAGGAAATCCCAAAAAGAGTATTTTTGCACAGACTCAATGGTAACTCCTGTCGTGTCACGCCGACGTAACCGGTGCCAGATATCTACAAAGACCCGATAGAGAGCAACGAATATACCTATCATAAATGCAGAAACGAATACTTTTTGCATTATGTTTCGTGTTTCCACAGACATGTGAAACCATTTCCACATCTCAATTGTTTCTTCACGTGGACTTGGAGATAAGGATTCTCCCGGAGGCAACTCCGGCGTGCTGCTCTTGGGGAATAGATTTACCAGGAATATGATGACTGCTGCAATTTTCCCACCTATCCATTTTAAGATATCCAGTATGAAGTGCAGTAATTCAGGGGTAATAAACGTACCAATGGCAAGTCCTAGTAAAGCGATGGTGACAACCACTATCAGGAGTAGCTTAAAATTACTGGACATAATGTTAAACTGATTAACTTTATTCTCGGAAGAGCGATATAAACCAAAGCCAATCAGTCCAAAAGATGAAAAGATGATTATTAATAAAACAAGATTAGTTAGCGAAAGGTCAGCTAAGTGGGAAATAAACAGGACAAAGAGTAATGTGCTAAAGCCAAATTGAAAGCTTTTGCTAAATGTAGAAAAATTTACACTTTGCCTGGCAAGACTCCATCCCTTCCAGAAAAAAGTGCAAGTCCCCAGTATGATGAAAATTTCAGCTTGAGGAGCCTGGAACAGCTGATGTATATGGGTATTTACAATACCCAGCCAGCTGATGTCCTGTATATTGTAGCTGGCATATAACTGTAGTTTGAGTAGTACCAGAATGATAATAACTACTGCCATTATATTGGCGATCAGGAAGAAAGGTCGCCTTATGCTGACGCCATGTAATAAGCGATTTAGTATAAATGCAGCAGGATACGCTAACCAGAGACCGAATATAGAAATAAGCCTTTCCTTAAGGAGTAATTCACTTAAAGTGAGAAATAAGGCGCCAAGCCAGCAGCTTTCTATGGATATGACTATGATGAAAAGAATCTCTTTATTCCAATTTCTCAAAGTAATTTTTCCAGGGCAAGAGAGGCTTCAGGCTTCGTAATGTCTCCAAAGGTATTGATTTTATAAATAGAATAGCTGTGATGATTTGCCTGTATAGGTGTATCACCAATTTTAAGCAATATCACCTGATGCCTGGACATTTTTAAGTCCTCCAGTGCTGCTGAAAGCTCTTCCGAGACTGTAGAGGCGACAAAGATCAGGGTAGATCCCCAAGGCAGCGAGACTTTCTGTTCGCTTATCATATCTTCTAGCGGGAACAAAGGCTTAAGGGTAATTTTAGCCAGTACTTCGAGCATACTAATCATATGCTCAAGGCTTGTTCCGGGTAGAGTTTTTATATAGCTTCCTCCCTGGAATAGACTGGTATTGGTAAATAATCCCAGTGGAAAATCATTTTCTGTAAGGTAATTTGCTATTGAAGCGACTGTGCTTATGGCCCACTCAAATTGCTCATTATTATCTCTATCGTCTGTATTAGCAAAACTGTCAATGGCAAGCCAGATGATACATTGCAGCGTAGTTGACGGCTCAAATTCTTTTACCTGTAATTGCTGGTGCCTGGCTGTAGCTTTCCAGTGGATGTGATTAAATGGATCTCCGGGGTTATATTCCCGTATGCCAATAGGGCGGGTTGGATCATGGAAAATACGGTAGCTGGCTTTTAAATCTCCCAGTGGTTGTCGAGGCTGCAGTATATAGTTGGTTATGGGAAATAGTCGAGGATATACAATTAGGTGGTCTGTTTCCTGCTGAATAGTATTACGTGGATAAAATCCAAAGATATCACCGGAGTATAAACTGGCAGGACCAAACGTATAATACCCTCGTTTGTTGCATGTGACCTGGTATTGCCAGATAGCTCTCTTGTAACCTGAAAGTGCAATAGACGTTTCTAATGAGCCTTTAATAAGCCTGTCGTTTTCTGTATTTGCAATAGGTAATTTTGTCGGCAAGTTGTCATTGATGTCCAGCCATGCTAATGGCAACAGTTTATTATTGCTTACCGTTATAGTGAGTTGTACTTTTTCTCCCGGAAAAGTACGATTTTCCCCCAACAGTCTTTCATAGCTGACATTACTGAGAGAGTAGCGACTCCACAGCTTGGCAATGCAAATAGACGTAAAAAAAATGCTGAGGAAAACGACTACTGGAGTAATGTTAATCCAGATACCAAATATCAGGGCTATAAGGAGGACAACTAATCCGGAGTTGCTAACTAATTGAACAGTAACTGAAGATGAACTACTATTGGATTGAGTTCCTGTTTTCATATATAGATAGATACTGTCTTACATAACCTGCATGACGCAGTTATTCAACATAGTAAACCTTATTAAAAAGTATATTTATTGGACTGCAATTAATGTCACATACAATCATGGTAACTGTGCTTGAGGTTCACATGACATACACTAGTGGAATTATAGAGTTTCTTCTGATAAAGGTCAATTATCAAATACGATATGTTCTTTCTTCAGAAGATGGTAAAAACTAACAATTATACCTGGTAAACGAATCTGTTATATTCGAATTTCATCCCATATAACCTGGTCTAACTCGAATACCGGTCCGTCGCTGCAAACTTTTTTCATACCACTTTTAGTATTAATGCTACATCCATAGCAAGCTCCGGTACCACATCCCATTCTTAATTCCAGAGAAAGTTGACATTTTAATAGTTTCAACCGGTTTGTAAGCTTAATCTGTCGTTGATCCTCTAACAATCCTGACGTATCAATAGTATGGGCAAGTTCGGATAATGCTATGTACATGTTTACCGGTCCGCAGGCAAATACCTGGTCGGCCCAATCAAGAAAATCAGCTAGCACGTCGGTTACCATGCCTTTTTTACCTGAACTGCCATCTTCACTTATGGTTACATATTGAAAATAATCCTGATGTGACGGCTTATTGGCTGTATTGGATGCATTGCCTTTCTGGGGGGTACTAATAACGGCTGATAATAATTCATGAGGATATAGTTGACTAACCGTATTTACTCCATGAATTAAGGTTACTGAATGTCCTGGCGAAGCATGCTGTGCTAAATAAGTAAGAGGAGCAATGCCAGCCCCTCCGGCCAGTAATAGCAGATTCTTTGTTTCTGGTAACAGAACAAATCCTTTCCCGAGAGGACCAAGGATATTTAATTCAGTCCCTTTTTGTTGTTTTGATAACCATGTTGTGCCCTTTCCCAGCACTTTAAATAAAATACAAATTTGTCTCGAAACCGCCTGGTGTATGCTGAATGGACGGCGTAAAGTAAAACCGTTGCACAGGATTGTAATATACTGTCCCGGTTGTACTGTGGCAGCTATACCTGGAGCATCAAGCCACATACTAAAGCTACCAGGTATAATTTCTCTACTGGAAATTATAGTGCATAAAGATTGTTCCACAATTATTTCCCTTTTATACCATTCATGTTACTGGATAAACAGCATTTAATTTTACATCTCATTAAGCAATTGTTGAAAGTGTACGTATCTATCCTGTACCAGCATTATTTCAGGAACTACTATGTGCTAGTTGGAGTAGCTACTCGGATTAAAGCCTTGAGCTTGTGCTGAGCTTTCTGAGTCGAAGATAATCAAATTATCCGGTTTTATCTTTTTTAACATATGGCTATCTGCACTATGGTACTTTTTATCTTTTATCCCGCCTTCATGCCATTGAGAGCTGGCGATATAAATAGGGGTAATTTCATGTTCGCAATAGCTGCAGCTCAACATTAACGGATTAAGGTTTATAATTTTAAATTCCGGCTTTATATAACGCATCTCAGTTTTTTGGTTCGAGACACACAGCGGGTTTGGACATTTAAGCCCTGAATCCTTTTTGTAAGGGGTATATTCACGTAAAGGTGAAGGAGAAGAAGAATCATCTTCCGAGATAGTGAGCTTGCTGATGCCTAATAATAGCGAAATTAAGGCCATTCTAACCGGTACCCCACAGGCCGCCTGTTTGAAATACATGCTCCTGGGATCAGTATCGATTTCATAAGCTAATTCATCTACACGAGGTAAAGGATGCATTACCAGCGTTCGCTTGAATTTCTTTTCTCTCAGTAGTTTTTTGTTTATAACAGGGTAACTGTTTTCTGCTGAGGGTTTACTTAGCATATCCGGATATCTTTCCTTTTGAAGTCTGGTGACGTACAAAGCGTCAATATCGGCTTCAGTCTCAATTTGAATATTGATATCGGGCATCATTGCAAGTTGGTGTGGACTGTTGGGTGTAATATATATAGCATTAAGCGGGAATACTCCTTCTTTTACTTCATTCTTAAAGGTAGTGCTCCTTTTAATTTCGCCATCGTACATCGTAGTTATTCTTCTTAGCACATGTTCCGGCAACTCAAGGCCCGGATAGGGCTGGAAAAGTATAGTGGCTCCAAATCTGGCTAATGCATACGTTAAAGAATGAACAGTACGTCCATATTTTAAATCACCACATAGGGCAATTCTTAATCCTTCGATGCTCTGTCGCTCACTTCTTAGAGTATATAGATCACATAATGTCTGTGTCGGATGTTCATGTCCTCCATCACCTGCATTTATAACCGGTACCCCTGCATAGTCAGCTACAACTTTTGCTGCACCTTCCCATGGATGCCGTATTACAATTATGTCGGCATAACTACCGACGACACGAGCCATATCTGCAATACTTTCTCCTTTAGCTAGAGAAGTTGCTCCTATATCAACTGCACTGATTACACGCCCACCGAGTCTGTGCATAGCGGTCTCGAAAGAAAGGCGCGTTCTGGTGCTCGGTTCAAAAAAAAGACTCGCCATAATTTTATTTCTACAGAGAGATGACTGATTCACCAGGTTATCATTCATTTCATCAGACAGGGAGAATAGCGATTCAATTTCAGAATTGGAGAAGTCATCCAGAGTTACGAAATTTCTATTTTTAAGGTTCATACACCTTATCTCCTTTTAAACCGTAGAAATTGGCTTTCTTATACACTCTTTTGATAGTCACAGAATCCATAGTATCAGTTTCTGTGAGTTTGACCTGTATTCTTTCATCGGTAGAGCTCGGGATGTTTTTACCTATATAATCAGCTTTTATCGGAAATTCTCTGTGGCCACGGTCAATCAATACGGCTAATTGAACACGCTTTGGTCGTCCTATATGCACAAGGGCATCCATAGCTGCTCTTATACTTCGTCCCGTAAAAAGAACATCATCCACAAGTACAACAATTTTACCGGTAATATCAATGGGGATAGTAGTTTCAGGGTTTTTGGGCATTGCTGATGAGGTATTTGATATATCATCACGATAATATCGAAAATCCAGTTTTACCACTGGAATATCAATATGTTCAAATTTATTAATTATGGCGGCTATCCGTTCAGCCAGTGGCATGCCACGGGTTAGCATACCTGCCAGAATAATATCGCGTGCCCCTTCGTTTCTCTCTATTATTTCATGTGCTATACGAATAAGAGAGCGGCTGATTTCCACTGGAGTTAAAAGAACCTTTTCGGACAATAAAAAACTCCTGCCAGTTAGCTGGCAAGAGCTGTAAATCCCTTACTGATATAACACTGTTCCTCTTACCAGCCTCTCCGGACTGATTTAAAGATATATTCTATTCCGGGTAATCTTAGTTAAAAAACCTATAAAGAATGATAATACGATTGGTTCGGATAGTACTTATATAATTTCTAACCGTACTCTGGTATCTTCCTTGGCTGCTTTTACTCTGAGTAAAGTGCGCATTGCCTGTGCTACACGACCTTCTCTTCCTATGACTCTTCCTTTATCTCCAGCAGCAACCTCTAGTTTAATCAACAGACCTTCATCACTGGTTTCTTCTGTGATGGTGACCTGGTCCGGTTCCACCACTATAGCTTTTACGATATATTCAAGTAGCTCTTTCATTCTTCTCCTTTATGGCTGATTATTAGTTGGAGGCTTGCTGCTTGAACTTATCCATTATACCTAGCTTCTGCAGCAAGCTGTGTACAGTATCTGTAGGTTGAGCCCCGTAGCTAAGCCACTTTAAAGCTTTCTCTTCGTTGATGTCAAAAACTGCAGGATCAGGTAAAGGATTATAATGACCAATGATCTCTAAAAATGCACCATTCCGAGGAGCTAAGCTATCGGTCACTACCACTCGATATATTGGTTTTTTCTTGGCTCCAATTCGCCGTAATCTTATTTTAACCATAACTAATCGTTATTATCCAATAAACTGAGACGATTGTCAATAATATTGCCGTGGTATAGACGTTTTATTACGATGTTAGTAAAGTAAAAACTACTATATCATTTACTATAAATATAACAGCGTAATATTATATTAATATTTGACGTGATATCTATTGACACATCTACTAACGGGATTTACAATGCCAGACATGGCTATAAAGGAATTTATAGTTATTGTAAGAGATGTCAATAGTTATTTTGCCTTCAAGGGGCTTCACCTAATAATGCTTGGGGGGCACTATGCCCCCATTAACAAACAGGCATAAGCCAAAATTCATTTAATCTGTATCCTCTTTCACTGTTAAGGTATAGGAGAGTTATAGGTACTATAAATAAGAATAATTTAGTTATCGCAGATAAAGGAGGGTAGAAATGACAAGAGAGAGGTGGGGCAAGCGTAGTTACTTTATATTTGCAGCTTTAGGATCTGCAATCGGCCTGGGTAACCTATGGCGTTTTCCTGCTCTGACATATGGAAATGGAGGCGGAGCTTTCCTTATAGCATGGATGGTTGGATTGTTGGTGATGGGAATCCCATGGATGATCGTAGAATATGGAATGGGGAAGCGTTTTCAAAGCGGTGCACCAGGTGTTTTTGCAGGGATTGGTAAAAAGTGGGAATGGTTGGGATGGTGGCCTGTGTGGTGCGCTTTCGGGATAGTTAGCTACTATACCGTAGTAATGGCCTGGACGTTACGTTTTGTTGGTGCTTCAGCTACAATGGCCTGGGGAACCGGCCAAGCCGGTGTTGAAGGAGCCCAAACATTCTTCTGGAATGAGATATTGCATCTTTCAGGGGGACCGGGAGAACTTGGTAGTCCCATAATGGGCTTATTGATATCGTTAATCATAGTATGGGTGATTATATTCCTGGTTATATTCAGAGGGACCAAAGTTATAGGACCTGTATCGCAGTATGTGATGATTGTCGCCTGGATATTTCTGGTAATTCTGGTGATAAGAGGGGTAACACTAGCTGGAGCAGGACAGGGATTGAATTATTACCTGAGTACTGATTTGAGTAAGCTGGCAAGCGGAGAAGTATGGTTTGCAGCATTCAGTCAAATAGCTTTTACTCTATCACTTGGTATGGCAGGGATGTATGCCTATGGAAGCTTTGTTACCAAGAAAGGTGATATTAATAATAATGCTTATATCACTTCTTTCGGGAATTGTGCCACCAGCTTCCTGGCTGGATTTGCTGTATTTAGCATAGTTGGCTTCTTGATGAAAACATTATCTGTGCCAGTTGAAGGAGTTAGCTCTTCAAGCCTTGGACTGGCATTCGTGACATGGCCTACGGCTATATCCATGTTACCAGGGATGAACAGTTTCTTTGGAGTAATATTCTTCATTTGCCTCTTTTTCCTTGGTCTGACATCAGCATATTTCCTTGCTTATGGAGGAGTCATAGCCCCTCTCATGGATAAATTTGGCTGGGGCAGAACAAAAACCACACTCGGTGTCTGTATAGTAGCCTTTTTAGTGGGTATTGTTTTTACAACGAATGGAGGTCTTTATTGGGGAGCGGATCTTCTCGATAGGGCAGTTGCCTTCTATGGCTTGTTGCTGACTGGAGCTATTGCATGTCTAGTTGTTGGCTGGAAATATCCTGCTAGCCGGCTTCGGGAATATGTCAATGAGACTTCAGACTTCAAGATTGGCAAATGGTTTGATTGGATGATTAAGGTTGTGGTGCCGGTTGGCCTGTTGTTCGTAGTTGTTTATGGCGGCTTTATGAAAGATATACCTGAATCATATAGTGGTTACCCAAGATGGGCGAGTTCATTTGTATGGGTGGTATTGATTGTAACCCTGCTATTAAGCTTTGTACTTGGTAAACTAAAAACAAAAAGTGGATCAGAAGGATAGGAGGTGAAATATAAAATGACTACCGCTGCAATAATTACAGGAGTCATAATGACGCTAGTATTTATTATCGGGTTGTCATGGTGCTTTCATCGATGGCGTGCTAGTGATAGCGAATGGGAGGATTAGAAGAAGGGGATCAGCTTTAAATCTTAAACAATAGGAAATGATTTATAGCTGAACCACGAGGGAAAGTACACTGTACTCCCGGAGGATTTCTATACGAAGTTATCCCCCGGGAGTTCTTGTTTCAGATGTAAATTATATAATGAGATACTTTCAAATAGTAAATAATTACACTATTAACGGCGGATTTCGTGAATACGATACGAATATTTGCCCGCAGGGGCAACTACTTCTACTACCTGGCCTTTTTCTTTGTTTAGTAGAGCTTTTCCTATGGGGGATTCAACTGAAAATTTGCCCTTTGCCGGATTGGCTTCTCTAGAATCTACCAGTGCATAGCAAAGTTGTTTACCAGAGGCCAGCTCTTCGAGTTCCACTGTGTAACCAATTTTAATTTTGGATGTCGCCGGGGTTTCTTCTATAATATTCACTCCCTTGAGTACTGCTTCGATTTCCTGAATTCTACCTTCAATGTATGATTTCCGTTCTCGGGCTGCATGAAGAGGGGCATTTTCACGAAAGTCTTTATCAGCGGCAGCTTTGCGTAGCTCTATGGTTACTGCTGAGCGTTGACCTACCAGGTCTTCCAGTTCAGCTTTTAGCTTATTGTAACCACTCATAGTCAGAGAACGTTTTCTTATGGGTACCTTGTGAAGTCGGGATGATATTCTGCGAGATGGTTTTTTACCTTTTAAGTTAATCCTTAAATTAGCGGTATTTAATCCCTGAGTTTTAAGATAAGTCAGGAAAGACTTCACGTATTTTATTTCTGTTGCTGCGGTGTGGTCGCTGTAATTGGAAATAGCGAGCGGAGTAAGTCCAGTGGTTATTTTAGTTGGACCAATCCAGCGGACAAATTTATAGATTTGCTCTTGTGCTTTTGATCTATTTTCTGGAGTTAATGTGAGTAAGAAATCAGTTGCGCTGTTTAATAGTGTAGACTCATTACTTGGATTATTACTCACGGATACCTAATAATACAATAAAAAAGGATATTTTGGCAAACTCATAAATGATATACCACCTGTCTAGCTGGTAAGGGGTGTACGGTCTACATTTTTTCAGGCGCTTTCATACCCATCAGGCTAAGTGACCTGGCCAGGATAATCTGAGTTGCTTTAACCAGTTTAAGGCGAGCTCTCGTTAGATCATCATTATCAGAAATGACACGGCATTGTTTATAGAAACTATGAAAAGTAGTAGCAAGTTCCTGTGTATAGTATGGGAGGTGATGTGGTTCAAGCGTCTCTGCAATATGTTCTATTATTTCAGGGATGAGTGTTAATTTGCGGATTAATGCTGACTCACTTTCAGTGGTGAGAAGAGAGACATCGCCTTGAGAGAAGTCAATACTTCTTTGATGCGCTAATCTAAGTATACTGGCGATACGTGCATGAGCATATTGAACGTAGTAAACAGGATTATTATCAGATTGTTCTTTGGCTAAAGCAATATCAAAATCCATCTGGCTGTTTGCAGAACGGGAGAGAAAGAAGAAGCGACATGCGTCTAAGCCAACCTCATCAACTAATTCGCGTAGGGTAACGATATCTCCACTTCTTTTAGAGAGCCTTACTATTTCATTTCCTCGTCTCAGTGTAACCAGTTGGCAAATTACTACCTTAAGGTTTTCAGGGTCTTTGCCTAATGCCTTCATAGCAGCTTTCATCCTTGGTAAATGACCCTGATGGTCCGCTCCCCAAACATCAATAACAGTATCAAAATTACGTATGAAGAACTTGTTATAGTGATAAGCAATATCCGAAGCAAAATATGTGGGGACTCCGTCGCTCCGAACAAGTACATTGTCCTTGTCTTCTCCCAGAGAACTGGACTCAAACCAGGTAGCATTATCTTTTTTTACGATATACCCAGATTGTTCGAGAAGTGACATAGTCCGATTATATTCCCCGTTTTGGTAAAGACTTTTTTCGCTGAACCAGCTATCGAAACTAACATTTATATTATTTAAATCCTGTTTAATCCCTTCTATTATTAGACTGGTTCCGATTTGCCCCAGTTGTAAGATCGCATCTTGTGATGCAAGGTTTATAAAGCAATCACCTTGTGTATCGATAATACTTCTGGCCAGATCATTGATATAGTTACCGAAATAGCCGTTAGTAGGAAGATCACCTTTCTTACCCAGTTGATTACAGTAGCGGGTATAAAGAGAATGACCAAATGTTGCTATTTGATTACCTGTATCATTTAAGTAATATTCCTTTTCAACGGAGTAACCGGCAGCATCTAAAATGTTGGCTATGGTACTACCTAATACAGCGCCACGACCATGACCCACATGGAGAGGTCCAGTAGGGTTAACGCTAACAAACTCAACCTGGATAGAACGATTTTCTCCAATGTTAACATTCGCGTATGATTGACCAAGAGCTAGAATTGATTCAACCTGTGCAGACAACCAGGTATTCTTTACGGTGAAATTTATAAAACCTGGAGAAGCAACGGTAATCGTAGATATTTCCGGAAGTGCCGGCATATGATTTACTATTTTTTCAGCAATATCCATTGGAGATGTTTTTAAGATACGAGCAAGTTTTAAGCTAATACCAGTTGCGAAGTCTCCATGTGCTGGGTCTTGTGGATGTTCTATAGCTAGTTGAACTGTAGCAGGGATTTCGCAGTTATATTCTACTTGTAGCTTATCAAGCACCTGTTTCAAACAAGAGCTTATTTTTACTCTTAGCAGTGGTGTTTTAAGTTCCATTTTATAAATACATTAACTCCATTCCATATTTTTAGACCGTATTTGATTTAACTGCTCGTTCAGTAGAGAGTATTCTGCTTTCTCAAGAGTATAGTCCCTGTGTAAAATTTTATTAGCTTCCTGTCGCGCCATCTCTAGAAGCCGGATATCAGAGAAATCAGCTACTTTTAAGGGTGGCAGTCCACTTTGAAGTGTACCAAATATATCGCCTGGACCTCTTATTTTAAGGTCTTTTTCTGCCAATATAAAACCGTCGTTTGTTTTTTCCATAAACCGTAAGCGTTCCGATTCGATTAATGGTTTTTCTGAAAGAAGTATACAATACCCCTGAGCCCCACCCCGGCCCACGCGTCCTCTTAACTGATGGAGTTGTGATAAACCGAAACGATTAGCCCCTTCTATGAGTATGGTGGTTGCATTAGGTATATCTATTCCAACTTCTACGACCGAAGTCGATACAAGTATATCAATTTCTCCTGCACGCAAACTTTGCATGATCTTTTCCTTCTCTATAGAGGGTACCCGTCCATGGAGTAAGGCAAGCTTTAAATCCGGGAATACGTTTTTTCTTAAGTGTTTATATTCTTCTACGGCAGCCTTTGTTTCTAATACCTCTGATTCCTCTATTAATGGGCATATAATGAAAGTTTGTTTTGAATTCATAGTTTGCTTACGGATGAAAGCATATGCTTTCTTAATATCCTGCTGTTCGAGACAAAAGGTTTTAACTTGCTTGCGTCCTGGTGGTAATTCAGTGATAATAGAAAGGTCGAGATCTCCGTATATTGTTAAGGCAAGAGTTCGAGGTATAGGCGTTGCAGTCATTACTAAGATATGTGGGTTGTATCCTTTCTGTCGAAGGGCTGAACGTTGTAGAACACCAAAACGCTGTTGCTCATCTATAACTGCTAATCCAAGTTTATAGAAGTTGACCTTTTTCTGTATTAATGCGTGCGTACCAATAACGAGATCAATTTCACCTTTTTCAATCTTTAGTTGCAATTCTTTTTTATCTTCAGCCTTAAGACTGCCAATTAATAAGGCAACTTTAAATCTGTGATTGAAGTAGGAGCATTGGCAGATGAAGTTAGAATTTGTACTTTGTTGATGGTCGTTAATATCCGGATAATTAGTACGGATATTATTGAAGTGCTGTTCTGCCAGGACTTCAGTTGGTGCCATTAAAGCTCCCTGGTAACCGTTGAGTATAGAGATTAGCAGGGAGAAGATTGCAACTACTGTTTTACCACTACCCACTTCGCCCTGGAGAAGTCGTAACATCGGTATTGGCTGTCTGAGGTCATTAGTAATCTCCACCAACACCTGTTTTTGTGCTCTGGTAAGCGAAAATGGTAGATGACCTACATATGAATTTATGGCTTCCTGTGGGATAGTAAACTTATTACCTGGTTGCTTTTCTTGCCAGTCTTTTTTTCTGGATAGTACGCTTAACTGAAGTATGAATAATTCATCAAAAGCGAGACGCTTTTTAGCTTCGAATGCTGCTGAGGCGTTTGTAGGATAATGCATACTGGTTATAGCCTCGGCGAGGTCAAGTAGTTGACATTGCTTTTTTATAGATGTTGGTAAAAAATCATTAATTTGCCATATCCAACCGTCAATCGCTTCTTTAGTCCATTTTCTCACCTGTCGGGGGTATAGTCCGCTTGTTAAAGGATAGATGGGGACTAAGCGGGCAGTATGAATTAAATCGGTATCTTCAAGGAATTCCCATTCAGGAGAAACGAAGGTACGCTGGTTATTAAATGAACTAACTGTGCCACTGATAACAATCCTTGTACCTGATAAAAATTTCTTTGCCAGATATGGTTGATTAAACCAGACTATTCGCATATTACCCGATTCATCTGCCACAACCGCTTCAGTACCTTTTCTATTACCAAGTTGGACTATTCGAGACTGCAAAATCGTTGCTATAACTGTCTGGTCTTCTCCTTGCTTTAGCTCCGATATAAATTGTTTCTGACTGTAATCTATATAACGTCTTGGAAAATAATAGAGAAGGTCACGAATAGTATTAACATCCAGTTTCGCGAAATTCGAAGTGACCCGTGATTTAATCCCGCTGATAATGCTAATCGGAGAGTCTAGTTTTTCGGTTCTTTTATGAGAGATACCAGTTTTGATTAATAAGGCATTTTTTTCGAATATATATTGTTTTCGCTTATAAGAGTTCCTCATTTCCATTAAACTGCTTAACCAAAGAAGAGCATTGTCTATACAACGTTTACGTTCAGATACAGTACAGGCAAAGTAGTCAGAGTTAACTAACTCAAGTTGATCAAACTCTAGAAGAAGTTGAGAGTTTTTAATATTTTGCCTGATGTCGTGAATATTTTGGGATAAGTAGTTGTTGAGACCTCCAATTACTGCCCGGTTGTTATAGCCTTTCTTGCGCTCTAGATCAAGGATAGACTTTAGTGAATCTATGCTGGTCATTTCTATAACGTTCTCTAATAAACCATATCTATACTATGTACAAGCCTCAAGAAGTACTTATTATTATAATATTTGCTTCATTCAATATGTGCTATTTATTAGTAAGCCAAATGTTAAGATTACGAGAGAAGCCTCTATCAACTATGATACTACTTGGTTTATGTGTGTCACATATTCTAACTGGCAATACAATCAAAATGTTTATTCCAGTGAGATTACGTAGTTATAATGTGGTTGTCCGCCATTTACAACTTCCACTTCAGCGTTATAGCTGTTGCGAATATTCTGGGCAATATCCTCGGCTTCAGTGGTAGTAGATTCTGCGCCATAGTAAATGGTTATTATTTCGGAATCCTCAACATTTGCTGTAACCAATGCTTCAAAAATTACATCTAACAACCTATTGCTATTATCTGTTATTATTTCATGGTCATTTACTACTGCAATAAATTGGCCTTTTTTAATGTTATTCCCGTTTATCTGTGTTTTTCGGGCAGCCTTTGTGATTTCTATTGTCTGGGGAGCAGATAAGGATTGTTCCATTGCAAGCACATTTTTCTCTAAGTCTATTTCAATATTAAATGAAAGCAGTGCTGCGATTCCCTGAGGTATGTTTGTACTTGGAATAACCTTAACTTTCTTCCGAGTTAGTGAATCCACTTGCGAAGCTGTAAGTATGATGTTCTTGTTGTTCGGTAATAGAATAACATTATCTGAAGGTACTTCTTCTACAGCTCTCAATATTTGACGAACACTCGGATTCATGGTTTGTCCCCCAGGAACAATCATCGTGGTTCCAAGAGAATCAAATATCTTAAAGAAGCCATCACCGGAAGCAATTGCTATTGTGGCAATTGCAACCTGTGGTAGATGCTCCCTCTGTAGCTTCATGAATTCCGCATATTGGTCATCCATGTTGTTGAGGTCCACCTGGTGTAATGTACCAAGGTGTGTGGCGTAACTTAAGATTTTTCCAGGATTGAAGCTATGAATATGAATTCTGGCAGTGTTATTGTCCCCAACAACAACTAGAGATTGACCAATTCGATTTAGTCCCCTTTTAATCCTATCCAGGTTGAGCCTTTCTCCTTCTAAGAGAAAGTTAATGCAATACCCCCAGGGGAGTTCCACCTCATTGGCGGAGGCAATTCTGGACCCTGCAGGATTAACGGGCATAGCAAGTTCAGCTTTATTTTCTTTACTTTTATGACGTTTACCGAGTAGATGATCGAGAGCCCCGGAAAGTAAGATATATAGACCTTGTCCTCCTGCATCCACTACCCCAGCTTCTCGCAACATTGGTAACAGTTCCGGTGTTCGTAAAACAGAGTCATGAGCAGCTTCTACTATTGTTTCCATCACCGGTACAAGGTTATTATCATCATCCGGTACGGTCCTGGCAGCAGTAGCTGCATCTTTAAGTACAGTAAGCATAGTACCTTCTACAGGATGGATTACCCCTTCATATGCCGCTTTCGATGCTTCTCCAAGTGCATTTGCAAGATCTGTACCTGTGAAACTTTCCTTGCTATCAAGGCTATTAGCAATACCGCGCCAGAATTGGGAAAGGATAACACCAGAGTTTCCTCTGGCTCCCATAAGTGCACCATGCGCTAGAGACTGCGCCATAGAAGAAACATCAGCATCTTTTGATTGCTTAGTTTCTTCAATAGCTGAGTACATAGTTAGTAACATATTGGTGCCTGTGTCACCATCAGGAACAGGAAAAACATTGATGGCATTTATGTTCTGAACATTCTCTTCCAGCAATTTTGTCCCTGCGACAAACATATTCTTTAATGTTTTTCCGTCTGCTACTTTAGTTTTCATAATATTTATTAAACTCCCTTTGAGATATGAGGTATTCTTGATATAATAGCTGAGTGTGGATTTGGAGTAAAGGAGGATAAATACCTGTAGTGAAATGTGATATTTGTGGTAAGAGAATCCAATTTGGTAATAGTGTGAGTCATTCTAAAAAGCATGTTAAGCGCCAGTGGCTACCTAATATTCGTAAGGTTACCATTGCGATAGATGGGAATAAGATGAAAGCCCATATTTGTACCAGATGTCTTCGTAATAGATATAAGACTAAGACTGCCGGTTAATTTACAGTCTGTCTAAAAGAATGGAGCGCCTGGCTTATCCCTCCTTCAGTTCTAAAAATGGCTGTGCCAATTGCTAAGATATCTGCCCCCGCATTTACAACTTTTGAAGCGTTGTTTATATTTATTCCTCCGTCAACTTCGATTTCGGCGTTTATATTATTATCATTTATTATAGATCTTAAGTGACTTATTTTGCTGAATGCCTCAGGTATAAAAGATTGACCCCCAAAACCAGGATCAACACTCATTACTAGAACCAAATCAATCTGACTTAGAATATCTGTAATAAAATTTACAGGAGTTCCCGGGTTGAGAGATACTCCTGCTTTAAGACCACTTTGTTTGATAAGCTGGATTTCACGATGTAGATGGGTACAGGCTTCTACATGTACAGTTATGATATTAGCACCGGAATTTGCAAATTGAGGTATATATTGCCCTGGATTTTCAATCATTAGATGAACGTCCAGAGGTAGATTGGTACATGATCGGATAGAGGCTATTACAGGAGGGCCTATGGTGATATTAGGAACAAAATGTCCATCCATGACATCCACATGGATATAGTCTGCTCCAGCCTTGGTGACTTCTTCAATCTGATCCCCCAGGTGTGCGAAGTCAGCACTAAGTATTGAAGGAGCCAGTTTAATGGGATCTCTATTTGCCTTCATCTCTAAGCATCCTCCAGCATCTATCTATTGCTGCTTTTACCTGTTTAGGAGAGGTACCTCCAATAGTATCCCGAGCAGAAACAGAGGACTCTAAACCTATTTCATAGACATCTCGACTAAATAGTTTGCTAAAACTGTGATATTTATCCAGATCAAGATCACGGAAATTTTTATTACAACTGATAGCATAATTGCTTAATTTGGACACTATGCTATGGGCCTGACGGAATGGAAGTCCCTTTTTAACCAGATAGTCAGCAATATCAGTGGCTAAAAAGTAATCCGTTTTCATGGAATTGTAAATGTGTTCTGCATTTATTTTCATTGTTTTAATCATAGCTGTAAATATAGTAAGACTATAATGCAGTGTGTCAATAGTGTCGAATATGCCTTCCTTATCTTCCTGCAAATCACGATTATAGGCAAGAGGAAGTGCCTTTATAGAAGTTAATATAGCAATTAGATTACCATATATACGGCCTGTTTTGCTTCTGACAAGTTCGGCTACATCGGGATTTTTCTTTTGAGGCATTATACTGCTACCACTGGTGAAAGACTCATTAATTTGAATGAAACCAAACTCTTCTGAAGACCAGAGAATTAGTTCTTCTGCGAATCTTGAAAGATGCATTATTGTTATAGCAGCCGCAGCATGATACTCAATTACGAAATCTCGATCTGAAACTGCATCCATACTATTAGCGCTTATATTCTTGAAACCCAGTTCCTGGGCAATATAAGTGCGGTCTATCTGATAAGGTATACCAGCCAGAGCGCCACTACCTAATGGCATAACATCAGTACGCTTTAAACAGTCATAGAATCTTTCTTTATCCCGCTGAAACATTTCAAAGTATGCCAGTAGATGGTGCGCCAGAAGAACGGGTTGTGCATGCTGAAGATGAGTATATCCGGGGATTATGACAGTTGTATTTGCTTCAGATAACTCTACCAGAGTTTGCTGAAGCATTTTCAGGTCATTGACAGTATCCACAATTTGTTTCTTTAGAAATAATCTAAGGTCAAGTGCTATCTGGTCATTCCGGGAACGACCAGTATGTAGTTTACCTGCAACATCGCCTATTTGAGCATATAGGCGAGCTTCAATATTCATGTGTATATCTTCATATTCCGTACTGAAAAGGAACTTATCTTGTTCGATATCTTTTTGTATGGAATGGAGTCCGGCAACTATAATTTCAGCATCATCTTTCGATAGTATTTTTTGCTTCGCTAGCATCTTGACATGCGCAATACTACCTGCGATATCCTGAGAATATAGCCGCTTATCAAAAGTGATAGAAGCCAAAAAGTCTCTAACCGATTTGCTTTTGCCTTTTAGCATTTTACTTGTTATCAAATAGCGATTGTGATTGGGATTGTATCTTTACCGGTAATCCCCAGATATGTATAAAACCTGGGGCAGCGCTTTGATCAAATATATCCCCTTTATCATAAGTCGCAAGATTATAGTTATATAAAGAATAGGGAGATTTACGGCCTACGATTTGACAGCATCCTTTATGCAATTTTACTCTTATTATTCCCGATACATATCTTTGAGAGCTTTGAATATAAGCATCCAAATCCTGCCGTAGTCCACTAAACCATAATGCATTGTAAACGAGATCAGCATATTCGTCAGCAACTCTGGCCTTGAAACGAAGTTGTTCTTTTGTAAGTACCAGGCATTCTAATGCCTGATGCGCCTGAAGTAAAACTACTGCAGCCGGTGCTTCATAAACTTCCCGCGATTTTATACCGATTAAACGATCTTCAATGTGATCAATCCTGCCAACTCCGTTTTCACCTGCCACTTGATTAATCTTCTGTATAAGAGATATACCATCCATTGTTTCATTGTTAACACTTATTGGAATGCCTTTTTCGAAACCAATGTCGATATAGCTTGCTTTCTCTGGAGTGTTCTCGATTTCTTTTGTCCAGGCAAAAGCATCACCAGGCGGTTCATTCCAGGGATTTTCTAAAATTCCACATTCAATAGCTCTTCCCCAAAGGTTTTCATCAATAGAGTAAGGATTATCTATTGTAATAGGAATGGGTATATTATTTTTCTGGGCATAGTTAATAGTTTCTTCCCTGGTCATATGCCATTCTCGAGCGGGAGCTACTATTTTGAAATCTGGAGCCAAAGCAGTGATACTGACATCTAATCTCACCTGATCATTACCTTTACCGGTACAACCATGGGCGATTATAGAAATACCTTCTTTCTTTGCCTCATTTACCAATAGCTGAGCAATGAGTGGCCGTCCTAGAGGAGTATGCAGAGGGTACTGCCTTTCATATAGTGCGTCTGCTTTGAGGGATGGGAAAACGAAAGAGTTTATAAAGGTCTCTTTTGCATCGATTACCAGAGATTTTATGGCTCCAAGCTTCAGCGCTTTTTGTCTGATACCTTCTAAGTCGGCAACATTGCCTATATCTATACTAACTGCAATAACATCAAGATTGTATTTTTCCTTGATCCATTTTATTGCTACTGATGTATCAAGTCCCCCACTGTAAGCTAATATAGCTTTTTCTGACATATTGTGACCTCCCTATTTGGTTTTCTGTTTAAGCACAGAAGTTAAAACTTCAATTACAGTGTCGATTTCCTTCTCGTTAATAGTGAGAGGGGGCATAAAACGAATTGTATTTGGTTTTACTCTGTTGAGTAAAAGTCCGTTATCTAAACATGACGATACTACCTCTTCAGCAATATCATCTTCAAATTGAAGAGCAATTAAGAGACCACGACCACGAATGTCAGTTATAACTTTGAAGTTATTACGTAATGCCTCTAATTGACTGGTTAAATAGCTCCCTACTCTATTAACATGATCCAGTATGTTGTTGTCAAAGATGTATTTTAAAGTAGCATAAGCAGCAGCACATACCAGAGGATTACCTGCAAAGGTTGAACCATGATCTCCGGGAGTAAAGACCGAAACATGCTCCTTGGCAAGGAAAGCGCCAATCGGAACGCCACTCCCTAAACCTTTAGCAAGAGTCATGATATCCGGTTCAACTCCATAATTTTCGTAGGCGAAAAGTTTTCCTGTTCGTCCAATACCTGTTTGAATTTCGTCTAGCATAAAGAGAATGCCTCTATCCTTGCACAACTGTTCAACTTCTTTAAGATAATTGTCGGAAGGCACATTTACACCACCTTCTCCCTGGATTGGTTCAAGGAAGACGCCAACCGTTTGTTTACTAATTGCTTTTTGGATTGCCATAGTATCGTTGTAGTCTACGTTAATAAAACCCTCAGGTAATGGGGTGTAAGGATTCTGGAATTTGTGCTGCCCGGTAGCAGCAACCATAGCGAGTGTTCTTCCATGAAAGGAGCCATTGGCAGTGATGATCTCGTAAGCCCCATCCAGTTTAATTTTTCCATATCGACGGGCAAGCTTAATAGCACCTTCATTCGATTCAGCTCCACTATTTGAAATGAAAATCCTATCCAGACAACTATTATCAATTAATACCTTTGACATTTCCAGTTGTGGAATAGTGTAAAATTGGTTTGAGGTTTGAATTAGCGTAGCTGCTTGTTTTTGAATAGCCGCGACTACGGTTGGAGGACAGTGTCCCAGGCAGTTAACTGCCCAACCAGCTACTAAATCAAGATATTTCTTACCATTATCGTCCCATACCCATGAACCTTCTCCTTTAACCAGTGTAACCGGAGTTCTTTTAAAAGTCTTCATGAATACTTCGCTTTCTAATTTATGCCATTTATTCTGATTCAATTATCGTACCTCCCGTATTTTTATTCAGGACTTCTATTAATGCATTTGGTTTAGTTCCATTGATAATGTGAAATACAGGTACAGTAATAGCAGCTTCTACGCACGCATTTATCTTAGGAATCATACCACCTGACGCAGCACCCAAAACTAGCAGTTCTTTTGCTTCTGTTACACTTAGTTTAGGTAGTAAGTCTCCCGAGCTATTATATATACCATTTACATCGGTTAAAAAAATTAATTTTTCAGCACCCAGTGAAGCAGCGATTTTCCCGGCAACAGTGTCGCCGTTAACATTCAATAAGGTTGTGTGTCCATCAATTGATCCCAGACTTATTGGTGCAATTACTGGGATATAACCTGCATTTATAACTACTTCTATAATTTGATGGTTAACCTGGATAATATTTCCAACATAACCCAGTTCAGGGCTCTGTATTTTTGACCATAGTAAGTTGCCGTCCCCTCCACTTAGCCCAACCGCTTTTCCTCCAACATTATGAATAGCAGCTACAAGCTCTTTATTAACCAGACCCGCAAATACCGCTGTAACTACGTCCAAGCTTTCCTTGTCAGTAACTCTCAAGCCTTTCACAAACCGGCTTGGTAATCCAAATTTGGCTAACCATTTAGATGCAATTTTACCGCCACCATGAACCACCACTACCGATACGCCTTCTCTTTGTATGGTTGCCAGGTCTCTTATAGTGGTATCTTTACTGTCCAGTGTACTACCACCGATTTTTACTACCACTATCTTATTTTGCATTATGTTGAATAAGCGCTGTTAATTCTGACATATGCCTCTGATAGGTCAGATCCCCATGCGACAGCTCTTTCTATTCCCATATTGAGTTTTACTTCTAGGAACACATCAGCATTGCTTGACATGTTTGCCCTGAGGGCTTCATTATCAAATGACACTGGATGTCCCTGTTTAAAAACGCAAACATTGTTGATGGAAATGTCGATCTTGCTCTCAATTACTTTTGCGCCGGTCATTCCTAAAACTGCCATAATACGTCCCCAATTAGGATCATTACCAAACATTGCAGTTTTTACCAGATTTGAACTGGTTATATCACGCGCAATTTGTCTGGCACTGGATTGAGTCACTGCTCCTTCTACTATAACCTCAATGAATTTTGTAGCACCTTCCGCATCTTTTACCATAGATTTTGCCAGATATATACACGTTTCGTTTAACGCTTTCTGAAACTCTTCCCCATTTTCATTGTCCAGGATTTTATTATTTGCTGACCCGCTGGCTAATAAAAACACGCTATCATTTGTGCTAGTATCTCCATCAACATCAATAAGATTAAATGAATTTGAAACAGCTATATCCAGTGATTGTTGTAAAAATTCCGGCTTTACTAAAGCATTTGTCGCTATAAAGCATAGCATTGTAGCCATATGAGGGTGTATCATACCTGCACCTTTACTGATACCAGCGATAATGTACTTATCTTTTTGGTGCGATACTTCTACTGCAACTTCTTTTGGTTTAGTGTCTGTAGTCATAATCGCCCTGGCTAATTTATGACCGCCTTGACAATCTAAACTTATAGCCTCAATTCCATTACGTATTTTATCCATAGGTAGAGGCATGCCAATTAATCCGGTACTGGCTACAAGAATATCCTCAACATTAATCTTTAATTTGGCAGCAGTTAATTCCACCATTTCTTGTGCATCAGCTAGCCCTTGTTCAGCAACACAAGCATTAGCACAACCCGAATTAACTATAATAGCCTGTGCCGTTCTACTGGCAAGGTGCTTCTTTGAAACAATGACAGGAGCTGCCTTGATTTGATTTGTTGTTAAAACCGCTGCTGCAATACAGGGAGTATCACAATACAGGAGTCCAAGATCCAGCTTCTTTTGAGTCTTTATTCCAGATTTAACTGCACCGGCAGAAAAACCAGGAACTGAAGTTATAGTACCTGACTTAATATAATTTATCATAACAATTCCTAATATATAGTTGATTGAAACTATAACATAAATTAACCTTACTAAATAAGGATAATACTAAACAAAATAAAGGTATATCTGACCGTGTTTTAACGTATTACTATTATCAAGCTTGTGAAGTAATTATGTTTTTCGGATTATGAAGATACCCCTTTATATTCTTTAAGAATATTTAAAACATAATCAATATCACCTTTGGTGTGATCAGCACAAATCTGAAAACGTATTTCCTCGTCTCCCTTCGGCACTATGGGATAATATATTCCAGTTGACAGAACACATTTGTCCTTTAAATACTCGACAAGTTGAACAGTTTTTTTTGTGTCTCTAATCATTAAAGGAACGACCGGATGTTTACCATCAATGGTTTCATAACCTAAATCACCCAGCGATTTCCTGAAATAAGAAATCATCCCTTGCAGGTTTTTTAACAATTGGCGGCCTGTACTGCTATTCAGTATCTCCAAAGCCTTTATTGCAGTCATTGCTTCTGCTACTGTGATTGGGTTGGAATATATATAGAATGGAGCCTTTTCACGTAAGAAAGCGACCACTTTAGCCGTAGATACCAGATAGCCACCATTTACCCCTAAGGCTTTGCCCAAAGTAGCTATTAATATGTCTATTCGTTTTTCTTTAGTAACTTCCATGGTGCCCCTCCCGGTCTCTCCAACAGCACCAATTCCGTGAGAATCATCAACAATCGTAATTATCCCCTCTTCAAATTCGCTATTATATTGTTCTGCTATATCAGCTATTTCAGAGAGTGGTGCATGGTCTCCCCTCATACTAAAGATACCATCGGTTATTATTAGAACCCGTTTACATTTACCTATGCTTTCTTGTACAACTGACTTCAAATCAGCCATGTTATTGTGTCTATATATATTTTTATCCTTGGGCTGTGATAGCCTAAGGCCATTTATTATGCAGTTGTGATTTAGAGCGTCACTTATTACTATAGTGTCTTTGGTAGTCATGGCATAAAGTACGCTCATCACAGTGACATAAGCACTGCTGAATATCATACCGGCTTCCTTGCCATGAAAACTTGCGAGATTTTGTTCTAATTCGACATGTGATTTATATGTGCCACTGATGAATCGAACTGCACCAGGACCAACACCAAATTCTTGAGCAGCCTCTTCTTCTACAGCTATTAGTTCTGGTTTTAAGGCCAGGCCAAGGTAACTGTTTGAATTCATTTTAATAAATTCCTTGTTGTTGTAACCCTCTATCAGATATCTTGGGCCACTGCCATCATGTGGTTTAAGAACTTTTGTTACTACCATTTCGTTGCCCTTTAAGGCACCGCTTTCTTTTAATGTGTTTAATTCTTTGGACAATATTGATTCTATTTTAGTTAGTGACATAATTATTTACTCCCTCCTGAAATAATTTAGTCATCATATTAGTGCGTTCACTAATTGATTTCAACTTTTTAAGGTTAATCCACCATCTACCACTAGACTTACGCCAGTAATATACTTTGATTCGTCAGAAGCTAAAAACAAAGCTGCATAAGCGACATCCCAGGAATCACCCTGTTTCCCCATAGGACACATTGTATCCCGTTTTTCTGTCATTTCTGCAACTTTTCCACCATATGCGCTGGTAAGTGATGCAACTACGAAAGGGGTATTCATTAAACCAGGTAATACAGCATTTACTCTTATATGCTTAGGTGCATATTGGATTGCAATTTCACGGGTAAGAGCAATAATACCAGCTTTAGAGCTGCTATACGCTACAGAAAAAGCGGGTAGGGTTCTTATCGCATTAATCGATGAGATGTTCACTATGCTTCCACCGGCATTTTTCTCCATGTAGGGTAATGCGTATTTACACGTTAAAAACATGCTTTTCAAATTAACTTCTATAGTTCTATCCCAATCCGCCTCAGTCGTATTATCTATATCTGCAGGAATTTCGATGCCGACATTATTATGCAGGATATCAATTTTCCCGAAATGATCGATACATTTATCCACCATTTTAGTACAATCAAAAGCCTGGCTTACATCAGCTTCAAAAGCAATACTTGTTCCACCTTCACCAAGGATGATATCTCTAGTTTCTTCTGCTGCTTTACGATTGTTGTCAACTACCATGACACTTGCACCTTCTCGAGCATAAATAATTGCAGCTGCTTTCCCGTTTCCAATTCCGGGGCCAATTGAGCCTCCACCGGTAACAATCGCTATTTTTCCTTTAACTCTATCTGACATATCGGCTATCTGTTATATATGAATATTAAGTCTGGCACTAAGTTTCTCTATCATATCGGAAGTCATCAAGGATAGATCGTATTGTGGTTTCCATCCCCACTCTTCTCTTGCACTACTGTCATCCATATTATTAGGCCATGAGTCAGCTATCTCCTGCCGAATGGGATCTATTTTATAGTCTAGTGTAAAATCAGGTATGTGTTTCCTTATTTCAGCAGCTATATCTTCGGGTGAGAAACTCATTGCTGATACATTAAACGAATTTCTATGTATCAGTTTGCTTGGATCTGCCTCCATAATATCGATTGAAGCCTTGATTGTGTCAGGCATGTACATCATATCCAGATAAGTACCTGCTTTTAGAAAGCAGGTATATTTTTTTTGTTTAATCGCTTCATAAAATATTTCCACCGCATAATCTGTAGTTCCTCCTCCCGGCAATGTTATATATGAAATAATGCCCGGGAACCTAACACCACGGGTATCAATAGCAAATCTCTTAAAATAGTAATCACAAAGTAGTTCACCAGCTACTTTGGTAACTCCATACATCGTGTTCGGGCGCTGTATAGTATCCTGTGGTGTATTATCATGTGGCGTATTGGGTCCAAAGGCTCCAATTGAACTTGGAACAAAAATTGCGCATTTGTATTCTCTGGCTATTTCTAGCATGTTATAAAGGCCATTTATATTTACATCCCAGGCTTGTTGCGGGTTAGCTTCAGCTACTGCGGAGAGCCGAGCTGCAAGATGATAAATAGTATCGATGCTGTATTTATTCATAACCTCGACTACTGTCTTGATATCAGTACAGTCTATAGCATGAAATGGCCCGGAATTGAAAAGAGTTTCAGATGGTTTTGTTATATGACCAGTGGCAACTACATTATCATTTCCGTATAATTCTCTTAAAGCAAGGGTTAGTTCTGAACCAATTTGACCACAAGAACCCGTGACCAGAATGTTTTTCATTAATCACTCTCCATATATTATATGTTTTATACGATACGACAGTAATACCTAATAAAGCTAGATATATTGTAGCACTCTCTGTGAATATGGTGTTAGTTTACTGCTCTCATCAAGACAGGCTGGGAACAAGAAAAAGAATTAAAGCATAAAAGATTATGTAGAGATTACTCTATGAATGATTGTTAAAATACATAATTTATTGCTATAATTAGTTAATTTAGTCTAACATTATAAGAGCGCTATAACAAATTAAGAATATGGTAAAAAAACAATCTGGAAGAATGGAAGATTATCTGGAAAGGATAGTTATGCTTGGTGGAGAGAATGGTATTGCCAGGGTTACTCAACTTAGTAAATCACTTGAAGTTAAAAAACCCAGTGTCACCGCTGCTTTAAACAGGCTTTCCAAAGATGGTCTTGTAAAACATGAAAAATATGGGTATGTTGAGTTAACAAAGGAAGGGAAAAAGATAGCTCTTGACGTGCTACATAGACATAAGGTCATAGAGCAGTTCCTGGTGCAAATATTAGGTGTTAATAAAGAAACTGCATGGAAAGATGCTTGTGCAATGGAGCATTCTATTAGCGGTATATCGGTTGAAAAGCTAACAATTTTTATAGAGCACGTATTATCCACTGTACCTGAGATAACTAAGTAATTACGAGGATTAAAATATTATGTGTTACGGAATTATGCCAACAATTTATTCTGTATTAGCAGAAGGGACGGCGGTATGTTAATTGGAAAAGAAACAACTTTAAACTCTATGAAAGCTGGCGAAGGGGGAACGCTAATAAGAGTAGATGGAGGGCATCGTATGGTAGAGCGTCTAGCTGCTTTAGGAATAAGGCCTGGTAAAAGGGTTACCAAGATCAGTTCTATGTTTATGAGAGGACCCGTAACCATACAAATAGATGAAGCACAAGTAGCTATAGGATATAGAATGTCTAATAAAATTATAATAAAGCTGGATTGAGAATTGAAAATTCTTTTAATGGGTAATCCCAACGTTGGTAAAAGTGTTATTTTTTCCAGATTAACAGGAGTTCGTGTAATCGCCTCCAATTATCCGGGTACTACTGTGAATTATACCCGTGGATATATGAAACTGGGTGATGAAAGGGTTGAAGTAATCGATGTTCCTGGTACCTACACTTTGGAGCCAAATTCACAAGTAGAAGAGATAGCTTTAAAATTCCTTAATGCTGGCGATATTGTGATAAATGTTGTTGATGCAACGAAATTGGAACGTAATCTCTACCTTACTTTACAGCTACTTGAAAAGAATATTCCTATGATAATTGCACTAAATATGTGGGATGACACCAGGCATCGAGGTATAAGTATAGATATTGATAAACTAAAAGACTATTTGAAAGTGCCTGTAATCACAACTGTTGCATTAACCGGTGAAGGGATAAAAAATCTGGTAGATCATATTCCTCAGGCTAGTTCACCTGAAATTTCTTTTCAAAATAGTAGTGAACGGTGGGCTGCAATAGGCAATATCATAGAAAAGACACAAACTATTGTGCATCGCCATCACACGTGGCTTGAGCGTTTAGGAGATGCAAGCGTTAAGCCGGTATCCGGCGGTATTATTGCATTGGCTATTTTATCTATCAGTTTTCTGTTGATCCGGCTAATCGGGGAAAGCTTAATTACCTATATATTCGATCCTTTTTTTCAAGTTTACTGGATGAATGGTTTATTAAAGCTGAGTAATATCCTGACTGGAAGTGGGTTAGTACACGACATTATAATCGGTAGATTGGTTGGTGGAAATATAAGTTTTGTAGAATCATTTGGACTATTATCAAGTGGTTTGTACGTTCCATTTGCTATGGTACTACCATATATCATTGCTTTCTATTTAGTTCTGGGTTTACTTGAAGATATTGGCTATTTACCAAGATTG
>Ga0272441_10003303_pt1 | contig 30830 bp, 20 predicted proteins | sample SSMProp6N_FD_193582 | JGI IMG/M metagenome (GOLD analysis project Ga0272441, IMG submission 193582) | Marine sediment archaeal communities from Little Sippewissett salt marsh, Falmouth, MA, United States - SSM-Prop-6N | ecosystem: Environmental > Aquatic > Marine > Wetlands > Sediment ... | reverse complement strand
ATTATTTTGCGGCATGAACCAGCCGTCGTCTTTTCTGTAATTCAGGGTACAATCTTCATTTGTGGCATCCGGATTATGAGCCCAGACAACGCGTCCCGGGAAAATCCCTTTCGGCTCACCGATTGGCGTGTTAGGAGGATTTTCATCGGAAACAAAATTCGCGTAAACCGGGTTTTTCGGGTTTTCCGTTAACATCAATGAACCGACCAACCCGATAATGATAAACAGGGAGGCCAGAAGGTAACGGGATTCGCGCAGACGTTTTTTGGCTTTATGAAAAGCGAAAACCGAGGTGATCAATCCCAGCACATAAACAATAAAACCCGAAGCGACCGGCGCCGCGACTTTCATACAGGGATAGCCCGCCCGCGACGGCTTGGGTAATACACGTATCAAAAACCAGATCAATGATACGAGACCGATAAGCGGAAACAATAACTTTGCCAGTCCTTTGGGGGTTTTTATGGCTTTAATTTTGCCGGTTTTCGGGCAGGTGTTAAAAAAATAAGACTTGAATGATTTGATTTTTCTCATCATTTTTTTCTCCGCGTTTTGTCAAACTGTAATATTAAACTACTTTGGCTTGAAAAAAACACACATTGCAGGTTTTTAAAAAGGTAATTATATTAGATAAGTTTAATTTAATAAGTTGAAACCCGGCTGATAAACAAATCCAGAATTTTATCCCTTTTCACCTATTGAACAATATAATAAGAAATAAATAATAATTATGCAAGCAAAATCTTAAACGTTTAAGGAAATTGTTTCACCAGACATTTTTTTTATCGCTTTTGATAATTTTATTATACCTGTTTCAATCTGTTCAGGATTTGAATTTGAATAGTTAAGTCTGAGGGTATTTTCGCCGCCGCCGTCGACATAAAAGGGATCACCGGGTACAAAAGCGACTTTGTCCTTTATGGACAGTTCAAAAAGCCGCATTGAGGACATTTCGCCGGGTAAAGTCACCCAGAGAAACATGCCCCCTTCGGGTTTTGTATACTTTATCTCCGGCGGAAAATATTTTTCTATCATCGTTACCATGGCGTCTCTCTGCTCTTTATAGGCTTTTCTGGCCTTTTCAATATGTGATTTTACATCAAAATTCGAGAGAAAAGAGTGCACTACACGCTGACAAAAATAATTTGTATGCAGGTCCGCGCCCTGTTTGGCGATAATGAGCTTTTCCATTATATCTTTATCGGCGCAAATCCAGCCCAATCTGAATGAAGGCACAACAGTCTTTGAAAAAGAACCCAGCATTACCGATTGTTTTCCCAGCCATGTTTTCAGCGGCGGCAGGTCTTTTCCCATAAATCTTAACTCGCCATAGGGATTATCTTCAACAAACAGGGTATTATATTGTTGACCAATTTCAGATACTTTTAACCGGTTTTGATAAGAATAGGTGATGCCGGACGGATTTTGAAAATTGGGAACGCCGTAATAAAATTTCACTTTATGCGCTGTTAAAATATGAGCTAATTCATTTATATCAACACCATCTTTTTTCAGCGTTACATTATGAAAAACCGGCTGATAAATAGACAATGCCTGTATGGCGCCCAGATAACCCGGTCGCTCTATAATGACATTGTCACCCTTTTCAATAAATATTTTGCTAATGAGGTCCAGACCCTGCTGAGAACCATTGGTGATGAGGATATTTTCGGCCTGAATGTTCAGATCATATTTACTGTTATAATTACCGGCGATATATTCCCTCAACGGCAGGTAACCCTCCGTTGTGCTGTATTGCAGCACATTGGGACCGTCTGTTTTCAGAATTTCGTTGCACGCGGCCCTGATCTCTTCCACAGGGAACACATTCGGATTGGGAAGCCCGCCGGCAAATGAAATGATCTCCGGATCGGCGGCGATCTTTAATATTTCCCTGATGAAAGATTTCTTAACATTCAATACACGTTCGGCAAATAAATCAGTTAAAGGTTCCATAAAACAAAACCTCCCAAAAATGGGGATTCCTTAACCGGCCAGTATGGCTTCAATACGTTTTAGTTCATCCCCGCTGAAATTGACTGTTTGAATTGTTTTTAAATTATCTTCAAGCTGGGCCACACTGCTGGCGCCGATCAGGACCGAGGTCACTCTGGGGTCCTTTAAAAGCCAGGCAAGCGACATTTGCGCCAGACTTTGGCCGCGCGCCTTGGCGATGTCATTTAATTGTCGTACTTGTCTGATCTTTTCTTCTGTAACATCCTCTCTATTCAAAAAGGTATCAGCTTTTGCCGCGCGGGAACCGGCAGGGATACCGTCAATATATCTGTTAGTCAGTAAACCCTGCGCCAGCGGCGAAAATGCGATCAGCCCTACGCCTTCACTTCCAAGAATATCAAGCAATCCACCTTCGACCCAGCGTTCGTACATGGAATACTTGGCCTGGTGGATCAGACATTTTGTGCCCAGTTGATTCAGAATTTTCAGCGCGCTTTTTGTTTGTTCCGGTCTGTAGTTGGAAATACCGACATACAACGCCTTCCCTTGTTGTTTGATCAAATGCAGCGCTTCCATGGTCTCTTCCACCGGCGTTTCCGGGTCAAAGCGGTGCGAATAAAAAATGTCCACATAATCCAGTCCCATACGTTTCAGGCTCTGGTCCAGGCTGGCCACCAGGTATTTTTTTGAGCCCCAGTCTCCATATGGACCGTCCCACATGGTATAACCGGCCTTGGTGGAGATGATCATTTCATCCCGGTACGGAGCAAAATCCTGTTTCAAAACTTTACCGAACATTTCTTCGGCCGAACCGGGCGGCGGGCCGTAGTTATTGGCCAGATCGAAATGGGTGATGCCGCTGTCAAAGGCTTTGTGCAGAATGGCCCTGCCGTTTTCAAATGTATCCACGCCGCCGAAATTATGCCACAGGCCCAGCGATATGGCCGGAAGTTTCACGCCGCTTTTGCCGCAGCGGTTGTACAGCATTGTATCATATCGTTTTTCGGAACTCTTGTATACCATATTCTTTTTCCTTTATGTAAATTGTCTGTTTTTCAATATGAAATTAATAAACAATTCTATTTAATACAAGATTTTCGTACAAAATATAAATCGGGTTGAAAGAAACAGGAATGGGGCGGATCAGTGAACGCGGTATTCGAATACTCTGATTTATATTAAAAACAGAACAAAGGATTGGTTACCCTTGTTCTGTTTCTTTTAAGTTTATTTCAGTATCAAACTGTTAATGGCTGCCGGTATGGTCTTTGACGACCTGTCGGAGCCATTTGATCATCAAAAAGATGGCCAGCGCGGCCAGCAGGGCGCCGGTAAAATTTATACTGAAAAACACGGCTTTGTGATCGTACCGGGTCCACAAACCTGACAGCACGCCCGACATTTTGTTGCCGATTGAAGTTGCCAGGAACCAGCCGCCCATCATCAGCGCCGTTATGCGCGGCGGGCTTAATTTGGACACCAGTGACAGTCCCATGGGACTGAGGAACAATTCTCCGATGGTGATTACGCCGTAGGATGAAATCAGCCACCACGGCGAACTTTTGATCAGCCCGTTTTGCGATGCGAATACCGCCCCGATCATAATGACTGTTGATAACGCAGTAATGAACAAGCCCCACCCTATTTTGGCGGGGGTGGACGGCTCTCTTTTCCTTTTTCGTAAAAACGCAAAAAAGAAAACAACGACCGGTGTGAGTAAAACGACAAAAAACGGATTTACAGATTGAAAAATTTCCGTTGAGATCAATGTTAAATTTTTCCCGTCCTCGGGCCACTCGTCTTTCGGCTGGTTATTCAGGTACGGGTGAGGGCCCATCACCGTTATGGAACGGCCGTCACTATCCACTATGGCTTTACCGTGTATGTCGAGTTTGGGAACTTCACGTGGAGTCGTGTCCACTTCCTGGACCATGCCAAATGTTTTGGCAACAGGTTCCACGACCGCCGGCATACTGCGGTTAGTATAACTTTCGGCCCAGACCGTTAAAGCGGAGCCGTTTTGATGGAATATGGCCCAAAAAATGATCACCACGGTGAAAATGGAGAGTAACGCGGCGATCGGGGCCTTGTCCTCCTTTGAGGCCCTGATCCACAATGAGAGAAAAAACAATACAACGGGCGTACTGGCAAATAAGAACGCGTCCGTCGAATTGGAACCAAACAGATTTTCCGGAATGAACCAGCCGATGATACCAAAGACCACCACCGGCAGAAAAACATAAGCGGAAATTTTCGTTAACGACATATCTTCCGGGTTGGTGGGTTTAAGCACATCGACATCCCGGATGTGTTTTTGCCCGGTCATAAACCAGATGACGCCAATGAACATACCGATACCGGCCGCGGCAAACGCGTAACCCCAGCCGTAATGATTTCGTAAATACGCGGCGACAAAATTACAGACAAAAGCACCAATGTTAATTCCCATATAAAAAATATTAAAACCAGAATCTTTACGGGCCAGATATTTTTCTTCCGAATACAAATTACCGACCAGTGTCGATATATTCGGTTTAAAAAAACCGTTTCCGATAATGATCAAAAATAAAGCGATCCAAAAAGCGGTTACTCCCGGTAAGGCAAGAGTAATATATCCCATCCCCATCAGTATTCCGCCAAATATAATGGCCCGGCGGTATCCGAGTATCCGGTCGGCAAGCAGACCGCCAATAAAAGGGGTCAGATACACCAGCGCCAGATAGGTCCCGTAAATATCCGCGGCCGACTCCAGACTGAGACCCAACCCGCCCTTTTGTGTGTCGATCATATATAATGTAAAGATGCCAAGCATCAGATAATATCCAAACCGTTCCCACATTTCCGTAAAGAACAAAACAACCAATCCCTTGGGATGATTTTTAAACATATATTCTCCTCATTTATACCTTAAAAAAATTCCAATCATTATAAACTAATAAGATATTAAATTTTTTGGATTTATTCCATAAAAATTTTGTACGGAGTGCTTGTTTTATTGTATTCTTCTGTGATCCTGAACCGGGCCGGGAATAGACAACGGGTTTTTCATGTTGTTAATTTTTTAATAAGCTCAAATTAAAAAAAGATGCTCGTATATGGATCAACAACTCTATCATCTGGACCACTATTTCAATAAAGATCACTTTTTTAAGACTTTATTCCATTCAATCCCGCTGGGTGTATTGCTTTTAAATTCGCAACGAAAGATCGTTGCCATAAATGATTTTATGCTTCAGACTTTTGGCACAAAGGACGCAAAATTTATCGGCGGCAGTATCGGGAAAATATTAAACTGTGTCAATTCGGATGCGGGGGGAAATTTTTGCGGAACGACTGTTCACTGCAAAAATTGTCAGTTGTTTCGCTCGACAGTATCCGCCATTCAGGGAAAAGAAGTACAACGGCACAAAGCGGGAGTTAAGGTTCGAATCGACGGGAAAATCAAAAATAAAGAACTATTAATCACTGTAAAGCCGGTCATCATTGATCATAATAATTACTGGATCGTGTTTTTGGAAGACATGACCGAGTTGAACGAGCTATTGTCGCATGTCGATCATACCGAAAAAATCCGGGAAATGATTGGTCACGATCCTGAAATATTAACGTTAAAAGAACAAATATTTGAACTCGCGCAGGTCGATGTGCCTGTGATGGTGCTGGGCGAAAGCGGGACCGGGAAAGAACTGGTCGCGAAGGCATTGCATAATGAAGGACCGCGCAAGGACAAACCGTTTGTGGCGGTGAATTGCAGCGCGTTGCAGGACAATCTGCTGGAAAGCGAGTTGTTCGGCCATATAAAAGGCGCTTTCACCGGCGCGATCAACGATCACAAGGGCAGATTCGAAATAGCCGACGGCGGGACCATCTTTCTCGATGAAATAGGCGATATCTCGCCGGCCATGCAGGTCAAATTGTTGCGGGTTCTGCAGGAAGGCGTTTTTGAGCCGGTGGGCGGCGAACACTCTATTAAAGTCGATGTGCGGGTCATCAGCGCGACAAACAAGGATATTAAAAAACAAATATTAACGGGCAGGTTCAGGGAAGACTTTTACTACCGGTTGTGCGTTGTGCCCCTGTTTACACCACCCTTACGCAAAAGAGAGGGCGATATACCCTTGCTGGCGGATAATTTTTTAAAAAAATTTTCATTGGCAAACGGACGCAGTCATGTTGATTTGTCGGATGAAGCTTTAGATGTTTTGCTGGAATATGACTGGCCCGGAAATATTCGTGAATTACAAAATGCCATCCAATACGCGCTGGTGCAATGTAAAGGCAGGACTATTGATCCCGTCCATCTTCCTCACTCTATAAAAAACCGGTTAAAAGAGCCGGGCAAACCGGTCAAAAAAGTGCGCAAAAAGAAACTTGACAGGGCACGTGTCAGAGACGCGTTGAAACAGACAAACGGAAACAAATTAAAGGCGGCAAAATTACTCAATGTCTCCCGCGCGACAATGTATCGTTTTCTTGACGCGAACGGTTTTTTAGATCGATAAATTCCTTAAATAATAATTTACGAAAAAATCCGGGGGCCATATTAAAACGTTTTTTTGTAGATAAAGCTTGATTAAATCGACAATTTTCATAACTTGATTATTATAAAATATTTTTATTTATTTTAGTTTACCTTCAAATCGTAAAGTTTTATCTTCCCGGAAAGTAACCGAGTTTTGTAAAATATATCATCTATCAAAATTTTAGATTCGCTAAAATTTTTAAATATATTTACATAGGAGGGTTTATGATCAAGTTTAAAAGTGTACGCGTGCTATTAAAAATCACTTTGATGTTTTTATTGATATTATTTTTTCACGTTCCGGTTACGGGTCAGATGCAGGATACACAAATCAATATCATTCCACAACCCTTGAAAATTCAAAAGGGGGCGGGTTATTTTCAAATCACACCACTAACGCAAATCATATTGAACACGGATTCCGATGTAAATGAAAAACTGATCGATTATTTTCAGGATCATCTTTTATATTTATATGGTTTTAATTTGCTACACGCCGTTAATAATAAGGAAACACTGATTAACTGTATTGTATTGACCGGCGGGAAAAATCATAACACCCCGGGTAAAGAGGGGTATGAACTTTTAGTGGAACGGGATAAAGTCGTGATCCGGGCAAATGACGGCTCTGGTTTTTTTTACGGCCTCCAGACTTTATTGCAGCTTTTTCCGGCAACGCCCCCAAAGTTTGAAAACCAGGGAGATATTAAAATAAATATACCGGTTGTCAGCATTACGGACAAACCAAGATTTTCCTGGCGGGGTATGCACCTGGATGTGTGCCGGCATTTTTTCCCAAAGGAATTTGTCAAGCGATATATTGATCTTCTGGCCCTGCACAAGATGAATGTTTTTCACTGGCATCTCACCGAGGACCAGGGCTGGCGTATCGAGATCAAAAAATATCCCAAATTAACCGAAATTGGCGCGTGGCGAGTCGACCGCGAAGACCGGCACTGGAACGAACGAACTCCGCCAATGGAAGGCGAAAAGGCAACTTATGGGGGTTATTATACTCAGGACGACATCAAAGAGATCGTGCAATACGCGCGGGATCGATATATTACCATCGTTCCGGAGATCGAAATGCCGGGCCACGCTCTCGCGGCGCTGGCCGCGTATCCGGAATTGTCCTGCACAGGCGGGCCTTTTTATGTCATGCCCGGCGGCTACTGGCCGATCACCGATATCTATTGCGCCGGAAATGACAAAACCTTTGAATTCCTGGAAAACGTTCTCACCGAAGTGATCGAATTGTTTCCCGGCCCCTATATTCATATCGGCGGCGATGAGGCCCATAAAGCGAACTGGGAAAAATGCCCAAAATGCCAGGCTCGCATAAAAGCTGAAAACCTGAAGGATGAAAACGAGTTGCAGAGTTATTTCATCAAACGGATCGAAAAATTTTTGGTCTCCAAAAACAAAAAACTGATCGGCTGGGACGAGATACTGGAAGGCGGCCTGGCCCCGGAAGCCACAGTGATGTCATGGCGGGGAACGGCCGGCGGTTTTGAGGCCGCAGATCAGGGACATGATGTCGTTATGACGCCAAACACGTTTTGTTACTTTGATTATTACCAGGCGCGGGAGGGCGAACCTCCGGGGATCGGCGGCTTTCTGCCCGTTGAACATGTGTATGATTACGAGCCGGTGCCGGACAGTCTTGCAGCGGACAAACATAAACACATCCTCGGCGTGCAGGGGAATGTGTGGACGGAGTACATACCCACCGCAGAACATGCCGAATATATGGCGCTTCCGCGGATGTGCGCCCTGGCCGAAGTGGCCTGGTCGGCAAAAGATTTGCGAAATCCGGAGGATTTTTTCTCAAGGCTGTCGATCCATTATGACCGTCTCGACGCTCTTGATGTAAATTACCGGCATCCCGTCATTACCGGGTTCGATTCGGAAAATGTTTTTTTCGGGTCCACACAGGTCAAGCTGTCAATCGCGAGAAAACAAACGGAGATCAGGTACACGCTGGACGGCACGGAACCGGATAACAAATCAACGCTCTACACAGGACCGGTAACCATAAACAGCAATATCGAATTGAAAGCGCAGACATTTAAAAACGGAAAAAAGGTGGGAAAACTCAAAAACGGAATATTCGAACAACAGGAACCGTTAAAAGCCGTGCAGCTCAAAAAGGCTGTCTCGGGACTGCGATATCAGTATTTTGCGGGACAGTTTCAATCGGTGCGGGAACTGGAAAAGGCAAAAGCTGAAAAATCCGGTATCATAGAATCGTTTGTGTTACCCCAAAACAGCGCTGAAGATAATTTTGCTCTTGCCTATAACGGGTTTATCAAAGTACCGGAAACAGGGGTATATACTTTTTATCTCAATTCGGACGACGGCAGCGAGTTGTTAATCGGCGGCAAAAGTATCATTCTGAATGACGGCAAACACGGACCGCAGGTTTTCAAGGCTAAAATAGCCTTGCAAAAGGGTTTTCATCCTGTAAAAGTCCTGTATTTCGAAGCGGATGGCGGCCAACGGCTGGACGTCAGTTATGACGGCCCCGGCATCCCAAAACAAACTGTACCCGCCACGATCCTTTATCATTAGTATCGTCGTAAATGAAAGGGAAATGATATGTTAAAAATGAAAAAGTGTTTTTATTTAATTTCAGGTTTAATTTTAATTACAGGCACGCAAATATGGGGGCAATATGAAATGCCGGAAAATACAGTTGAACCACAAAAAATTGTCTGGCCGGAGGGCAAACGGGCTGCCGTGAGCCTGACATTCGACGATGCCAGACCCAGTCAGATCGACAACGGCGTTCCACTGTTCGCTCGCCATGGCGTGAATGTGACATTTTATTTATCTCCGAAAAGCATAAAAAAACGACTGGATGGCTGGAAAAATGTCACAAAAACTAAACATGAGATCGGCAACCACACCATGACCCATCCCTGCACCGGCAATTACCCTTTTTCCCGTGAAAACGCGCTGGAAGAATATGATCTCGACAAAATAAAAAATGATATCGAAACGGCGGATAAAGAGATAAAAAAATTGCTGGGAGTGACAACCAAAACTTTTGCCTATCCCTGCGGACAAAAATTTGTCGGCCGGGGAACCGGCCTGCAAAGTTACGTTCCGATAATAGCTGAAAAATTTATCGCCGGGCGCGGATGGCTTGATGAGAACAGCAACGATCCGGTTTTCTGCGATATGGCCCAACTCCTCGCCATGGAAAGCGACGGCAAGAGTTTTGAGCAGTTGAAACAACTTGTTGACAATGCCGCGGCGAACGGGCGATGGTTGATCTTTTGCGGCCATGAAATTAATGACAATGGACGTCAGACCACTTTAATCAAAACCCTGGAACAACTGTGTGAATATGCTCAAGATCCCGACAACGGGATATGGATCGATACGGTTGAAAATATAAGCAATTATATTTTCGGGCAAAGAAAAAATATCAAAGCCCGTCAGACTGTAAAATAAAAAAATCATTTATTCCCGGAGGCTGATATGAACCAAAAATTATCTGCAGTAAAACAAATTTTAACCTTTTGTGTTGTTCTGTTTACTTTTTTTCTATTCATACCGACTTTTATAATTGCCGCTGACACCGGGGACACACTTTTTGGCGGAACGGCTAAAACCAATATAACTCCTGAAAAACCGGTTACATTGGCGGGTTACTCAAACCGTACCGGGTTATCACAGGGGATTCATGATCCCATATCTGCCAGGGTTGTTGTTTTTGAACAGAACGGCAACAAACTGGTGCTGGTTTCAACGGATATTCTCGGTTATTATGACGGAACCGCTGATATTTTCCGAAAAGCTATCATAAGCAGGTTTAATCTCAAACCGTCCGAACTTTTTTTAACAGCCATTCACACGCACAGCGCACCGTCCATAACGCTGGATACGGAAAAGGGCCATGTTAACAATTTAGAATACGTTAAAAAACTGCAGGATAAATTGATCGGAGTCATCGGCAGGGCATTTGAAAACAAACAACCCGTGCAGATCGGAACAGGTTCAGGTTCTTCACCGGTCGGGGCGAACCGCCGGGCAGTCTTGTATGATGAGAACGGAAATCCCCGGACACGGCTGGGTCGAAATCCATATGGCGTGACCGATAAAGAAGTACAGGTCCTGAAAATGATAAACGGAAACGAACAATTACAGGCGGTTTTGTTTGATTATGCCACACACAGCACTTCACTTGGTAAAAATTATTTAATCAGCGGGGACGTGCACGGTCTGGCCGAACAGTTTTTGGAAAAATTTTTCGGTGATAATGTCATCGCGCCGGCGTTTGCCGGTGCCTCCGGAAACATCGATCCCTGGTACCGGATTTTGCGGAGCTTTGAAACGAAAAACGGCTGGATACCGGAACCGGTGCTGCTGGGAACGCTGTTGGGGACGGAAGTTGTGCATGTTTTGAATGCTATCGAGAATTTTTCTTCAACCGGACCGGTAAAATCGGCTTTTGAGACGGTCGAATTGCCCGGTAAACCGCGCGGAGAATTAAAAACCACAGCAGATCAACCACCGACACCACTTAACATTTCAGTCGCGCGCATTGGTGATATAGCGTTTGTCGGGCTGGGCGGCGAGGTGCTGTGTGAGATCGGTATGGATATAAAAAAGGCGTCACCCTTTGAACAGACTATTGTTATGACGCATTGTAACGGCACGGCAGGTTATTTACCGCCGAAACACCTCTATATTGAAGGCGGTTATGAAATTACAAGTTCCCCTTTCGCGTCATCAGCCGCGGAAATGGTTATAAAAAAAGCCGTAAAAATGCTGAACCAATTATAAACGCTTTTATCAATCAATTCAGGTAAAAAATATTAATTTTGGAATTAATTATGATAACAAAATTATCCCGCACAAGAATTTTGATTTTATTATTTACAGTTATTTTTGTAACGACAATCGCAGGCCTAGCTGAAGATGAAAAAAAACTGTACCAGGACTCGAGTCTACCGATAGAAACCCGCGTTGAGGATTTACTGGGCCGTATGACGCTGGAAGAAAAAGTCGGGCAGATGAACATGCCCTGCGCATATGAAACCGGGTTGGGCAGATCTATCGATCAAAAATTTACCGGCACCCGGAAATTCGCACAAGGCACGTACATTGACGGATTTGGTCCCGGCGGCGGGTTTTTTACACTGCCGAACAGAATTTTATTTAAAGGATCCCGTCAGCAGGCGAAGTATCTCAACGAATTGCAAAAAATTGCCATCGAAAAAACCCGGCTGGGCATTCCGCTTCTGCAAACCGAAGAGGGAACGCACGGCCTGATGTGCTCCGGCGGAACGATCTTTCCGGAGGGCCCTGCGCTCGGCAGCACCTGGAATGTGGATATGATCTCGCAAATATATGCCGCCGCCGCAAAAGAGGCCCGGGCCATCGGCATTCACCAGATATTCACCCTGGTGGTCGAACCGATCCGCGATCCGCGCCTGGGCCGCAATGAAGAAGCCTACAGCGAGGACCCGTACCTGTGCGCCCGCTACGCGGAAACCATTGTCCGCGCCGTGCAGGGCGACAACATTGCGGCAAACGATAAAACCGTGGCGGGACTGTGTCACTATCCCGGCCAGAGTCAGCCGGTCAGCGGCCTGGAACGCGGCGCTATGGAAATATCGGAGCGGATATTGCGGGAAACGTTTTTGCCGCCCTGGGAAGCGGGTTTAAAAAAGGCCGGGGGACTGGGCGTCATGGCGACTTATCCCGCCATTGACGGTGTACCCGCACACGCATCCGAGGAAATTTTGACCGGCATTCTGCGCCAAGAATACGGCTTTCAGGGACTGGTGCTGTCCGAGGGCGGCGGCATCACGACCCTGGTATACGAAGGCCTGGCGGCGAACCAAAAACAGGCGGGACAGATTGCTTTAAAGGCCGGACTGGATGTCGGCATTTCCTACGAATCCGGTTTTATGCTGGATATGATCGAAAGTGTCCGCGAAGGTCTGGTTCCTAAAGCGTTAATTGACCGGGCCGTGCGCCGCATCCTGAGGCAGAAATTCAGACTGGGCCTGTTCGAAAGTCCCTATGTCGACCCGGATCGGGCGAAAAAAATCGTTCACAATAAAGACCACCAGGAACTGGCATTGCGCGCGGCGCGGGAAGGCCTGGTGCTGTTGAAAAATGAGGGAAACCTGCTGCCGCTGAATAAAAACATCAAATCCATTGCAGTCATTGGCCCCAATGCTGACAATGAACTGAACCAGATGGGCGATTACACGTCGATCTCGGTTCTGCAGGAGATCACGACTATTCTGGACGGCATCAAACAGGTTGTGTCCCCCGCGACAAAAGTAACATATGTCAAAGGCTGCGATGTGATCGGTGCGGAGGTTAACGAAATCGACAAGGCAAAACAAGCCGCCGTCGACGCGGAGGTCGTCATCGTGGTCGTGGGAGAAAACGAGTGGCGGACAAAAGATAAAAAAGGGACCAGCGGCGAGGGTTACGATGCCGCGACGCTGGAATTGACCGGCCTTCAGCAGGAACTGGTCAAAGCGGTTGTTGAAACCGGCACGCCAACCGTGGTTGTGCTGATCAACGGCAGGCCGCTGGCAACACGCTGGATCGCCGAACATGTACCGGCTGTGCTGGAGGCCTGGGTATGCGGCGAAAAAGGCGGTTTGGCGGTCGCCGAAGTGCTGTTCGGCGGGCAGAATCCATGCGGTAAACTAACCGTTACGGTGCCGCGCCATGCCGGACAACTGCCGGTTTATTATAATTTCAAAAAATCCAAATCCCACTGGCTGGAACACGGCTGGGGCAAATCCTATGTCGATATAGAAAACACGCCCCTGTATCCGTTCGGGCACGGGTTGAGCTATACGACGTTTGAATACGGTAATCTGAAAATCACCCCGGCCGAAACCGGGGTGGGCGGCACGGTCAGCGTCAGCCTGGATGTCACCAATACCGGCAAAAGGTTCGGCAAAGAGATCGTTCAGCTCTATATACAGGATGTGATCAGTTCGGTGTCGACGCCGGTTCAGGAGTTAAAAGGTTTCGAAAAAATCGACCTCGAACCGGGTGAATCCAAAACTGTGACTTTTACGCTGACCCCGGAACATCTGGCGCTATATAACAGGCACCTTGAACGAGTCGTTGAACCGGGAGAGTTCAAAGTGCAAATCGGCAGTTCGTCGCAGGATATACGCCTGAGCGGTGAATTTTTCATAAAATGAACATGAACGGTAGTACGGAGACGGAGATGGACAACAACACGATTAAGTTATCAGGATTTAAAGCCGTGATTTTTGATATGGACGGCGTATTTATAGATACCGAACCATTGCAGTTCGAAACATTTCGCCGGGTGTTCGGGCCCCTGAATATTCATTTACCGGACGAGTATATATATACCTTTGTCGGCGAGCCGACGCAAAAGAATCTTGAGGATATATCACGGGATTATCAGGTGGAACTGGATATTCCGCTTTATCTGGAAAAGATGCATAATACTTTTAAAGAGATTTTCAGACAGCATGATCCGGACGCCCAGGAGGGTATCTGGCCGGTTGTGGAGGTTGCGAAACAGCATAATAAAAAAATCGCGTTGTGTACATCATCGCTGAAAAAGGAAGTGGGATTTATATTTGCCAAAATTTTTGCCGGCAATAAAGTCTATAACGACCTGAACGAGCTTTTTGATGTTATTGTGACCGCGGATCAATTGACAAACAAAAAGCCGCATCCGGAGCCGTATCTGACTGCATGCGCGAAACTGGGATTGCCGCCGGACAAATGCCTGGTAATAGAAGATTCCATTCTGGGTATCCGGTCCGCAAAGGACGCGGGCTGTTTCTGCGCCGGCCTGAAAAAACCGTACAACCGTTTTCTCGAATCATCACGGGCTGACGTGGTTTACGACAACCTGTTGCATTTGCGTGAAAATATTATTATATAAAAATGAACAATTTGTAAAGACAGAAGATAAAAGCAGATGAGGTGCACAATATGTTGAGTAAAAAGGATAATATATCCAGAGCGAAAAAAACGATCAGGGTTGGTCTGATAGGCCATCAGTTTATGGGGATTGCCCATTCCAACGGCTACCGGAACGCGGCCATCTGGTATAATCTGCCCTGCAATATAGAAATGAAGGCGGTCTGCGGCAAGGATACACCCGAAAATTTGCAGGCATTCGCGGACAAATTCGGCTGGCAGAGTATTGAAACGGACTGGCGTAAACTGGTGGCGCGGGATGATATTGATTTGATCAGTGTTGCTGTACCGGGATTTCTGCACAAAGATGTTGTTCTGGAAGCGGCCAAAAACGGCAAGCACATATTATGCGAGAAACCGCTGGCCAACTCTTTGGATGACGCCGTTGACATGGTCAACGCAGTGCAAAAAGCAAATGTCCGGCATTGCTGCGGTTATTCGTACCGCTCAACCCCGGCGCTGGCGCTGGCGCACCGGTTTGTTAAAGAGGGCAAGATCGGCCGTATTTACCATGTACACGCGCGTTACGCGCAGGACTGGATCGTCGATCCCAACTTTCCCATAACATGGCGGCTCGATAAAAGCCAGGCGGGATCCGGTTCACTGGGCGATATTTGCGCGCATTCCATCGACGCCGCGCGGTTCGTATCGGGTTTAAATTTTAAAGAAGTGGTCGGTAATTATGCCACACTGATCCCGGAAAGGCCCCTGGACGGTGACAATCCCAAAGGGCCGAAAGGCAAAGTCACGGTTGACGATGTGGCCCAGTTCCTGTGCCGGTTCGACAACGGCGCCACAGGTTGTTTTGAGGCCACGCGACTGGCAATCGGGCGCAAAAACCACAATATCATTGAAGTGAACGGCGAAAAAGGATCGCTGTACTGGGATTTTGAGGAGCAGGACTATCTGAATTTTTACGACAACACCCGGCCCGTGGCCGAACAGGGTTTTGCCAAAATCAACGCTACCCATGACGTTCACCCGTTCGGCGGCGGCCCCTGGCCCCAGGGTCACGGCATCGGTTACGCCGATATGTTTGTCATCGAGATCGTCAATTTCCTGTCCGCAGTCACTGAAGGAAAGGAATATGTCCCGGATTTTGTTGACGGTCTGGAAACGCAAAAAGTACTGGACGCGGTTGAAAGATCGGCAAATGAAAGACAATGGCTGCCGGTGAAGTAATGTTTGTTTAACCTCCGGGAGGTCAACAATGACCTCCCGGAGGTTATAAAGTCCAGTTTACAATTATCTTGAAGGGAATTATTATGAAACCAAAACTATCCCAAACAAGAATGTTGTTTCTATTATCAGGGGTGATCTTCTTTACGGAAATTGCCGGTTTGGCCGAAGAAAAAAAGTTGTATCTCGACCCGTCTCAGCCAATGGAAACCCGCGTTGAGGACCTGCTGGGCCGCATGACGCTGGAGGAAAAAGTCGGGCAGATGAACATGCCCTGTGTGTATGAAAAAGAACTCGGCAGTTCCATCGAAGAAAAAATCAACGGCACCCGGAAATTCGCGGAGGGCACGTATATCGACGGTTTCGGCCCCGGCGGCGGGTTTTTCACCCTGCCGAACAGAATATTACATAACGGTCCCCGCCAGCAGGCGGAGTACCTCAACGAACTGCAAAAAATCGCTCTTGAAAAGACCCGGCTGGGCATTCCCCTGCTGCAAACCGAAGAGGGCACGCACGGGCTGATGTGCTCCGGCGGAACGATCTTCCCGGAGGGGCCGGCGCTCGGCAGTACCTGGGACGTGGACCTGATCTCGCAAATATATGCAGCCACGGCGGAAGAGGCCCGCGCCATCGGCATTCACCAGATATTCACCCTGGTGGTCGAACCGATCCGCGATCCCCGGTTGGGACGGAACCAGGAAACCTACAGCGAGGACCCGTACCTGAGCGCGCGCTACGCGGAAACCATTGTTTGGGCCGTTCAGGGTGACAATGTAGCCGCGGACGACAAAGTTGTGGCGGGACTGTGCCATTATCCCGGCCAGAGTGAACCGGTCAGCGGTGCGGAAAAAGGCGCTATGGAGATCTCGGAACGGATCCTGCGGGAAACGTTTCTGCCGCCCTGGGAAGCGGGCATCAAAAAAGCCGGCGGTCTGGGGGTTATGGCAACTTATCCCGCGATTGACGCTATACCTGTTCACGCCTCCGAAGAAATATTGACCGGCATTCTGTGTGAGGAATACGGTTTTCAGGGTTTGGTACTCTCCGAAGGAAGCGGCATCAGCACTCTGCTTTACGAAGGCCTGGCGGAGACGCAAAAACAGGCGGGCCAGCTTGCCCTGCGGGCCGGTGTGGATGTCGGCATTTCTTATGAATCCGCTTATATGCTGGACATGATCGAAAGCGTCAACGAGGGGAAGGTGCCCATGGCGTTGATTGACCGGGCTGTACGCCGCATACTGCGGCAAAAATTCAGGCTGGGATTGTTCGAAAACCCGTATGTCGATCCTGACCGGGCGGAAAAGATCGTGCACAACAGTGACCACCAGGAACTGGCGCTGCGCGCGGCGCGGGAAAGCCTGGTGCTTTTGAAAAATGAGGGAAACCTGCTGCCGCTCAACAAAAACATCAAATCCCTGGCAGTGATCGGTCCAAACGCCGACAACGACCGTAATCTGTTGGGGGATTATGTTTCGCATACCATTCTGCAGAAGATACCCACCACTCTGGAAGGCATCAAAGACATTGTATCGCCGGAAACCCGAATCACTTATGTTCAGGGCTGCGACGTGGTCGGTACGGAGATGAACGAAATTGACAGGGCAAAACAAGTCGCCGCCGGAGCCGACGTTGCCATCGTGATCGTCGGTGAGAATGAACGGCGCGCCGAGGGACAAAAAGGCACAAACGGCGAAGGACGGGACGCCGCGACGCTGGAGTTGACCGGTCTGCAGCAGGACCTGGTCAAAGCGGTGGCCGGGACCGGCACGCCGACCGTGGTTGTTCTGGTCAACGGTCGTCCGCTGGCCACGCGATGGATCGCCGGACATGTGCCTGCCGTGCTGGAGGCCTGGGTCAGCGGCGAAAAAGCCGGTTTGGCGGTCGCCGAAGCGCTGTTCGGCGATTTGAATCCCTGCGGCAAACTGCCGGTGACGGTGCCGCGCCACGCCGGTCAACTGCCCGTTTATTATAATTTCAAAAAATCCAAATCCCACTGGCTGGAACACGGCTGGGGCAAATCCTACGTCGATATAGAAAACACACCCCTGTATCCCTTCGGTCACGGATTGAGTTACACCTCGTTTGAATACGGTAATCTGAGCATCACTCCGGCCGAAACCGCGGCGGGTGGAACGGTCACGGTCAGCCTAAATGTCACAAATACCGGGAAACGGTTCGGCAAGGAGATCGTCCAGCTCTATATTCAGGACGTGATCAGTTCGGTGTCGACGCCGGTTCAGGAGTTAAAGGGATTCGAAAAGATCGGCCTGAAACCGGGTGAAACCAAAACAGTGACTTTTACCCTGACCCCGGAACATCTGGCGCTTTATAACAGACACCTCGAACGGGTCGTGGAACCGGGAGAATTCAAAGTGCAGATCGGCAGTTCGTCTTTGGACATCCGCCTGAGCGGTGTTCTGACGGTTAAATAAAATCCACTTCCCCGGAGTCCAACTGACTCCGGGGATTTTTATATAAAACCGGTGTACCATACATACCCGGCGAGCAAAAGTCCCCTTCCAAAACTTACCGCACCGCCCACTCCGGCGTCACACCAAACTGAATTTGAAAAACATAAATTGCCAGACTAAAAGTGAACAGCGTGATCAATAAAACGAATAACAGGTTCAAATAGATCCCGGCTTTTGCCATGTGAGGAATTGTCAGACGGCCGCTGCCGTAAACAATGGCATTGGGCGGCGTGGCCACCGGCAGCATAAAGGCGCAGCTTGCGGCCACGGCGGCCGGCAACACAAACAATAACGGATTCTGGCTGATGCTCACGCCCACCGCCGCCATGATGGGCAGAAAAGTTGCCGCGGTTGCCGTGTTGCTGGTCAATTCGGTCAAAAAGATGACAATGGCCGTCACCAGGACAACCACAAATACAAGCGGCCATTGACTGACGCCGATCAGTTCATTACCGATCCAGACGGATAAACCGCTCGACCCGATTGCTGATGCCAGGCTCAATCCACCGCCGAACAACAGCAACACGCCCCAGGGCAGCTTTTCCGCGTAGCGCCAGTTCAATATAAATTCCCCCTTTTTCAGATCGACCGGTATAACAAACATCAGCACCGCGCCAAAGATCGCGATACCGGCGTCGGACAAACCGGGTAAAACCCGTGACAAAAGGGGCCGGGACATCCACAACAGCGCCACAAAACCAAAAATGATCGCCACAAAAAGTTCGGCCCTGGAAATTTTGCCGCAAGCGGATATCTCCGTTTTAATGTATTCCTCGCTTCCCTTTATAATTGACAACTTTTGTGGGTAGACAAAACGCGTCAAAATGATAAAAGCTAACGGCAGTCCCGTTAACACAATGGGTATTCCTACCAGCATCCACTGGGCGAAACCGATCTGAAAATGATAATTCTCGTACATGAACGCGGCCAGTAACGCGTTTGGCGGCGTGCCGATCAATGTCCCCAGTCCGCCGATGCTCGCCGCGTAGGCAATGCCCAGCAACAACGCGATCGAGAAAGAATTAAACTCCCTGGAGTTTTTCAGGCTGTCGCCGGATTTACCGGCGATCTCTATGATGGACAAACCGATCGGCAGCATCATCAATGTCGTTGCCGTATTGCTAACCCACATGCTCAAAAATGCCGTGGCGATCATAAAACCGGCAATGATAGATTTGGGCTTCATACCGATGATCCTGATGATGGACAGCGCCATCCTTTTATGCAGGTTCCATCTTTGCATGCCCTGGGCGATGATGAATCCCCCCATAAACAGAAAAATGATCGGATTGGCATAGGGCGCGGCCGTTTTTTTGATATCCAGAATTCCCAGCAAAGGAAAGAATATCAATGGCAGCAGGGCCGTCACGGCAATCGGTATGGCCTCCGTGATCCAGAAAAGGGCCATCACACACGCCACGGCCGCGGTTTTCCACCCGACCGGATCGAGGTCCCGCGGACCGGGTAACAAGAAAATCAAAACAAAACAGCATAATCCCGTCAAAAATCCGATCTTTTTTGCCAAAGGAAAATTTTTTGTTTCATTTTTTTGAAATACCATGCCCTCTCCAGAGTTTTATGTTTATTTATGGATATCCTGTTACCGGATCGTTTTTTATATTTTTTCTTTTGGTCGCGGGATATAATACTCCTTAAATACAACCTGTTCTGAACAGATCGAACAAAAGCGCAGGTGTTGTTTTTATTTCACGAATTTAAATTTTGCCGTAAAATGTCTTAAAAAAGGCGCCTGCCGGACAATCTTCACGCCGCGGATCTTGTCTTTTTTGTTGTAAACCCCGAGGATCGCCTCCACAACGTAATCGATATGGCTTTGCGTGTAGACCCGCCGCGGAATGGCCAGTCGCACCAGTTCCATGGGCGCGGGAATTTCCCTGCCGGTTTTCGGGTCTTTGCGCGCGAACATGACCGAACCGATCTCAACGGAACGAATGCCGGCGTGCAAATACAGCTCGATAGATAACGCTTGTCCCGGATATAAATCCACCGGAATGTGCGGCAGCATGGCTTTGGCGTCGATATAAACAGCATGTCCTCCAGGCGGCTGCACGATGGGCACCCCGGCTTCCGAAATATGCCGCCCCAGGTACTCGGTCGACGCGATACGGTACCGCAAATAATCCTCGCTCAGCACTTCACGCAGGCCGACGGCAATGGCTTCAAGGTCGCGTCCGGCAAGGCCACCGTATGTCGGGAATCCCTCGGTTAATATCAAAAGTTCGCGTTCCTGTTCCGCGAGCCCGCTGTCATTGGTGCATAAAAAGCCGCCAATATTGACCAGCGCGTCTTTTTTTGCCGACATGGTACAGCCGTCCGCATAAGAAAACATTTCCCGGACGATCTCTACAACCTGTTTATTCCGGTAACCCGGTTCCCGCATTTTGATAAAATAGGCGTTTTCCGCGAACCGGCAGGCGTCAAAGTAAAATGGAATGTTATATTTCTGGGCAACGGCCGATACGGCGCGAATATTGGACATGGACACCGGCTGTCCGCCGCCGGAGTTGTTGGTGATGGTCAGCAAGATCAACGGTACGCGCTCCCTGCCCACTTTATTGATCGTCTTTTCCAGCGCAACGATATCCATGTCCCCTTTAAAGGGCAGCTCTGCCGCGGGGTCGAGCGCTTCTTTTTTCAGCAGATCAAGGGCCCGGGCGCCATGATATTCTACGTTCGCACGGGTGGTGTCAAAATGAGTGTTATTGGGGACAACATGTCCTTTTTTGCACATAATTGAAAACAGGATCCTTTCCGCCGCCCGGCCCTGATGGGTTGGAATAACATGTTCGAAACCAAAGATCTCCCGGACGGTGTCGCGCATCCGGTCCCAGCTACGGCTGCAGGCATAGGCCTCGTCGCCGCGCATGATACCTGCCCACTGCTCCGAGCTCATTGCCGATGTGCCGCTATCCGTCAACAGGTCGATCAGCACATCATCGCTGTTCACCAGAAACATATTGTACCCCGCGGCCTGCAGTAAATACTCGCGTTCCTCACGGGTGGTCATTCGTATGGGTTCCACTGATTTGATCTTGAATGGCTCAAAAATGACGCTCATTTCAACACTCCATATTTTTTAATATTGATTGACTATTATCAGGTGGGATTGATGAGATGACATATCGCCCCGGCTTATAGAGTTCGGGGCTGCTAAAGATGTTTGAATTTCCTGTCATGACTTTCCGCATTTTGTGTCGCGGTTCGCGTTTCAGACATAGAGATTACATCTTGTCCGTTATATTATTAAAAATAAGGGAAATCAACGAGGAGAGCAAGGGAAAAAGCAGATTTTTTAATAAAAAACCGTCCGATTAATTAAAAGAAGTGTTATATAATATTTTAGGATGGAGCAGGCTTTATAAATTATAATGTAAAAAACTTTTACATAAAAAAAATCTCCCCGCCAATTAAAATTAACGGGGAGATTTAAATTATTTCGCCTTTTTCGCTTCGATCTTACCGCCACCGCCGACGTAAAAATCCACAGCAGTGACTTTGTCACCGCTTATTTTAAACTCGAATTCGAGAGCGACATGTTTGGAAAAGAATTTTGTTTCTGACTCCGCGTAAATGGGGTGAAAGTCATTACTGTTCACAGCGGCCAGCAGTTCATTGTCCTCCAGTTTTACTTTAAGGAAAGAGCCCGGACCCATCTCATAAAGACCGGCATATTTGGTTAATGATCCCGTCGGCAAAGTATACTCGGGACGCGGCGCTTTTTCCCCTTTTCCGGGCGCCGGTAGTTCGCGCACCCAGATATTCCGGTACAATACCGGGTTACCGTGGTCCTGCAGCGCCAGCGGTTGTTTATCAGGATGGTAGGAGTACGGGTCTTTCCGGGTCCAGTTGGTCGGACCGGTAATTTCCACATGGTCCTGGGTCAGGACTCCGTTATGAAAGACGGTAATATCCGCCGGTTTGACCAGTTCCTTTTTATCATTAAAAACCGGGGCGTGAAAAATAATATCATAAGTCTGCCATTCGCCCGGTTTACGGCATGCGTTCACCTGCGGCGGATATTGGGCGTATACCGCGGAACACTGTCCATCCGTATATGTTTTATTTTCATAATTGTCCAGCACCTGCACCTCGTACTCACCCATCAGGAAAACGCCGCTGTTGCCGCGGCCCTGGCTTGTCCCCTCCGGCGGGGTCGGCGTTGCGAATTCGACATGCAACTGGCAGTCGCCGAAATTACGCGCGGTGCGAATGTAACCGCTGCCCTTAACGCATTCCATCCGGCTGTTCTTAACGATCCATTTCGCCGGACCGCCGTCCATGCTGCGCCACTGGAACAGGTCCTTGCCGTCAAACAGAACGATCGCGTCCGACGGCGGCGTGCCCGGTATGTCCTGTGTGCTCGCTGTTCCCGGTGTGATGACGGGCGCGGCAGGACGGTTGGTATCGTGAATTTTCCATTTGGGTTTTGAAAATGTAACCGATGTCATTCCCGCGAAAATCGAAACCGGAACAAGCAATACTAACATTTTAAAACAGGTCAAACTTTTTTTCATCTCTTTTCGTCTCCTCAAATAATAGTTAATTTACCCAACCTTCACATTATTTCACCAGTTCCATGGTGCCGAAAACGCCGGCGTCGATCCAGGCGCGGTTTTTGTCCGTCCCGGGGATGTCCATCGTGCCGATAAAATTTTCCCGCTGTTTGCTGAGGTCACTGTCACAATACGCTATGGCAAAACCCATTTTTTTACCTTCGGTCAATTCCACCGTCTTGTTACTGTCCGCGCCGTACACAAAAGTATCATCGTAAATAGTGATTGCCAGTTCCCATGTATACAGCGTCCCGGATTTGCTGCGAAAGACCTGAAGATGATCGTTATACAAATGCGGCTGGCCGTCAGTGCCCAGATCAACAGCGTCATAAAAAACCGATACATGGTAAGCAAAAGCGTTATAACTGTTTTGATGGTTGCCGTCCGAATTATTCTCATCAATAAATATTTCCAGACAATCGTCTTCCCAGTATGAAATCAGGGGATTGGACCGGCTGTCCATCAGTACATCATCGGTGATCTCCACAAGCAGATATAATTTATCCTTTGACCATACCGCCTTATACTGTCCCTTGAAATCGGATTCGGTAAAAGCCGGTCCAAGCCATAATTTATCTATATTGACCCATTCGGCGTTGGCCCAGCAACTTTCATCACCCTTGCCGTCAATTTTAGGAACCGCGGCCGCCTGCGGCGCCCGGTAATCGCCGTCTTTTAACTTTTCCGGTTCGGGCTGTGTGGCCTGTTCCTCCGAACAACCGGCAAACAAAAACAGTAAACCGATCATTACTGATAATAATATTTGTTTAAAAATTTTCATATATTTTTCCTTTAATAAATATGAATACAAAACCGTATTTTATATATTTATCAAAACCTCATTCACATCCCGCCGGGTTGAGATTGCCACGTTATTCTGTTCCGGCAGTTTACCCGCCGCGATCAACATGATGGGTACTTCAGCCTGACTCAATCCCGCGGCTTTTTTCAATTTTTTAATGCCGCCCTTGTCCAGGTTCAAATTCAAACAGCAGGTTCCGATACCCAGCGCGTGCAGCGCCCATACCAGGGTCATGGCGAACAATCCCCCGTCGATATAGGCGGCGTACCGTTCACGGCTTTGCCGGTAATATTCCACATTAGACGTGACCAGCAGTATTTTATCCGGCTGATCCCGCCAGCCCCGCTGGTTGTTTTGCACCTTCAGGACCCTGTCCCGGATTTTATTGTCATCCAGAACATACACTTTTGCCTGCTGCCGGTTGCAGGCCGACGGCGACCGCATGGCCAGTTTCACCGCCTTTTGCAGTATCTCCGGCGCCACCGGTTCGGACGTGTACTGCCGGAAGCTGTGCCGGGTCCGGATGACGGATTCAAAATCGGTTTTCCCCGGATCAAATAGTTCTGTCCTGGAAAGTTTCTCGTACCCTCCCCTTTTATCTTCTTTGAGCAATTCGGGCACTTTTTCCTCAAGTCTTTGTAAACGGTCGTTCAACTCGGTAAACTCGAGGCCAAGCTGTTTGTTGAATTCCACATACTGAAAAAGCACGTTGAGGGCGATTTTGGCGTAATAATCGATCCCGTATTTTCGCTCAAATTTCTCCAGCGCCTTTAGTAATCTTTTTACGGTTTTCACCCCGAAACCGGGTTTGGGATCGGGATAGGATAATCCGACCTCTATTCCGTGATATAAACGTATAATATAGGCCTGTAACGTTTTCCGCGTGCGGCCGGTGTTAAAAGTACCGGATTTGCCGGCGTAAATAAAATAGTCATATAAAAAATCTGCCGGCAAACAGATATATTCCTTCAAAAAACGGTATATGTCCCCTAATTTTGTTTTGAATCCGGCGGGTAGTTTTGCCACTTTTTTTTCCTGCATTTTTACTCCGATAATCTGTTAATATCCGTTTTATTCATAATATTTAACCAGTAATTGATCTGCAAATAAGCTTGTTTCGCGTTTTCAAATAAAAAGGCCTTTAATCCGATGCCTGCCGCGATGCGGATATTTTCCTGATTGTCATCCACATAAATTATCTTTTCAGGTTTTACCGACAGCTCATTCAGAACAATATAAAAAATATTAGGATCGGGTTTCACATATTTTAATTCGTATGATAAAAATTTATAAACAAAATAATCCGAAAAATTGTATTTCCTGTTCACATAATCAAACCATTCCTGCCTGGTATTACTGAGCAGAACAAGAGGGGCTTTATCCTGAAAACAATTTAATAGTTCAAAGCTCCCCGGTACGGGCGTTAAACAATCCAGAACCGTTTTGTCGAGCAGCCGCCAGTTTATATCCGTACCCAGTTCCCTGTTAATATTGGTCCAGAACGTTTTGGCCGATATCTTACCCAGATCAAATGGCTTTTCCCACTTTTTATATACCGGTTCAATGATCTCCGCGGGACGATTGAACAGACCGGATAACCTGTCTTTACTTGATTTGAAACTCGAGCTGAGAATAACACCAAAAAGATCAAAAATAATATACATAAAAAATATAATCCGGCAAACCATTAAAAACGATTTTGAGCGGGCAACTTATTGTCCCGTATGTACTTTTTGCGGATATTCATGACACGTGCCCAGATCAAGGATCCGGATATTGCGCCACATCACTTTTACACCGGCAATTTTGCTGCTGTGCACCTGCAGGGCGATAAAACCGTTCGCGGTCATTGAATCAATTAGATTCGCGGCCGGCACGCCGTTTAACCACGTCCTGATGGAAGGCCCAATCGCTTCAATATGAACACGGTTCCAGTCATTTTGTTTAAATGCCTTTCGCGCCGCTTCATTATTTTTCAAATCATACAGCCAGCCTCTTCTGGCTTCGTCATAAATACCGCAACTCCATGCTCTGTCCGACGGATCAATCTCCACCTGGTAGCCGTGTACACGTCCGTTTCTATAGTCATCCAGGCTGTGACTCCTGATCTGGATGCCGGAGTTTAACCGGTCGTCAACCTTGAATTCAAGTTCAAGAACAAAATTACCGTAATCATTTTTTGTGCACAAAAAACTGTTCGGGGTGTTCAAAACAGTACTGCCGGTCATAATCCCGTCCTTTACTTCATAAAGGGCCTTACCGCCCCGCTGCACCCAGCCGTCGAGATTTTGGCCATTAAAAAGGACTTCCCATTCCGCGTTCAATCTATTCCCGGCATACAACAGGGAAAACGCGCCCGTTAACACAATGAATGCCAAATAAAATTTTAATTTCATCACTTTCTCCTAAAAATTAAATTTTTTATGACTCAAACCGGGAAAGGTATGTTAAACCCAGATCTCTTAATTTGTCTTTATTGATATCATTTTCATTCACCGACTCCAGGTATCTTTCAAATTCCACCGCCAGCGATTCGATTCTGGAGTTTGAAACAATTTGATCCTTTTCGCCCTTTTCCCGTATCAATGACTTTTGCAGGTAAAATACGGAAGAAAAAATATCATCCAGTTCCCGGACATCGATCTTCAAAAAAGTATTTTCTTCGATATGGTCCAGTATCAGGTAAACGATGGCCTGATCCAGATCGGGGGTCGCCAGGCCCTGTAATTCATCATAAATGTTCAAAGCGGTCTTGCCCGCGCAATTGACCACGGGTAATTTGATCATCGGTCTGGATTTTATTTCATGGTATTTTTTTTCACCGGTCTCCAGATCAACCGTCAAAAATCCGGTTGTATTGCCGTGTTCATTTAAACTTGTCCGTTCAGTCGAGCCGCAATAACTCGCGTTATCTTTAACATCCAGTTTTTTATGATAATGCCCGAGCGCGATATAATTAAAGTTGAGTCCAAGCGCCTGCTCAACATCCGGTAACCGCTGTTCGTTGAATTCTCCCATACCATAGTATTGCCTGCCTGTCCACGCCCCGTGCGTTAAAAACACGTTTTTTTTGGCATCTTTTAATATTTTTACGGATTTAAAAGCGCTCTCCATTTCTTCCGTTAAAGAACAATGCGGTACACAGTGAAAATCGCAATCACTTATCCGGAAACGTTCATATTTGCTGTCAAAAGCCGCGTAAACATGATTAAAAAGTGAGATCGATTCGAATATGGAACCGGTTGTTTTGATACGCGGCGTTTCATGATTACCGGAAACGATCACCAGAGGAATACCGGCATCACTGATCTTCTGGATGCTTTCCAAAGCGACCCGTATGGCGCGGTTGCTGGGCCGCGGCGTGTGAAACAGATCACCCGTATGCAGAACGATGTCCGGTTTCAGGTCTAAAACCAAATCAATAACCTGGTGCCACGCGTTATAAAAATCCTGTTCCCGCTGGTTAATACCGGTTTCGGGATCTATTTTGTTATATTCGGAGTATCCCAGGTGAGTATCGGAAAAATGTAATAATTTCATTATCAAGACCGGCTTGTTATCGTTTTATAAATTAATTAATATAACAAGATTGATTTTCTTTGTCAAGTATGTATAATGTGTTCCTTTGTGTGGCATGTATGTCCCAAAAATGAAAAATGCAATAATATTTTGGACATTATTGGAAAAATTGTTTATTTAAATACACACTCTCTATTTTCTTCAACTATATATTATTTATGCACTTAGCTAAAATCCGCCTGTTTGAAAAACCTATTTTTTGTAGATTTATTTTCGGGCATAATCTTTGCCAAAACAATATTGAAAAACAAAACCTTATTATCACTTTGAATGGGTATCACATGATCAATAATATAATAATCGTCGACAAAAAAAGTTCGACAAAGGAATTTTATTCCAAGATATTTGACATGAATAATACTGAAATAACGATTCAAAATGATATCAACAACATTCTCGAAATAATTTCCGCCAATCCGCAAACCGATTGTATTATTTTTGATTCATTATATCTGGATGAAACCGACCCTGATATTTTATATAATATCAAAGCCATCAAGCCGGATATCATTCTGATTTTAACGGGGCCCGTTACAACCGACAATTTGATAAAATATATAAAAATTGGTGTAGATGATTATTTTGAAAATCCGTATATGAATCCTGAAAGCCTGAAAGATTCATTTTTAGCTCTGCAAAAAAAGAAACAAAAAGAGCTGGCAGACGAGTTCCTGAAAGAAATAGATCAGGTTAAAAGAGAAACCACACAATTTATAGGGCAAAGCGATTCGATCATCGAGCTAAAAAAAATGGTACTCAGGGCCGCTCCCCTGGACGCGACCATATTAATTACCGGAGAAACGGGAACCGGCAAAGAAATACTGGCCCGCATGCTTCATTCCCTCAGTCCGTATAAATACAATGATTTTATTACCGTACACTGCGGCGGAATTCCGGACACCCTGTTGGAGAGTACATTGTTCGGCCACGAAAAAGGCTCATTTACCGGTGCTTACCGCGATCATAAAGGGTATTTTGAAATGGCGGAAAAGTGCACGATCTTTCTGGACGAAATAGGCGACACCACACCGGCCATGCAAATCAAACTGTTACGCGTCTTACAGGACAAAACATTTCGCCGGGTTGGCGGTAACGAAACCCTGAAAACCGGCGCCAGAATTATCGCGGCGACCAACCGCGACCTGCTGAAAATGGTCAACAACGGTGAATTCCGCAGGGATTTGTACTATCGTCTGAATGTGATCGCGTTAAAAATTCCGCCCCTCTGGCAAAGGCCCGATGATATTCCGTTACTGATCAGACATTTTATGCAAATATATTCCAAAAAACACAAACATCTGGGTGTCTACCTTAAACCTGAAACAATTGACATACTGACAAGACAGCCCTGGCCTGGTAATGTTCGTGAACTGGAACATGTTATCGAAAGACTGGTTGCCCTTTCGGATACGGACTGGATCGGTCCATCGGAATTACCGGAAGAGTATTTGCAGACAAAACAATACTCTTATATATCCCATATGCCGTTCATGCCTTTTGCCGAAGCAAAAAGTACTTTTGAATACGATTATATCAAAAAATTACTTTTAAAAACCGGAGGAAATATTACCAAAGCCGCCGAGTTGGCAAAAATACCAAGACAAAATCTGCATTTAAAGATTAATAAACATAAAATTAATGTACAACAATTTAATCGTCAATCAAATTCTGAGGAGTCACCAGTTTCAATCACCGATTGAAAGAAAAAACCATCTAAATCTCTAATCTCTCCTCAAGGGCCGCAATTTAAATAATTGAATTTTGCGGCCCTTTTTATATTCTGAGTTTAAAAATTTTAAGATATAAAAGTCAAAAAACCATTCGAAATTACAGCTCTATCTTCTGTATGCCGCTTTTCAGTTCAATCTCCTTATCCATCCAGATAAACCGGCCGGTCATGCCATTGGGTAAGGAGACCTGTCCCTTAATTCCGGATTTCCCCGTCCGTTGCAGTTGGACTGAGATCTCGCCGTCAGGATGCGGCATTTTGCCGTTTATCCGGTTCAGCGGGCCCAGATACGGTTGTATCCTAACCGTTCTAAAACCCGGCGAATCCGGTTCGATTCCGCAAACGGTCGCCAGCAGGTCATAATTGGGACTTGAGCTCCAGGCGTGACAATCCGAACGGGTGGATCCCGGCCGCTCCGCGAACGTGGTCAGGCCGATGTTCAGCATGTCCCGCCAGGGCGCAAGCTGCCCGATGTACATGTCTCCCAAACCGGCTTTTTTTAACGCGCGGAACAAATAAAACCGAAAATAAAACGTACATTGTATCAGACTTTTGTCGTTCAGGATCTTTTCAACAAATTCCGTTTCCTGTTCTTTCGGAACCAGGTTCACAAGCACCGCCAAAACATTCGCATGCTGACTGAACACTTTTTTCTCCGGTGAATCCGCAAACAATCCCCGTTCCGGATCCCAGCACATATCTTTAACCGCGTTCGTCAGAGATTGCGCCAATTGACGATAATGCCCGGCAACATGCGGCCGGTTGAAAGTCTCAAATAACCGGGCGGCATATTCCAGCACATAAATATACTGCATTGTAATGATGGATGAATTGCCGTCCTCCGCTCCGGCCGGTACGCCGCCTATTTTCGTCTCCTCATTCCAGGCCCATTCGTCAGGCCAGTCGACAAAATTCCAGAACGGCATCGGGCCGAGCATCCCGGTCTCATCAATATGCCTTTCATACCAGTTCATTACACCCTGAACACCCGTTAAGAACTGTTCCACAAATGCCTCATCCGGGCGATGTTGCCAGTAATCACAAACCATTGCCACCCAGAACAGGGAAAACGGCGGAATGACCTGCCGCAATTCCGATGGGAAACGGCTGGCCGTTAAACCGTTCGGCGTTCTGGAATCATCAAAATGTTTGATGGCGTTGCGCACAAGACGGTCGTCACCGGCAACATAAAGCGAAATGAGCGCCTGGATACGGGTGTCGCCGATATATTGTAGTTGTTCATAGGTCGGACAATCAAAATAATTTTCCCCGGCGCACAAGCGCGCCGTCCGCCAGCCGACACCCCATATCTCTTTTAAAGAGGGATCGTCACTGTCAAACGACGCATTCTCTTTTAACGGGTAAGCGGTAAATATACCGTAAAGATCATGAACGGTGAGTGGCTGTTCCCCCGTCTCGATTTCCATCTGTATATACCGGTAGGTTCGCAGCCATAACGGACGGAACAGGCGTTTCACGCCGCCGTCCGGTTTAAACACGTCGTAAATACCCAAAATATGCCTGTCTTTGATATCATCCCGGTTGCCTTTACTGTTGTTCTTGTCAAACATCGCTTCTGAATATATTAAAGTGATCTGACTCCCCTTGCCGCCGCTGACCAGTAGTTCAGGGTATCCGATGGTTAAAAATGTCTGGTCCAGTAGAATCGTACCGGTAGTACGCGCGGGAATAACCAAGTCTTTATCACCTTTGATAAATCCGTCATCCGCTTTGATGCCTTTTGCTCTTCGGAGAGATAAAATACGTTGTTTCTTTTCTTCCATAAACGGGATGGTTCGGGGTACCAGCAGCCACTTCATACCCGCGTTGCGGAAACCTCTGGGAGTACCCGTGCCAACTGAAACCGGTGTGTCCCAGTTACTGTCATCATAACCGGTTCCGGTCCAGCCCCAGGGGTATTTAGAGCCGTCCACCCGGTCACCGGGCCCCACGACCAGATACTGTCCCGGCTCCGCCCTCTCTTTCCAGGTCGGAGTATAAGCCCTGTTGACCAGCACTTTCCAGTCCGGAGCCGTATTGATGATTGCTTCCTGTTCCGTGTTCC
>Ga0272441_10003302_pt1 | contig 30831 bp, 27 predicted proteins | sample SSMProp6N_FD_193582 | JGI IMG/M metagenome (GOLD analysis project Ga0272441, IMG submission 193582) | Marine sediment archaeal communities from Little Sippewissett salt marsh, Falmouth, MA, United States - SSM-Prop-6N | ecosystem: Environmental > Aquatic > Marine > Wetlands > Sediment ... | reverse complement strand
AGCTGCCCATCCCAGAGTTTGATGAGCGGGAGTTTTATCTGCTTCAGCGAGCCGCCGGAATCGGCAGTAATTGTTTTATGTTTTTTGCGGTGGCTGCGATGTTGGTCGCGTTTTCTCTTATCGGCGGTAGAGGGGCAGTGCCGATGTGGTCGATTCCGGTAGCCCTGTATACCGGGCTATTGTTCGGGGGAACCGTTCAGTTTCTCGTTTTAATGCACCACGCAAAGGAAGATGAAAAAATTTCCGAAGGAGGCACCGTATAAACCGGTTACAGAAAAAAGCCTGGCAAGATTTAATCGTTGGTTTCGTATTGATTGTCTTGATTACAATACCCTACATGTTGTTTTTGTATCAAAACAAAGCAAATAACATTTCAAATCTTATTATTTATATTATCATTGTTGGTCCAATAATGGGCATTGGTTATGTAAATGAAATGAAAAACCTTGAGCAGTTTGATGAGCGGGAACGGTTTATTTATCAAAAAGCCTGTTCGCTCAGTGACAGTATATTTTTTCTCTATTTGCTCACTTTTTCTTTTATTTCATTTTTTCTTGTCGACAACCAGAAAATTTCAGTTGTATGGATGCCTGTTATGGTTTTAAGCGGCTGGTTCCTGGCCCAATGTGTCCTGTCAATCGTTATTCTATTGCAATGTAAAGAGGAAGATGATGATGAAACCGAAGGAGGTACTGTATGAATCACGCACAGAAAAATGCCTGGTTTGGATTAATCAATTGCGCAATCGCACTTGTTTTCTTTTTTACATTCTTTTTGTGCCGTTTTTTTCATATTCCGGTCTCCAGCTTACGATCCGCACCGCAACCAAGCAATTTAGAGGTCTTCTTCAGGTCAGTTTTGCCGTTCTGGCCGTTAGTGTTACCGGTTATTGCACTGGCCTTATTACTTTTGCCACGCAAAAAGCAAAGTCCGGCTGAACCGGATTTTGATGAGATGGATGCAACTATTCAAAACAAAGCCATTCGAATTGCGTTTACTTCTATCTGGTTATTGTGGCCTTTGGCTTTACTTTTAACAATACCAATGCTTGGCGAAGCAGCTTATCCTATAGCTGCGTTCTGTGTCTTTGTCTATCTGGTCATCTTTATTGTTTGCATGACCATCTACTTTTTAACGAAAATCATTTTATATCGAAAACAACTCAAAGGAGGCCCCGCATGAATCGTTTACAGAAAAAGGCCTGGACGGAACTGATCGCAGTTTTTGTCCTGATTGTGATTTTGATTCCTTGTATGCTGTATCTATCCGCACGTAATGCGCAAGGGCTGGAATATGTCGTCATTTCTCTGATTGTCGGAACCCCAACGGCCCTGGTCGGCTACCTGATCGAGATGAAAAAACTCAAAAAATATGATGAACGCGAAAAGGCCATACTTCGCAAGGCATTTTCGGTTAGCGCAGTGGTCTTTATTGTTTACCTGATCGGTTTTTCATTGACCTCATTTTTCCTGGTCGGCGGTGGTCAAACGATCCCGGTGATCTTTATGCCGGTCATGGTCTTTACCGGTTTTGTAATCGGACAATGCACACAGTCGTTTCTGATCCTGTTTCAATGCGCAAAAGAAGAGGATGAAGTTACAGAAGGGGGCATCGCATGAATTGGCTCAAAGACAAAACATTCCGTATCTTATTCCTCATTGGAATTGCGCTGTTCCTGGGCGGTATGCCGCTGATTTTCGTCTCCGGGATAGGAAGCAGGATCGGGCCTTTTATAAGCATGACCGGCGGCGGGGTGATCGGCATTGCGATTGCCCTTAAGATGCAAAGCCGTTCCAAAGCTGATCGCAAACCACATGAAAACAATCTGAAGCGAAAAGCATGGAAAGAGTTTTTGTCCCTGGTCGCATTTTCTGTTTTCGGATTCTTTATTTATGGATTCCTAACATACACTGATGTGAAGGGAATCCCGATGCTGATTGGATGCCTGGTCATGGTTGCTTCTATGGGCATTGGTATCGTCATCAGCATATTCAACAAGAAAAAGCAGCCCATTCCAGAGTTTGACGAACGGGAGTTTTATTTGCTTCAGCGAGCCGCAAGCATCGGCAGCAGTTGTTTTATGTTTTATGCGGTCGCTGCGATGCTGATCGCCTTTTCCCTGATTGGCGGCAGAGGGTCCGTGCCGATGTGGTCGATCCCGGCGGCCCTGTATACCGGGTTGCTGTTTTCGGGAACCGTTCAGTTTCTTGTTTTGATACACTACACAAAGGAAAGCGATGAGTAAGGACCGGCTCAATAACAATATCCGGCGTTTGCGATTTGACGCCGATGAAATGACCCAGCAGCATTTGGCTGACAAAGTCGGCGTCACGCGGCAGACGATCATCGCCACCGAACAGGGCCGCTACGCCCCGAGCTTGCCGCTGGCAATCAAAATCGCCCGCGCCTTCGGCAAAACCGTTGAAGAAGTCTTTCAGTTGGAGTAATGTGGCCGAAGCTTCCAGCTTCGGAACAGAAGCCCGGAACGGAAGTGACGGGATGAAACACTATGTGCTAAACATTTACCACAGCGTTAATGCATCGTGTCGCTGCCGCTCCACGCTTTTGTGAAGCAAGATGCTTCGGCCACATTATTTGCGGGCGAGACGCCCGCGCTCCCAGTCACCGCTGAACCAAATACCACATTGTGCCGTATTCGGCTTTTAACGGAAGCATGCCATTTTCAACAGCGAATTGTTTTTTGACCGTACCGTCGGGATTGAGGACCTTGCAGGTCATGGGGGTACCACTCAACAACGATGGCAGTGTAACGACCCCTTCAACCGGTTCGATCAATACGGGCGCTTTACCCCAATTGCGACCCACGGTCCGGCGGTCTTCAGAAAACTGCATCCCCGTATTCTCACACCGTCCGCACGCAGTGATCAGAAGTTTCTCCCAGTCCTCCTCTGGTTGCCCATCCAATGCAGCTACAGTGACAACCGCACTGCCAGGATCATCGATCCGAATACTTGTAATCACGCTTTGGTACAAGGCATTTTCTTCGTGTTTTTTGATTTCTTCAAAACGATAAGCCGCGCCGGCAATCGCACAAAATCCGGAACCAAAACTCTGATACAAACCTTTGCCGTGTTCATCCACATTGACACCCGCATACCCCCTTGATGGGCATCTGAATACTGTCTTATCAGCTTTTTTATCCGCCTGCAGATGTCTGAATAAGACGGGATACTCTCCGACAGGTTTGCTCAATGTTGCGGTCATATTTGAGCCATGTTGTAGGTGGATTTTCGAAAGTGTTTCAAGCAGCGGTTGTTCGGTTGTTGTCAAGCTCTCATAGTATTGAGTGTTGCAGAAGATGCCGCGATCATAGATCTTTCGGCCCGCGAGCATAAATCCCCACTTGGCCGGATTGGTATCAATGTCAAAATAACTGTTCAGATGCTCGCGGTCCCAGTTATCATTGCTGTGGGAGTAGGTATACAGCCACACACCGTCCCAATTCTGTGCTGCCGCAAACGATGCGATCATTGGCACACACTCGGCCTGCGAATCAAGTGGCGCCGGATGGTTGTACTCGCTGACCGTATAGGGCTTGCCAGCCAGCCTCTGTGCAGCCAGTTTATACAATGTTGATTCACTAGGATAGTCGCTCATCGCCTTTTGATTAATCAGCCAATCGCCCGGATCCCACGGTCGGTTCGGAAAACGCGGGTGCTGCCAGTAGACGTGCCCGTCAATAAAATCCATATCGCTCTGGGCATACAGCCCCAGCGGTCCGAACACAATGGTACCGGTCACCATCGCTTTGCAGCCGAGGTCCTGCTTGATAAAGCTCCGCATCCCGTCAAAGTAGGTCTTTTCCGTTTCGGCCAGAAAAATCATCCGGTCAGTCGAGCGGGCTTTGGCCTCGCGGTCGGCAAACAGCTTGACCGACGACTTTTCAATCGATTCATTGGAACCTAATACCATCTGTCCGCCGGTGTGCAGTTCAACAAGCCCCAGTTCAATATCAATGTCACTGTCACCGAAAGCAAAATTCAGCCGACCGTTATCGTCGGACTGTCTCGCGAAAAAGCCCAGTGTATACGCCTGCCATTGCGGTGTCAGTTCGATGGTCCGTGAAAGGCCGAGATTGCCCCATGGCCCATGGGCCTGACCGACACTGACAGCCATCTGGCGCTCCGCTTCAGCACGGGCCTTGAAATATACCGTGTAATAGCGTCCCTGTTCGAACGTCAAGCCGGGATGGTTGTACTGCAGGTGCCAGCCGGTACCGTCGATATTTTCGATGTCAATTTTCAACCCCGGCCATTCATTCATATTTTGCAGTACAGGTATCTCCGCCTTTGCGCCGGCGTGCTGTTCGAGTCGCCAGCCTTTGTCAGGTATCGAATCTTGCAGCATGTTTTTATTACCCATCGGCTCGACGTCTTTGTTCCACGCGGCTTTGAGTTTTTCCGTTGAGCCGTATTTATCTTTGAGCCATGTGTTGTATTGGCCCTGCAGGATGCCCGCATAAAACGGCGGCAGTGACCTCAGGGTCTTCTCGCCGTCCCACATAAAAAAGCTGTTTTCGTTGGTGATCTCGACAATCGCAACCGCATAATCTTCGGCATATGTCATATTGCGATATTTATTTTTCCGCGTGAGCAGTTTGCGGGCGTAGTCCTTTTGTGCTTCGATTAATTCCGGCGTAAAAATATTGATGACTTTGTCATAATTTCGGACCGCATCCGGCAGGCCCAGCGTTTGGCTGTGGGCTTTACCCACGTGCAGGTTGATGTTCGTGTAGATGCCGTGTTTGGCTAATTGGTCGATGAAGTAATCCAGCCGGTCCAGGGCTTCCGGGTGCAGGTCTTTGCCGTTCTTGTCCCAGATGCCCCGCGGCCAGTTGGCGGTATCCATATGATGAAAGCGAACAGTGTTGACACCGAAGGCCGCCATGCGTTTGGCGATGCGCTCAGCGTCAGCGTGTGTCGGAAAATTGGCCCCAAACGACAGGTTCACCCCCCACAACCGCACGCGCTGACCGCTTTCGGTATAAAAATGCTCTTTCGCACACAGCCGATCCCGCCCGGTCAGCGGCTGGTACTGCATCGCAATTTCCGAGTCCGGATGCACATCCAATGGAATGACAAAGGGAACCATATCGGAAGCTATCGCAAACGCGGGGGACAGTAAAAGGATGATAACGGCCAAAATGCTTAATTTGCTCATACTTTCGCTCCTGAAAACGGTTTTCCTGTACTTGGTCGAGGACAGCGAAAAAACAAAATGATTGCGTGCTCAGGCGGAACTCAACCATAGCGCCCATCAATGGGTACTATATCATCCCGTGACATGGTCGTCAAATGTTCGTAGATAACCGTTTACTGGTCCTGTTTCGGGCGTTTGAGTCCCCAGGGCTGTTTGAGTCCGCCGCGGCCGTTTTTGCTGTGGAAATCGGTAATGATTTTGACCGCCTCTTCGGGTTCATCCACCACGCTGAATACATCCATGTCTTCCGGCGAGATATAATCGTGCTGCTTGAGCATGACCTCTTTGACCCAGTCGATCAGGCCGTCCCAGAAGGTGTGATCCATGCAGATGATGGGGAAGTGTGCCTGCTTGAGCGTTTGGATCAGCACCAGTGACTCGAAAAACTCGTCCATGGTACCGAAGCCGCCGGGCATGACGACAAAACCGTGGGCGTACTTCAAAAACATCACCTTGCGGCAGAAGAAATAGCGAAAATGCAGCGACAGATTCTGGAACTCGTTCGGCTTCTGTTCGTGGGGCAGTTCGATGTTCAGGCCGACGCTTTTGACGCCGGCTTCGCGGGCGCCTTTGTTGGCGGCTTCCATGATTCCGCCGCCGCCGCCGGTGATGACAGCAAAACCGGCCTGCCCGATCTGGCGGGCGGTTTCGACGGCCAGATGATAATAGGGTTCGTCCGGCTGAGTACGAGCCGAGCCGAAAATAGAGACCGCGGGTCCAATATTGGCCAGCTCATCAAATCCTTCGACAAATTCGGCCATAATCCGGAAAATTCGCCACGTTTCTTCGTTCGATACATAAAATTCAGACATTCAATCAGTCTCCAGTTATCAGTTATTGCAGGAGTTCACACTTTAGTGTGTTGCGGAACAAGCTTTCGCCGTCGCTTTACAAGCTATGGCGGACATAAAAGCTTGAACTCCTACTTTGTTATCGGCCATTTTAGGGACCGACGTTACCATAACTCCGGCTTATTGGCCGATGGACAGTGTTTGGCGACGGGACAGTTGGCACAGTCCGGCTTTCGGGCCTTGCAGATATTGCGGCCGTGGAAAATGATGTAATGTGAAAACATCGTCCAGCCGCCGAATCTCTTTTTAGGCACGATGTCCATCAGGTCGAATTCGAGTTTGACCGGGTCGGCATTTGCGCTCAGGCCCAATCGGCGGCTCAGCCGGATGACGTGTGTATCACAGGTAATGCCGGGGACGCCAAACGCGTTGCCGAGGATGCAGTTGGCGGTCTTACGGCCGGCGCCGGGCAGAGTTAATAGTTCTTCCATCGTCTGGGGCATCCTGCCGCCAAAATCACGGATGAGTTTTTCCGCCGCTCCGCGGATGTTTTTGGCTTTGTTTTTGTAAAAGCCGGTCGAACGGATATCCTGCTGGAGCTCTTCGGCGGGCACATCCAGATAATCCTGCGGTTTTTTGTACTTCTGGAAAAGGTCTTTCGTGACCATGTTCACCCGCACGTCAGTACACTGGGCCGACAGCACTACCGCGACAAACAGGTCCCACGGGGAATCGTCCCAGTTCAGCGCGATCTTGGCATCCGGATAGGTCTTTTTGAGAATCGGCAGAATTTTCAGCACCCGGTCTTTCGCCTCGGCCGGATCGACCTTGATTTTCGTCTTTTTCGCTTTCGCCATCGTGGGTGTGGTTATACTCGAAAAAGAGTTGGAATTCAAGCTTTGTTCTCATGGCAACAGCGCGGGAGCGCAAGCTCCCCGATTGCGTAACTCTGTGGGTAACGCAATCACATACTGCCCTAGCTAACCAACGGGTTACGCAATCGGGCGGCTCGCGCCGCCGCGCTTTTGTTTAAAACTGTTCGTTGATGGTCTGTTTTAGTTCCTCGCTGGTGAAGATGCCGCGGAGTTTGGTCATGGTTTTTGTCTTTGGGTTTAGCAGGATGGTGTTGGGGATGTTGCCCGCCTCTTTGAAGATGGATTTATAATCGACCGTGGCCTGGTAATCTTCCTGCGTGGTATCGGCCTTAATGGTGACGAATCCTTTTTGTGCCAAAAACGCCGCTGTTTCGGGATCTTGATACACATTCTTATCCACAACTTTGCAGTTCGTGCACCAGTCGGCGGTGAACTTGATGAGGACGGGTTGGTCGTTTTCGAGGGCATTCTGTACGACAGCCGGGTCATAGTTTTGCCAGTCAATCTGTGATTGTTTAGGTACAGGCAGCAGCCAAAAGCCCGCTGCGACAGCAATGGCCAGCGCGATGATGCGGACGGTCCACTTTTTGCCCTTGGGTGTGGAGAACGTAACCCACGTACCCCACATCCATACGGCGAATGCGAAAATGACCCCGTAAAGCAGGACGTTGAGCATGTGTTCTTTGGCCAGTCCGGCCAGCATGAATTTGGCCGCGATGAGCAGCAGTAAAAAGCCGCCGGTTTTTTTGAAAATTTCCATCCACGTTCCCGGTTTCGGTACATAGTCCAGCAACTTCGGAATCGACACCAGAAAGACATACGGCAGGGCCATCCCGACACCCATCAGGACCAGTGCCGCCGCGCTGACGGCAGGCGGCTGCGTCTGTGCCCAGACCAGAATCGCGCCGATAAGGGCGCCACTGCATGGAGTACTCAAAACCCCGGCAAAAAAGCCCATGCCGACCGAACCCGCAAAGCCGCTTCCGCCCCCTTGTTTTCCGGCCACGGAGGACGGCAGGGTGATCGGGAATATATCCATCAATGCCAGTGCGAAAAAGACAATGAACAAAAACAGCGTAATCACTGCCGTGGGGTTGCGGTAGATGCTGTTCAAATCCAGGGCCGCACCGGTGCTGAATTTGATGATGGCTGAAATTACAGCAAACGCTGCGAAAAACAGGACAATCCCGCCACAGAAGGCAAAACCCAGTGCCACTCGGCGCGGTCCGGATTCGGAGGCCTGCTTGACCAGCCGCATGATAATCAGCGGAATCACCGGCAGCACGCATGGCATAATATTGATCGAAAGCCCTGCCAGAATCGCCAGCAGTAAAAACCATGCGACACTGTTGATACGGTCTTCGTCCGTGCTTGATTCTTTATAACCTGCCAGAAGTTCGCTTAATCCGGTATCCGCTTTTGCGGTGGTGGTTTGTGGTTGTGTTTCCTTATCGCCATTTTCCGGTTCAGTTATTGATGCTTCCCTTGGCGGAGCAGTTTTGAAGTCGATTTCCGGGGCATCATCAAACATTAAATTGATGGGGGTGGTTATTTCTTTGGTAAACGGCATCAGACATAATTTACTCGTGCAGGCCTGACCCTCGATGGTTACTGTGACATCTTTTGCTTTTGCGGCATTGATAACAGGTCCTGTAATGGGTACAAAGATGGTAAAATTGCCTGCGTAAACTTCGGTTTTGCCTATGGCGGGATCGTCATAATAATGGTATTCAGGATACACCGTATCACCGAATTTGAGACCCTCCGCTTTCGCGGACACTTTTAGTTCTATCAGTTGTACCCCTCCCGCTTCCGGCGCAGCATAGTAATGCAGGTCGTCAGTACCCTCAAAAACCACGGCGATGCCCGGTTGGCCGTTCATACGAGCCGGCTGGACGGATGCGCTCGAGGATTGATCTTCGTACTGTGCGATCAGCGTTTTTGCGGATGATTCGACGGCAATAAGACAGAATATTGCCGTTGTCATTGCCAATAAGAGCAGACAACTCTTGTTTTTCATCGGTATTATCCCTTCTATTTTATCTGTAATATGGTATTTCTTCATACGCAGATAACTCATTATTGTTCCAAGGTTAACCCAATTGCAGTGGCTTTGAAAAGAGAAAAATACTCCAAAATAGGGTATTTCAAGCAAATATCTTTTTGATAAATTGCATTTTTCCCGTTGTTTTTAAGAAAAAGAATGATTAGTGTTCAAACTCCGACGATTTATTGCCGAACTAAACAATGGCAACGACTGAATAACATTGAATAAATCGCATTGATGCAGGGAATACGAATATGACTCCGATGAAACGAGCCAAGTTGGCCTCAGAGCTGTTCACCCGTTTTGAAGGGAACCCGATCTTAACGGCCGAGGACTGGCCGTACCCGATTAATTCGGTTTTTAATCCCGGTGCGGTTCGTGTTAATGGAGAAGTACTATTACTGAACCGGGTCGAAGATATGCGCGGATTCAGCCATTTTTGTGTTGCCCGGAGCAAAAACGGCCTGACGGATTGGCAAATTGATACCGAGCCCACGATGGAAGCCGATCAGGTTAGTCATGAAGAACGCTGGGGTCTGGAGGACCCGCGTATCGTCTGGCTCGAGGAACAGAAGCAGTACGGCATCACTTATGTCTCATTCGGTCAGGGTGGGCCGGTTGTCTCGCTGGCGATCACGCGAAATTTCAAGAGCTTCGCCCGGCTGGGCGGTTTGATCCCGCCGGAAGACAAGGACGCCTGCCTGTTTCCGCGCCGATTTCATGGACGATTTGCCCTGATCCATCGGCCCATCGTCCGCGGCGAGGCGCATATCTGGATGAGTATGTCGCCGGACCTGAAACACTGGGGCGATCACCGGGTCCTGCTGACGACCCGTTATGCCCACTGGGACGGCGCCCGCATCGGATTGGGCTGCCAGCCGATCGAGATTCCCGAGGGCTGGCTGATTGTGTATCACGGTGTTCGCCATACCACGGCCAGCCAGATCTACCGTACCGGCCTGGCGCTGCTGGACAAGAACGAACCGTGGCGCGTGTTGCGCCGCAGTGAGGAGTGGGTGCTCGGTCCGCGAGAGGATTACGAACGCATCGGCGATGTCAGCGATGTCACGTTCGTCACCGGCGGGGTAGTCATGCCCGAAACGAATCAGCTTTACCTGTACTACGGCGCCGCAGACGACAAGGTCGCCGTCGCCATGGCCGACCTGGACAAAGTCCGCGAATACATCATGATGTGCCCCGAAGGGGATGAGTAGCGTAGCTCAAGCGTCCCTGCTTGAGAGTCAAACAGTTTCCACCCCCAGCTTTACTTGATCATGTCACCCATTACAGATTTACTGTGCCGCCCATTCTAACAATTTACATTGAAAAAATCGCTATGCTGTGGTAGAAACAACTGAGGAATGATAATTCTTAATCAGGAGTTTCATGGCGCAGGTTCAATTCATTCTTGGCAGGAGTGGCAGCGGCAAGACGCGGTGGTGCATTGACGCGATTTGTGAGGCACTGCAAACTTCCTTTAGCTCTCCCCCTGCGAAGGGGGAGTACCCCGAAGGGGGGAGGGGGTTGCTGGAACCATTGGTGCTGTTAGTTCCGGAGCAGGCGACGTATCAGGCCGAGCGGGCGATTTTGTCGCATCCCGATATTAAGGGCTTTTCCCGTCTGCATGTGCTGTCGTTCAACCGGCTTCAATTCCGGCTGATGCCCGGCCGCGGCGGCACAGCCGACATCTCACGTACCGGCAAACAGATGGTTCTGCATAAGATTCTGCTGGAGTTGTCGGATCGATTGACTCTGTATAAAGGCGATGTCCAGCGGATGGGGCTTGCGGCGAAGCTGTCCGACCTGCTGGGCGAACTTCAGCACGCCAATTGCAATCCCAAACAGATTCGCACGCTGGCGGATTCACTGGCCGCTAAACCCGGGCAGGAACTGGCCGCGGCGAAGTGGGCCGACATCGCAACCGTTTTCGAAGCATACGATGCGTTTTTTGCTTCCGGGACAGCAACATTTAAGAATCCGGATATTGAATTGAGCCAAGCTAAAGAGATGGTTTCTTCGGCCCCGTTTTTGAAGGGAGCGCGGCTGTGGGTGGACGGGTTTTCCGGCTTCAGTGTTCAGGAGCGGGATCTGCTGGTCGAGATGCTCAAGGTCTGCAAAGATGCTTCGATCGCCCTGTGCCTCGATCCGGCGACTATCGACCTTGGCAATGATGATGAAGACAAGCTCGATCCGTGTTCGCTGTTTGCTTCGACCGAACAGACATACTGCCAATTGCTGCGGATCGTACGGAGACGTAAGCTCAAACACCTTGAACCGGTTGTGTTGAATAAACCGCGGAGGTTTTCCGAGGCCCCCGCGTTGGCCGTGCTGGAGGCGAACTTTGTTTCTGATAAACCTGCCAAACCGGTCCCTGCCGCCGGTGCCCTGCAGATTGCCGCGTGCGGTCATGTTCGTGCCGAAACACTGTGGGTGGCCGGGCAAATCCGCGCCCTTGTCAAAGACAGCGGCTGCCGCTATCGCGAGATCGCGGTGGTCGTGCCGGACATGGATGCGTATCAGCATTATATCGAATCGGCGTTCAATCAGTACGAACTGCCGTACTTTCTGGATCGCCCGCGACGGATGAAGACACATCCGCTGACCGAGTTGATCGGGGCGGCCCTGCAGGCGGTTCAGAGTGGTTTCGGTCTGTCGGATGTGCTGAGTTTTCTCCATTCGCCCCTGATTCCGGCATCGTTTGACAACATCGACGCATTGGCAAATTACTGCCAGGCGTTTGACGTCCAGGGCGCCGAGTGGCTTCAAAAAGCGGCGTGGAGTTTTGCCTCCCAACAGGATAAGCAGCGGTATGACGAACCGGCGCTGGATGCACTCCGGCGGGAACTGATCGCGCCCTTGCGGACATTGCAGGAGGCCTTGACGGTTCAGGATACACTTTCGGCGGGGCCGTTTACACTGGCGATCTGGCAGTTGCTGCGAAAGCTGGATGTGCAGCAGATGCTGACCGAATGGGCCAAAGAAGATGCGACCGACCAGCGGTTCGGTCATCGGCAGATCTTCGCCGGCATGGTGGGACTCATGGATGAACTGTGCAGGGTCTTTACGGACACCCAACTGCCGGCGGCGGCGTGGGGGTCGATTTTTACCGATGCGATGGCGGCCGGGACGATTAAGCTGATTCCGCCGACGCTGGATCAGGTGCTGGTCGGCTCGATTGAACGCAGCCGCCACCCGGATATCAAGGTCATCTTTTTAATCGGCGCCACGCAAAAATTGTTTCCCGTACCGGTCACCGGCGAGACCCTGCTGACTGAGCAGGATTATCAGCTTGCGGCGAGCGGTTCGCTCGAACTGGTCAATCCCTACGATGTGTCGTTGACGCATCGGCCGTACCTGGCCTATATCGCCCTGACCCGCGCGTCAAGGCGGGTTTTCCTGTCGTATCCGCTGCTGGATGAAAAGGGATCGGCGGTGGTGCCGTGGTCGGGTATTGAGCAGTTGACGGCGATGTTTACCGATGTGGGTGTGGCGTTTCCTCAAAGCTCGATACAGGATGTGAGCGATATTCAAAATCCGCATCAGTTGGGATTGTGGCTGTCCGGACATCTGGGAAAAGACAGGGGATCCGTTATTAGTGATCAGTCAACAGTCAACAGTCAAGAGGTTGGCGCGGGGATTTTGCATCGAATGGCAGACAGCGACGATCCGGCGATGACGGACATGGCGGCCCATGTGCGAAAATCGCTCGATTATGACAATGTGGCGACAATGGCCCCCGAGATGGCCGAGAAATTGTTTACGTTCCCCATGACGACATCGGTGACGCGACTGGGGACGTTTGCGAAGTGTCCGTATCAGTACTTTGCGAAATATACACTGGGCCTGGAGCGGCGGCAGTTGCTGCGGTTTGAACCGATGGATGTCGGCACGTTTTACCATGATGTGCTGGAGGCGATTTTCAAGGCGCTGAAACAGCGGGACGCCGATTGGGGTGATCTGAGCGTTGCCGAATTGGTTGCGCTGTGTGATGAGCAGTCAGAAAAAGTGCTGACCGGCAATACGCTGCTGGTGAACTTTATGCGGAAGCGGGCACATCACCGTTATATCATCGAGTCGGCCCGCGAGGTGCTTCGCTTGTTCGTGCCGATGCTGGGGCAGTTGAGCCGGGCCAGCCGCTTTAAGCAGACCGAGGCGGAACTGAAATTCGGCCCGTCGGAGGGCACCAAGATCGTGATTCCGCTGGATGATGAGCGAGCCGTTCAATTGGCCGGACGGATCGACCGGCTGGATGTGGCGGAGATCAACGGCCAACGGGCGGCGGTGGTGTTCGATTACAAGAGCGGCGGTAAATCCGTCGATTTTGCGGGGATGCTGTACGGGCTGGACTTGCAGCTTCCGGTGTACTTGCTGGCGATGGCGCACCAAAACATGACACCCGCCGGAGCGTTCTTTTTGCCGATAAACAGCGGGACGAGTTCGGCATCGCTGTCCGATCTGGATGCGATAGAAGCGGGGTTCAATAAGGCCAAAGGATTGTTTGACGGCAGTTTCTTTGATACGATTGACACCGAAACCGCACCGAGCGGTTGGAGCGGATATTATAACTTCTATGTCAATAAGGAGGGCCAGCCCTACAGCTTTTACAACAGCAGCGGGGCGCTGAAGCCGGACGATTTCCAGGCCCTGCTGGACTATACCGAACAACGCATAAAAAAATTGATGACCGATCTCGCCGCAGGATGCATCAGCATTACGCCGTATCGCATCGGCACAAGCTCGCCATGCTCCTGGTGCGACTACCGCCCCCTGTGCCGCTTCGACTGGCAAATCAACGATTACAATATTCTTGAAAGCTGTAATAAAGAAAAAGCAATCGAAAAGATGAAGGAAAATATTGTTTAGAAAGGAGTGTCTTATAATGAAAACAGTTCAATTACTGACCATTGCTACACTGTCTCTTTGTGCCACATCGCCTTTATTTGCTGCCGATACAGTCGAGGCAGATAAGACGCTTGCCGAAAAAGTCTTGGAAAAATATCAATCACTCCAAACCTATCATGCAAAGTGGGAGGTGGGTTCCCATGATCCTAATATGCCTGAAAAGATGATATGGGAAGTTGCTTTTGAAAGAGAAAATAAAAATGTTCTGTTTGGCTTGACAATAGTGAAAACAGATATTCAGAGCAATATAAAGCTTGGTATGCTTCTTTTGGCGGACAGGAAAAATATGAAATTTGCCAGGGCTGACGGAAATGAAATTAGAAAATCATCCAAACAGTTTTCTGATCCGAACCAGCTAAACTATCGAGATGTCCGCAGAGCCATTCCGTTTATATATCCGTTTGATTTGCCTCTGATCTTTTCTGAGGACCCGTTTATGGAGGTTGTTCAAGGCGAAGTCAAAGAGATTAAAACGCTGACAAAAGAATTCGAATTCTATCCCGGTTTTGCGGTCTACTCCAAAGAATTTTGTTTTGAATATAAAATTGACCCAAACTCGCTCCTGATCAAGTCGTGTAGAGTTGTCGCTCCCGAACATCCCGAGTTACCTGCTCCGGTATATATAAACAAGTTTGTTCAGACAGATAAGAAGTTACCGTCGGATTTGTTTGACTTTGAAAAACAGCTTGACCAATTTTCAAGCAGTCCCACAAAGAAAAAGGAAATCGATAGTAATCTGTAGCGGATAAATAAGCTGAGATTTATTTTCCCCGATACACATCCCGACGGTGGCCGATTTGGACGACCAGCACGAGCAGTTGGTTGTCCTTGATGGTGTAGATGATGCGGTAGTCGCCGGAGCGGACGCGGTATAAATCTTTCTTGCCCTGAAGTTGTTTACAGCCATGGGGGCGGGGATTGGTTTCTAATGAATCGATTTTTACAGCAATCTGTTGTCGAATGTTTTCCGGCAGTTTAGCAAAAAACTTTTGTGCCTTCCTGGCGAGTTCAATCCTATATCTCATTCTTTAAAGCCCCAATTCCTTTTTAATATCCTCCCAAGGGACAAAGTTCCCTTCTTTCAGTGCTTCCTCTGCGGCTTTGATGTCGATTTCGTCTTCGAGACGCTCCAGCAGTTCCATATCCTCCATCGACACCATCGCAAACGCGGGTTTGTTGTTCTTCTCCACAACCACCCGTTCGCCGCCGTAGATAACGCGGTTGGCCAATTCGGACAGTTTAAGTCGGATTTCTGACATGCTGATTGTTGTCATCGTATTGCCTTTCTATACCTTATTCTATATCACTTCTTTATATAATATCGCATAAACGCAGGGCGAGTTCAAGAGAAATTTGCAATATTTGCAAACTATATAAAGTTTATAAGCACACTCCCGTTTTTCAGGCGAAAAATGAATGTTGTCACCCCGGACAGCGCCTGTCCCGGACTCGATCCGGGAATCCGGGGTCCAGATGGTTCAGTTCAGGATGGTCGTTGCAGCTACCACATTGCTGATGCAGATTCAGTTGGGTTGATAGGTCTTGCCGCAAACGCAGCCGGTTTCTTCATCGCCCTGGATGCCGGATCAAGCCCGGCATGACATAGGAGAGAAACACACTAATAAGGACAGAATTCTGTATCTAAAATTATCTTGTAAATCCTGTAAATCCCGTCTAAAAATAATTCATGGCTAAAAAGAAACTCAACATCCTAATCACCGCTGGCGGAACGCGGGAGTATATCGACCCGGTGCGGTATATCTCCAATGCCAGTTCCGGCAGGATGGGCTATGCCATCGCCCGTGCGGCCATCAGGGCCGGGTATGCTGTCACGCTGATTACCGCCCCGACATCATTGAAGCCGCCCAAGGAAGCGAAAATCATCAATGTGGTCACCAGCGACGACATGTTCAAGGCCGTCAAGAGCGAGTTCGCCAAATGCGATGCGCTCATCATGGCCGCCGCGGTGTCCGACTACAAACCCGCCAAACAAAGCAGCACCAAGATCAAGAAAGAGCAAACTGTTCTGTCGCTGACTCTCAAGCCCACCACCGATATTCTTAAATGGGCGGGCAGAAATAAAAAGAAAGGTCAAACACTTGTTGGCTTCGCGCTTGAAGACAAAAACCTGCTGGAAAACGCCGAAAAGAAAATGAAGGTTAAAAACCTCGACATGATCGTCGCCAACGCACCGGCCGCCATCGGCGCCGACACTTCGACCCTCCACATCAAGACCAAAACCGGCGACTGGACCACATACGAAAAGGTCAGCAAAACGACCTCCGCCAAATGGATCCTGAATGAAATTATTAGACTTCAATAACCCGGAGCAACTGTCATGAAACGATCAACCTTAATTCTGGTGTGCCTGATGGTCCTGGTTTCGGGCTGGGTCGCAATGGCTCCCATCTCGGCAATGGGAAACAAAATTGACACCTCCGAAGTCACCGCCCAGCAGCAAAAAGGCGAAAATCTTGCCGAGAAGATGGGAATCACCGAAACACTCGGCCCGCTGGCACCGGTGGCACTGAGTCCGTTCTTTGGCCTGGCATGTCTGTCGGGCACCTCCATCCTGTGCGAAATGGGGGTTCTGCCGGAAAACGATTTCCTGATGGGCAATGAGGTACTCAATAATTTCTGGGTCTTTTTAATCTTTGCCGGACTGACCGTGCTGACTTCCGTCCCCCGCCTGATAAGTGTTTCCAAGGTGTTCGCCGAAGCGACCGAGCGCATCGAGACCTATGCGGGAATTATCGCCTACGGCGTGATCCTACTGGCCGCTCAACAGGACGCCGGCGCCGAACAGGTGGAACAGGTGGTCGTTGCGGCGGGCTTTTTTACGATGCCCGCGAACATGCTGCTGGCCTGCTGTGCGGCGGTCAATATCTTTGTCATCGCCACGGTGCGATTTTTCTTTGAACTGCTGACGCTGATTTCCCCGATCCCCACGCTGGACGCAATTTTCGAATGCTGCAACAAGGCCGTCGCCGGGATACTGCTGACCATTTACGCGTTCAGCCCATGGTTGGCATTTGTGCTGAATGTCATCCTGTTCCTGATCTGCCTGGTGATTTTTCAGTGGGTCAACCGCAGGGTCAAGTATATGAAAGCGATGCTGCTGGAGCCGGTTCTGGTTGGATTCGTGCGGTCGGTGCTGGGACGCACGCAATACGACCCGGACAAGGGAACACAGCGGAAACTCACGCGACAGTTTGGCAGCATTGCGGCGGTAGTCAAATGTTTCCCATCCCGCAAACTGGGTAAGATCAAAAAGAAGGATCGGTGTTACCTCGTCTTCGGTGATGACAGGATGCGGCTGGTCAAACTACGTCTGCTGGGCGGTACCGTCAGCAAAGAAATAAACGCCGCCAACCTTTCGCGCGATGTGGCCGAGGGGTTGATCGGCTATTCAATTTCCATCCAGACCGACGGCGGCAAAGACTGTGAACTGATCTTCGGCAGCGTCTATACCCAAAAACTCGACACCATCCGCACAGAACTGTCTAAGTACGCAAGACCTAACGGAGCCGCTGAGCGGTGATTTAAAAAATCCGGCAGGCAGCACCAATCGACGCTGCCGGTTTTATTGATCAACGCGGTGCTTTTGCAGTTTCCAATGATTCCGTAATCTAAATTATTCATGCTGTTTGTCTTATCGAGGTCTGTTAACCGTTCGATTGAATCAGGGCGGACAAAAACGTTCGCAGTTGATCCGGCGATCCCAATCTGAATTTCGCATTTGAAGGACCGCTCCCGATTTTACAGGAAACGGCGCTTTTCGGTAACACCGCAAACATGTCCTCGTCTGTATAGTCGTCGCCGACGCAAAAGACGAATGGCCAGTCCCGCTTTTCCAGCCACGGAATAATCGCCTGGCCCTTATTGATGCTGATGGGCTTGACCTCGACGATTTTATTTCCCTCGTGAACGCCGATATTCAGATTGGTCGTCATCATAATCAGCGCGTCCTTGAGTTCCTGCGTTCGCAGTTTGGCCAGGTCCGGCTCGCTTTTCCGGTAGTGCCAGACCAGGGCCGACTCCTTTTCCTCGACAAACGAGCCGGCGGTGCGGTCCACATACAAGTCCAGAATCGGATGGATCATTTCCTTCCATTCTTCTTCCGCATGGATCGAGGTTTTCCAGTCGCCGGAGTTGAACCGGAAAAATGAACCGTGTTCAGCGATCAGGTGGAGCGACAAATCCCCCAGCCACCGGGCCAGCGTCTTTTTGTCGCGGCCGCTGATCACAACGATATCGTTTTTCGGATTCTCCGACAGCGACTTCAAAACGGAAATGATTTCAGGGTCCGGCTGTGCCTGTTCCGGCAGTTTGGCAAAGGGAACCAGGGTGCCGTCGTAATCGAACAGCAGCAGGCGGCTTTCGGCATGTGTGTATTCTGAAATCGTCTTTTCCTGTAATTGGCTCGAGAATGTTTTGGTGGCATGCTCCTCCTGCTGGAGTTTGATGTGATTTAAACTTTCAAAGAAATCGTGTGCCCAGCGGGAGATGGTATAGCGCGAAATTCGCGATCGAATGAGACCGTTTCTGCGGCGCCGTTCTTCCTGCGGCATCTCCAGGGCCTGCTTGATTGCGCTGACAACCTGTTTCTTATGGTGTGGATTGACAACAATCGCCTCGGACAATTCCGACGCCGCACCGGCCATCTCGCTTAAAATCAGAATGCCTTGATTGTCCTTATGATGCTGAGCCGCCACAAATTCCTTAGCGACCAGGTTCATCCCGTCCCGCAGCGGCGTAATCAGTGCTACATCCGCTACATGATACAGCGCCATCAATTCCTCAAATGGCAACCCGCGATACAAATATGACACCGGCGTCCAGTCCAGTGTGCCGTAATTGCCGTTGATCCGGCTGACGAGCCGTTCGATCTCTTCCCGCAGCAATTCATACTGTTCCACGTTGGTCCGCGACGGCACCGCAATCGTCACCAGCGACACCTTGCCGCGATATACCGGATACTGCGTCAAAAACCAATCGTACGCTTCCAGTCGGTGCAGAATGCCCTTGGTATAATCCAGCCGGTCCACGGAAATAATAATCTTTGTATCATTATTTTTAAACAGTTGAATTTTTTTCTGCACCTCCGGGTCTTTGGCGCTGTCGGCGTACTTGTCATAATCAATACCCATCGGAAATGCGTCCACGCGAATCTGGCGATCCTCCACAACAAAGGTGCTGAGGTTGTGCTCATACCCGAAGATGCGGGAGACACTGCTCAAAAAGTGCCGCACATAGTCATATTCATGAAACCCAACCAGATCGGCCCCCATCATTCCGGCCAGAATGTCCTCCCGCCAGGGAAGATACCGAATTAACTCAAACGACGGGAACGGAATATGCAAAAAGAAACCGATCTTCGCGTTCGGAATTTTTTCACGGATCATCTGCGGCAGCAGCAGCAACTGGTAATCATGGATCCAGAGCATGTCGTTCTCATTGACATGCTTGAGCAGTTCGTCACAAAATATCTGGTTGACCTTTTTGTAAGCCGTCCAGTAATCCTGTTCAAAAACCGTAAATTCCGTAAAATAATGAAACAGCGGCCAGAGGGTGTTATTAGAAAATCCCGAATAAAAATCCTCAATATCCCGGGTGCTTAAATAAACCGGATGGCAGCCCCGTTCGTTCAGCCCGGTACAAATCCGATCCTTGTGATATTCTGAGAGATAATCGTCCGGCAGACCCGGCCAGCCGAACCACAACCGTTCCTTCGCGTCCGTCAGTGATGAAATGCCCGTTGCAACACCGCCGACACTATGATGATATCCTATCTCGTCGTCGTTGATGGAAACCTGAACAGGCAAACGATTTGAAACGATAATTAAACGTGACATGGGAACCTCTCAATACCGGCCGGGTTCGTTGTAACAGGTTGTAAACACCAATGGTACCGCATAAGGACACCTTACCCCATCGGCACGAAAATATCAACCCCCAATCGAAACAGGGCTTTAAAGTGGCCAAAGAATGTCTTCCCGGACCTGATCCGGAACTTCCAGCTTCGGAATCATTCACATCCCGATAGAGATTCATTCTTGTCCCCCGAGATAGAAGGCGTTTTTGCGGTTGAACAACACCGTCATTTTTGTTTGAAGTTGTAATGAGTGTCGAAACTGTTAGAATGTCCGGTTTTCAACCTGGAACCGGCTGAATGAACAACGAAAATCCGACAAACTCGACAAAACCGCCCTTTTATGCTCAATGGGCCAATGTACCGTTTGCACCGGCGCGCTGGCCGTTTTTCTATGGCTGGACGATTGTGGGTGTCTCAACCCTGTCGATTATCGGTTCGATCCCGGGCCAAACCGCCGGTGTCGGCGTTTTTACCGATTACATCATGGAGGCCCTGGATATAACCCGCGGCCGGCTGTCGGTTGCCTACCTGATCGGCACAGTAATCAGCGGGTTAATCCTGCCGTTCGCGGGAAAACTGCTGGATCGTATCGGGGTTCGATTGATGAGCGTTTTCGCATCTTTGGGGCTGGGGATCAGCTTGATCCTGCTGGCGACCATCAGCCGCTGGACACACTGGCTGGGCGGGTTTATCTCGCTGTCGCTGCTGCCGGTGGTCACGGTGTCATTCACGTTTCTAATGATCCGATTTTTCGGCCAGGGCAATATGACTATGGTCGGCCGGGTGGCCATGGGCAAGTGGTTCAATCACTGGCGCGGTACGGCGACGGCCATTGCCGGTGTGCCGATCGCATTTGTGTTCAACGCTGCTCCGTGGATCATGAATACGTTGATCAAACAGTACGGCTGGCAGCAGACCTGCTGGATACTGGCGGCCATCATCGGCGGCGGCATGAGCGTGATCGGTATTCTCTTTTTTCGGGACACCCCCGAAGAATGCGGTTTGCTGATGGATGGAAAAAAACCTGCGGATTTCGACAAAAAAGCAAAGCCCGATCTGCATCCCGTCTATCGGCAGTTTACACGGGGCCAGGCCGCCCGAACGATCTCTTTCTGGGCTTTTGCTCTGGGTCTGGCTGCACACGGGCTGATCCTTACGGCGGTGGCGTTCCATATTACCTCCATCGGTCAGGAAATGGGAAAGACAACCGATCAGGCGGTCAAGATGTTTCTGTATTCGAGCTTTCTTTCGATTCCGACGCGGTTTATCGTGAGTTATTTTGTGGATAACACACGGCTGCCGCTGCGCTGGATACTGAGCTTGATGGCCGTTACCATGGGCCTGTACACGTTTGGTCTGACGGTCTTCGATACCCGCAGCGGTTGGCTGCTGACCACGGTGATGTTCGGCATGACCGGCGGCATCTGGGGCGTTCTGGGCAATGTTCCCCTGCCGCGCTATTTCGGAAGGGATCATCTGGGGGCAATCAGCGGAATGATGATGTCCATCCTGGTGATTGCCAGCGCCCTGGGCCCGGCGATGTTCAGCTATGGTCAACAACGGCTCGGCAGTTATCATGCCACCGCCTATGTGATGCTGGTGCTGCCGGCGATCATCCTCGTGCTGTCATTGCTGATCCGCAACCCGCAGCGCAAATACGCTCCGTAAATTCCTGTATTTTGGCCCAAGTGTCTCCGGAGCCGACGGTTGTATTAAAGATGAGATTACACAGGGAGTTTTTTGCCGCGACGAACACCCCTTATCGCAGGCCCGTTATACCAATCCCAATAAAAACTGCGCTCGCTGCGCGGCTATGTCTATTGTTCAAAGTACGTTAGAGTCGTCCTCGCGTAAATTTATTACCCTGAAGGGTATTATTCCTCAAAATAGGTGTAGCCCCGCAGGCCTTCCTGGTAGGCACTGATAACTTCCCGGCGGTCCCTGGCCGTCAGTTTGCCTTTTCGGATTGCGGTTTCGGCCTTTTGCTTCATTCGGGCCATGAGTGCTTTGGTGTCATACTCGACATACTGCAGGACATCCTCAACGGCGTCGCCCTCGATCTCCTGGTTGATCGTATATTCGCCGTCATCGGAAATCTCCAGCGACACAACGTTTGTATCGCCGAACAGGTTATGCAGATCGCCCAGCGTTTCCTGGTAGGCGCCGATCAAAAAAACACCTAAATAATACTCGTCACCGTTTTTAATCCGGTGCAGCAGCAGGGATTGCTTTACATCCCGCAGGTCGATAAACTTTTCGATTTTGCCGTCACAGTCGCAGGTAATATCGGAAATAATCGCGTTTTCCGTGGGTTCTTCCCCCAGTCGGTGCAGGGGCATAATCGGGAACAACTGGTCAATCGCCCACGAGTCCGGCAGCGACTGGAACAAGCTGAAGTTGCCGTAATAGACGCTGGCCATTGCGGATTTCAAATCGACAAAATCATCCGGCACATACTTCAAACTGTCCAGCTTATCGCAAATCTGCTGCATGGTCCCCCAGAAAACGGCCTCGGCATAAGCCCGCTCGCGCAATGAGATATTGCCGTGCTTGAAAAGCTGGCGCAGTTCATCCCGATAATACATAGCATCGTGATAGCTTTCCTGGATTTTTTTCTGGCTCAGGTTCGTGGCCACCTCCGCCAGGGATTTGGTATAATCATGGAAGTCCTCCCGCATGGCCGGTTTTGTGGCCGAATCCAGTTGGCTGACTTCCAGGATATTGAACAGCAGCACCGACGAATAGGCCACTGTCGCACGACCACACTCGGTAATCAGCGTCGGGTGAGCGACGGACTGCTCATCCAGCGTGTTTATTAAAATTTCAATTACGTCGGCGCAGTATTCATCCAGCGAGTAGTTCCGGCTGGATGCAAAATTCGTTGAGGACCCATCATAATCGACCGCCATGCCGCCGCCGACATCCAGGTATCCCATCGCCGCGCCTTCCTGGACCAAACCGGCGTAAATGCGCGACGCCTCGGTCACCGCCTCGCGGATGTCCCGGATGTTCGGAATCTGTGAACCGAGGTGATAATGCAGCAGTTTCAAACAGTGCAGTTTATCGGCTGCCTTAAGCTGGTCCACCATCTCCAGCACCTGTACCGAGTTCAGACCGAACACGCTGCGATCCCCGCCGGACTCGGACCATCGCCCCCCTGCCTGCGAAGCCAGCTTCAAACGCACCCCCAGCAGCGGTTCAACTCCCAGCTTTTCGGCCCGCTCCATGATCATCGACAATTCCCCGGCCATCTCTACCACGAAAAAGCATTTCATGCCCATCTTAATTGCGTACAGCCCCAGGTCGATAAATTCCTTGTCCTTGTAGCCGTTACAGATCAGGCATGCTTCGGGATCATCGAGCATCACAATGGCCGCCATCAGTTCCGGCTTGCTGCCCGCCTCCAGCCCGTAATGAAACGGCTCGCCGAAACGGGTCACGTCTTCCAGCACCTGCTGCTGCTGGTTGACCTTGATCGGATAGACCCCGCGATAGGCGCCTTGGTAGCCCGCGTCACCGATTGCCTTGTGAAACGAGTTGTTGATCCGGGTAATCTGGTCGCGCAGGATGTTCGAGAACCGCAGCAGCACCGGCACCTCCAGCCCGCGGTTTTTCAGCTCGGAGACGATCTTAATCAAGCTCACGCTGCCGGCGTCTTTGCCGGGACAGCTCTTGACCACAACCTCACCATCGTCGGAAATCCCGAAAAATCCGCTGCCCCAACTGCGAATGCCGTACAATTCCCGCGATTTTTCAATCGTCCAACGCTCTAATGATTTTTTTGCCATATTTCATGTCCTATTCTATCGGGTATTCATCCCACCGTATCGGGCTTTGTCCCAAGGGCCATTTCCACAAAGGAACCACCCCCGGCTATAATCGCGGTAACGAATCCCGCATTATAGAACAATTTCCACAAAATCAAACCCAAAAAACATAAAGAGAGACAACCTGATGGGGCCGACGGTACCATTTTTATCCCTGCGCTGCCCCCGGATTCGGTCCGGGACAAGCTCTTGTTGGATCTACTGCTTTTTTTGGATCTTGGCCCAGGTGTCCTTGAGGCCGACGGTTTTGTTGAAGACGAGTTTTTCGGGAGTGGAATCGTTATCCGTGCAGAAGTAACCCAGCCGCTCGAACTGGCAGCGATCCAGCGGTTTGGTATTCTTCACCGATGGCTCGATCTTGCAGTTTTCCAAAATCTTCAATGAATCGGCGTTGAGGTTGACGGTAAAGTCCTTGCTTTCCTCGGTATCGTCGGGATTTTCCTTGGTGAACAAGTGGTCGTACAGCCGCACTTCGGCATCGAGCGCGTGTTCGGCGCTGACCCAGTGCAGTGTGGCCTTGACTTTGCGGCCGTCCGGGGCGTCGCCGCCGCGGGTTTCGGGGTCGTAGGTGCAGCGCAGCTCGGTGATGTTGCCGTTGGCGTCCTTGACAACCTCGTTGCAGGTAATAAAGTACGCATACCGCAGCCGCACTTCGCGTCCGGGAGCCAGCCGGAAGAACTTTCGCGGCGGCTCTTCCATAAAGTCGTCGCGTTCGATATAAATCACCTTGCCGAATGGCACCTTACGCGTTCCGGCCGAAGCGTCTTCGGGATTGTTCACCGCGTCCAGCGCATCAACCTCGCCGTCGGGATAGTTGGTAATCACGACCTTGAGCGGATTCAGCACCGCCATAACGCGCGGGCTGGTGGCATTAAGGTGCTGCCTGAGGCAATGTTCCAGCAAGGCATAATCGACCGTGCTGTTGAACTTGTTCACGCCGATGGTCTTGCAGAAGCTGCGGATCGCTTCCGGCGAGAAACCCCGCCGCCGCAACCCGCTCAACGTCGGCATCCGCGGATCATCCCAGTCACTGACGTGCTTGTCTTTGACAAGCTGCAACAGTTTGCGCTTGCTCATCATCGTATAGGTCAGGTTCAGCCGGGCGAATTCAATCTGCTGCGGGTGGTGGATCGGCTCCGGCCGGCCTTCGTTAATGGCATCTATGAACCAGTCGTACAGCGGACGATGGTTTTCAAACTCCAGTGTGCAAATCGAGTGCGTAATGCCCTCGACCGAATCTTCCAGTCCGTGTGCCCAATCGTACATCGGATAGATGTTCCACGCATCGCCGGTGCGGTGGTGGGCCGCGTGCAGGATGCGATACATGACCGGGTCACGCAGGTTGACGTTCGGGCTGGCCATGTCGATCTTGGCCTTGAGCGTCTTGGAGCCGTCGGGAAATTCCCCGTTTTTCATGCGCTCGAACAGGTCGAGATTCTCTTCCGGCGTCCGGTCACGATAGGGGCTGTTCTTGCCCGGCTCGGTGAGCGTGCCGCGATATTTGCGCGTTTCCTCGGCCGTCAGGTCGCATACATAGGCCTTGCCCTTCTTGATCAGGTCCACAGCCCAATCGTACATTTGCTGAAAGTAGTCCGAGCCGAACATGGGTTCTTCGTTCCAGTCCCAGCCAAGCCATTTGACGTCCTCAATGATCGAATCCACATATTCCTGCTCTTCTTTGCAGGGATTGGTATCGTCAAAACGCAGGTTGCACTTGCCGCCAAACTCGGCGGCGATGCCGTAGTTCAGGCAGATGCTCTTGGCGTGGCCGATATGCAGGTACCCATTCGGTTCCGGGGGAAACCGCGTATGCACTCGCCCGCCCCAGGTCCCTTTTTCCAAATCATCGGCCACAATCTGCCGAATAAAATCCAATCGCTCATTATTCTGTTCATTTATCTCTGTCATAAATTATTTTAAAAAAAGTCATTCGTCTAACCCAAAAGAACCGCGAATCAACTCGCGAACCTTTTGAGTAATTTCAATCGCTGATTTGGCATCTTCAGCATCTGCACACATTCCCGGATACCGGACTTCAACCGCCCGGTCCGTCAGAGAACCCAAGTCGTCACGCATAAATTCCCATAATGGTTCAATTGGCAGAATAAGCAATAGGATCGCACTTAAATCATGCGTTTTTCCAAATGCGATGTTTGCTTCTACAAGTCGTGCTTTGAGGTATTTTTCTGCACATTGCTGCGCATGAAAGCAGGCTGCATCATAATTGGGCAACTCCTCTGCGAAATACTCACGCCGAGCCGTGATGTAATCTGCTTCGGCTTTTTGAACCCATTCAAGCGTCAGCGGCTTCATAAAGCACGGTTCCTTTCTGCGTAATATCTTCAATAAAACAATCCCCCATGTTCAGCCGTTGCTGAATCTGGGACGGAGTACGCACCAGCAGGTCCAGCGGGAAGTCCGGCTGCAGTGTTTTGCGGATTTCGGTCGCCTGCTGCCAGGATTTGCCCTCGAAATCCATAATCACCAGCAAGTCCACATCCGAATCCTCGGTGGCCTGCTCATTGGTGAATGAGCCGAACAACACCACTTTGTCCGGGTGGAACGTGTGCCCAATCCGAACGCCAAAGTCCTGAATTTGATGCATACTGATCATAGGTTAAAGATAATAGACGATAAACCTTAACGCAAACAAAAAAACACTCGACAATTTCAAAGCATTATCATAGCATATGGATACGTATTCGGACAGAACTTTATTCAGGAAGCAGGCTGGAATATGGTTTATAGTAATTGTGAGACAATTTTATCGGCGATTGGGCATACACCGCTAGTGGAACTGAAACGGATTAATCCCAACCCGAAGGTGCGAATTCTGGCCAAATTGGAGGGCAACAACCCCGGCGGCTCGATCAAGGACCGCCCGGCGCTGTACATGATCAACGCCGCTGAAACCGATGGCTCGCTGACGCGGGACAAAACCATCCTCGAACCCACCTCCGGCAATACCGGCATTGCGCTGGCGATGATCGGAGCGGCCAAAGGGTACCATGTAACGCTGACGCTGCCGGGCTGTGTCAGCAGCGAACGCCAGCATATTCTCGAGGCGTTCGGGGCCGAAGTGATTATGACCTGTCCCAAATCCGGCACCGACGGCGCCATCCGCATGGCACACCAGATGCTCGAAACAAATCCGGAAAAATACTTCATGCCAAACCAGTTTTCCAATCCCGCCAACCCGCAGGCCCATTATGAGACAACGGGGCCGGAGATCTGGGAGCAAATCAATGGCGAGATTGATTTTTTTGTCACAGGACTGGGCACGACAGGCACGCTGATGGGGATGAGCCGCTATATGAAGGAGCGGCCCAAGCCCGTCAAGGTCGTCGGCGTCGAGCCGGTGGCCGGCCACACGATTCAGGGCCTCAAAAACATGACCGAATCCATCGTACCGGAGATTTATCAGCGGCCGCACCTGGACGACGTCCTGCCCATGGGCGACGAGGAGGCGTTCGACATGACCCGGCGGCTGGCAACCGAAGAGGGTCTGTTCGCAGGAATTTCATCCGGGGCCAATGTCGCCGGTGCGGTGCGGCTGGCAAAGGACATGGACAGCGGCACCATCGTCACCATCATCTGCGACCGCGGCGACCGCTACCTCAGCACCATGCTCTTTCGCAGCGTTTGTGCCAAATGCCCGCCATAATAAATGACTGTCAGTTTTCAAGAGGTTGTATGATGAAAAAAATTGAAGCGTACCTCAAGGCCTGTATTCTCATCGTTCTAATTTCAGGGTTATGTTGTTTTGCTGCCGGCGCTGAATCGCAGGACTGGCCACAGTTCCGTGGGTCCGGTGGGCAGGGAGTTGCAGAAAATGCTGATCCGCCGCTGCATTGGGGTCCGGAGAAAAACATCGTCTGGAAACAGACAATTCCCGATAAAGGATGGTCGGGGCCGATTGTGTATAAGGGATCGGTCTATATTACCACCGCCCGGACGGATGAGGATCATAACCCACGGTCGCTCCGGCTGATTCGCCTGGACGCCGCCAGCGGCAAGGTCCTCTGGGACAGGGAAGCATTGACGTGGTCCGACACTTATGCAAGACACGCAAAAAACAGCCATGCCAGCCCCACGCCGATTGCTGAAAACGATCGGATTTATGTGTATTTTGGTCACATGGGCAGTGCCTGCCTGGATGAGCATGGGACCGTACTCTGGCGGCAGCAGGAACTAACTTACAATTCAAGGCATGGCAACGGCGGTTCGCAGGTGCTGGTCGATGACAAACTGATTTTCATTTGCGATGGCATGGAAGAATCCTTTGTTGTCGCGATCCACAAAGATACCGGCAAGATCGCCTGGAAAACCGACCAGACCAACGCCAACCAGGTCGCTTCTTTTTCAACACCCTGTCTCATCGAAGAAAACGGTCAAAAACAACTGGTCTGCGCCGGCAGCGGGTTTGTTCGTTCTTACAATCCCGACGATGGACGTCAAATCTGGTATCTGAACTATGGCAAGGGCTACTCTGTGATTTCACGCCCGGTCTATGGGCTGGGCCTGGTTTTTGTACTAAGCGGCTTCAGCGATCAGACGTTGTATGCGATCCGGCCAGACGGCACAGGGGATGTGACCGATACGCATGTGGCCTGGAAGACCAAAGAAGATGTCCCCAGAACCTCTTCGATCCTGCTGGTGGATGGTATGTTATTCTATGTTTCCGATACCGGTACTGCCACCTGTATGGATGCGGCAACCGGCACGGTGCACTGGCAGGAAAAGATCGGCGGAACACATTCGGCCTCGCCGGTGTATGCGGACGGCAGGATTTACTGCACCGCTGAAGACGGGAAAGTGGTCGTTCTAAAGGCCGGGACAACGTTTGAAAAACTGGCCGAAAACGACCTGGATGAGCTAACGCTGGCCTCGCCCGCGATCGTCGATAAAGCGCTATTTTTCAGAACCGAATCTCATCTCTATCGCATTGAAGAAAAGTAACAGGACTTATATTTAGCGGGCGATGCAGTCGGCGTTTGGGTATTTACAGGAAAAACTCGATATGCTAAGATGGCCTGTCAAATTTACCCCGAACAGAAAGGATGCGTCATGCAGAAAGAGGAGTCAATTGTCTTATTTAATCAGCAGCAGGTCCGTCGCCATTGGGACGACGAGCAGGAATTGTGGTGTTTTTCGGTCGTGGATGTGATCGAAATTCTGACCGGTAGTAATCGACCGCGAAAGTACTGGAATGACCTGAAAAAGAAGCTTTTTGACGAAGGAAGCGAGTTGTCCGAAAAAATCGGACAACTGAAAATGCTCTCGTCTGATGGCAAAAAGTACTTAACCGATGTTGCCGACACGGAACAACTGCTTCGCCTCATTCAATCCATCCCCTCGCCCAAGGCCGAGCCGTTTAAGTTGTGGCTGGCAAAGGTCGGGTATGAGCGGATCGAGGAGACCGAGGACCCGGAAATGGCGTTTGACCGGGCGATGGCGACATACCTGAAAAAGGGGTACTCCAAAGAATGGATCAACCAGCGTCTGAAAAGCATCGAGGTTCGCAAGGAACTGACCGACGAGTGGAATCAGCGCGGGGTTAAAGAGGGGCTGGAGTACGCAATTTTAACCGACGAGATCACCAAGGCATGGGCCGACAAGAGCGTCAAGGCATACAAAAAATACAAGGGACTGAAAAAGCAGAACCTTCGGGATAACATGACCAATCTGGAACTGGTCTTGAACATGCTGGCGGAGGCCTCCACAACGGAAATTTCCAAAAAGAAACGTCCCGAATCGTTCGAAGATAACAAAACCGTCGCCCAACAAGGCGGCCACGTTGCAGGAACAGCCAGAAAAGAAATCGAAGCCCAGACCGGCGAAAGCATTGTCAGCCCGAAAAACGCAACGGATTTACGATTAGGCAGCAAGAAAAAGAACTTGCTGGAAGAATGAAAGATTGATAGTGTATGGAGAAAATGGCTGTATAGGGATCAGCCGCTGGACGGGAGGTTTTTATGAAAGTTAAATTGAGCGAAATACTGACAGAGATGGAGTTTTCTAATTCTGAACGCCAGTCGTATCTGAACCTCAAAAACGGCCGGTTGATTACATTATCGGAGGCCGAAATAGCTGCCGCCGAGGATGGCGACAACCTTGAGGATTATCCCGAATGGGAACGGGAGCTAATCGAGACCGCACGAGCCATCGTCTGCGATGAGAGCAAGGATTATATCGCGCTACCGGATGAGTTTGACATCGACGAATACCGAATGATGCAGAGCTTTATCGACACGGTCTCGGACGACAGGATCGCTCAGACCTTAGCCATCAGCATCCACGGCAGCGGGGCCTTCCGGCGGTTCAAGGATCACTTGTATCAGTTCGGAATTCAGGACGACTGGTTCAAATACAGAGACAACGAATACAGACAGGCGGCCATCGAGTGGTGCAAAGAGAACAACGTGGAGTTTGTCGAAGATTAAGCTCTGCTAACGCAGCCCAACAAGGCGGGCGTGTTGCCGGAACAGCCAGAAAAGAAATCGAAGCCCAAACCGGCGAAAGTGTTATCAGTTCAAAAAATGCAACACATTTGCGGTTAGGCAGCAAGAAAAAGAAATTGCATGAGGAAAGAAGAAATTCGTCTTAGCGTTTTACACTGTTGATTTTTTCGATCATGTGGGAGACATTCTGCTTTGGCAGTGTATTCAGCAGTTCAAATACTTCCTTGGCTTCATTGTACCTGTATAAGTGATATAAGGCATACGCTTTGTACATTAAGCCGCAATCACTGAGAGGTTGTTCTGACAGAACTTCTTCGGAAAACTTTAACGACTCTTCAAAATGGCCGTTTTCAAATTCCGAAACCATTGATGATTCATTGTTAATATATTCGAGGGATTTATCATGTATTCTTGCCATAAATTTCTTGTGATTAAGCGGACGCAATCGACTAATGACACCTTCCACAAACCAATATAAAACTACAACTCCGATTACGGTTATAACGATATCCTGATACATAGGTAATCTCTCCATCTTTAATGTTAGGGTTTTGATTTGAAATTATAGGCCATATTCCATCTTAATTCAAGGTTTATGTCGGCAGAAAAGCTGTTTCAGCGTTATTGAGCTTATCCTTGACTTTGGTGGGGGGCGGGGGTACACTCTTCGTTTTGGATATTGACTGAAAAATCGGGTTTTCGGCCTATTTCGAGACATATTTGACTCAGGCAGGATGCCTGAGCTACCTTAAACAGGGATTTTTATGATTGTAACGCGATTTGCTCCTTCCCCGACCGGGTATCTGCATGTTGGCGGTGCGCGGACGGCTTTG
>Ga0272441_10003301_pt1 | contig 30832 bp, 14 predicted proteins | sample SSMProp6N_FD_193582 | JGI IMG/M metagenome (GOLD analysis project Ga0272441, IMG submission 193582) | Marine sediment archaeal communities from Little Sippewissett salt marsh, Falmouth, MA, United States - SSM-Prop-6N | ecosystem: Environmental > Aquatic > Marine > Wetlands > Sediment ... | reverse complement strand
AAGGAGACCCTGGAAGGCGCTGGAGCCGAGGTCGAGTTCAAGTCGTAGCCGATCGCTGTGCTACGAAGGGAACACGAGATGAACGGTTGCCTGCCTCTGGGCGTATCGCGCCCTGAGGCGGACCGTTTTTTGTGCGCGGGAGGATGATGAGGCAGCGAGAGCGACGTTCCTACGGGCAGATTCAAGAGGTCCTCCCTCCGCCGTACCTCCTGAAGGACGTGCGGGAGTCCTTCGCGAGGTTCGTCGAGACGGGAATCAAGAAGGCTTTCGCTGATGTCTCTCCGATTCAGGGGCACGGCAAGGATGGTTTGTCCCTCGAGCTGTTTGACTCGTACCTGGGGGAGGCGCGAAACAGCGAGTCCGAGTGCAAGGACAAGGACTTGACGTTCTCTCAACCCCTACGCGTCACTGCGCGGCTTCTCCAGGATGGAGAGACGCTGCAGGAGACGGAGCTGTACGTTGGGGACTTCCCGATGATGACCAGCCGCGGCACGTTCATCATCAACGGTTCGGAGAACGCACTGGTGAACGAGCTCACGCGATCCCCGGGGGTGTATCTGACCGAGGAGGATCAGAACCTGTACAAAGGGCATATCCTCCCCGAGCTTGGGGCGTGGCTGGAGATCGTCCTCGACACGCGTCGCCAGACGCTGCGTGCCAATCTGGACCGTAAGGCACGGGTTCCCGTGACCCTTCTTCTGAAAGCACTGGGATTCGACGAGCGGCGCATCCTTTCGTACTTCAGCTTCCCCATCTCGCCGGTGACGATCGAGGCGCTCGATCCGTACATCGGCTTTCTCGCCGCAGACGAGGTCGAGATCGACGGGGAACGCATTCTCTCCCCCGGCGAGCCGCTGCAGAAGGAACGGCTGGCTGTGCTGCAGGAAGCGGGGCTGGACGCTCTACGGCTCGTCGACCAGTACATCCAGAAGTCCCTCGGTGAAGATCAGATCGCCACGCAGGAGGATGCACTTCGCGCCGTCTACCATCGGTTGCGGCCGTCGGATCGATCCTCGCCAGCACAGATGGCGGAGTACATAGAGAATCTCTATTTCCACCCCCAGAGCTATCACCTGTCGGAGGTGGGGCGGTTCAAGGTCAACCGCAAGCTGGGATTGGAGCTCAAGCAGCCTGTGCTCTATCTGGCGGACATCGTGCGTACGATCAAGGTGCTGCTGAAGGTCCCGGGCGACCGTCACCTGTTGGACGAGAAGGACCATCTCGCCAACAAGCGTGTCCGCCTTCCCGGAGAGCTGGCGGAGAATGCGCTGCGTACCGGTCTCGTGCGGATGGCGCGGATCGCTCGCGACAAGCTGTCGAAGTACGCGCTCGACGAGAAGGACACGATCAGACGGTTGATCTCCACCCGCACCGTGCAAGGGGCGATCAACCAGGTGTTCTACACGGGGCGATTCTCGCAGTTCCTCGAGCAGACGAACCCGCTCACCGAGCTGACGCACAAGAGGCGGCTGAGCGCCTTGGGCGGTGGGCTTACGAAGCGGCGGGCGAAGATCGAGGTGCGCGACGTCCACAGCTCTCACTACGCGAGGATCTGTCCAATCGAGACGCCAGAGGGGCAGAACATCGGTCTGATCACCTCCCTGGCCACGTACGCGAGCATCAACGAGTTTGGCTTCCTCATCGCGCCGTATCGCCGTGTCGTCAACGGGAAGGTGACCGACGAGATCGTGTGGCTGATGGCCGATGAGGAGGAGCGGTACAGGATCACTCCGGCGACGACGGCGGTGGACAAGAAGGGGAAGATCCTCGGCGAGATGGTCGAGGTGCGAACCGGGCGCGAGGAACTCGGTCTGGAACCGCCGAACGTCGTCGATTTCATCGGCGTCTCGCCGAAGGCGCTGGTTGGCGTGTCGTCGACCCTCATCCCCTTCCTTGAGCACGACGACTCGAACCGCGCGCTCATGGGGGCGAACATGCAGCGACAGGCCGTTCCGTTGCTGCGCCCCGAGGCGCCGCTCGTGGGCACTGGGATGGAGCGCCAGGCGGCGATGGACTCAGGGATGCTCCTCGTGGCAGAGGCGGACGGGATCGTCGCCGAGGTGGATGCCAGCCACGTCGTCATCAAGAGCGGGAGGAAGAAGACCGCGTATCCGCTGGTGAACTTCGAGCGATCGAACCAGGACACGATCCTCCACCAGCGGCCGGTGGTCAGCGAAGGGGAGGCGGTCAAGGTAGGGGACCTCCTTGCCGATGGTCCGTCGAGCGACCTCGGGGAGGTCGCTCTTGGGCGCAACCTGCTGGTGGCGATCATGCCTTTCGAGGGCTACAACTACGAGGACGCGATTGTCATCAGCGAGAAGGTCGTTCGTGAGGACGCGCTGGACTCGATCCACATCGAGGAGTTTGAGGTCAAGGCGGAAGAGACGAAGCTCGGCCCCGAGGAGATCACTGCCGACATCCCCAACATCTCCAAGGAGGATCTGAAGAACCTTGACGAACATGGGGTGATCCGCGTGGGGACGGTCGTTCGCACTGGGGACATCCTGGTCGGCAAGATCACACCGAGGGGCGAGTCGGAGCCCACGCCGGAAGAGAAGATCTTCCGCTCGATCTTCGGAGAGCGTGCGCGGAACGTGAAGAACACCTCGCTTCGCATGAGGCCGGTCTCGGGGACGGCGAAGGTCATCAAGGTCAAGCGCTTCCTTCGCGACAACGGGGACGAGTTGGACGCCGGTGTCAACGAATTGGTGAAGGTGTTCGTCGCGCAGCGGAAGAAGATCTCGGTTGGGGACAAGCTGGCCGGCCGGCACGGGAACAAAGGCGTCATCTCGAAGATCCTCCCGGAGGAGGACATGCCTTACCTCCCGGACGGAACGCCCGTGGACGTCCTGCTGAATCCGATGGGCGTGCCGTCCCGCATGAACCTCGGACAGATCTTCGAGGCGAATCTCGGGTGGCTGGCGCATCTGCGGGGCGAACACGTCGCGTCCCCGATCTTCGATGGCGCACAAGAGGAGGAGATCCTCAGCGCGCTGCGCGAAGAGCGGATCAAGGCGGGACTTGACGAGGGCGACAATTTCGACGGAAAAGTGGTTCTCCGCGACGGCCGCACCGGACTTCCGTTCTCGCGCCCGATCACCGTCGGTTACATGTGTATCCTCAAGCTGGAGCACATTGCGGATGAGAAGATCCACGCCCGGTCGACCGGCCCGTATGCGCTGATCACGCAGCAGCCGCTGGGTGGCAAGGCGCAGTTCGGCGGTCAGCGCTTGGGCGAGATGGAGGTGTGGGCGCTCGAGGCCTACGGGGCTTCGACACTGCTGCAGGAGATGCTCACGGTGAAGTCAGACGACACGCGGGGGCGCATCCAGCTGTACAAGGCGATCCTCAAAGGAGAGGAGTTCCCCAAGCCGGGCCTGCCGGAATCGTTCCGCGTGCTCGTACGGGAACTGCGGAGCCTCGGCCTGCAGCCGCGTCTCTACGACAAGGACGACCACGAGATTGATATCACCTAGCGAGCCGAAGCCCGCGGAGGAGCACGCCGCGGGCTTCGTTCTCTATCGCTTCAGCCGCTTCGGCGGCCCGGAGTTCCTCCTTCTGCGCCATAGCAACGGAGGGCATTGGGGTTTTCCCAAGGGACGGATCGAGCCTGGCGAGACCGAGCTTGAAGCGGCGCTTCGTGAGACGCGCGAGGAGACCGGCCTTGCGGGCTCGGACCTGGAGATCGTTCCGGATCTGCGGTTGGAAACCTACTACGCCTTCGCGCGCGACGGGCATCCCGTCTCGAAGTCTGCTGTCTACTTCGCTGCCAGGGTAGCTGGTGGCACGGTCGTGTGCTCGGAAGAGCACAGCGATGCTCAATGGCTGCTGTATGAGGCGGCGCTTGATGCCCAACGGTTCGAGGAGGCGAAGCAATGCCTCCGCGCAGTCCGCGCGCGGATTCAGGACCTGGGCGATCGGGAACGCTAGAGCGAGCGTTTCGTCCGCCCATCCCGCGCGTTTCTCACGGAGCTGGCTCGTGAAGGAAACGGTGGAGCCGGACCGCGTGAAGACGTCCCACGACGGCCACGCAGGGTGCGCTGCGCGCACGACGAGACGCGCGCGATAGGTCATGTGTATCACGTACGGATGGATACGCGGTGTGATAGACTATACGTGTGGGAGTCGTTCCCAACGTGCGGTGCGCATCGGCTGATGGACCGTGGCTGTTGCCGAGGCCCGCTGTGGCTCGCGGAGCGAGCTGCTCGGCATCGCGGCAGATATCCATAGCAGGTCGCGGAGCATGGCTTGGGCGAGATCAGGGAGTGACGGGAGGGTAGGATTGTGAACCCAACGAGGCTTCTGAGGATACCGGGTTTGGGGATTGGGCTTGTCCTGGCGGGGTTGCTGGTATGCGCGCAGGCTGTCACGGGCTTCGCTGGCAACACGTACATGACCGACCTGAGTCCGAACGTCGAGGTCACTGAGCCTGATTGCTACTCCTTCACCATCGCCGTGAACCAGGCATCCGGAACGAGCGCCCTGCTTGCACTGCGCGTGTACGACGTCGACGAGGAAGCCGGGGAACTGGACACGGTGTCGCTCAACGGGATTCCTCTCGGCACCCTGTCGGGAACGAATGAGACGTGGAGCACAACGACGTTCAACATCACCGGTGCCGTCAACTACCTCGATGTGGACGGCGGGATCAACACCGTGGAGATCTGCATCGATCCCGGAGGCGGAGAACCCACCGAGTGGGTCGCCGAGATCGACTGGGGGCAGATCCTGATCGATGGGGGGAGCGCAGCGGATGCGGATATCGTGTCGCTTGCCGCCAGCGGAACGTGGAGCGCCATCCAGGTGGACACGGCCGTCCACGCGACGAACACCGACACGTATCGGCTGGAGATCAACCTATTGGATAGCGTGGGGAACAACTACGACATCGCCGTGGATACCTTCCTCCTGAGCGGCGGAAGCTCGACGACCCGCGTCAACACGGTGGCGCTACCCTCCGAGCCGCTCGCGACGGAGACGTTCACCGTTGAGGCGAACCTGTTCAACCAAACAACGGGTGTCCTGCAGCACGTGCTGACAACGACATGGACGTACGTCTCGAATGACCCCCCAACGGCAGGGAACGCTTCCGTCCTGTTCGATGAGGACACGCCGTACGTGTTTGCCGCCGGAGATTTCGGCTATTCGGACAGCGACGGAGATCCGCTGGACCACATCCGGATCACGTCGCTGGAGGGCGTCGGAGACCTGACGGTTGGGGGCCTCGACGCGATCTCGAACCAGGTAGTGACCGCGGCACAGCTCGCGGCGGGGCAGCTCGTGTACACGCCGTTACCGGAGGAGCACGGCGCGCCGTACGACAGCTTCCGGTTCGACGTGCACGACGGAACCGAGTACAGCGCGAGCGACTACCTGATGTCGGTGGCCGTAAGCCCCGTTGACGACCCTGTGATCGCGTCGTCGGACACCGGATCGGTGGACGAGGACGGGATGCTGAACATCGCCGCCCCGGGGGTGTTGGGAAACGATAGCCATGTGGACGGCGGCGCGTCGGTGATCGTGGTGGACGACGTTGACCACGGAAGTCTGTCGTTGAATCTCGACGGGTCCTACACCTACGTTCCCGTGGCGCGCTACAGCGGGGCCGATCGCTTCGTTTATGAGCTGTCGGATGCCGATGGCGACACCGCACAGGCGGCAGTGGAGCTTGAGGTTCTTCATGTCAACCATCCCCCGAAGGCCAACGCCGGCGGATCCTACCGAGGTGTGGTGGGGCGGGAGATCGAGCTGAGCGCCTGGTTCAGCTCCGATCCGGATGTTGAGGACCGCCTGCAGTACCGATGGGATCTGAATGGCAACGGCACCTTCGATACCGGCTGGCTTGACCAGGCGAGATGGAGCGTCATGTATGAGGAGCCGTTCGCCGGACTGGCGACGCTGGAAGTCAGGGATCTCTACCGGTTCCAGCCCACCGGGGCGACATCCTCGGCCCAGGCGTTGGTCATCGTGACGGAGCGACCTCCAGAGATCCACAGTGTGTTGTTTCTCGATCTCGACGGGAACGGGGTGAAGGACGGCTCTGACGTGAGCCTCGCCGAGATTCCCCTACTGCTCGATGGAGCGACGCTCGTCTATACGAACGAGGATGGGCAGGTGGCGTTCCCCGACCTTGTACCAGGCGAGCATCGTGTGGAGATCCCCGAGGAGGGGCTTGAGCTTCTCGATTCCCGCGGCTACAGCGTGGAGGAGTTCGTGGTCACGGTCGTGGCAGCTCCGGGGGAGCCTACGCTGGTTCTCTTTGCATCGCAGCGGATTGTGGGAACTGTGCGCGGCGTGGTGTTCACAGATCTCAATGGGTCGGCTCAGCGCGACGGAGGGGAGCCTGGCGTGGCGGGTGTGCGTGTCACGATCGACGGTGAGTCGAGCCGAACAACCGCTGGCGATGGCCTGTTTCTCTTCTTGAACATTCGCGTGGGTGAACATCGGCTGACGGTCAGCGCCGAACGAGGGGAGACGGAGGTGATGCTCCTCGTGCTTGGTGGTACGGAGACCGTGGTCGATATTGCGCTCAAACCCGAGGCAGCGGATGGGGGGTTCCTCGATGTGAAAGTGGAACGGGAACCGGTTGTCTCGTCGGACGGAGGGTAAGTAGGGAGGTTTCCATGGGGCGGAGGCTTCTGTGGGTGGTCCTGGCGGTGCTGGGAGTCTCGTTGAATGGACCAGCTCAGGTCGCTGGCCCGGAGCAGCTGGGGCAGTGCGATCAAGGCACCTACACGATCACCGTCGCCAACGAGAGCTCCACGCGGAGCGCATGCAGGATTGTCGTCACGAACACGGTGCCCGATCCCGGCTACAGCCACGTGGCCGGAAGCGCGACGCTGACGCTCCACGAGGGCACGGCGTACGACATCAATCCGGACGGGACGTTCAGCTGGGACGTCGATGCCATCATCGGCACGGCGTACGAGCTTCCCCCCGGCGAGGTGATGACGGTTCGCTTTGATCTCGCCACCGATTGCGGCGCGCTGTCGGGGACCGATCAGGTGACCATCGAGTACGAGGACTGCAGCAACCCCGGCGTCCCGCTCGAGGACTTCGGGTCGATCTCCATCGAGATCCTGCCCGGTGCCTTCGTGCTCTCGAAGCTTCCGAGCGTTGTCGAGGCCGCCGTCGGCGACCAGGTGACGTGGACGGTCGAGGTGGAGAGCACCGGACTGGGTCCGGTGCGGAACGTCGTCCTTGTCGATACGCTCGGTCCCGGACTGGCGTACGTCTCCGACAGCGGCGGTGGGCAGGTCTCGGGACAGACGATTACGTGGAGCGCCGCCGGCCTGCCGGCCCTTGCCGAGATCGCCCCCGGCGATGTGGTGTCGATGGAGATCACCGCGCAAGTCGTTGCCTGCGACGGATTGGTGAACCAGGTGGACGGCCGTTGGGGCTGCGAGACGGGACAGATCTGCTTCGATACGACCGATCCCACGGCGTGCGGCTGCGATCCCGCTACGGGCGCGATCAGCTTGGTCGAGGGAGAGCCGTTCCTCACGTTCACCGCTCCCATCATCGCGATTCCGTATTGCGAGACCGCGACCTCCGTGACGATCCCTATCGTCAACACCGGAGACGGAACGGCGTATAACCTCCGGCTCTGCGGCGATCTCGACGGGCTGGCGGTGAGCAACCTGCCCGCGAACGTCACTTACGATGGACACTGCTTCACGATCGATCAGCTTGAGCCGGGCTCGAGCTTCGACCTGATCTTCGATGTGACCTACAGCGGGGACTGGTGCGCGGAGGGCCCCACGGGGTTGCTGGTCTACGAGCTCGACTACGAAGACGCCTGCGGTGCGCCGTACAAGGCGACGCCGCGCTTCGGAACGATCACCTCCACGGGAGGGCCGAGCATCAGCGTTTCCAAGCAGGGTCCGGAGGCGCTCCGTCCCGGCGAGAGCGCGGTCTACGACGTCTCGGTGAGCTACAGTGGACCGCTTACCTGCCGTGGTGGCAGCGCGACGTCGGTGGCGGTGGTCGTGGATACCTATCCCGAGGGGTTCACCCTGCTGAACGGCAGCGGCGGGACGCATGACCCCGCGGCACGGACCGTGACCTGGACGTTCGACCCGATGGTGTCGCCGAGCTTCGCGACGCAGATCGAGCTCGAGGCGCCGACGGACTGCCAGTACTGCGCGGGTCCCGGAGGAGGCACCGGGCCCAACGTGGTATCCGTAGCTGGGACCGACTGCTGCGGTTGCCCGATAAGCGCGCAGGCATCGATCGCCACGCCGATCCTCTGCGAGGGGTTCGATCTCATCGAGCTGTTCGCCTCGACGGTGGCCGTGGCTCCGGAGACGCTGGTCCGCTGCGGGCCGGACTCGACCGTGACGCTGACCCACACCTACGTGTTCGACGACGATGCGGCGCTCGACGATCTCTCTACAGCGGACTTCACCTACTTCTTCGAGGGTGGCGGCGAGTTCAGCTACGTGCCGGGAAGCTTGGCGGTGACGGGCGGTACGGTCGCTGCGATCGCCGATGGAACCCCGGCGGGGCGATTGGAGATCACCCTTGCCGACACCGGTTCCGTCCGCGGCCGAACGGTGGTCTTCAGGTACGACCTGGCGGTCTTGGACCTGAACACCAGCGCGTGCGGCGCGGACGACCGTCCACTGTACGCGGGGATCGAATTGCTGCCGGGCGCGACCGGAGCCGGGTTCTGCACAAGGATGTACGGCAACGAAGCGGCGCCGGCGATCCTCACGATCGAGCCTCCAGCGATGTCGGTGGCGATTGCCGGGGTGCCGGAGATCCAAGAGGATTGTGCGACCTACGATGTGACGATCATGGCTCGGCGGCAGTCCCAGGACGCAGTCCCGAAGGACGTTCGACTGGTTCTCAGCAACCGCGGCGGATCGCTCATCGGCATCGGCGCGGCAAGCTGCAGTGGGATCGCGCCGTCGGGCGGAACCTCCTGCGGTTTCCCGATCGTGTCCGGGACGACGTACGAATGGCGGTTCGCGGACGCGTTCACCGCCCCGGGAGATGAGGCCCGAATCACGGTACCGGTCACCGCCCCGTGCGGAGGTCCGCTTATCGATCTGGCGGCGACCGTCTCCTTCGATGATCTCTGCGAAGACGACGCCCAGTACGATGACACGTGCTCGAGTTCGGATGCGGCCTCGGCATTGCTGCGGCTGGAGGCGAACCTTGAGGTGACGCTTCGGCCGGAGACCATCTTCGCCGTGCAGCGGACCGTATCGTGGACGATCCACGTGCGCAACACGTTCAATGGCGTTGCCCGCAACGCCTATGTCGACAGCGTGTTGGGAGCCGGCCTTGCCTACGTCTCGTCTACATCCAATCCCCCGACCGGTGTGAGCGTGGTCGCGAATCAGGACCACAGCGGTGCGCCGAGCAACGGGGCCACGTGGTCGATCGACGCGATCGAACCCGGAGAGGAAGTGACGATCACCGTCGTCGCGGAGCAGGTCGGCTGTGAGGATCTGACGCACAACGTGGTCGCCTCCTGGGGCTGCGGGGGAGAGCTCTGTCAGCCAGAGGTCAGCGACTCCTCGAGCGTGTTGATTCCAGGGACAAGCCTCGTGGCGACGTCATTCAGCCCGACACCCGTGAACGTTTGCACGGTCTCCGAGGCGATCGTGACCGTGCGCAACGCCGGGGTGGCATCCGTCTACGACATCCAGAGCCATGTCACCCTGCCTGCCGGGACGCAGTACGCCGGGAATCCGGAGTACCGAATTGGGTCGGGGGCATGGCTCCCAGCGGGTGAGCCGCAAGGGGCTCCAGGGCCGACGTTGCAGTGGACTTCAGCTGAGCTTCCGGCGCTGGCCTCTCTGGCTTCGAAAACGACACTCGCCATCCGCTTCGATCTCGAGTTCGCGTGCGATTTCCGCGGCGGCGCATTAACCGTCCAAGCGGGCTACGAGAACCCTTGCGGCGATGAACTGACCTCCAACATCGGGCGGTTCACCGTGCAGGCACGAGTCCCCCGGATCACGGTTTTCATGACGCAAATCCCCGATGACGCGATCCCGTGCGGTGGCAGCGCGACCTGGGAGATCCGCGTCGCCAACGAAGGGCCGGTGAGGGCGCCGTACGTTCACGTCGTGAGCACCTTGGATGCCGGCTGGAGCTACAGTGGGTCGACAAGCGGTGGCAGCAACTCGGGCCCGATCACCACCTGGGTGTTGACCGATATCGAGCCGGCGTCCGAAACGCTGCTGACGCTGAGCGCCAACTCCGTGGTGGCAGGGGTTGACTGCGCCGCGCTCGGGCACGTCATCGAGGCAAGCTGGTCGTGCGCCCCGGACGACGCCGACTGCCTGAGCGAGATCGCAGACAGTGCGTTCCTGGTCGCGACGCGCACGCCCCCGGTCTCGGTCGCGGCAACGTTGTCCCCACAGTCGATCGAAGCGTGCGCTGACACCACGACCTTCGAGCTGACCATCTCCAACAGCAGTGCGACCGCTGTGGCCACCTTCGTGGACGCTCACGTGGTCCTGCCGGCGGGGTTGAGCTACATCCCGGGGACAACCTACATCGACTGCGGTTCGGGCTATCCCGGGACGCCGGATCCGGATCCGGTGGTCAGCGGAGGGACGCTGACCTGGTATGATCCGGCGGTGACCGGCGCGGGGTCCGATGCGTGTGAGGTTCTGCCCGCCGGCGGGCAGATCCGGATCCGCTTCGACGCCGCCTCGGCCTGCTCCTTCCAGACAAACAACGCGCAGGTCGATGTGGAGTACTACGACTGTTGTGGCGATACCCAGCGGTCGGCGCACACGCCAGTCGCGATCGCCCCGCTGCTGGCACAGCTCTCGCTGACCAAGGCCCCGGCTCAGGCAGCGCTTGACTGCGCTGATCCGGGAGACACGGTGACATGGACGATCACCATCACCAACAACGGCTCGGGCACAGCCGACTGGATCCGCGTCACCGACCTGCTGGGTGCGGCGCTTGTCCTCGATGACTCAGACAGTCCGGGTGTGGGGGCGGGGCTTCCGATGGGTGCGGGGGCGATCGGCTGGGAGACCGGGCCGCTGGCACCAGGGGATAGCTTCAGCGCGACCGTGACCGCCCACCTCGCGGTTCCGCCCAACGACTGCGCGATCGCCCTGAGAACCGATACCGCGACGGCAACGTGGGGTTGCGGTCCGGCGGACGGCGATCCGAACACCACGGCGGAGGCCACGTGCGACAGCGGCGAGACCGTCCAGGATTCTGCGGCCGTGCAGGTCCCGAACCTGACGCTCGCCGTGAACGATATCGTGCCCGTCTTCGATTGCGTAGACGATGGGATCGATCCCGCGTCCGGGGCGATCCGGATCACGGTGCGGAACACGGGCGACGCTGCCGTGACCTCGGACTTCGCGCTCGCGGTGACCGAGTCGACCACGGGCTACAGCGAAACGGCCACGTTCACCTCGCGCGGCGGGACGCTTCCGCTCGCCGCCGGGACGGCTCAAACGGTGTCGTTCCCCGGTTGGGCCGTGACCTGCACGGAGTGCGAGTACGCGTTCGATGTCGTTCTCGATCCGGTGAACGGACTCTGCGAGTGCCGCGAGGACGACAACCAGGCGGCGCGCACTTCGACGATCACCATCCCCGATCTTGTCATCGACACGGCGGACCTTAGCGTGGAGTGCGGCGCCGACGGCGAGGTGCGCATCCGTGGTCCGATCACGCTGCGCAACGATGGTTGCGGTGGCCCGTTGACCGGCTCCGTGCGACTGCGGCTGCGCCTATACGATGGCCCGGGGTGCGGGGGAACGGAGCTGCAGAGTTTCACGCGGACCCTGAGCGGTCTCGTGGTCCCGTCCGGCGGTGGCACCCAGGTGCGATCGATCGATGTGGTGCGCGCGATCGATCTCTGCGACACCTGTGAGCTGTCGATCCATCTCGAGATCGATGATGACGATGCCGTTTGTGAGTGCAGCGGGACGAACAACTCTCTGTGCGCCGGGACGTTCCCCATCGCCTTCCCCGATCTCGAGGTGACCGGGATCGACACCGGCGGGATTGGCTGCGTCGAGGATGGGATCGCGGGGGTTGTCGAGGTGACGGTGGCCAACACCGGCTGCGGTCCCGCGCCTGCGTTTGAGGTCCGGCTGGTTAGCGATGGGTGTCTGAGTTTCCCCGATGAGGCGGTGCCGGGGCTCGCGGCCGGAGCATCCACGACGGTCAGCTTCCCCGTGGCCGGGGGCTGGACGGACTGCAGCACCTGTGGCTGCAGTCTCACGGCAACGGTCGATCCCAGCCACCAGGTCTGCGAGTGTGCCGGCGGCAACAACAGCAGTACGGTGCTGTACAGCTCGACCCTTCCGGATCTCGAGATCGCCGGCGCGATCGCCTCGATCGCCTGTGTGGACGATGGCCGCGCTGAGGTCCTAAGCGAGGTCACGGTGGCCAACACCGGCTGCGCTGAGGTGTCCGCTTCGTTCGACATCCGCGTGACGCTGTATGAAGGACCGGACTGCTCGGGCGGAGCGGTGGACAGCTGGATCGAGCGGGTGCCTGGAACGCTGATCGCGGCCGGCGGCACCCGCGTGGTTGCGATGGCGCCCCGGACCATCGCCGGATCGCTGTGCGCAAGCAACTGCGTCACCTCGGCTCGCTTCGAGGTGGATGCGGGCGGGGAGATCTGTGAGTGTGACGGAACGGACAACGCCTTCTGCCGGACCTCGATCCCGTCCCTGCTGCCGGATCTCGTGATCACGACGATCGATCCGTCGGTGGATTGCGTCGCTGGCACGGGACGCGTGGACGTGACCGTGGAGAACACAGGCTGCGGGGACGCGGCGGATGTCGTCGTGGGGCTGACCAGCACGGGCTGCGGACTCGCCTTGGCCAGTGATCCGATCGCTGTACCGGTCGGCGCGTCGAGGGTGGTGAGCTTCGCCTACACGCCGGACTGCACCGCCTGGAACTGCGAGTATGTGGCGACGGCCGACAGCGTGGGATCCGTCTGTGAATGCTCGGGGGCCAACAGTATGCGCTTTGATCCGTATCCCGGCAACGGATCGATGGGGGATACCGTTTGGTACGACGCAGATCGTGATGGTGTCCAGGGGGTGAGCGAGGACGGAATCCCCGGGGCGACGGTGACGCTTGAGGGCGATCTCGACGGAGATGGATCACTGGATGTCATCCTCAGCGCGGTCACCGATGCGGATGGGCAGTACCTGTTCGATGCGCTACCGGCAGGGGCGTACACGGTGACGGTGGATGCCGCGACGTTGCCCGCGGGCCTGGAGCAGACCTACGACTTCGACGGCCTGGGGACGCCGAACACGAGCGACTACGCACTGGGACTTGATGAGCACAACAGAGAGCAGGACTTCGGGTATGTGGGCACGGGGTCGATCGGCGACCGGATCTGGTACGACGCGAACGCTGACGGGGTTCAGGATGCGGGGGAGGATGGGATCCCCGGGGTGACGGTGACGCTGGGAGGCGACATCGACGCGGATGGTGTCGTGGAAACCGTGACCGCGGTGACGGACGCGAACGGGGAGTACCTGTTCGACCATCTGCCGGCAGGGCCGTACACGGTGACGGTGGATGCCGCGACGTTGCCCGCGGGCCTGGAGCAGACCTACGACTTCGACGGCCTGGGGACGCCGAACACGAGCGATTACGCGCTGGGTCCTGGGGAGGACGAGCGGGGACAGGACTTCGGGTATGTGGGCACAGGGTCGATCGGCGACCGGATCTGGTACGACGTGAACGCTGACGGGGTACAGGATCCTGGGGAGGACGGGCTTCCTGGGGTGACGGTGACGCTTGAAGGTGACGTCGACGCGGACGGCGTGGTGGAGACGCTGACGACGACGACGGATGCGAACGGTGAGTACCTGTTCGATGTGCTGCCGGCGGGGGACTACACGATCACGGTTGATGACGGGACGCTGCCTGGAGGCCTGGAGCAGACGTACGACTACGACGGGTTGGGCAGTCGGCACACGAGTGACTACGCGCTGGGAGCTGAGGAGCGCAACCGGGAGCAGGACTTTGGGTATGTGGGGACGGGATCGATTGGGGACCGTCTGTGGTTTGACGTGAACGGTGATGGAGTGCAGGACCCGGGGGAGGACGGGATCCCTGGGGTGACGGTGACGCTTGAGGGAGACATCGACGCGGACGGGGTGATCGAGACGATCACGGCGGTGACGGACGCGAACGGTGAGTACCTGTTTGACCGTCTGCCGGCGGGGCCGTACACAGTGACGGTGGACGCGGGGACGCTGCCCGAGGGCCTGGAGCAGACCGGTGATCCAGACGCCGTGCTGGACGGCACATCGATGGTCGTCCTCGGACCTGGCGAGGACAACTTGGACCAGGACTTCGGCTACTCGCTTCCCGCACTGACGGTCGATAAGACGATTGCCGATGTGATCCGCGGCGGGTCGAGCATTGGGGGCGCCGGGCCCGTGGAGCCAGGTGACGTCATCCGATACCGCTTCGTCGTCCGAAACATCGGGGGGGCGACCGCCTACGACGTCGAGATCGGCGACACCCTGGCGCCCGGGACGGAGATCAAGGTCGACGCCCCCGGGAGCTCCGGAACGTACTCGGTGTCCGATCCCGTTGCCAGTGGCGCGCTCGGACTGAGCGATGGGAGCACCACGTTTACGACAAGCCTTGGACTGACGGTGGCCGTCGATGCGGTCCTGACGGCGGAGTACGAAGTCCGGGTAACCAGCGCGATCACGCAGGGCGTGGATCTCGTCAATGAAGCGTCGGCGATGGGACAGGCGGCAGACGGGACACCGATCGCCCCGGAGAACGCGGCGTTGGACGACACCCAGGATGAGGATGCCGAGGATCCCGACGCAGATGACACTGGCATTGCACCGATTGGCGTAGCACAGCCGGCCCTCTCCGTGGACAAGCGCGTGATCGATGTTCTGCGGAACGGTCTCTCGATCGGCGTGGTGGACCCGGTGCTGTTCGGAGATGTCATCGTCTACCAGGTTGCAGTCCGGAATACCGGCGCGGCGACCGCGTACGATGTCGAGTTCGCTGATGTACTGCCCGGCGGGCTCGAAATCGAAACGGATCCTCCGGGGAGCTCTGGGGCGTTCAGCGTCGACGATCCCAGTAGCTCCGGGTCGCTCGGGCTCTCCGATGGGGCTTCCGGTTTCTCGACATCCATCTCGGCCACGGTCTCCGGAGGGGCGAGCCTCACGGCAACCTATGCTGTGCTTGTGACCCCCGCAGCTCCGCCGGGACAAGACATCGAGAACACAGTCACGGCAACGGGGAACGACGGCTTCGGCGGCGCGATTCCTGAGGAGAATCCCGCGGCAGGCGACACCTCTGACGATGACGCCGAGGATCCAGACCCCGACGACACGGGCATCGCGATCGTTCGTGTGGGGGCGCCCGCGTTGGTTACCGACAAGGATGTTGGGGCGATCTACCGAGAGGCGGGAGGGGCCGCCGGGGATCGTGTAGAACCCGGTGACCTCGTCTCGTTTGTGCTCATGGTGACGAACGTGGGCAGTGCGGCAGCCCATGATGTCGACGTGCGCGACGAGCTTCCCGGCGGCTTCAGCTACATCGGTCCGACCTTGGCTACGTGGCCAAGCGGGAGCTCAAGCGTTGCGCCGGGCGGTGTTCCGGGACCGATCCTTCAGTGGCCGCTTCATGCGACGCTGCAACCCGGGGACGCGCTGCGGATCGAGTTCCTTGCGAGCGCCCCGATCGACCTCGCGCAGGGCGACCGGTTCGAGAATCGCTTCGCGGCATCAGGCAACGATGCTTCGGGTAGTGCGATCCCTGCTGACAACAGCCCATTTGTGCCCGACGACGATGATCCGGACGACGCGGATGTGGTTCTCCTGGTCGGCGCTGAGCCCGCGCTGGTGACGGCGAAGCGAGTCCTCGGCGTCACCCGGGGAGCGACATCGCTCGGACCGGCCTCGACAGTCGAAGCCGGTGACGTCGTCACGTACGAGCTTGTCGTGTCCAACGTTGGAGACGGCACCGCGTACGATGTCGTTCTTCGGGATGAACTGCCGACACCGCTGGTCTATCTCCGGGACAGCACGAGTGCGACATGGCGCGGTCTCTCGACGCCGTACGGCGCAGATCCGGTGGGCTTGCCGGGCTCGCTGTTGCTGTGGCCTGCCGGAGCCACGCTGCTCGGCGGAGAATCGCTTGTGCTCAGCTTCGAGGCGGAGATTGACGGCCCGGTGCAGCCAGGGAGGACGTACCGGAACACGCTGTCCGCAGGTGGAGAGGACGGCGCGGGCGAGTCGATCCCGTCGGACAACGAGGCTTCGGTGCCCGCAGACGACGATCCCGATGATCGTGACGTAGCGGTACTTACCGGTGGCGGAGCGGTCCCCGCGTTGGTGACATCGAAGGGGATTGCGGCCATCGTGCGGGATGGAGGTTTGGCAAGCGGTGCGCCACGAGTTGAGGTGGGGGACGTCGTGCGTTTCGACCTCGCTGTGGAAAACGTGGGGATGGGGGTCGCGTATGACGTCTCGGTGAGGGATGCACTGCCGGCGGAGTTCGTCTACGAGCATGGCACGAGTCGCATCAACTGGCCGTTGGGTGTCCTGTTCAGTGATCCCCAGAAGCTGGGCCGTGAGTTGGTGTGGTCTTCTGGCGTAGCGCTGGGCCCGGGGGATGTGTTGGAGATCAGCTTCGAGGCTGCTGTCGTGGGCCCGATCTTCGATGGCGAGAGCTATGTGAACAGGATGACCGCGGACGGCGAGGAAGAGAGCGGGATGCCGATTCCTCCGGATCGCCGAAACCAGGTGCCGACGGATATCGATCCTGACGATGCGTCCGACGTCGCGTTGCTCGGCCGCTCCCCGTTCGTCCAGGGTGAGGGCGGTGTGGTACCGGTCCCTGTGCTGCGCAAGGACGCGGCGATCTCTCCCGCTGCGGGATGCGAACAGGCGCGCGTCGTGGTCGAGCGGGTTTGGTTTCAGACGGATGTTGCGATGTATGCGGCGGCGGAGTACGAGTGGCTCCGTTCGGCTGTGGAAGATGGGGAGTATCTTCCGGACACGCTGCTGCCGACGTGGCTGCGGACGGTACGCACGCAGGGAGAGGAATACGCGCTCGACAATCTGCTGCAGGTGGATGTCCTTTCGGGCATTGGCGTTCCTCTTGAGCACGGTCCGAGAATCGTCGCTGCGGCACGAGCCGCAGGCAGCTCGCCGGAACGCGCTCTGGGCGCACGACTGGCCGATTACGCACGCGCCGCTGGGCTGGCGGCGGAACGGCGGCCTGCGGGTGAGCAGTGGATCGTGCTCGAGTACGCAGGTGGCGATCCTCGCTACACGTCGAGGCAGAGCGGCGGTCTGTGGCCGAGCGGGAAGTGGGTGGAGGTTGACGACCGTGTGGTTCCCAGTGCGCTGGGAATGGGTCTGGTGAAGCAGGTGGAAGAGGCGCGACGACTGGCGTTGAGCAGCGAACCGCTCGACCGGTATCTGGCGCTTGCCCTAGCTGAGGTGATGTCCAACAAGGTCCTTGCCCTAGACGAGTCGCTGAAGCAGCGGGGTCCGGTGCTGGGTACGTACTTCCCGCACGTTCAACGCCCGCTGGATGTGGCGAACGGTGTCTACGAAGTGGAGGATTCCGATAGCCTCCTCTTCGATCAACTCTCGTTGGTGTGGGGACTGGCAAGGTACGCCGCGTTCATTGACGACGAAGCAAACGGGTGGTTAGGGCAGAGGATGGCACTTCCATCCTCTCTGCGCGATCGGGCTCTCGCTCTGTTGGACATTGCATTGGCGATCATCGAGCGCTGGCACCGCGACGAAGTCGGAGAACTCCACGGGCGCGTAGCACAGGACGGCAGTGCCGGTTCCTTGTGTTCCACCGTGGATCTGGGATTGCTGGTAACGGTGCTTGCCGACGTGGAGTCGCTTGTCAGCGGGCGGCTTCGGGATCGTGTGACGACGTTGCTCGCAGAGCAGGCAGAACGATTGCTGATTCGAGTAACGCCCGAGGGACGCGTCCTCTCAACGCGGGGTGAGAGCCGAGCGGCGTGGGATCTTGCGGCGCACGCGGCCGCACTCCGAGGACTCCTTGCCGCGTACGAAGCGTCGGCTGAGCAGGCGTACCTCGATGCGTCCGACCGCATCTTCGCAGAGATGGAGACAGCTCTCTGGGAGGAGCGGGTGGGTGTCGGGCTGTTCGCCGCGTTGCGTCTGGGTGATGAGCGGCAGTACTGCTACACGCCGCTCGAGGTCGGTCTTGTGGTTGGGGCTCTGCGGGAGCTGGCGGAGACACGTTCGGAGGCTCGTTCGGCGGTCGTTCTTGCTACGCTGAGCCGGTTCTCACGCAGCGTCGTCGAGGATGCCGCGCTTCAGCTGTCCAACGTTGTCGGGGGCGAGGCGGCGTCCGTTGGCGTGGGGGCTGGGACCATCAGCGGACCACGGCTATCTGCGCTGAGCGCTCCGTACGGAGTCGCTCCCGTGCTGCAGCAGCGGCTCTGCCTGGATGAGATACCGAGCGAGAGCGTCTGCGGCGGACTCCACGTGGAATCTGTGGATCCCTGGTACCAGACCGACATCGCGATGTACGCATCGTACATCGTTCAGGCGATGGCTCCTGAGCTGGAGGACTACTCGGACGCCAACCTCGCGGCAGTGGTGCTTCACTCCGGTCTCGGTGTGCGGTTCTACGACATTGCGCACCTGCGGCCGCTGGCAGCGATGCTGGACACTGCGCTGGAACAGCCTGTGGTGAGCACCTGGAACCCCATCGCGATCCCCTACGCCGGAGGGGATCCGAAGCTGTCCGCTGCTGCCGATCTGTCGTGGGATAGGCGCTCGTTCGACGAGCGGATCCTTGCTTCGGCCGTGGGGATGACGTTGCTGCGCGAGTCGCAGGAGGCGCTGCAGTTGCTCTCCGCGGGACCGTCACGTGAGCCGGAGTGGGCGTACCGCAGTGTCCTGCTAGCGGCAATTCTGGAGAAGCTCGAGGTCCTGGATCGTGTACGGACCGCTGGACCTGTGGGAGCCGACTACATCCCACATGCACTGCGCAGGACATCAGGAGGAGACTGGGGCGTGGCGGCGGATTCGGTGCACCTGTTCGATCAGATCGCCCTGCTGTGGGGGATCGCCGAAGCTGAGGTGCTGCTCTCGGACGGGCGAGTGCACGCTGCATTGCAGCCGACAGGGCGAGACGGCGTAGCCGCGAGAACCCTTGTTCAGCGTTTGATCGACATGGTGTTGACGACCCTTGAGGACGCGTTGCTCGAAGATGTAGCCGGGCAGTCGGCCCTCGTGGATGCGGCGGAGCCGGGCACAACTGTTTGGGTACGACATCCGGAGATCACGGCAGTGAACCTCGGCCTTGCTGCCAGCGCACTGGGGCGAGTCGTGGAGGCCTTCAGCGTTGACTCCCGTATCGGCGAGCGGGCGGCATCGCTCATGACCTCGTTGGTGCGCTTCGTCTCCGAGGCGCTGTGGGACGGCAGCGGCGGCTTCCGCGAGAGGGTATACGTGGATGAACTCCGAGAAGGCGCCTGCGAGCCGCAGACCTTGGCGGGTCAGCTGGGAGCGATCCGCGTTCTGCTTTCCGCGGCTTCGGCGGAGGACGGTGGGGTGCTGGATCGCGCGCTCGAAGCGTTCCGGGCGATCGGCGATCGGTTCTGGTCGCCGGTGCTGGGGATGTACCGGAGCAGCGACGAGCGGGTGCCGTGGTGTGCGACCCCGCTGGAGCTTGGGCTTCTGATCGATACGCTGAAGCGTGTCGGTTCGGCGCTCGAAGCGTCCGACGCCAAGGCACTGACCGAGCGGCTCCGCCAGCACATCGATCGGGTCGTCGATGGCGCCCAGCTTCAGCTTCCGTCGACACGGTATGCGCCGGCATCGTTCGCCGCCCCAGCATCTGTGGATGTCGAGTGGTACGCGCCGGTGTTCGCGCATGAGGCTTGTCTCCGGGATTGGGGGCCGTGGAGCGAGAGCGGGTGGGGACTGCCCGGCGACATCGTTCGCTACACGATTACCGCCGAGAACTCCGTGGACGTGGTGTTTGCGAACCTTGAGTTGACGGATGTTCTCCCGAGCCACGTGGCCTACGTGTCCAGCAATCCTGAGGGGAACCTCGGTTCGGGGACGGTGCGCTGGGCGTTCGAGCGACTCGAGCCAGGTGAGAAACGGATGTGGGAGATCTTGGTGCGAGTGAACGAGGATGCGCCGTTCGACGAGCCGCTGGTGAACTGTGCGCGGCTGACGCACACGGACCTTGACGGTGTTCCGCAGCCTGAGAGGGAAGCGTGCGCGCAGGTGGAGATGCGGGCCTCGGGCACCGAGGGTGGCGTGGCAGAGGATCTTGCTGTCCGGTACATCACGGATGAAGCGATGTACCTTGCCTGGGTTCTCGAGGAGCTTGGCTGCTCGTGGGCGCAGGTGTGGCCCGATGCGCAGCGTGCGCGGGAGATGTCAGTTGCCAACCTTGGAATCCTCCTTGGTGAGTCGGCTCTTGGCGTGCCTCTGTCTCTTGCCCCTGTCTTCTCCGCCGACGAGGATCGTGAGGCGGGTGTTGCCTCGTTGCGCCAGCGCTGGGCGGAGGAGAGCGGTGTGCCACGTGCTCCCGCGATGGCAGCACCGATCGTGATCCCGTTTGAGGCAGGCACTCCCTTCCTCCAGCGCGGGGCGGGTTTCACCGAGCGACGCAGTGTGGTGACCCCTGCCGCCGTGGGACAGACGCTGGTTCGAGAGTCGCAGCTGCTTCTCGGCTGTGAGCCGGAGAGCACAGGGCTGACCACCTACCTGCAGCGGCATGTCGCGTTCCTTGTGGGGGCCCAAGTGCAATGGATCGCTGAGGAGCTGCGACGTTCCCCGCAGGGGAAGCTGTACCTGCCGCACGCGTTGCATCTGCCCATCGGAGAAGGCTCCTTGACGTCCGTTCTGCTCGATGAGCGAAGCTTGATCTACGACCAGGCATCGCTGCTCCTTGGGTTGTGTCGTGCAGCGAAGGCAGTGGATGCCGTGTCGGGGATGGCGAAGGACACAGCCTCGGAACTCCTCGACCACGTACAGCGTCACTGGGATCCGCTGAACGGGTTGGTGTTGTCCTCTATGCCTGAAGACGGGGGGACGCCTGCGGCCGCGCATTGGGATGATGCCGCCGTTCTTGCCGACGCGCTTGTGGCCGTGCGCGAGGTGGCTCCTGGGCGGAAGCCCTCAGCGGAGGCGTTGCTGCGGGATATCGCCACCTGGGCGCTCGAGGCGCCGCGGGAGGATGACGTGGCGCAGGAAGCAGCGAGGCTCTGCGTGCTGTCACAGGCGGGCGAGGCGCTGGACGATGCGAGGTTTGTGCGGGCCGGCGATGATGGCGCAGCAGTCTGGCTGGCCGAGTTCATCGAGCCTCTACGCGATGGCGCGGCGTTTTCTTCGCTGACGTCTCTTGGGTGGACCGAGGCGCCGCGCCGTGTGGCAGTGGTCCTCCGGCTTCTCTCCGCACAAGCGCAGCAGCATCCGGACGACCTGCTCCGATGGCTCGGCGCAGCATCACTCGTGCTGCAGCGGGAGATCATCGGTTCCCGGTTGCAGCTCGCGGATCCCCAGGGCATGTGGAACACGCACACCTACGTGCCGTGCCTCGGCCTTGCGCCGGTGTTCGCGCAGCATCGAGAGCTCCCCGCCTGGACCTGGGCTCGATAGCGGTCAACCAGCGAGGATCAATGCGCAGCCACCGTGCATTCTCCGCAGGGCGTCCGGTCCGGCAGCCCAGGGGAAGCCGGGCCGGTACGTGGGCCACGCGTCCCGCGCCCCGGGCGCGGGTGTCCCTCCGTGGGAACCGCTGTTCCATCGTATCGCGCACGCCTCGATGGTATCCCTGGTACCTATGGAGAGAGGACGTGCGCCCCATATTTATCGTGGGACATCAGTACCCCATGTGGCAATTTCCCTCGTCGCGATTGCCCTTGCCTGTGGCGTCCCACTAGCCGCGCAAGTGGCGAACTCGAGCGGCATCGTGGAGTTCGCCTTGTGCGCCGATGAGCTCTCTGGGCTGGAGTTTCGCTCGGTGAGTCTGATGGTGTTCGCCACGATCTGCGAGATCGCTCTTCAGCTGCAGGGAGCATTGACGGGCAGCGTCTTCTCCGATCTAAGGCTTGGTGCCAGTGGCAGCGTCGGGGATCTTGGCCTCAACACGACGATCGTCCTTGATCCCTCTGCGGCATCCGTCGTCAATTGGCAGGCGGGCGCCGCAATCACCGTTGCTGACGTGGATCTGGGAGCCATTCTGTCGGCGGAGCCCACCCCGGCGACATCCAATCTGCTCATCACCGTGGAGGGCGGCAACGATTGCGCGACCTTCGGGTGTCGTGTGCGGCTTGGTGTCTGTCCCACGGAGCTGTGGGAGGTCGCCCTCGACGCGAACTGGGGAGAGGTGCTGTGCGGCCGCCCGGCGAAGACCGCGCTATCCTTCACCTGTGCCGGGGGATTCGAGTCATTCGACATCGTCCTTGGGGACATCGCACTCATCGAGGCGTCGACGATGGGCATCGAGGGGTATCTCGACTTCGCAGTCTCGTTCACCCCGGACTCCAAGAGGGCATCCCCAACGCTGCGACTGGAGACGGACTGGACTGTCTGTCCCCAACTCGGTCTTCTTGGCGAGATCATGTGGAGCTCATTCCCGTTCCGCATAGACGGTTTGAGCGTCTTCGGGCTCCAGCTTGATGTCGGGTTCGCTGAGCGTGTGGGGCTCGTCGTCGCGGAGTCGTTCGTGGAGAGTAAGAACGCTGTAGTGACGGGGAAGGCCGACTACTTCGAAATGATCGGGGTCTATGGCCCACTTCCGTCGTGCTGCGGGCGACCGGGAGCATTCGAGATCATGAGCTACTTCCGGCGATCGCCGGCGGTGCCGAGTGCGCTGTTAGGGTGGGGGCTGTTGGAGGCCTCAGGGGAGCTCTGGTTGTCGGACGCGCTCTCGATTGCCGTAGATGTGCGGTATGCTGCCGTGTCCCCGCTGTGGGAGATCGTCGTCCGCGTGCAGGTGCAATGGTAGTAGATGTATCTGCAGGAAGAGCCGACGGAATGCGTGCAGGGGTTCCGCGATGACCGAGGACAAGGCAACCAGTTTTGCCGAACAGCGCGAGCACTTGACTCGGCTCCTCTTTGCACGGGCCCCGCTTCCCATCAAACGCTTCTTCGCACTTGACGCCGATGTCTACGAGGACGGGGCGCTTCCCCGCGGCACGAAGGAGCTTCTCGGGCTGGTCGCTTCCACGGTGCTGCGGTGCGATGACTGCATCACCTACCATGTCATCGAGGCCGAGCGGCATGGTGCAACGCGGGATCAGCTTGTCGAGACGCTGGCGATCGCCCTGATTGTCGGAGGATCGATCACCATTCCCCACTTGCGCGGGGCGTTTGCGCTGCTGGACGAGCTGCGTCCTGCTTCCGCTTCCTGAGCGCTAGGGGCCTGCGCGCAGTCCTCGGATTCGTGCGATCTCTAGGCTACAATGACGTCGTGCTTCCAAGGTCTGTGGAAAGGAGCGCGATGAAGGTCCTGATCATCACCAGTACAGCGAATCCGTCGGGATTGACGGCCGCCTGCGGGGAGGCCGCGCGACAAGGTGTCGTGGACAGCGGCAGCCGGGCACGTGTCGTCAACCTCAACGAGCAGAGCATCGCGAGATGCGCTGTCTGCGCTGGCGGATGGGGAACGTGTCTGGGAAAACACGTCTGTCAGGTGAAGGATGACTTCCAGGCCCTCCATGCTACTGTGGGCGAGGCCGAGGGCTACGTGTTCCTGACGCCGGTGTACTTCGGGGAACCGAGCGAACCGGCGAAGGCGTTTCTCGATCGGCTCCGCCGGTGCGAGGCGACGTGGGATACCTCAGCGGGTGAGAAGAGCCTGCTCTCAGGGAAGCCCGCCGTGTGCGTGGCCGCCGCAGGCGGATCAGGGCACGGAGCGATCAGCTGCCTGGCGAGCATGGAGCGGACACTGCACCGGCTCGGGGTCGACGTGCTCGATCTCATCCCGGTGACGAAGCGAACGCGGGAGTACCAGATCGAGACCATCCATGATGCGCTGGTGGCATTGGCACGCGCGCAGGAGAAATCCCCGCGATCGCAGCCCGTGCAGCCTCGTGAGCGACGGCCCCACCGCCGGCGGCGGCGCTCCTAGGGACCTACAGGCTGTACACGCGGCCGTACTTCTCTGTCACGTAGTCGACGAAGAACGTGGAGCGAGGTGGCTCTCCGGTCACACGCTGGATCAGGGTCTCCGGTTCGTAGATACGCCCTTGGTGATGGATCTTCTCGCGCAACCATTCGAGTAGCACCGTGGCTCGGCCTCCTTCGATCTGCTTGTCCAAGTCGGGGAGTTCGCGGCGCGCAGTGGCGTACAGCTGCGCGGCGTAGAGGTTTCCGAGCATATAGCTGGGGAAGTACCCGATCAGCCCTGCCGACCAATGCACGTCCTGGAGTACCCCATCCGCATGGCACGTGGGCTCGACGCCCAGGTAGCGGCGCATCCCGTCGCGCCATGCATCCGGCAAGCCCATCACGTCGAGATCTCCCGCGAGTAGTGCGACCTCGAGCTCGAAGCGCAGCATGATGTGCAGGTTGTACGTCACTTCGTCCGCCTCGACACGGATCAGAGACGGCTGCACGACGTTGGCCGCCCCGCAGAGATCCTCCGGCGAACGGCCGCCGAGAGCGGGAAACGCATCCGCGATCTTGTTGTGGAAGCACCTCCAGAAGGGCAGGCTGCGCCCGACCATGTTCTCCCACAGTCGGGACTGCGATTCGTGGATTCCGTAGGACGCGCCGTCAGCAAGCCCAAGGGGACGAAGCGTCTCCGGTATTCCCTGGCCGTACAGTGCATGACCTCCCTCGTGCAGTGCACTGAACAGGCCGGACAGGATGAGATCCTCGTGGTAGCGGTTGGTGACGCGGACATCCCCGGGGCCGATCTCGATGGTGAACGGATGCGTGGTATCGTCCATCCGACCGGTGTCGAAGTCGTAGGCAATAGCACGTAGAGCCTCGGTGGCAAGATCTCTCTGAGCTTCTATGGAGAAGCTACCTCGGAGGAAGGACGTGTCTGGAGCGGAGCCGTCCTCCATCAGATGGCGGAGGAATGGCACGAGCTTCGCCTTGAGTGGCTCGATGATCGTCCGCAATCGGGCTGCGGTCATCCCTGGCTCATACTCCTCAAGCAGCGCGTCGTACGGCGATTCGTCGTAGCCGTACAGCTCCGCGAACTGCTGTGCGTAGCGGACCATCTCGGACAGGTGTGGAGCGAACGATGCGAAGTCCGAGCTGTCCTTCGACTGTTCCCACGCCGATTCGCTGTTCACACGAGCGATCGTGAACCGCTCGAATAGATCGGGGGGGATCGCCTTATTGCGGCGGTAGTCGCGTCCGACCACACGCACGCTCGCCCGCTCCAGCTCGGGCAGGTCGTCGACGCCCTCAAGGGAGGCGATCAGGTCCCCCAATCTGTCTGACGTGGCGAGCTCGAACGCCATCTTGGACAGCTTCCCGAGGACCTCAGCTCGTCCGGCGTGTCCACCTGCCGGGATGTACGTCCGCTGGTCCCACTGCAACAGCGAGACGGCCGAGTTGAGCTTGTCGATGTCGCTGAGAAGCGCCTTGTATTCGGTGAGGGTATCCACGATGCCTCCTTGGCTGTTGCGTGTCCGGCGATTGTAGCGGGGTGGTACGGCCGACGAAAGACGGTGCAAGAAGCTAGAGCCACTCAGCGACGTTTGCGTCCCGCAGACGTGTGGGATGGCCGGTGAATCGGACGATGCCCTGGCGATCGATGAGAAACGTGTGAGGAATGCCGAGAACACCGTACGAGCGAGCCACGCTGACCGCCTGGGTATAGGATCCCCACAGGGCGAGCATCTGGGGCGAGTTCAGCTGCGCGAGATACGTCTCGGCAGCGCGAAGCGTTCGGTCCAGGCTGATGCCAAGAAGGACCACCCCATCCGCGGCGAAACGCTCGGCGATCGCCTCGATGTGAGGCATCGAAGCCCGGCACGGAGAACACCAACTCGCCCAGAAATCGAGGATGACCACACGGCCGCGGTGACTCTCCAGGGAGACGGTGTCGCCCGCGAGGCTCTTGAGGCTGAACGACGGGGCGAGATCCCCCACGCGGTACCCGACGTTGAGGCCGGTTGGCTCCGGTTGAGGGTCCGGCGCTTCGGGAAGCGACGGTGACGGGTCGACGAGGACGATGGCTGCGTCCTCGTCGTCGGGCGGCGTACTGCCCTGCAGCTGTGCCCAGTACAGCGGGAGCAAAACTGCGGCGGCCACCGCGAGCAGCGCTGCGACGGCCGCCAAGGCCTTCAAGGAGGTCGGTATGCGTTGTGTGTCGATTCTCATGGCGCAACCACCCGCAAGGGGTGTTGATCCTAGCCTCAAACGTCATTATAGAGTAAGATGATAAGCTTCGCAACTGACATCATGATCCCAGACACGACGTGCATGGACATCGCAGAGATCATCGGGGTGCTTGCGAATCCGCACCGTATTCGGGTGCTGTGTGTGCTGCTCGACGGAGAACGAGACGTCGCCGGGATTGCGGATGCCATAGGCCTTCCGCAGGCACACACATCAGCCCATCTTCGGGTGCTCTACGATCGTGGGCTGGTTGTGCGGCGCAAGGAGTGGCGTCATGTGTTCTACAGCCTGAGGGATGAGCGGGTGGCGCGCCTGCTTGAGGCTGCGCAGCAAGCGGCGATCAGCGGCTAGTGCGGGCATCGTCGGTGTTCGGGGACCGGAATCCGTCCGTCCCAATGCAAGCCCGGGGCCTGCGGCGTGCACCCGAGGCAAGCCTCTGCCATGAACGTTCTCCCTCTGGCTTTCCGTGATGGATCCTTTTCGCCCCGTCACGAGGTCTAGCATCGCCACACGCTCTCATCATCAGCTCTTCACAGACGGGGAGTTCAATGTTTCAGTCGACCCTGGTGAGACCATTCTCCGGAGTACCCACGCTGGTTCTGGCGCTGTCTCTAGCAAGGAGGTGCGCGATGCATCGCGGTTGGATGAACTACGCAAACGACGTTCTGCTGCTTCTCACCGGTACGCTCCTTGCCGTTTCCTCCCTCTTGGTCTGGGTTGTCCTCCCCAAGGGCTACAACGCGCCGTGGTTGTTATGGATCGCCATTCACAAGTGGAGTGGCCTGGCCCTGGTGGTGGAGTCAGGCGTTCACGTCGCCCTGCACTGGCGCTGGCTGATGACGATGACCCGCCGCGTGCTGCGCCGGCGGTAGTCGGCGGACGGATCCCGGCTATCCGTCTGCCCCCTGCACACCGCCTGCAGGATGTGTTGCTCGCCAGTGTCGGCCAGGTCGGTGTCCACGCCGGATGGCGCGTGATCCCCTTGCGGAGGCCCTTCGCTTCGGAGCTATCCCCCACCCACCGCGGGGAACAACCCCACCCGATCGCCGTCCGACAGGCTGCGGCTGCGATCCGAAACCGCCTTGCCATTGACGTACGCGAGGTGGATCTGATCGCCGTCGACGCCCATCGCATCGAACAACGAAGCCCACGAGGCTCCGTCATCGAGCTCCACCAGGAACGGCTCTCCCGCACGGGAGCCGGGGACGGACCGTTCCAGCGAGGCGAACAGCCGCACCTCAATCCGCAACTGCGGATTCCCCTTGTGGGCGGAAGTACCATTTGTATAGCAGCTGCATGTCATCGGGAAACAGCCCCAGCCTGGTTGCCTCGCCGACGGAGGCGTCAGGCGAGGCGTACCGGCCGTCGAGAAACAGGTTGGCTCCCAGCTCGCTGGCTGGGATGCCTATCCGCTCTGCGATATCGAGGATCGAATCGGTCGATGCGGCCTCGATCGTGACCACGGACGCGGCACGCGGATCCTGCTCGTCGGCGAACCGACGGAGCTTCCCGTAGAGATGGACCTCGATCATGGACGGGCGCGACACCGGCGAGGAGCCGGAGCGGAGCGCTGCCTCCTTTTCTATCCGTGGACCTTGTCGATCTCGGCATCGGGGACATCCCAGACCGTGTTATGCGGCGGCAGAGGCTCGCGGGTCATGAACCCAGGCAGCCGGTCATCGAGTGCGGTGAAGCCGGCCTTCTCGTTGAACGAGCGTTCGAGGGCGATGATCTCGCCCCCGATGCGACCGACGTCTTCCGGTGTCCATTTCGTCCCCAGGACGCCGTTGCACTCATCGACCATTCCCTCGAAGCCGGAGGCGATGTCGAGGATGGCGAATGCGATGAACAAGCAGTGACCGGTGGAGTCGATGAACGCTGTCGCGTACTGGAAGTTCCTTGCCAGCTCTGCCTTGTTCGGATCCGCAGGATCCAGCTTGCCGGATACGCCGAGGATCTCGGGGGCGATCGTGTATCCCGAGGTGTGATCGGCGCCCATGGTCGACACAGCGTAGGTCATGCCGATGCCCTTGATCGCACGCGGCTCGTACGCCGGCATGTTCTGCCCCTTCACATGGGGCACGCGTTCGACGCCGAACGCGCGGCCGGTAACCACAGCCCCGTTCCCGAGGATGCGCCCGAGCGGGCTGCCGCGCCCGATTTCGTGGAGCAGTTCGATCGCGCGTTTGGCGTCCCCGAACGACGCGGCTCCGCCGTCCATGGCCACGGCCAGCGCGCCGCCGATCTCGATGGTATCGAGCCCGTACTCGTTGCACAGGAGGTTCAACTCGCCGATCGCGTCCAGGTCGTCGATCCCGCAGTTCGCTCCTAGGGCCCAGTCGGACTCGTACTCGATACAGGATGTGTGTTCCGAGCCGTCAGGGCGATGCCACGTGTTCGAGCAACCGATGATGCATCCGGGAGAGCACGCGTGGTTGTACAGCTCTCCACCCGTGCGCTCCTTGTTCCCGGCGAAGATTGCCTCTCCGGCGATCTTGGACGCACCCTCGAATCGGCCTTCTCGGAAGTTGCGCGTCGGGAGCGCTCCGGCTTCGTTGATGATATTGACGAGCACTGCGGTCCCGTAGCAGTTCAGCGCGCCCTTTGGCTTGGTGATGTCGTGACTCGTTAGGGCTTCCGTGAGCTTCTTCCTCCCGGTCTCGAACAGCACGGGATCGGAGAGCTGCACACCCTGAGCCCCGGAGTCGTCGACGACGATGGCCTTGAGTCGCTTGCTGCCGAGGACCGCGCCGAGGCCTCCCCGTCCCGCATACCGCGTGGGGCGTCCTTCGCGATCGTTGAAACACACTCCCGCGGCTGCCATTCGATGCTCACCCGCGCTGCCGATGGCGCAGATGTCCACGCTCTGCCGTCCGCCGTGGGCGTCGAACAGCGAAGCGTAGGTTTCGGAGAGCCGCTGTCCCGCCCAGGTGTCCGCCGGCTCGAACCCGGCGCCATCAGAGGTGATCTTGATGAGCCACCACCCATCCCCCGAGGCCTGACCCTCAACGATGATCGCCCGGATGCCTAGACGAGCAAGGCGGCCTCCCCATCCGGTTCCCGCGTTCGCTTCCTTGATCGTCCCCGTCAACGGGGATTTTGCCCCGACGGAGATACGTGAGGACGTGGGCGCGGCCGTGCCCGTGAGGAAGCCAGGGGAGAACACGACCTTATTCTCCGCGGAGAGCGGGTGACACTCCGGTGGGACTTCGTCGTGCACGATGCTTGACGTGAGCCACCGCCCGGCACGGCGAGCGTACCTCTCGGGAATCTCCTCGAACGTCGCTGTCCGATCCGTCATGTCAATGCGGAGTATGCGCTCCATGCTTCCTCCTTGCGATCTCGTGTGCGTCTCCGTTCCTCAGCCCCATGAGGTCTAGCATCTCGCGACGGTTCTGTCAACCTTCCTGCTTCGTGGGGTTGCGCGGTAGGGCGGGAGTCCTGTGAGGAAACCGGCAGCCTCCCCCCGCCTTGATAAGCGGGAGGAAGCCGCCTCACGCGAGCTCATTCCACGAGTGGGTAACGGATGATGGCCGGCAGGTTCATCCTCCCTGTGGAGGAGCGTGCTCACAGTGCCCGCACAGCATCCAGATCGATGTGGTCTCGCGCGAGATCCACCAGCCGGGCGATCCGCTCCGTATCGTGCGCGGAGAACCTGGGGATAAGGCGATCGACCTTGAGAGCTGTGGTGTACGTGTCGCTGCTCACGAGAAGCAGGGGGATCTTCCTCGTATCGGCCTGGGCGAGGACATTGGCTGGCGGAACGATGTTGTTCGACAACAGCACGCAGGACGTTCCGCGTGCCTCCAGCGCTGCAAGGACCATGTCGGTCCTGTCTCCGCTGGTGATCACGAGCTTCTTCCCCAGTTGAAGACGTTCCTCGGCGGTGATGGCGTCCAGTGACATCGCACCGACCAGCACGTGGCGAATCGGCTTGTCCAGTCCTTCTCCGCCGGCGACCACGCGGGCGAACAAGCGGTCCGCGAGGAAGTGCGCCGTCATGGTTGTGAGCAGCTCGTCGCGGGGCAGGACGCCCAGCAGGGGAATGCCCAGGCTGCCGATCTCAGGACGGTGTACAGCTTCGAATTCGTCCAGGTCACGAACCTTGTTGATGATCACCCCAGCGATGGTCGCCTCGTCGGACGTGACGAAACGGTGGATGAACGCCAGGTCATCCGCGATCTCGTGCTCATCCCCGCCGGCGACGAGGATCGTCGGCAGCCCCAGTTCGTGCGACAGTGTCAGAGGATCGAGTGACACCGAGGCACCGTAGGTGAGATCCTGGCCGCACTCGATCAGCAAGACGCGATCCTTCTCCTGTTGCGCTTGCATTCCTCGTCGTACCACATCGACGATCGCCTCGCGATCGCCGAGATGGCGCAGCTTGGAGTGATCGAAGCCTACGGTCAGATGCTCGGGCTCGTGCGGAAGATCAAGAAGCGTTGCCATGAGCGCCGCGTCCGCGTCCCAGAGACGCTTCTTGCGGTACATCAGCTGATCCCCGAGGG
>Ga0272441_10003300_pt1 | contig 30832 bp, 24 predicted proteins | sample SSMProp6N_FD_193582 | JGI IMG/M metagenome (GOLD analysis project Ga0272441, IMG submission 193582) | Marine sediment archaeal communities from Little Sippewissett salt marsh, Falmouth, MA, United States - SSM-Prop-6N | ecosystem: Environmental > Aquatic > Marine > Wetlands > Sediment ... | reverse complement strand
GTGATGCTGGACAAAGCGCGAATCACCAGTCACCTGGCCAAATCTGTCTCGATCATTATCGAGAACAGACAGTTGATTTTTCAGCGGGAGCTGGCGACCCAGCTGTCGGATTTTTCCGCGGGCTCTTTCGAGCTGGACAATGATCCCCTGTCGGTGCCTATCTATGCCGGTATCGCGGTCACCAACCTCGTGCAGCAGGGCAACTTCGACCCGGATCGTAAATACAACCTGCAGCTGGCCATCTCCGAGCTCCTCATCAACGCGATCGAGCACGGTAACTGCGGAATAAGCTACGAAAAGAAGAATGAACAGCTCAATCAGGGCAAGAGCGTTGTCGACCTCATTCTCGAGAAATGCAGGAATCCCGAGGTAGCCTGCAAACGGGTGTATTTCGAATGGGAGAGCAGGAGAAAATTTTCATCCTTCATTATTCGAGATGAAGGCGAAGGGTTCGATGTCCATAAGGTCCGCGAGCAGATCAAATCACAGGACGATCTGCGTCCGCATGGCCGCGGGATTCGGATGGCGGAGTTTTTCAGCCAGAATCTCCGGTACAACCAGAAGGGCAACCAGGTCACTATAACGGTGGAACATGAAAAAAGTTCCGACCGCGGCACCCCGGAAGGGTTTGCCGCCGAAGAGGTGCTCTACCCGAAGCCGGGAGACGTCATTTTCCGGGAAGGCGAGAAGGGCGATTTCCTCTATTACATCTCGAGCGGGCACTTCACGGTGCTGCACGAAGGGAAGCTGGTGGGTGAACTCTCGCCTGCCGATGTCTTCATGGGAGAGATGTCTTTCCTGATGAACAACAGACGCAGCGCTTCGGTCGTTACGGCCGAGCACGGCAAACTGATACGGGTGTCCCGAAAATCCTTCGTTCAGGCCATGAAGCGGTATCCCCATTACGGTATTTTCCTCTCCAAGCTGCTGGCTCACAAGCTGGCCCGGTCGAATACGCAGCTGACCGCGCTCTCTCCCTGAGGTTCGAAGGTTCACAAGTGGTCGCTGTTGTGAACGGCGCCGGCTGGCCTGCAAGGAGCCGGCCCTTCTTCAATGTGCCATCGGCCGAGAGGCCCCGCTGAGAATCAGATTTGGAATTTCTCAATAAAATCATCGATGAACAGCTCGAAGTAGTCCGGTGAAGCGGCACAGCTGTGGGGCATCAGATAACAGCCCGGCAGGTTCCTCAGGGGTGAATCCGGGGGCAGCGGCTCCCGGGCAAAGACATCGAGGTAGGCTGCCCCGATCCTGTTTTCATTCAGGGCGGCGGTCAAAGCCTCCTCGTCCAGGGCATTTCCCCTGCCGACGTTGTAGAGGGCGGCATGCGGCGGGAGGAGATCGAGTTCAGTGCGGCCGATGATCTTTTCGGTACCCGGAGTCCGGGGGAGGGCTATGACCAGGTGGTCTGCAGCTGGAAGGACATCGTGCAGTTTTTCCACCGGCAGGACCCGGTCTTCATAGGAGAAGAACTCGGGCTGCAGATGGCGGGGCCGGCGCCGTATACCGGTGATACGGCAGCCGAAGAGCTTGGCCCTGCGGGCTATCCATCCGCCGATATTGCCGAATCCCAGGATCACCAGGTGAGAACCGGAGAGCCGACGCATGCTGTTGGTCACTTCCCGGCGGGGCCAGACTTCTTTTTTCATCAGATCTATTCCGAGAGAAATTCCTCTGGTATGAGAGAGCATCATGCCCAGGACCGTTTCGGCAATCAGGGTTCCCTGGAAGCTGGAGTTGACCACCTCGACGCCGGCAGGAGGATCCACTGTGAAATAATCCAGTCCGGCGGCAGGGGTCACGATGTATCGAAGATCGGGGGCCGAAGCGAACCAGTCCTGGTGAAAAAACCAGCAAATCGCCATTTCCGCCTGTGAAAGCATGGCGATGAACTCGTCCTTCGACCGTGCGTGCAGTATCCCGGCAGAAGGCATTTTCCGCCTGAAGTAATCGATCTGAGCTTCCGTTATCGTCCAGCAGTCGGATTGACTGCTCTCCAGCCATACTGCAATTCTCATGAATACAAGAATAAAACTGAAAATTAACCGGGTCAATGGCCTTGTGCGACCAAGGCGGGTGTTGAAATAACTCTTCCTTAAAAGGTAAGATACCCCAATTACAGGTTTGTATAAAATAATCAAGGAGAGGAAAATGGACCTGAAATACGATGATGTGTTAAAGGCGAAGATGAGTGAATCGAGCTATCAGAAGCTGATTGCACTCGAGAACCAGAAGGTGTATGACCACGTAGGCTATTTTGCCAGACACTGCAATCCGAAATCCATCTATGTCTGCGACGACAGCAGGGAAGATGAAGAGTACGTGCGCAAAATGGCAGTCGAGCTGGGTGAAGAACACAAGTTAGCGAAGCCGGGACAGACCATCCACTGGGACGGCTACAAGGACCAGGCACGGGACAAAGCCAACACGAAATTTCTCGTGTACAAGGAGAACCTGGAGCGAATGAAGTCCCTCAACAGTGTCGAGTATGAGGAAGGTCTCAAGGAGATCCTCGAAATCGCGGAAAACATAATGGAAGGGAAGGATGCCGTGGTGAAATTTTTCGCCGAAGGCCCCACCTTCTCCGAGTTTACCCGCCCCTGCGTACAGTTCACCGACAGCTGGTATGTTCTCCACTCCGAACAGATCCTCTACCGGAATGCATATGAGCACTTCAAAGCTCTCAAAACACAGGAAGAGAAGGATGATATCTACCGTTTCATCCATTCAGCCGGCAAGCTCGATGAGAACGGCTGCACCATCAACCTGAACAAGCGGCGTATCTACCAGGACACGCAGAACAATATCGTCTATTCGATGAACGATCAGTACGGCGGGAACTCCATCGGGCTCAAAAAACACTCCATGCGGCTGGCTATCAACCAGTCCGGGAAGGAGGGCTGGCTCTGTGAGCACATGTTCCTGATGGCAGCCGCCGACAATGACGAAAAACGCAAGACCTATTTTGCAGGCGCTTTCCCATCGGCCTGCGGAAAGACTTCAACTGCCATGATCCCCGGCGAAGAGATCGTGGGCGACGATATTGCCTATTTCCGTAACGTAGACAACGAATTCCGTGCCGTAAACGTTGAACAGGGGATTTTCGGAATTATCAAGGACGTCAATTCCGATGACGATCCTCTCATCTATGAGAACCTCCAGAAGCCGCAGGAGATCATCTTCTCCAACGTTCTGCGCGCCGAAGACAACAATCCCTACTGGCTGGGCATGGGCATGGAAACCCCAAAGGAAGGACGCAACCATTCCGGACCAGGCTGGAAGGAGGGCAAGAAAGACTCAGACGGGAATGAGATCGGCGTAGCCCACAGCAACGCCCGGTATACCATGCGTCTCGATTATCTCGACAATTTCGATGCCGACGGATTCAACGACAAGAAGGGAGTGAAGGTTCAGGGCGTTCTTTACGGAGGGCGTGACAGTGACACCACCGTTCCCGTTGAAGAATCCAAGACCTGGGAAGATGGAATCGTGCTGAAGGCATGTACCCTTGAATCGGAGACCACTTCAGCCACCCTCGGCGCCGAAGGTGTCCGGAAGCCCAGTCCGATGGCCAATCTGGACTTTGTATCCTATCCCCTCGGTGAATACACCATCAACAACATCGAGTTCGTCAAGGGAATGAAGGAAGTCCCCAAGATTTTCTCCACCAACTACTTCATGAAGGATGATAAAGGCAAGTTCATCAATCCCAAGACCGCCAAGAAGGTCTGGCTCCACTGGGCCGAGAAACGGGTCTACGGCGAGCTCGACGGCTACGAAACGCCCACCGGCATCATCCCCACGTACGAAGATATCAGCGTATTGTACAGGAAGTACATGAAGGAAGAGTATCCGAAGGACGTCTACGAGTATCAGTTCAGCTTCCGCTGCAGCAACTGGATTTCCAAGCTGGAGAGGACCAAGGAGTTCTATAAGAAGATGGACCCCCACACCCCGCAGGAGCTGTTTCAGAAGTGGGATGCCGCAATAGAAAAAATAAAGGCAGCTCAGGAGAAGTACGGCGACGTGATAAAGCCGGGAGCTTACAAAGGATAATGTATTCTCCGATAGAATTTACAGCCGCTGCGGATACACGCAGCGGCTTTTTTACGGTATAGTGTGTATCATAAAGGTTAAAAATGCGGACCCCATGCCGATTCCTCATAACAATCTTCCTCCTCATTACGGTGCTGGCTGCCGGGGGGCAGGACCGGGCAAATCAACAGGATCAATTGAAGCAACTGGAGAACGAAGTCTCCCATATCAACCTGTACGGACAAAAAATCCTCCTTCTTCATTCCTATCACACCGGCTTCAAATGGACCGATGACATTACACAGGGAGTCAAGGATGTTCTCGGTAACAATGTAACCCTCTTTGTGGAATACATGGACACTAAGCGGCAGTATGATGAGGCATATACCGGCATCCTTCTCGATGCCCTGAAGTACAAGTTCGAACGGCACAATTTTCAATTGATTATCTGCTCCGATAACAATGCATTCGATCTGGTCTTGAATCGGGGCCGGGAAATCTTCGGTCACATCCCGATCGTCTTCTGCGGGCTGAATTATCCCGAAGAAATGCTGCAGGAAGCCGGGAAAAATGTGACCGGTGTAATCGAACAGGTGGAGTTCCTGTCCAATCTGGAGCTCATTCGAGAGCTGCACCCGGACGCCGGGAGATTGGTTTTCATAACCGACAATACGCCTACGGGTAAACGCCTGCAGCGTGAATTCACGAGTGAAATCGAACCGCTCCGGCAGGAGTTCAAAGAAGTGAGCATCTGGTATGACTTCACCATGCAGAGGCTTCTCAAAGAACTGGAGGCTTTGCCGGAGGATGCGGTTGTCCTGTTTTCCCTCTTTTTCCGGGATTCGGATGGGACCTTCTATGAATGGGACCAGGGGACCGAGTTGATTACGAGATTCTCCCCGGTACCGGTCTACGGTGTTTGGGATTTCAACCTGGGACACGGTGTGGTCGGCGGGAAAGTTGTCCAGGGATACAATCAGGGATATGAGGCAGGTGCCCTGTCAAAGAAAATTCTCACCGGTACACCCGTCTACAAAATTCCGATTCGGGATACGAGTCCCAATGCCTATTGTTTCGACTACGACCAGTTGAAAAAATTTTCAATACCGCTCGCGAAGCTGCCCGCCGGAAGTATTATCACCAATCAGCCGCGTTCGATAATTCGGGAAAACATGGGACTGTTCATCGCAATTTTTTCCGTCATCTTTGTCCTGCTTGCAATGGTTATTACACTGGTCATCAATATTCTGCTGCGGCACAGAGTGGAAAAGGATCTGAAGAGGGCCCGCAATTACATACTCAATATTATCGACTCGATCTCATCGCTGATTATCGGGGTTGATACCCGCGGCCGTATTACCGAGTGGAACAGCACGGCAGCGGAAGCGTGCAGTCTTGAAGACAAACATTTGAAAGGACACAGCCTGAAAGAGGTTTTTCCCGGGCTTGCGGATCAAATGGAACTGATCGAGGCAGCTATAGAGCAGCGAAAAGTACAGCACAAAGTGAAGACCGATAATTCCGATAAGGCGAATCTCCGTTACGAGGAGATAACCGTGTATCCCCTGGTGACCGACCGTGTCGAAGGGGCGGTGATCAGGGTGGATGACAAGACCGAGCAGAGAAAGATCGAAGAGATGATGATCCAGAATGAGAAAATGCTCTCCGTCGGCGGTCTCGCGGCTGGTATGGCCCACGAAATCAACAACCCCCTCGGGGCGATGGTGCAGAACGCTCAGGTGGTCATCCAGAGACTGAATTCGGATAACCGGGCGAATCGCAGGGCGGCGGAGAAGACCGGAGTTACCCTGGAAGGAATCCGGGGATACATGCAGGAGCGGCGGATCCCCGATCAGCTCGAACTGATACGGGAGGCCGGTAAGCGCGCCAGAGAGATAGTCAACAATATGCTCAGCTTTGCAAGACAGGGCAGCGCCGACCGATCCAGTCATGACATCGGCAGTCTGCTTGATCGGACGATCGAGCTGGCTTCAAGCGAATTCAATTTAAGAGCGAATTACGATTTCAGGAAGATCAGGATTGTAAGGGAATATGCCCCGTATCTTCCTATGGTTCCCTGCGAAGCCGGAAAGATACGGCAGGTATTGCTGAATGTGCTCAAGAATGGTGCCGAAGCCATGTACGAGAAACAAAAAACCCTCGGAGAAGACTACACTCCGCATTTTACCCTACGGACTTCTATCCATGACGGGATGTTGAGAGTGGAAATCGAAGACAACGGTCCCGGTATGGACGCGTCTGTACAATCCCGTATCTTCGAACCATTCTACACTACCAAACCGGTGGGAGTCGGCACGGGGCTTGGGCTTTCCGTTTCCTACTTTATCATTACCGAGAACCACGGCGGAAACATGTATGTGGAGAGTACGATTGGAAAGGGAACGGTCATAACCATCGAACTGCCGACCGGTGACTGAATGGAAGGAGCGCAGGGAAGCTCAGCTGGCCGGAATTTCGATAATGAATGTGGTCACGGGTTCCCTCTGCAATTCTATAGTCCCGTTCAATTGCTTCACGAGAGTCAGAATGAGTTCGAATCCCATTGAACTGTTCATGAAAGGATCGATATCTTCCGGGAAACGGTGTCCGTCGTTCGAGACTTCGATGTGAATGATATCCGCATCTTCACTGCTTTTCATTATTACAGAGAAGCATGCCTCGGTCTCTCCGATATATGCATGTTTCAGTGCATTTGTAGCCATCTCGGTAACTACGAGACCGAGAGGCACCATTCTTTTAGGGCTCAATGAAAGATTACCCGTGTTCACTTCGATTTTCACCGGGATGGAGGAGAGGGAGTAAAAAACGTTCCGGAGGAGTTTGTTCAGATAGTAGGAGCATTCAACCTGTGCAATATTGTCCTGCCGGTAGAGACTTTCATGAACGATCCCGATGGCGGAGATCTGCTGTTGTATATCGTTCAGAACAGACTCGTTGGAAAATGCCTTGGATTTCAGACTGATAAGTGATGAAATAATGGACAGATTGTTTTTCACCCGGTGATGCACTTCCCGTATGAGGTATTCCCTGTCCTTGATCGCTTTTTCCAGCTGCTCCACCAGTGACTTGTTGCGGCAGTAGAGATAACACAGGAGCAGAAGCATGGCCGTCAGCATAAAGAGCGCCGCCGCGAGGCTGAGCGTAAGGGTATATTTCTGTTGATCTACGTATTCTTCGATGGATGCTGATATACTGGTCAGTTCCCGGTCGAGTATGTTCGCGTATATCGGCAGTTCGGTCTGCATGTAGGCGCGTAAAAGCACATTGACGGCGTTGATAGAGATTTCCAGTTCGGGATTAATATTTTTGATTTCAATAAAAAACCTGTTGTTGTCGAACTCGTCAATTCGTGCCTCAAGCTGCGCTCTCCTCGAATCCCGTTTGTCGCCAAAGGACTCACAGCTGCTTACCGCCCACTGAAATTTGTAGTATGATATTGAAACATCGTAGATAAGCCGCTGCAGTTGGAAGGTAGCATTCAGGAGCCTCGGTATGGTGAAGGCAAATCCGCCGAGAATCAGTATTACCAGGAGAACAGCAGTGTAGATAAGAACCAAATGTGACAATCTTTTTTTATTTGACATTTTAACTATTATAGCATATACAAATCTATGATAAAAGTAAAAAAAAGGTAAGAAAGATGTTATTTCACAACTGGCATCTGATCAGGAGACATCCAGTTCTGATAACCGCAATTATGCTCGTTGCCGGCTTACTCCAGACGGGCCTGGTCCTTCTCAATTACGAAGTGTTGAAAACTCCGCTTTTTCTCGATACGATCGCCACGCTTATTTCCACCGCCGCCTTCGGAATGACCGCAGGCTCGCTTACCGCGGTCGTAACACATGTGCTTCTGGAGATCAACAGCGGATTTTCCGGCGATTTTCTTCCCTGGGTCGTCGTGAATATTTCCTCGGCTGTAGTCCTCGGCATACTGATCAAGAAGCGCCTCTTTTCGACTATCCTGCATGTTCTCACTGCAGTGATCTGTATCACACTGGTTAATTCAATCCTCGGAGCCATGATCGCTACCTATGTATACGGAGGTATAACCGGACACAGAGTGGATTACATCGTTACTTCCTTTCTGGCCATTGGCCGTAGTCTCACCAGCGCTTCCTTTATCTCAAGGCTGCCGATAAACATCATCGATAAGGGAATTGCCGTGCTTGCGGCTTATCTGTTCAATCTTCTGTGGTTTTCCCGCTGGGAGAATGAATCCGATGAGTCTGAATCCGGAAGCTCTGGATAAATGCAAGTCAAAACGGTACACTTCTATCAGGAGGTACCATGACATTTGAAGACATTCGGGATGCGCTCGAACAAAAAAAAGCGGCCTTTCGTCTGACCTATCATCACAAGGCAAAGGACGCCAGGCAGCGGTATTTCGGTAACCGAATAGCTGTGGCGGGATTGCTGGCAATAAGCAACTACTGCCGCAACAGCTGTGACTACTGCGGTCTTCGCGCACCGAATGACAAAATTCCCCGTTACCGTCTCTCCCTCGATGAAATCAGGCTATCCATCAACGGGATACGTGATCACGGTATCCGCAGGCTTTTCCTCATCTCCGGGGAGGACCCCGGTATTGCAGTGGACGATGTACTGAAGGCGGTGGAATTCGCTGCCGGACAAGGTCTTTCGGTCATGCTCGGTCTGGGGGTATATCCCCGCTCCGTGTACACCTCCATGAGGAATGCAGGGGCCGAACTCTATGCCCTCAAGTTCGAGACCTCCAATGAGGACATATTTTCAAGTGTTAAACCTGATATAAGCATGGAAGAGAGAATGGATGCTATCCGCGATGTGAAAGAGGCTGGTTTGAAGCTCGGTTCGGGGAATATCGTCGGCCTCCCGGGAGAGACGGTCGATGATATCGCCCGGGACATCCTTCTGATGAAGGAACTCGATATAGACTGGGCACCGGTCGTCCCCTATATGCCGGCGCCGAACACCCCGCTCGGAGTACGTCAGCCGATGGGACCGGTGGATCTCCTGCTTCGGGAGATTGCGCTCGTGCGGTATCTGATTCCCGATTCCCTCATAACTGCCGGACAACCGACCCAGGATTCAAAGCTGGGATTCGCCGACCCCGATGGCTCCAGGGATGCCATCAATACAGGAGCTAACCTGCTCTTCGTCGATCTGACCCCGGATACCAGAAAAGAGTCGTTTGCCATTACTCAGAACAGGTTTCTTCCCCGGTTGGAAGAGATAGACAGACTTCTAATCGATATCGGTCTGGAAAGAGAATAGAGCTGAAAAAAAAGGCCGGCATTGCCGGCCTTCCTTTGGAATAACGATTAGCCTTCGATTGACAGGTAGTCAACCTGTATGGCAGGTGCTTCTTTCTTGCCTACTGCGCCTTCGTACTCGAGAGTTCCGATATAGCGTCCGTACACATGAGCAATCTGATGCTGTTCCACATCCGGAGCTTCATCAACGAAGGTCAGGATAATCTGATTGACCTTGATCTCCTCGCTCTCGATCTCCGGCTCAACATTGAGAATGATATTTGCGCTTCCCTTGAGCGGTTCATCGAAGATCTTGTGGATTTTTCCTTCCATCTCGAGAAGCTTGCCGGAGTCGTATTCCTTGAGAATCGCCGGTTCATACTCGAGCGGTGAAGCATCGGCCAGGTAAGCAGCCTGGTCCGGCTTGGTTCCATCGGTAATCAGCTCCGCGCCCGGTTCCTTCGAATTGGAGACTCCCAGGAACAGCAGTACCAGAAGTGCCGCTATCCCCGCGAATGCGCCTATCGTCTGTTTCAAACCAAGACCCGCCTTGTGATCATCATGTCCCTTATTCGGTTTATCTGTTGTAGCCATGCTACGCCTCCTGAGGTGATTGTTTGTACATAAGACCGGGAATATTTGTAGATTATACAAAAGCCCAGACATTTTGATTATACAGATGCCTGCGGCAGGTGTTTTACATCTGCCGGCGGACTTATCGATTAAAATTTAGCGATATTTGACGAAAAAATCAAGGGGGTAAAAAGAAGATAGTAGAGAAAATAAATATATTTCATGATTCTTCTGCCGTTTCTACAGTCAAACGGGCGGTTCGAGGAGGAGAGAGAGCCTGAGATCCTGGTCGTAGTTGCCGAATTTTTTTCCGAAGATGTTCATCCCGCCGATGTTCCGGGCATTATCCTTTATTCCAATATGTACCGTCAGTTTGGGAGCTTCTTCGAGTCTGATGTCATCGAGATTTGTATCTCCGACTCTTGTAGAATCGATGAAGGATCCCTCACTGGTTACTGACCATGTTTTGAGAAAACCGTACTGGGTATTTTTAAGTGTCCACCACTGGGGAGTCAGTTTGCCCTGGCTTCCCCCCATATCGCCCGGGGATGTCCATGTACCGATTTCGACCTGATTGATCCACAAGGTTATATCGGAAGGCCAGGTATTTTTGTAGCCGGGAAACTCTGAACAGACTTCCAGCGAAATGGAGACTGAACGTATCTTCCGGTTCTCCGGCAGGTTGAGGGGGAAACTGTATTCGAGGTGTCCCTTGGTGAACCAGATGATCTGGGCAACTGCCCTGTGGGGATCGAGAAATGATCCGGCTTTGTCAAACAGCCCGATAATGCCTGTCTCTGAAGCCAGTCCGCATGGGGGGGTGATATGATTATCCGTGTACAAACCAATAGGCATATCTATTTCGATGGTATTATGCTCGATGAGCTGCTCTTCGGGAATAATCGGTAAAACGACTTCATCGCAGTTCAGGCTGCACATCTTCTGGGCCCCTTTGGATGCGGCGACTTGTCTGGTATGGATGAGTTGAGCCTGTTCAAGTATCTTTACATTTACGGTACAGGTTGATTGCGGAATACTCAGAAGACTGGCCAGCTGATTTATGTTGAGTTCTCTGTCCCTGAGAATACGGAGCATCTCTCTTCTGATTTTCGAGTTGAGAGCTTTGGCTACGATATCGATTTCGTCGTATTGCGCAATCAGGAGCCTCTTTTCCATATGCGTATTCTATAGGAAAAATATATCTTCATCCAGCTTCACTTTCCGGAGAATAGGGAACGCAGTGTATCGACAGGTATCTTTGGCTTCCGGTCACAAGTGAACAGGCCGTTGATCTCCTGCTGTACGTCGGTGAGCTGGGTATATACGAAGCCCTGGATATCGTTCCTGCGGTATATCAGATCCATCAGTTGAGAGATCCTGATCCTGAAATCATCAGGGCTCGAAGCTTCACGGTTATAACCCCAGGCTTCATCAGGAACTGACTGAATCGAGTATGCGGTACCGCCGAATTCCGTCACAACAAGCGGAGGTAGCCGGGCGGGGCGAAAAGAATCAATCCACAGCTTCATTCCGTTGGAAGCTTTCCGGCCTGTAATGTACGCCTCGATATCATCCCCGAGAGTGTCTGCATCAGGAGCGTAGGAGTGAATGGTAGCGAGGTCTGAATCGATGTGTTCCCAGCCGTCATTGCTGATGAGCAGACGGGAAGGATCGAGATCACGGGTCTTTTGTATTACCTGTTTGACCCAGGCCAGCTGATCCGGATCGGAGGAGATATCGGGAATACCCCAGGATTCATTGAAGAGTACCCAGGCGATTATACAGGGATGATCCATGTCGCGTTTCAATGCCTCGTACCATTCATCTTCGAATCTCCTGCAGGCCTCAGGGGTGTACTGGTAAAAACTCGGCGCTTCCGCCCATACGAGATAGCCTTTCACGTCAGCCCAGTAAAGAAAGCGGGGATCCTCGATTTTCAGATGCTTGCGGCATCCGTTCATTCCTATGGACTGTGCAATCTCGATATCATGGATGAGACTATCCTCATCCGGAGGGGTGATTAGACTCTCCGGCCAGTACCCCTGATCGAGGATAAACCGTTGATAGAGAGGTTCACCGTTGAGGAACACCCGATTGTCCCGCACGGTTATGCTGCGGAAGGCGAAGTAGGTTGAGAGCCGGTCCTGAACAGCTTCTCCTTTCCGCAATGTGATTTCCATTTCGTAGAGGACCGGAGATTCCGGAGACCAGGGGAGGGCTTCAGGCATTGGAAACTCGACAGTTACATTGTGCCCGTTTTGCTTTTTTTCTATGGTCTTCAGATTCGTTTCATTTCGGCTGATGTTGAGTTCAACGGTGCTCTCTACTGGTTTTCCGCCGCTGGTGAGCTCAACACGGACATTTCCTGTGTCGTAATCGGCGCAGACATGGAGAGCCTCTATCCATTGCGAACCTGCCCGTTCGATCCATACCGGCTGCCAGATACCGGTCGAAGGGGTATACCAGCATTCAAATGGTGCCGAGAAGGACTGTTTCCCCCGGGGATAGGCGGGATCGAGCGGATCGTAGACCCGGACGACAATCTCATTTTCCGGTTTGATATGATGGGAGGATATGATGAAGTGAAAAGGGGTATGCCCGCCGGAGTGGCCTCCGAGGAGTTCGCCGTTGAACCATACCCGGGCCTCGTAGTCTACGGCGCCGAAATGCAGGATGCAGGTGGATTTCCCGTCCTGCCATTCTTCCGGCATGGAAAAGCGTTTGCGGTACCAAACGTAGGGATAGTAGTCCTGTCTGGCGATACCTGACCGGCTGCTCTGGTATACGAAAGGAACCTGAATCACCTGATCGTATATTACAGTATGAGGATTTGTACGCAGCTTGATTACGGAGAAAGCATCGAATGTAAAATCCCATGATCCGTTCAAGCTGAACCAATCAGGCCGGTATCTGTGGGGATTGGGGTGTCCATTGTAGGGATCCTGCATACACGCTCCAAATTTTTTGTTGACTGAATATCAAAATTATACTATAATATTGCTTAATAATCAATATTTTTTGATATGAAAAAAGGGGGTTGTATGAAGAGCCGCAGTGATACTCTGAGTGGATGGCTGTTTCTTGCGCCTTTCCTGGTTGTTTACCTCATATTCCTTATATATCCAGTATTCCAGGCGGCTTATATGAGCCTGTTCGACTGGGACCTTCTGGCAATGTGGAACCGGTCGATGGTCGGATTTCGTAATTATGTGGAGATGTTTACTTCCGACAGGGTGTTCTGGGTATCACTTGGAAATACGCTCAAGTTCGTCGTTTATTCGACCCCTCTGATTATTTTTATCGGACTCCTGCTTGCCGTCCTGATCAACCATCAGGGAAGCGGATTTTTCAGAGCCCTCTTTTTCAGTCCATATATATTCTCGGTTGCGGTGGTTACCCTGATGTGGGGTTTTTTACTCAATCCGCAGCAGGGATTAATTGCGGTGTTCCTCGGATGGTTCGGCGTAGAGCCGATAGCATGGTTGACCAATCCCAAGCTGGCTTTACCGGCAATTGTGGTGACCACCCTCTGGTGGACCATGGGATTCAACATGGTCCTGTTTTTGGCGGGTCTGCAGGATATATCGCCCAGTCTGTATGAAGCCGCGAGTATCGACGGGACCAACAGTATACAGAAGTTTTTTCACATCACCATCCCGGGACTGCGCAGGACAATGCTGCTGGTTGCAGTGCTGCAGGTGATTGCTTCGTTTCAGATCTTCGGACAGGTCTATATCATGACACGGGGAGGTCCCGCCGGTACTACCCGGGTGCTCATTCAGTATATCTACGAATCGGGTTTCAGGGACTACCGTCTCGGCTACGCATCAGCGATGTCGGTACTGCTCTTTCTGCTGATGTTCATCGTTTCCTACTTCCAGTTCAAGCTTTCGCCGGAGGAGGATTAATATGAAAACGCAAAAGGTCTTTCTTACGGTAATACTTGCTATAGTGGCGGCTTTCTGGATCGCTCCGGTAATATGGATGGTATCCCTTGCGCTGACACCCAATGAAATTCTCAAGACCATCTCCACAAGCATGATACCGATCGCCCCGACCCTGAAGAACTTTGCAGGGGTAATGTCGGTCGGCCTCACATCGCGGTGGTTTCTCAACAGTATCATAGTAACCGGGCTTACAACCATCTTCACTCTGATCTTTCACTCCATGGCAGGGTATGCCTTCGCGAAGATCAGTTTCTGGGGCAAGAAGGTAGTATTCCCGGCCGTAATTGCCGGTTTGATGGTTCCCAAAGAGGCGATGTTTATCCCGCTCTTTCTGCTCTTTGCACAGTTAGATGCTCACAATACCTATGCCGCCCTGATACTCCCGCGGGTTGCAATACCCCTCGGAGTATTTTTGATGACCCAGTTCATAAGAGCAATACCCAACGAGATCGAAGAGGCGGTGCAGATAGACGGTGCCAGCCGTTGGCGTACTTTCTGGCAGATAATCATGCCGATGTCGGTGCCGGCTTTTACCTCACTGGGAATTTTTACCTTCATACTGACCTGGAATGACTACCTCTGGCCCCTGGTCTCCGCGACCAAGAAGGAGATGTTCACCATTACCACCGGACTGGCCTCGCTGCAGGGCAACTTTGCTCAGGCTACCGAGCTGGGATCTCTAATGGCCAGAGGTGTTATTGCCGGTGCTCCGCTGATGATCCTCTTCATAATCTTTCAGAAGAATCTCATCCGCGGTATTTCACTGAGCAGCGGTACAAAATAAAACTGCACCTTGCGTGATGAAAGCGGGGTGTAAAAAATAGGAGGAGAATATGAGAAAACCGATCACGGCGATTATTCTAAGCCTGATTGTGGGTATGCTCATGCTGGCAGGGTGCCAGCAGGAGGATGCGGCCCAGGAAGAGGGACCAGTCACCCTGAAGCTGGCACGGTTTTTTGGTGATTGTGATGATACCACGAAAGGGGTTACCGATGTAAGCAAGGCAACCACCGAATGCGAGGTAATTCAGATTCTTACCAATAAATTCAACGCTGAAAACGAGGGTGGAATCGTCATCGAACGGCTCGGAGGAGCCGAGTGGGGCACTTATTACGACGCACTGAATACGAGCTTCGCAGGGGGAGATCCGCCCGATGTAGCTGTTGTGCACGGGTCTAATCTGCCTGACTATGCCGACCGGGGACTTCTGATGCCGCTGGATGATCTATACGCTGAGGCTGGTATCGATGTCAGTGACTGGACAGAACCCGCCCAGAATGCGGTCAAGTATGATGGAGTCGGATATGGCGTGGCCTTCGATCTGCATGCCAGTCTTGACCATGTGAACGTGGATATTTTCAAGGAAGCCGGTCTGGTAGACGCCAACGGTGATCCTATACGGCCCACCAGTCCGGAAGAGTTCATGGCCCAGGCCGAAAAGGTCAAGGAGACCACCGGTGCTTACTACTTCGTTACCGATGCCTCTCAGTTCCCCTTCAGCGCACGGCTCCTGGTAACTCTCGTTTATCAGCAGGGAAGCAGCCTTATATCCGAAGATGGAAAGAGTGCCAATGTGGACACTCCTGAAGCCCGCAGGGCGGTTGAATTCATGCTCGAGCTCTTCGAAAAAGGTTACGCGAATCCCGATCACAACTATACCGCTGCACAGGAAGCCTTCCTCGACGGCAACGCGGCCATCATGAACAACGGAACATGGGCGGTGGACCAGTACAACCGTGAGGCGGACTTCGAGTATCGCGCAATGGACCGGGCAACCATATTCGGCAGCCCGGCAGTCTGGGCCAACTCCCACATGTGGATCCTCCCGAAGAAAGAGGACGGCAACTACGAGGCCGGTATGAAATTCCTGAAGTTCCTCTATGATAACTCCTTTGCATGGACCGCGGGGACAGGTCATCTGGCGCCCAGGACATCGGTACTGGAAGGTGAAGAGCTCAAATCAATACCGCAGCGGAACAACTACGCACATACAGCTGACATCGCTATGCTGGTACCCTCGATCCTCAACTGGCAGGCGGTGGAGGATATCCTCAAGGAAGAGATTGAGGCTACATGGCTGACCGGAAAGGATGTCGGCAAAGCACTCGAGGATGCCGACAGAAGGATAAACGAGGTGCTGCAGAGATAAACTGACCGAGCTGCATGGTACCTGATTATGGAAAAGGGCCGCCCCGCCGGATACTACCGGCGCGGGCGGTTTTTTAGTGGATCTGATGAAGTACGCCATACCTGCGATCATGGATTCAATCTAAAAAATCGCTGTCTCAGGGCAGTAATCGGATATATACTGTCAATAGGATGTATGAAGAAGAAATACGTCAAATTCAGAAACTGATTGATACCAGCAGACGGATCGTCGGTTTTACCGGGGCGGGGATCAGCACGGAATCCGGTATACCCGATTATCGGAGTGCGGGCGGACTCTGGGAGAAGTATACGCCGGTCTATTTCGAAGAGTTCCTGCGTGATCCGGACAAACGCCTTCTCTACTGGCAGCGCAAGCGGGACCTCTGGCCGAAGTTCCGGGATGCACAACCGAACAGCGGTCACGTTTTCTTCCGGAAGCTGCTGGAAGAGGGACAACTTCTGGGGATTATCACACAAAACATAGATGGTATGCATGAAAAAAGCGGGATCCCGCGGGAGATGATCGTCAATCTTCACGGCTCGAACGGTGAAGTCGTCTGCCTGTCATGCGGCAGAATCTATCCGGCGGCGGATGTATTTGACCGGCTCGATCTCGAAGGGGAAGGGCCGCCCCGCTGCAGCTGCGGCGGCTGGCTGAAACCTAACACAATCTCCTTTGGTCAGAATCTCAGGCTCACGGACCTCGAGCGGGCCGAAAAATTGGCCCGAATCTGCGATCTGATGATAGTTCTCGGATCGACACTGGTGGTGTATCCCGCCGCGGGGTTTCCCGAAGTTGCCAGGGAAAACGAGGCCGGCCTGGCCATCGTAACTCTGTCCGACACTCCCCTTGACCCGATTGCCGATGTTGTGGTCCACGCTCCGATCGGAGAGGTGGTGCAAAGGTTGCGGATTGGGTAATACGTGTCTTCGGGATGCCGGGATGGGCTTGTTTGTTGCCCGTCATTTTTGCCCATATACTGGAAAGAGAAAAAAAGGGGGAATGTCATGAAAGTTCTATTTATAGGCGGAACCGGTACAATCTCGAGCGCCTGCATCGAACAGGCGGTACGCAGGGGAATCGAGGTGTATGTCTACAACCGCGGCACGCACAACGAGGAGCTTCCGAAAGCGGTGAAGACAATCAAGGGAGATATCCGCGACAGGCAGCTCACCGATCAGATGCTCAAGGAGTACACTTTCGACGCGGTGGTGAACTGGGTGGCTTTCATACCTGAACATACGGCTCAGGATGTTGAACTCTTCAGCGGCCGGACCGGGCAGTACATCTTCATCAGTTCGGCATCAGCCTACGCCAAGCCCCCTGCCGGTACCTTCGTCACCGAGGGAACCCAGCTCGGAAATCCCTTCTGGCAGTATTCACGGGACAAGATAGCCTGTGAAGAGTTATTGCTGTCCGCCTGGCGTGAAGAAGGTTTCCCTGTCACCATCGTACGTCCTTCCCATACCTACGGCGACAAGATGATTCCCTCGATATTCGACCGGGGTCCGACGATCGTCGACCGTCTGCGGCGCGGCATGGAGGTCATAGTTCCCGGCGATGGAACCAACCGCTGGACCCTGACCCACAACAGCGACTTCGCCAAGGCCTTCACGGGTCTCCTGGGAAACCCGGCCGCCATAGGGGAGGCTTATCACATCACATCCGGGGAAGCGTTGACCTGGGACCAGATACATCACGTTGTTGCCACCCGGCTCGGCGTCGAAGCGAAGATCGTCCACATACCGGCGGACCTCATCTGCCGCATGTATCCCGAGTTCACCGGTCCTCTCAAGGGAGACAAGATCCATACGGCTCTTTTTGATAACACAAAAATCAAACGGCTCGTTCCGGAGTTCATCTGCAGCACCCCCTTCCACCTGGGGGTCGAGGGGGCCCTCAGACGGCTGGAGGCGCATCCGGAGGAGAACCAGGTGGACGAAGAACTCAACCGTAAGCTGGATGATATCCTCGCACGGTACAAGCGGGTGTGGGAGGAGTAGAGGCTTTTTCTCTATTCAAGAGGTTCATTATTATTCTTGACCGCGTGAAAGTATGACCGTAGAATAATCATGACATTTCAATTTTTCCAAAAAGTTCGTATAGAATACTATGTTCTCAGGGGGTCGGGTATGAATAGAATGGTGAAGTGTATATTGGCGGTTCTTGTTGCGCTGAGCGTAACTGCCGGGCTATCAGCGGCCGAACGGTATGCGCTGGTAATCGGGAATTCGAATTATACAGAGATCGCACCGCTCCGCAATCCGGCCAATGACGCTGCTGATATCGCGAATACCCTGACGAGCATAGGATTCGAGGTCGATGTGCTGCTCGATGCGGATCTGCGGACTATGCGGGATGCTGTGCGGGACCTGGGAGACCGCTTGACGGTGAACAAGGATTCGGTGGGGCTGTTTTTCTATGCAGGACACGGGGTGCAGTCCGGCGGTGAAAATTACCTGATTCCTTTGAGGGCGGATATCCGGACCGATAAGGATCTGCCGTACGAAGCGCTCAACGCGAACTATATTCTCGATTACCTGAACGAGGCCGGATCTTCGTTCAACATGATCATACTGGACGCCTGCCGGGACAACCCCTTCTCGACCTTCCGGAGCGCCGGACGCGGGCTGGCTGTCGTGGAAGCTCCCAAAGGCAGTATCGTTATGTATTCCACCGGTGCAGGGCAGGTTGCCTCCGACGGCATCGGGAGGAACAGTACCTTTACAGCAGCCCTCCTGGATCATATGACTTCAGCTGACATTGAGGTCAATGAGATGGTGCGGCGGGTCATGCGGGATGTTGCAAAAAACACGGACGGCATCCAGGTTCCTGCCTTTTACAGCAACTACTTCGGTACCTTCCGGTTTGCCGGTTCCGGAAGTCCCGCCTCGGCTGTTACTGTGCAGACACCTGCAGTCAGAACCACACAGGTACTGAAGCCGGCCGCTGAGTTTCTCTCACCCTTTCTGATAGAGGGAGTGTGGAAAGGCCGCAGGCAGACCGGCTGGTCCTTCGATAGTACGGAATACCGGATCAGTCCGTGGTGGGGAGACAGCGAGGTCCTCAGTGCCGCGGCAAGTGTCTCTTCGATGCCTGAAGACCTGACCGCAGCGTTTCGGGAATACGAGGTCCGTCATCCGAAGCTCAAGCGCAACAGCATGCTCGGATTCATTCTTGGAATGGGAGGCTTCGCTGTGAGTATGGCTGTCTCGGATTCTAATGCAGAGGACGAGGACCAGATGGCGGCCATGGCAGCAGGGAGCCTCGCCGTATCCCTCGGATTCAGCACCTGGGGTTTTCTCGCCTCGATCAAGGTGAAAAAAGAGCACGACGAACTGATCCGCCGCTACAACCAGTGGGCAGCGACGCAGACGCCGTAGAATATAGAAAGACGTAGGGTGCCGGGCTTCTGCCGGCTTGAAAACCGCAGGGGCTGATTCATCTCCGCCGATATCGGTCCCACAGCTCGTTGAGGGTGAGCTCCAGACGGGGGCCGAGTTCCGGATTGTTCCCCGTGGTGACGTCGTCTGCATTCGGAAAGACGGCATAGGGTACTTTGACATCACGGATGTGGAAGTGCTCCGGGTCCGTGCTCGTGAGGTCCTTCCAGTCGCTTTCACCGTAGAGTTTTCTCAGTTTCTCATCCGAAAGGCCGTGTTCGAGAATGCTGTGGGGTTTGTCGGGATTGAAACGCCGGCGGTTCTTGCGCAGGGACTCCTCGAAGGGTACGTCGATGTAGAGAACGGCTCCCCGCTTCAGGATGTCATCGGAAAAATAGGTGAAGGCCTCCCTGAATCCGCCGTGTTCACAGCCCCGTGCGAACTCGATTACGGCAGTGTAGCTGGTGCCGAGTTCGGAAGTGTCGCCGGCAAGCTTCCAGTAATCGAGCTCGAGTCTCTGGATGAGCAGATGCCACAGAAAGGGATCCGCGAAGTATCCGCCCGCGTCTGTGTGCAGGCGGGGCCGTCCGGCCCGGCTGAGGATGTCGTCCTCCTCGAACCAGCTCCAGATCATGGGAAAATCATCGATTTCAGTGAACTCCCCGATGTGAAAACGCCGTGAGCGTGATTCGATTGAGGTTCTCTTGAAAAAATCGATGATCTCGCTCTTGCCTGCGGCGGGCCGCCCGATCAGGAAAATGATATCGAATACGTTTTTTTCAGCCATACCATACCTCGCTGGTCACACTACTGAATGATCTAAAAAAAGCCGCCCCGGATACAACATGTTCCAGGGGCGGCCGCAATCACACTATATAACAGAATGGAGGGATACTCAACCGCCCATCATGGTCGGAACGATGGACAGCAGTACACCGGCGGCGATAGCCGAACCGATGACCCCGGCTACGTTCGGGCCCATGGCATGCATGAGCAGGTAATTGTGAGGATTGGCCTCCTTGCCGACTTTGCTCGCCACCCGGGCGGCCATGGGAACGGCGGAAACACCCGCCGCGCCGATCAGAGGATTGATCGGATGATGGGGCGACAGCTTGTTCATCAGCTTTGCAAGCAGCAGACCTGCTGCCGTACCGACGGCGAATGCCGCCAGACCGAGTATCAGAATCCCGAGGGTCTCGAGATTGAGGAACTTGTCCGCCTGCAGCTTCGAACCGACCGTGAGCCCCAGAAAGATGGTAACGATGTTCATCAGCTCGTTCTGCGCAGCGCCCGACAAACGGTCCACGACTCCGGCTTCCTTGATCAGATTGCCGAACATCAGCATACCCACCAGGGGCGTAGCCGAAGGAAGCAGTACGATACACACTCCGAGTACCGCCAGCGGGAAGAGGATCTTCTCGGTCTTGGTGACATGCCTAAGCTGCTCCATCTTGATCTTGCGCTCGTTCTCGGTAGTGAAAAGACGCATGATCGGCGGCTGTATGATCGGAACCAGCGCCATGTACGAATATGCAGCTACCGCGATAGCTCCGAGCAGCCGGGGAGAGAGCTGGCTGGCCACGAAGATCGATGTCGGGCCGTCGGCCCCGCCGATAATGCCGATAGAGGCTGCGTCGGCAAGGGTGAATTCAAAGCCCGGCAGTCCCGACAGCGCCAATGCGCCGAGCAGAGTGGTAAAAATGCCGAACTGAGCAGCAGCACCGAGGAGGGCTGTCTTCGGATTGGCCAGCAGGGGACCGAAGTCGGTCATAGCTCCGACTCCCATGAAGATCAGCAGCGGGAAAATACCGGTGTCGATACCGACGGCATAGATCATTCCGATGAAACCCTGGGCGCCGGCGATGCCGGCTACCGGAATATTGGCCAGTATCCCGCCGAATCCGATCGGAAGGAGCAGCAGGGGTTCGAATTTTTTTACAATGGCCAGGTAAATAAGCACGAGACCGACCAGGATCATGACGATCTGACCAAGCTCGAAATTCACCAGACCGGTGGATATCCAGAAATTGTAGAGCGCTTCGTTAAAACTCATAGACGACCCCTTATGAAATAACGGCCAACAGTTCGCCGGCTTTAAGCTGGTCGCCCTGTTTCACTTTTATTTCGGTGAGGGTACCGGATGCGGGGGCGTGAATTTCGTTCTCCATCTTCATCGCCTCCATTACCATGATCAGGTCTCCCTCCTGGATTGCATCTCCGACATTCTTTTCGATCCGCAGGATCAGTCCGGGCATCGGCGCCTCGACGTTGTGCTTCACGCCGGTTGCAACTGCTCCGCCAGCTCCGCCGCCGGCGCCTTCCTCGGCGGCCTTGATATCGAAGGCATAGTTCACTCCGTTGACTACCGCCTGACCGTTCTCGATCTTGACCGTGTATGGTTTGTTGTTGAGGGTGACAGTGTACGCGGTTGGCTTGCCGCCTTCGGCTTCGGCGGCGGCCTTGCTCCGGTCGATCTTACGGACGTTGGTCCGCGCTTCGCCCTTCAGGTACTGGATACCCTTCTCCTTACAGGTGGCGGCGATAAATATGTTCTCATCCGTCTCGGGAAGGCTGTCGTTCTGCAGCAGCTTCCTGGCCGCTTCGATACCCTTGGTTTCATCGCGGTCGTTGATGTCGACTACCAGGTCCGTGGTCGGTTCCAGACCGAGCTGCTCAGCTGAGAGCTTTACGATCTCCGGGTCCGGCTCGACGGGAGTCTTGCCGAAGTAGCCGAGGACCATCTTGCCGTAGCCTTCGGCGATCTTTTTCCAGGGGCCGATCATGACGTTGTTGAAGGCCTGCTGGAAGTAGAACTGGGAGACGGGGGTAACGGAGGTGCCGTACCCGCCCCGTTCGATGACCTCGCCCATGGCTCCGGCGACTTCATGATACTTGTCCAGAATTCCGTTGTCCCTCATCATCTGGGTATTGGCGGTCAGGGCGCCGCCGGGCATCGGGCTGAAGGGAATCAGCGGTTCCACCGCCTTGGCCTCCGGCGGCATGAAGTAGTCCTTCATGCATTCCTTGAAGACCTCTTCGGCTTCTTCTATCTTCTTGATGTCAACTCCGAGATCGTACTCGGTACCCCGGAGGGCGTGCCACATGGTCATGACATCCGGCTGTGCGGTTCCTCCGGATACAGGAGCCATCGAGAGGTCGATCTGATCGGCCCCGGCTTCGATCGCGCCTTTGTAGGCCAGAATGCTGGTTCCGGCGGTTTCATGGCTGTGGAAAACGATCCGCTCTTTGTCGCCGAGAAGGGCCCGGGCCTGCTTGATGGTTTCATATACCTTACTCGGCACGGAGGTTCCCGAGGCGTCCTTGAAACAGACCGAGTCGAATTTGATGCCTGCGTCGAGGATGTTTTTCAATACCCCGATATAAAACTCGGGAGTATGAGCGCCGGTAGCTCCGGGAGGGAGCTCCATCATGGTAATGACCACTTCGTGCTTCAGCCCGTGAGCAACGATCCGTTCGCCCGAGTAGGTGAGGTTGTTCACGTCGTTCAGTGCATCGAAGTTCCTGATGGCGGAGATTCCGTGCTTCTTGAACATCTTGGCATGCAGGTCGATGATGTCCCGCGGCTGGGAGTCGAGACCTACTACATTTACGCCCCTCGCGAGGGTCTGCAGGTTCACCTTTGGTCCGGCGGCCGCCCGGAACTGGTCCATCATATTGAAAGCATCTTCATTGGCATAAAAGTAGAGAGACTGGAAGCGTGCTCCGCCTCCCGCCTCGAAATGATCAATCCCTGCTTCTACGGCTGCTTCTACAGCCGGCAGGAAGTCCTTTGTAAAAACCCGGGCGCCGTAGACGGACTGAAAACCGTCCCGGAACGCCGTTACCATAAATTCGACACGCTTCTTCATCTTATACACACTCCATAGATTTAGTTCTGTTGCGCATATGCAGCGGCGATAACCGCGGCAATCTCTGCCTCACCCCCAGAGATCTGAGGGGCGGCGGGTTCTTCCTTTTCCGGAAAGAAACGGAAGACGATTCCGGACAGCAGCTTCATCACGAATACCAGAAGTATCAGTATGATGAATACAACTGCCATTCCAATAATTGTGAGCGCGAGCCCTTGCATTAACACATCGCTCTCCTTACCTGTATTTTGTATTCAAAACCTTCAAAGGGTTGAAAAAAATGATTAGTTCTAACTATACTTGCGGCTTATATTACTTTCAAGAGGCAGTTACATCCAATTGTGTTTCGATCATTACTTATTTGCCGATACAGTAAGTAGAATCATAGAAATTGTTTGTTTTCCTATGGAAGTGCTCAATAATGTAAAGATTTGAACAAAATAGTTAAGGAGAATTTTCGTGTTCAAAAATGGGTTTTCTATTCGGCTGTATCTGTCTCTGATTGCACTAATAGTCTTTATTCTGCCCGTACTGACTGCCGGAACCTTCCTCTATCGGCATACCGTGGACCAGGTATACGGTTATGTGGAACAGAACCTTCAGGAGCAGATATCACTCATACACCAGATGGTGAACCATGACTATTTCGACTGTCTGCAGGAAAGCGGCGGTGCCGGCGGCGATGATGAATATGAGCGCCGAATGCGTCAGACCACTATTGCAGATTATCTGCAGCAGATTCGGGTCGGGGAGAATGGTTCTGTCTTTATCATTGGTCCCTCCGGAGATTTCCGCTTAGCCGAACGGGACCAGCTGGGGTCGGACGGAACGGTCGAACATCTCATCTCCGAAACCCGGACGGCGGGAAATGACGCCACCGTTCTCTTCCGGTCGCCGGAGAAGATTATAGTGAGTACCTATTTCGAACCTTGGGAATGGATTATCGGAATCTCGGCGGATCCGGGAGATTACCAGGCAGGTATCGGGGTGATCCGGCTCTTCACGATCGGCACGGGGGCCCTTCTGCTGATACTGGCGGTCTGCATGGTGGTTCTGGCGGGAATGGTATTCACCCGGCCGTTCTTTCACCTGGAGCTCGCAATGAGCCGGATAGCTGAAGGAGATCTGACCCACAGGATAAACGTGCGGACTTCGATTCGGGAAATAAAGTTCATGGCGGACCATTTTGAACAGATCCTCCTTACGAATATGCGGCAGATGCTGCAGCGGGTAAAGGAGATGGTGGTCTATACACGGGAGACCGGCGAAGAGATATCCAGCCAGGTGGAAGGAACCCTGGTATTCACCAACCAGATGTCGGAAGGACTTGCCGACATGCGGCGCAAGATCAATGCCCTGGATGAACGCATCAACGAGGTCTCCACTGCGGCGGAACAGATCAACGGTACTATCAACAGCGTGAACGGGCAGATAAGGAACCAGTCCGCTTCCGTGACCGAAACTTCCGCATCCATAGAGCAGATGAGCGCCTCCATCCAGTCGGTGGCCCGCATCGCCGAAGAACGGCAGCAGGCCGCTCAGCGGCTTCTCGAGATCACAGGAACGGGCGGGAAAAAGGTGGTCGAGAACAATGAGATAACCCGTGAAATCGGGGTCAGCATCCAGGACATGATGGACATGATTACGGTGATCAACAAGGTCGCCGCCCAGACGAATCTGCTGGCCATGAATGCCGCCATTGAAGCCGCCCACGCGGGGGATGCCGGACGGGGCTTTGCCGTCGTAGCCGAGGAGATCAGGGCCCTCTCCACGTCAACCTCGGAGAGCGCCGGGAAGATATCGGTCAGGCTGAAGGAGATCATCGGACGAATTCAGCAGGCGGCCGAAATCAGCGATCAGACCGGAAGGGCTTTTTCAGACGTGAACGGAGAGGTGACCAGCTTCGTTCAGGCTTTCAACGAGATCGCCTCCAGCACCGCCGAGCTCTCTTCCGGCAGCAGGGAAATGCTGCATGTCGTGTCCGATCTGAACAACATCACCCACGAGATCAAAACCGGCAGCGAGGAGATGACCGCCGGAATATCAGAGATCTCCGAGACTATCGGTACCCTTCGGGACTTCTCGCGGGAATCGGTAGAACAGCTGTACAGTCTTTCCCAGGAGAATCAGAACGTCAACTTCGCCCAGGGCAACATGACGGACATGGTGATCAAGAACAACCGCAATACCCAGCGGCTCAATCGTGAGATCGCGCAGTTCAAGGTTGACGAGGACGATCATGAGGAAACCGGGGGTACACAGTTCGATACCAGCGATGAGTTCATGCATTTCACCATCGGTGCCCTGGTGATCCAGGAGTGGATCGTGAGAATCCGGGGGTGGATGGACAATCAGAAACGGACGGGAGATGTTCCGGGGCTGGAAAAAACGGTGCTTCAGGAGTGGATCGACACGGAAGCCCGTGAAAGATATGAAGATTACGACAAGTTCTCGCTCTTCCAGGAAGCCTATGATGAGATGAAGGACCTGAGCTATAAAATCGATGAAGCTTTGAAGGCCGGAGATCCCGGGGCTGCCGAGGAGACCTATAATCACCTCAAAAGCATATTGAAAAAGGCGAAATCCGCCCTTCACTCGATGCGGTACGAACTGTCGGAGGCCCGGGAGTATTAAGTTGGGACATGTACAAGTACAGGGAAGGAGAACCGGAGGCGGCCGGGTATACGGCCGCCGATATCGGGTCCGTCATGAGATCCGGCCGGACGGCTATCCGCCGCCGGCCTTCGCTGCAGTTTAACTGCTGAAGTCCACCTGCGGGTTGTCCCGGGCGCTTTCGTCTATTTCGAAATAATCCCTCTTCTCCATACCGAGGCTGCCGGCGATTATCGAGGCGGGAAACATCCTGATCCGCCGGTTGAAATCCCGGACACTGTCATTGTAGCGCTTTCGGGCTACCGCAAGACGGTTCTCGGTGCCGGCCAGTTCGTCCTGGAGCCGGATGAAGTTCTGGTTCGACTTGAGCTCGGGATAGTTCTCCACTACCACGAGGAGCCGGCTCAGAGCACCCTGCAGTTCGTTGTATCCTTCGGCGGTCTCCTGTACCGATCCCGCTCCGGCCAGCTTGGCCCTGGCGTCGGCGATATTGGTGAAGACCTCCTCCTCCTGCGAGGCGAAACCCTTGACCGTTTCGACGAGGTTCGGTATGAGATCGCTTCTGCGCTGCAGCTGGTTGTCGATCTCCGCCCATGCAGCGTCGATGTTCTCTTCGAGAACCACCAGCCCGTTCCTGGTATTGATGAACCATGAAAAAAGGCTTATCACCAGTACGACGATTACCACGAGTCCTATGATCATTCCCGTTCTGCTTTTTCCGCTCAATCTACTCCTCCTGTATGTTCCTGTATGAAATGTCGGCGCGGTCTTTGAGAGGGTCCGGACAATGCCGGGCCCGAAAGCATTGCTGGAGCTGCCGCCGGTGCGGCCGCGCCGTGTATGGATCCGAATGTTTCTAAAATCCCCGGCTGGCGCCGCCGCCGCCGAAGCCTCCTCCTCCGAAGCCGCCGAAACTTCCTCCTCCCCCTCCGAAGCTTCCGCCTCCGAATCCCGATGAACCGAAGCCGCCCCGGTAATGCCTTCCGCCGAGGATGCTGCTCAGGAAAAAGAGGGGGAAGAAGAAGCGTCCTCCGCCGAAGAAGAAGATCAGCAGGAAGAAAATCAGGCCCGCCGGGATGCCGCGGCCTTCATCGGATTCTCGGGACCCGCCTGAGGCCGCGGGCACCGGTACATTCAGGTCGCCGAGGTCGACATCGTATTCCGCCGCGATCTCTCCGGCCACTTCGTAGGTGCCGGCCAGGAAGCCGGTGCTGAAATCTCCGTCCCGGAAATAGGGCAGCATGGCGGTATCGAGGATCTCGCCGGCTCGTCCATCGGGGATGGCACCCTCCAGGCCGTAGCCGACCTCGATCCTGAGTTCACGCTCCTTCATGGTGACAATGAGGATCACACCGTTGTCCTGGTCCCGTGAGCCCACCTTCCACTTCTCAGCCAGGGCTATGGAATACTCCTCGATGGAACCGTAGGGTTCGATGGACTCCACCGTGACAACGGCAATCTGCGCCCCGGTGAGACGCTCTACCCGGTTGGCAATTGCTTCGATCTGTTCCTCAGTGTCGCGGTCGATTACTCCGGCGAAGTCGTTCACAAAACCGGTGTAGTCGGGAAGATTCTGGGCAGAGAGGGGGGTCAGGATGAGGACCAGAATGAGTCCGGCGAACAGTTTTTTCATCATGACTTCTCCATGGAATCGATCTTTCTCGTCAGGGCGGTGAGAAAGCCGAGGACATTCACCGCAACGGCGGATGCCTCTTCGGTTTTTCTGCTCTCCCGGAGTGCAACGAGCTCTTCCATGCCCGATGAGTCGATTTCGAAGGCTTCGGCCACGGACTTTATCAACTGGTGGGCTTCGTTCGGAATATCACTGCGGTCCAACAGCCGCAGGATCCCCCTGAAGAGGGCCGCCTGTGAACCGTACCAGTTGATCAGCACCTCCGCGAGGGGCTTGTTCTTCCCCTGGGAAGCAAGCAGGGCCTGACGGAGAGCGTTCACGCTGCCCCGCAGCCGTTCTTCCACCTGGTGTCTCAGGTTCTCCGGCGTCAGAGAGAGTCTGTCGAGAAGGTCGTCCCCCCAGAGCAGCAGGTGGTCCTGCTTGATGTCGTAGTATTCCATGGGAAAAACATCCGACGAGTTCATGAATTCGCGCTCGGTGAGAAAATGGAGGGACAGCCGCTGTTTTTGAATCAGCTTTGCCGACTTTTTCCCGAGCTGAATGATAATGTCGGGATGAGGAGAACCGGTGAGGACCAGAAGGTTCACGTCGGACACTCCCTTGATGTAGGAGTCCCGTGCGGCACTGCCGTACAGGATCACCGCCTTCAGGTCCTGCCCGAAACTCTCTATCAGTACGGGGATGAACTCGGTCTTTATGCTCTTGAGAACGTTTTCCACTTCAGTCGTCATAGTTTTTTCCTTTCCATCGGTATGGATTTTGTAATTCTAAGATACCGCTTCTCATGGCAAAAGACAATTCCAAGCCGAGCTTTGTATTTGACATTTCGGCGATTTTCTCCGTATGATGGACCCACTCTTTTTTTTTGGAAAAATCATGAAACACCGAATCATACTGCCGTTGCTCGCATTTCTGCTCGTGTGGACGGGCGGAATCCACTGTGAGGAAAGCGTTCAAAATGGTTTCGCGGACCTCTCGGAGCACTCTTTCAGCCGGAACGGGGCTGTAAAACTGGACGGCCCCTGGGAGTTCGTCTTTGGCGAGTATGTCGATCCGGATACGCTGGATGACGATCAGCCATACCGCTCTGCCAGCATAGTCAATGTTCCCGGCAAATGGTCGGAGGCCGGAATCGAAGGGGTTGGAAGCGATGGGTACGGATACGGCACATACCGCCTGAGAATCATGCTGCCGGAGAACTGCCCGCTGCAGATGGCGGTAAAGATCGGCTTTGTCGGCACCAGTTACCGTCTCTTCATCGACGGTCTGGAGACGGCGGCCGCGGGGAATCCGGGGACCGGCAAAGCCTCCAGCCTGCCGAAATGGCAGTCCCAGGTGGCAGAGTTTTCCCCGGCTGACAGAACGGTGGAGCTTGTCCTGCACACTGCCAATTTCCATGATACAACCTCCGGCGTGATGGATTCCATCTGGCTCGGAACGGTGGACCAGGCGTACCGGGTGCGCTACGGCGGTCTCATGTACGAACTGTTTCTCTTCGGCGTGCTTCTCATCATGGGCTTCTATCATCTCGGGCTCTATTTCCACTATCGGTCCGACAGGGCTCCCCTCTTTTTTTCCCTCATGACCTTCGTTTTCGCCCTCCGAATCGTGGTCTACGGCGAGCTCTTCATCTACTTCGTGCTGCCCTCCATCTCATGGAGCGTACTGACCAAGACAGGATATCTGACATTCTCCCTGGCGGTGCTGTTCTTTTTCCTCTTCATATATCAGCTCTTCCGCGACTATGTGCACCGGCTGGTCCTCATCGCCGTGGACGGGATCAGCATCCTCTATTCGCTGATCATTATCTTCACGCCGGCTTCCATCTACCAGCGGCTGTTGACTGCCTTCCAGCTTTTCACTCTGGCAGTGTCATTGTATATCCTGTATGTCCTTGTCCGGGCGGCACGGGGGAAAAAAACCGGCGCCGGGCTTTTCATAATCGGCTTTCTCTTCATGTTCGTTACGCTGATACACGACATAATCAAGGCGATGGTGGTTCTGCCGACGATCTTCCTGGTTCCCTTCGGACTCTTTGTCTTCATTTTTTTCCAATCCATGGTTCTGACGAAAAAATTCGCGGTCGCCTTCCAGCAGACCGAGCAGATGTCGGCGCACCTGCTGCAGCTGAACACCTCTCTGGAGCGCTTCGTACCCAGGGAGTTCCTGCAGTTTCTCGAGAAGGAGAGCCTGATGGACATCCAGCTGGGGGACCATGCGAACCACACTATGACTATCATGTTCGCTGATATCCGTGATTTTACGAGTCTCTCGGAAAAACTGACTCCCGAAGAGAACTTCAGGTTCATCAACTCATACCTCAACCGGATGGGACCCATCATCCGCAACCACGGCGGATTCGTGGACAAGTACCTGGGGGACGGCATCATGGCCCTCTTCCCGGAAAGGCCGGAAGATGCTCTGGACGCGGCGATCGAGCTTCGGCTGGAACTCGAACGCTACAACCACGACCGGGCCAAGATGAACTACGAAGCAATCAACTTCGGGGTGGGAATTCACACCGGAGATCTCATGCTCGGAACCATCGGGGAAAATCAGCGGATGGACGGGACGGTGATTTCGGATGCAGTGAACCTGGCCAGCCGGATCGAGACCCTTACCAAGAAGTTCGATATCGGCATCGCCCTGAGCAAGGCCGCCTGCGATCAGCTCCGGGACCCCGGGGATTACATTATCGAATATCTGGGCATGGAGAGGGTCAAGGGCAAGCAGAAGGAGATTGCCGTTTACGTTCTCCGCGGGCGGACCAGGAGTCGTCGGGAGGATCTTCTCCCCGCCGGGGATAAGAGTTCTTAATTTTTGGTCAAGACTAACTGTACTCAAAGAAGTCGGAATGATATTTGTGTCTACCGGGATTATAATTACCAATCCCTTTTAACAGGTCATCTGATTTTTACTAAGGCTTGAAAAAGGTATTAAGCTCACGGAGGGATAAGTCGTAATCCCTTCTAACAGGTCATCTGATTTTTACCCGCCCCGACAGTCAAGATTGAAATCGAGACTGATGACGTCGTAATCCCTTCTAACAGGTCATCTGATTTTTACGAGAGATGCCAGACCCGAATGACAGGAACAGAAAGATTGTCGTAATCCCTTCTAACAGGTCATCTGATTTTTACCTTCTTCGCACTGTGGAACTGCTTAGATCAAGAGACGGGTCGTAATCCCTTCTAACAGGTCATCTGATTTTTACATTAAATAGGCTACCAGAGTTAGAACTACATAGCCCGGTCGTAATCCCTTCTAACAGGTCATCTGATTTTTACATCAACAAAATCTATATAACACAATCACGAATCACAGAAGTCGTAATCCCTTCTAACAGGTCATCTGATTTTTACAAAATACATTTTGTA
>Ga0272441_10003299_pt1 | contig 30832 bp, 16 predicted proteins | sample SSMProp6N_FD_193582 | JGI IMG/M metagenome (GOLD analysis project Ga0272441, IMG submission 193582) | Marine sediment archaeal communities from Little Sippewissett salt marsh, Falmouth, MA, United States - SSM-Prop-6N | ecosystem: Environmental > Aquatic > Marine > Wetlands > Sediment ... | reverse complement strand
GGTTGATATCGAAGACAAACAGGCCAAGCAGAAGATCTATGATCAGTATGTTGCAGCCCTGCATCAAGGCGTTTTTAACTATATTAAGGAAGACTACGACCAATACGCCCAGGAACCCATCCCGCGCAAGTATTTTTCAGGCGGGCTTAATTTTGCCGAGTGGGCCAAAGAGAATCTGCAGACCATTGATGATCTGAAGAATCCGGAGCATATTAAGACCATTCAGCGTGAAGGCTGGGCCAAAAAGTTCAGGCTGGCCGTAGCTTTGGCCGGTATAAAACTGCAGGATTTAAGTGCTGATTTGGCTGACGTTGGTGTGGCTGATATTAATGAGCTGCAAGATGAGACCATCGATGCCCTGCTTCATTTAGCGCATGATTGGCACGCAAAATGGATCAGTACTTTGCGAATCTACAAGGGTATATTAAATCCATATTTTGAAGATGAATTTTCCAAACGTTTTCAAGAAGAATTTGAAAAGCTTAAAGCACTTACACGTAAAATGAAAACCGCAGGCCACGGTGAAGCCGCGAAGATCATCATGGATGAGTTGGATCGCCTTTTAGAAGGGAAAGACACCCAAGGAATCCAGCGTCTTTTTATTAAAGACCAGGAGGCGTTGGCTGAGGCTTTAGGAATAGATGTCGCATCCTTGTTCCAGGGGCATGCCAGCGACACCTACGGTATACATTTATTGACGGCTAAAGCCCTTATTCATGAATTGGGCGCTTATATGGGATTGACGGATATTGAGAATATTGCGTTAGAAGTGGTCGCTATTCAAGCGAAGACGCGGATGGGTGGCATAGAGTCTATTCTCAAGGACGATTGGACAGAAAAGTCATATAGAAGGGAGGCTAAGAAGGCCGGATATGATGTTAATGCCATCCCGTCTGTTGCACAAGCCTGGGAATCGATCACCAAGAAAATCGTCGAGAATTTCCCCGACGGCCAGCGCAAGGCCAATCTTCTGCGCGAAATGGGCAACGAGCGCGACATCGCCAAGGCCGAAATTGGGGGCCAGGTTTTTGAAAATATGCTGAAGGAACTGAGGACCATAACGCTTGATAGCCTTAAACAAAATAAACTCCTACCTTTTCAAATCATGAAATTAGAGGAGATGGCTAGGTATTTAGGGGAAGGAATCAGGCAGGGCGTGTTGACAGGTGAAAATAGGGCTAGATTTCATCATGCGCTAGATTTTGTGTTGATGTTAAGCCATATGCCCCAGATTGATTATATAGACGCACATCAGTTAAAGCAGGATACAAATACTTATCGGAGCAAGCAAGAAGACGAACGCAGTATTTTTAGCAATTTATCTTCTTCTCTTACACCAATGGATGAGCACTTATTGATTTTGAAGTCTATGGAAAAAGCAGGTTTAGTTGATCCCAAATCCGCTCAAATATTATTTACAGCCTACCAGAATTTGTTACAGAATGATGATGTGACCTACGGATCTGGAAAGGATCAAAAAACTATCTTGAAGAAAGACAAAAGCGGTAATTTCCCAGGGATTTATCTGGTTCATGGTCAAGAGTTCTTGTCACGTATCGGCGGAAGAAGTTATCATCATGCCAGCGACCGGGGTATTCATGTCACCAGTTTAGATCAGGTTATGCACGAATTAATGGCCTTTGCCGGGCTGTCGCATCCTTTCAGCGTTGCGGTTGAAATGGTCTTCGAAGAAATTAAAGCTAGGTCTAATGGCTATCAATGGTGGCGTGGTTATGTTGAGGGTGTAAAAAAGTTCGAGGGGGTAGGGAGAGTCCTGGAATATGATATCGCTAAGATTTTAAAGGAAAAGAATAAAGATTATATTACGAGATTAGAAAACGAAGGCTATGAAATAAAGAAAGAATGGGGGAATCTTGAAACAGCTTTCAATACAGCCTTCAAGACTGCCGCCGAAAATTTGACCGCAGATGGGGGCCAGCGCGCGCCTGATCTTTTAACTAAAATGGACGAAGCGAACCGCGATTTGGCTAATCAACGCGAGGACGAGCAAAAGGTTACCAAGAAATTGAGCGAGGCGGCACGCGCGCAGTATGACAGCGGGCTTATAATGGATTTGGATGCGGGAGATGTATTTAACAATGATCAAATTGAGGCCTTGGAGATCATGGCCGCGATCGGTCAGGCCCATATTGTGAATGACGCTTATAGCTCAGGGTTTACAATTGAGCAAAAGAAGGCCTTATTGGATCAGATAGCGCATCGTAACCGTACGTATCCGGATGGCTTGATCAAGTATATGGAGAAGGCCCGGGAGAAAATGAAGATCTGGATGGCCAAAGGGAATCCCTTTGATGAGGTGACTTCTTTATCGCAACCCACAACGCAAAGGATCAGTAACGTAGGCGGCTCTACCCACCAGCATTTTGTTGATAAAGGCTGGGATGTTATTGGCAAGACCGTTTTTGCCATGCCGGCCGGCGGGCTAGGTGAGAGGCTTGGGTATAAGGGGATCAAGCTGGGACTTCCCTTTGAAATGATGACGGAAAAGCCCTATGCCGAGGAATATATTAGTAATATTTTGGCCATGCAGAAGGAATATAATAAAAAGAATCAGGCAGATGAACGGATCCCTTTGGTCTTGATGACTTCTCAAAGTAATCATCAAATGACTTTGGATCTGTTCGAGGCGAATGATAATTTTGGCATGGATGGCCTTACCGTGGTCGATATCAACCAGGATTATGTCGTCTTTCATGATGGCCAGCTGGTTGTCGTTGATAAGGCCGCATACCTGGAGAATAAAGAATTAACGAATATCCGTCCGTTAAATCAGCTGGTCATCTTCCAGCAGGAAGACGTGTTTGCGTTTAAGGGCGATGCGGTTACGGATGCTGGCGGCAATGTTACTGACGTTAAACTTAATTTCATTTTGGGGAAAGACGGCCGCTTAATGGAAAAACCGCATAATCATGGTGATATCCATATCTTGATGGCCATGACAGGCATGGCCCAGGCATTTAAAAATGCCGGCAAGAGCCATTCTCTGTTCTTTCAGGATACCAATGGCGAGGCCTTTAATGCCGTCTTGCCCGGGCTGGGCGTTTCCAAGGAAAAGGGGTATGCAACCAATCTTTTGACTGTTAAAAGGGTCCCCGGAGATGCGACAGGGGCGGTTATGGTATTCGATAAAAAAGACGGCTCCCAGATGGTGGGCAATATTGAATACAGTGAGGCGCCCATGGTGGCCAAAAGTTTCGGCATGGCAGAAGAAGAATTTGATCTAGGCAATATTAATGTTTATGTTGTTGATCAGGAAGCGTATGTCGATGTATTGGATCGTACCGGCGGGATGATGGCTGAGATTGTGAACCCTAAACCTGATACCATGATCGGCCGGCTGGAAGGCATGATGCAGGATATCGCCAAGGAAATGAACGCCAGAGATGTCGGGGTGACAAATTTTCCGTTTGAGTTTATTTTTGCGGCGACCAAAAATAATCTTAAGAGAGGGCTGCTTAAAGCCGCTAATAAGAATTTTCCTGAACATATGGCTGCCACCGAAGGTGTGCATTACCGCAATAAGCGCCTGATGTTGCAGCAGGCCGGGGCCACAATTGATGTGGAGGGGCGGACAAGATATGCTTATCCAAATAAATATTATGTTCAATATGGCGAAGAGGGCAGGAGGGTCATTGGCCTGCCGGGTGAAGAGGATATCCATATAGGCCGGGTGCTTCATGAAATAGAATTAAAGGGTATCCCGTTTAAGGATGGGGCCAGAGTATCCTGGAGCCCGGATTGGGCCCAGACCATTGAACAGGTTAAGGCCAAATGGGAAAAAGGCCGTATCATGAACCGTTCTTTCTTGCGGATCGAGGGAGAGAATATTTATTTTAAGGATTTAGATCTTGATGGAACCTTGATCGTGAAGGCTAGGCCTGACCAGATATTGAAGATAGAGGGCTTGCAAGTGAAAAATCGAGGCTGGGAACTTGAATATTTATCAGTTGCGGATTTGGCGGATGAGTCCATCCCGGAACATATCCGTTTACGTGGGTACCGGTTTGCAAAAAAAGAACAAAAGGTTATTGATATCACCGATATGGATGCCGGGGAATTCACCGTTGATGAGGCGGGGAATCCTGTTGGCGTCAATACATATCCCAGGGTGGAAGAGGTTGTCGAGGAAACAAAGACGACCGGTGGTATCGATTTCAATCCGGCCCTGTTTGACCTGCAGGTCAAGAGGGATGAGAACGGGATTCCTTTGCCTCTGCCAGAACAGCCAGTCTATAACCTGAATGTGAACGGGTTTGTGCCGGTCATTATTGATGTTATCCCGATCACAAATATGAATATGCTTTTGGGGATTAATTCCGGTCAAGACAAAGTGGATAGGCTGAGCCGGAAAGATTGATTTTTTAATAAATTAAGTTTAATTTTAGTAAAAAATAGTAAAAAAATTAGGATTACAGGGCAATATACATAAGATTTAGAAAATAAACAGGTTAATAAAATGTTAAGCAGGCGAGATGCCCCAAAAAAGTTGTCCCAGAATTTTAAAATATGGCATACTTTATTCAAGTATTATGAAAACGTTTTCTTGAATAAAGATGCAAACTATTGGAATCATATAAATAATACGAAATACTTAGATATAAGTCTTAAAATGTTGTATGAGCATATGCTCAAAAGAGAAATCTAAAATAAATACATTATAACCAGGAGGACCCCAAATGTTCCAAGCAGCAACCAAACAAAAATCAACCATTATCTATAAAATACTTTCAGGATTTATTGCGTTTACATTCTTGTTTACGCTGATTCTGCCGCCGGCCTACGCCCAGGTGCTTCAAGGCGCCGTGAACCTGCCGGTGCCCGGCACCATGGTCATGCTCAGCGACCCGCACGTGCCGTGCATCATCAAGGGCGTTACGGTCTATTATGATAATCCATTCCAATTCGATTTCATCGTGGACACCGGAAACGACCGGCTCGATACCCAACAGCAAATTAAGGAAGAGTCGCGGAGATTGATCAAATACTTTTTGGCCGCCCTGACCGTTCCGGAAGAGGACCTTTGGGTCAACCTTTCCCCGTATGAAGAGGAAAAGATCATTGCGGATAATTTGAGCAAGACTGAGATGGGCCGTGACATGCTGGCCCAGGATTATCTCTTAAAGCAGCTGTCGTCTTCTCTTATATACCCGGAAGAGGAACTGGGGGAGGAATTCTGGCAAAGAGCTTATGCCAAGGCCCAGGAAAAGTACGGAACAACCGAGATCCCTTTAAATACCTTTAATAAGGTCTGGATCGTTCCGGAAAAAGCGGTCGTGTTCGAACACGGTTTTGAACCGAGCGGGGATAATGACTCTTATGGCCGGACCGCCTTTGTGGTTGAGATGAAGCTCAAGGTCATGCTGGAGGAAGATTACATCGCCATGCAGCAGAATTTAGGTAACACGGATTTGGGGACCAATCAAATAGAGGATGAGAATGTTAAGGAAATTAGCTCGCTGACCTCCGAGATCTACCGCGAGCTGATCCTGCCACAGATCGAGAAGGAAGTTAATCATGGCAAGACCTTTGCCAACCTTAGACAGATCGTTAATTCGCTTGTTTTAGCGACATGGTATAAGCGGAATCTGCAGGAATCTATTTTAGGTCAGGTTTATGCCGATAAGAACAAGTTAACCGGTGTTGATCTGGACGATCCGACGGTAAAGGAAAAGATCTACAATCAGTATGTTGAGGCTCTTCAAAAGGGCGTCTTTAACTATATCAAGGAAGATTATGATCAGTATACTTTAAAGCCTATCCCGCGCAAATATTTTTCCGGCGGTTTGAGCGCCCGTGTTCAAAACCTGATCAGCGTGAGGAACCTTGACCAGCTGGATGAAGCTCAATCCCAGGAATTTGCCGATGTCAAAGGCGAGCTGCAGCAGATCACCGTCGGCTTGGCCGCGATGGAGGCTGATCAGGCCGAGGAGCTCCACCAGACTTCGATTGACGAGGTCATTCATTCGGTGGAGGAAATGACCCGGCAGGTTGAAGCAGGTGAGCGGAGCGCGGATGATGCCTGGATGACGGCCAGGACAATCGATTGGCGCGAAATCAGAAACAAGGATGAATATAAGGACCTGGAAGTAACCTTAAATTTACTTCAGGGCGATGACCAGTTCACCCAAGGAGCGAGATTGCTCATGGATGTCTTCAGGATGCTCATCGCAAAAGATTCAGCGGTGAATATCCGTTTGATGACAGCCAAAGATGCCGAGACCCTAAAAAAGGTTCAGGATCTGCTGGGAATCGAGGGCCTGCATCATGCCAGTGACCGCGGGATCCATTTAACGGACCTTAAAGATCTGGCCCATGAACTGGCGGCCTTTATGGGCGCCATGCATCCGGAAAGTATAGCCTTTGAGGTTTTTGTTGAGGCCATTAACCAAGAAAGGGAGTTCGATTTTGGGGTGGACACTTTTGAGCAATTGCTGGAAATGGACCGCTGGCAGCAGGCCTTTGCTGATAAACTGCAGGAATACGGCCAGGGCTGGGAAGATACTTGGAATAAATCACTTTTAGAGACATTCACGGGGTTTATGCAAACAGTGGCTGACCGCGGGGCGCGCCCGGCTAACCTTTTAAGCACGATGGAGGCCGGAAAGCGCGACATCGCTAAGGTATTATCGGCTGAAGAAAAGTTGGCGGCGCAGAGAAAGATCGCCGAGGAACGCATCGCCAAGGTTATGCCAGCCCTTGGGCAGATCGGCATTAATGTGCAAGCAAGTAAACTTTTGGGTTGGGTTACTGATTTTGCCGGTATCGCCCAAGTCAACGTGGATGAAGTAGGTTTGATGACCGGCCCACAGGGCCTGGTCATGATTACAGACCGTAAGGAATTTGCTCCTCAAAAGATAGCTGTTGTCCGCGCCAAGGAAGGCCAGCAGGAAGTGCTTGAAGCTGTGGCCGCTGCGTTGGAGATTGATTATGGTGTAGAAGACGAAATAGGATTTTTTGGGGCACAAGCCGGACAGGAATGGAAGGGACATATTTTTGAGATCCCGGTGACGGATATGGAAAAGAAACGCGCGGTCCTACGCGCGGTATTGGATGCCTCGTCCAAGGTCCAGAAGAATCTGACCGCGAATATGCGATATATGGAGCCTCAGGTGGCGGTTTCGGACAAGCTGGCCTGGGATTTCTTTTCGGCCGAGGCTGAAAGAAGTTTGATGTCGGATTTTGAACAGACGGATATGGAAGCCCGTGAACAATATAAGGAATTGTATGAATTTTTACAGGATTTGATCAACGGCCGGTCCACAAAGTTGGTCCTGACCAAAGAGCTGGTGAAGAAATGGAAACTGAAAGAAGATCTGGTCGGTACATTGATGAAGTTAGCGCCCAAGGCCACGGCCGGGATGCGAGCGATCCAGAATTATCTGAACGCCGCCGACTTAAGCAAGCCGATGAATATGTTGATCGGTTTGTTCACATTTGACCAACTCTCGGATATGGCGATCGCCCAGGCTCAGAAGCAGGGCGATGAAAAGCTGGAAGCGGTTGTCGCCGGTGAGGTGCGTTCACAGACTCCTGTCATGAATGACATGATGCGCCGCCGTTTGGCTGCCAAAGGTTTTATCGTGCATTCGCCGCAGGAAGGCGTGTATTTACCTATAGGTGCAACGTCTTTTGTGACCACATTGATGCGGATGTTCTTAACGGATTATTCCACGTCCAGTCATGCGGCCCGTATGATTTACTGTGACAAGGTTATGGGATTTACGTCCCCGGCCCTTTCGCCGTTTGCCCGCAAGGCTTTTACGGATCAGGGTATTGTGGATGTGAATGAATATGAAAAAGCCAGAAGCGAGGGCGCTCAGATGCTTCCGGATGAAATGGTGGCCTTGGCTAAGGGGATTGAGGCCAAGATCAACCATATCCTGGAGACCGGTGAGGCCTGGACTCTTGAATTCGCGGATGCCGATGATGCCAACATCCGCCGGGATCTGGATAATCCCGAGATGGGCGAGGAGAATATCGACGTCAGCGGAGATTATACCAAATATCTGGAAGGCGCCTACATGACGGATGATACCAAGAAATCAATCAAGGCGGCCTTGGATGCCGGCATGCAGGTCGGTTACCACCAGGCCAACGGCGCGTCTTATGGATTTAATCAGCGGGTTTATAAGAAGCTTTTTGGTGACTCTTCCGCTAACATCGAGTGGATAAACGCTCATCCGGACCGTTTCTTTGACGGGACAGGTATGGCGATGTTCAACAAGAAGGGGAATAAGTATCTTGCTATTCGTAAATATATTGAAGAGCGCGCGGCTCCGGTTGTGAATATCAATGATATAAAGGCGGATATGGAGGCGGCCGTTCCCGGTTATTATATGGAAAATGTGATCGCTGAGTTGGTCGAGAAGGAATATGTATTGCCGCTTTTCACTGATGGGTTAGTTGCCTTGACACCGAAATTACTTGAGATGGAGGATATCAGCGAGTTTGACTTATCCGAACCATTTCAAGGCAAAGAAGCTGATATTTTTAACGTCTTAACCGCCCATACTATCCGCGGGGAACTCGATGACTTTTTCACCCAGGTGGACCTCGGTTTTACGATCGATGTGGAAATTGATGCTGATGCCGAGCCGCAGGTCTTTGACGAGATCCGCGACGAGATCAAAGAACTGAATCAGGAAGCCAAAATGGACAAATTGCTTCAAGGGGCCAAGACCCTGCGCCTGCAGGTCTTCGCGCCTGAGGCCGAAATGTCTATCTTGAGGGTTCAGGGTATGCCGTATGTCAAATTATCCAATGGTAACCTTTTAGGATATTATGAACCAAGTCTGCAGGATTTAACCCAGGATGTCAGTCTTTTGGAGGTTGTTCAGAATTCGGGCCTGGCTGCCAGCTTGAAGGATAAGCCTATCGGGTATGTCCCTGAGACGACGGATCCTGATGGGGACAGGTTTGTTAATATGCAGATCGAGCGCAATGATGAGGAAACCAAGGCCAGGTTAAAGAAGTTGAACCTGGCGTATTTGGTCCTTTCAAAGGAAAAGCTTGCGGTTGTATATGCGCCTAACCAGAATTATTTCCAGATCCAGAGGACCCTTATCAGCGAGCTTAAGAAAAGGGAAGTCTTTAAGCAGGATCAAGTGGAATTTAATGAATATGATGATTACACATTTTTCGGCATCACCACAACCGTTTCGACAAATACCTGGCGTGACCTGTGGCGCAAATTCAATATCCCAATCGTTCAGGTGCCGGTCGGTTTTAAAGAGATCGCGCGTATGCAGCGTTTGGTCGAGTACCAGGTTGCCATGAATGAAGCGCGAGAGGCGGCCGGTCTTGCTAAGCGCCGGGTCGTGGTGCATGACATCTTCGGCAAGGAGATCGATCTGGGTTACAATCCGCGCATGCTCTTCGGCGGGGAGGAAAGCGGCGGGATGGTCGCGGGCACCGATCAATTATTGGAATCCAAAGACGGCGTGCGCAAGTTCCTGGGCTGGCGCGAAAAAAGCGCGGTGGAGGCCAGTGTTTTGAATTTGGCGATGGTGGCCAACATGTTCAACCAGGCCCGTCAAGAAGTTGATCCTGAAGGTAAAATGTTGACGGAAGAGCTTTATGCCAATGCCAGGTTCCAGGAGATGATTTCATTAAGCCGCCTGCAGGATCGCCTGTATGATGAGGTCGAGGCCAAGAACACGGCTGAGTTAAGAACAGACTTCCAGCTTGAGGATTTGATCGAGAAGATGAAAATGCCTCCCAAGGAACGCAAGGCGTATGAAAATAGGGCCTTGGCCCGCCGGGATGCGAATGACGCGTTTTTCTGCTCGCTCGCTTTTGCCATCCAGGACGGTGATCTGACTTTGGAGCAGGCCAAAGAGATCCTTAAGGATGCCTTTGCTACGGATAAAGAGGCGATCAAATATATGACCCAAACCACCAAGGTTAGTCAGGAAAAGGCGATCAAGGATATCTCCGAATGGGTCGATCAGGAGCTGGTCGGTATTTATTTCCAGGGTGACGGGGTGTATATGGAATTTGCCAGCGGCGGGTATGCTGTTATCCGCCCATCGGGGACAGACCCCAAGATGAAGGGGTATCCGTCCACCAATGACGCCTATATCAGCGCCCTGTGGAGCAATGCGATCACAGCTGTTGATCCGACGGACGCTGTTCCCGAAAAGTGGGAAGAGACCATGAGGGACATCGGGCGCGAAGATCTCCTGGATGTTGAGGCGGTTATGGAACGTAAAGATTCGCAATATCAACGGGCGCTTAGTATTGACCAGGCAGTCAGCTGGGCGCAGGTTCCTGAAGTTCAAAATGTTTTAACCGAAGTTTTTGGCGACGAAGCCGGCATCGGGTTCGCGGATGTGTTGATGCTTTTAGGCCCGCGCACCCAGCAGCAAAAAATGCTGTTTCAGCCGGAAAGCCGGATCTTGCGTATCAGCTGGGATTATGATGCCCAAATGTCAGAGTTGGCGGCAAAGGGTGATATCCCTGAGATCATGCGCCGTTTTAGAGAGGATATCCCGGAAGTTGCGGCCTTTGAAGAACTCAGCACGGAGCGCTTAGAGGAGGTCACAGCTGAGATCGATACGGACATGCGCAAGGGTTTAAGCGGCGAGCGCAGCTCTTTGGAGATGTTGCGTACGTTTTTGAGCAAGGCCACTGGAGAGGAAGAAGGCGATTATATCGGCATTGACTGGGGTGGGACTAATTTAAGGGTCATGCTGGTGCATTTGACCCCGGGACAACCCGCTGAAGTTAAATATGAAGTTAAGGAAGGCTTCCCCCGCGAGTATATTAGCGGCGAGAGGAATGCCTTTGATTTTATTGCCGCGATGATCGAACGTTTGCAGAGAGAAGCCGGCATGGATAGAAGCAGGCAATATGCCGCCGGGTTTACTTATTCGTTCGCGAATTTGCAGCAGGCCTTGAATTCCGGGATCTCTACCGGGTTGCATGGTGTTAAGGGCTGGAACGGCACTAATATCGATCGCAAAGACGTGGTTAAGCTGTTAACTGAGGCCATTGATCGAGAGGCCGATGGCCGAAGAGGAATCAAGAATGTCAGCGTCGAGGCTCTTGTCAATGATACGGTCGGCACCCAGTTGGTCAGCGCTGCGGATATCGGTTTGATCTACGGTACCGGTTTCAATATTTCCATGATCGATGAAAACGGCGAGATCCGCAATGTGGAAGCCGGCGCGTTTGATAACATCAAATTACCGTATTCCAAATACGATTGGCAAATGCTGGAGCGGCACCGCAAGGAATTCGGCCGGGGCAAGCCTTATGCGTGGCATACGATCGAGAGGATGATCTCTGGCAATTTTATCGGCGAGCGGGCCCGCTTGATGCTGGTCGATCAGCTCGAGAACCAGGCCCTTATCGATGCCATGCAGGCAGAGGATTCGTTCACGGCCAAGATGGTCAGCGATATCCTTGAGATGACGGAATATGGGGACATTGAGAATTACATTCGGGGGAAATACAATATAGCCCCAACAGTACATATTTCTACGGGCGATATGGTTACGGTAAAGAATGTGCTGGATCAGATCAGCCGCCAGTCAGCGCAGCTCGTTGCGGCGATCATCGTTCAGGCTGTGCGTCGCATGGATAAGGACATCAGCCGTGAATTCAAGATCGCCATTGATGGGCCGGTTTATGTTGGTAACCCGCTTATTCATGATGTTGTAGATGAGGCCGGCGTGATCCAGAAAAAGGGATATTTCAGGCAGGCTATGGAGAGCCTGATCGGGGATAAGGCGGATAATATCAAAATAGTTACGGTTACGGACGGTTCCGGCGTGGGCGCTGCCGTTGCCGCAGCCGTAGCGATGAGACAAAAGCAGGATCTAAGCGTTCGTTCGCATAAATATACTGAAAGGCTGAACATATTGGCTAGCCGCGATTCCATGGGGCAGGCAGCTGCAAAACTTGGGATTAAAAAGATGCAAGAGCTTCTCGAACAACAAGACATGATTACAATTATGTTTGCGGCTGCGCCTTCGCAGGTTGAGACGGTCAAATGGTTAGTTGAACTTACAAAAGACAAGGATTCTGAATATTATATTGATTGGCGAAGAATCAATATTGTTCATATGGATGAATGGGTATCAAGAGATCCTAATTTAGTTGTTAAGCGGGGCAATGCGGAGAGTTTTCGGACATGGCTAGATAATAACCTCATCAATCCGATCGTTGCAAAACATGGAATTCCTTTAGAACAGCTACATCTTCATTTGATGGATGATGCTGATAATATGGATATGACAGCGGAAGAAGTAGCCCAGGCCTACGGGGAAGTCATTAAAAAGTACGGTATTGATGGAATTTTTGGGGGCTATGGGGATAATGGACATGTGGCCTTTAATGATGCGGTACAAGGAAATCTTGAAGAGAGCAAAAAGTTGTATGAGGAATCTGAGAGAGCCGCAGGTATTACCGAACCGGGTAAGGATCCTGTCAACAGAGAACAGCAGATGAGGGACTATCCTCGTTTTAGACAAGCGGGCGTTGTTCCTACGGCTGTTACAGTTAGGTTGCCGATTATGAAAGCTCAAGCAAAGTTTATCATCATGTCTGTGCCGGGGAAGGCGAAACAGAATGCCTTGATGAAAGTCCATTCCCAGTCCGGTAGGGCCGGAGAAGTTGACTTTGATCCTTTTGTCCCGGCAACTTATTTCAGCGATCTTTCACCGGATGTTATACAGGTTTTTACGGACCGCGAAGGCGCTGGTTTATTGCCCGGGGCCGAAGATATAGCGCGGAATGCTAAAAATACCGTCGGTGGTATCGATCTTAATCCGGCATTGTTCTCCCTGCAGATCCGCACCGATGATAAGGGTGTACCGCTGCCTTTGCCCGAGCAGCCGGTTTATAACCTGCAGTTTGACGGGTTTGTCCCGGTTATTATCGACGTGATACCGATCCCCAACATGCAGATGCTATTGGGCGGCAAGCCTACTATCATGGAGGAGGGTGAATTAACTAGACGTTAATTGGCAACGTCATTAAATATACCGCCCTGCGTGATGACAAAAATTTATTCATGCAGGGCGGTTTTTTTGTTTCATGGTCGAATTATGATTTTAATATTGACGTGAAACGGAATTAGTATAATTATAAATATAAACATATAAGCAGGTTATGTTAATTAGAGACCGCTGTAACCTCTCACAACACTGGATGGACAGCTTCAGTTCAAACAACAAAGTGTTGGGTGTTTGGGCCGCTGCGTTCAGAATCCAACCGTGGCTGGTGTGATGCTCGAAGAGAATCACATCTGGGATGCAGCGGTCTTTCGTTAGTAATAAGAAGTTAGTGGTAAGCAGTAAGTAAAGGCAAGACAAAATCCCTGCGACGTTGATTTTACTTACGACTTATTGCTTACTACTTACTGTTAAATTATAATCCTCGCTGGAAGGCCTCGTTGGTTTTTGCGTCGAAGCACATAAAATAGAGGCAGATCCCCCACAGGATGGTCCCGATCGGGAAAGATAATAATCCTAAAACTGACATGATAATCTGGGCGTTTTTGGCCCAGCCCTCCACATGGATCAGCCCTTCGTTGAGCTTGTAGAGCAAAAAGGCGATAAAGGATAAAACGCTGATGCCCGCGATGATCCAGGGGACGTAAAAAAAGATCCTGGGGCAAGTGTTGGGCTTACCCACGATATAAAGGGAGCCGACGGCGATGATGATACTGGCGATAACGCAGATATAGAAGTTGATGGCATTGAGCACGCGGGCGTATTTGATGCCAAAGGGGATTTCGGCTTCGAACGGGCCGCGGGCTTTGGGCGTTTTTTTTAATTCCTCCTCTTTTTCCTTGAGGCGTTGGGCCAGGGGGACAAAATCTTTAGGCAGGGTATTCGTGATCTCCTTGATAGTCTGGGGAGGCTTCTCGAGCTTACGCCTTTTTTCATCCTTGATCGAGGCGATCACGAAAAGTATGGAAAAAACAACAAAGATGCTGCCGATAAGAAGCCAAACGATCATAAGGTATCCTTTATTAAGGTTTAATACTTAATAAGTATATCATGGAAAAAAATATTTCTACAAGCGAAGGGTTAAAAAAAATTGTCAGGTTCTTAAAAATTGTTTATTAAGAAAGTCTTCCTTAAGCTCGATAACAGTGGGGCGCCCATGCGGGCAGGTGAAAGGATCCTGGCAATTGATGAGCTGCTGGCGCAGGGATTCGGCTTCTTTTAGGTCCAATGGATCCCCGGCCATGATCGAGGCCCGGCAGGCCCGTCGGGCGATGGTCTCGTGGTCACAGCGGATCACATCCCCGCCGGCGAGGATGTCCTGGAAGGCCTTGTGGGGATCCTTAAGAAGGACAGGATATGTATGCACGGCCAGGGTCTCTGCGTCAAATTGGGTTGAGGCAAACCCGATTGTATCCAGCCGGTCCTTAGCCTCCTCCCAGCAGAGTTGTTCCTGAGATGTGACCTTGATCAAATAGGGGCTTAAAAGATGCTGTACCTCAACGCGGCCCTTTTGCATTTGAATAATAAAGTGTTCGAAGGTGATCCTTTCCTGCGCCGCGTGTTGATCAATAATCAAGAGGGAACGGTCGCATTCGAACAATAAGAATTTGTTCACAAAAGAACCAATGTATCGGGACTTTGAAAGTTTTGATGCCAGCGAGGCATCCTGCCGGGGCGTCAATAAATGTGCGCTGGGCATAAGAGCGTCTGCCTGCGGAAAACTGTATTGCTCCGTGGGCGCGTGATGGACGCCGGCACTCTCGGTTTGTTTGAAACTGTCCGGGTCGGTCTGACTTTCGAAAGGATGGGATCCTTTCAGGGCCTTATCAACCAGGGATTCTTGGGAAGGTGTGTTGTCAAGGATCAACGGTGACCTGACCTCTTTTGTCTGGCCCTGCGTCATGAGGGTCGCCTCGCACATACGCCTTAAGAAATGGCATAAGGCCTGTTCATCCTTGATCTTGACCTCGCGCTTGGTGGGGTGGATGTTGGCATCGACCAAGGGGGCCGGCAGATCAATAAAGACCACAAAGAAAGGGAATTGATCCGGGGCCATGATCAGGCGAAAGACATTGTTCATATGATAGCTGATACTCTTGTTCTGGACGGGACGGCCGTTGACAAAAATAAACTGCATATCCCTCCGGGAACGGATGATGTTGATGTCGCCCAAAAACATGGTGACCTTGAGGTCCCTATCTGGGATCTCCTCGTGGTTTTCAAGGATATGTTTGGCATCTAGATGTAATATTTCAGCCATGCGGTCCTTATGGTTTTGGGTCGGCTTCACATCGATCAACGTTCGGTCTTGATGCTGGAGGAGAAACCGTACCGCCGGCAATTTAAGCGTATAGGGGACGATGATATCCAGTATTTGATTCATCTCGCTGGTGTTTGACTTTAGGAATTTACGCCGGGCGGGTGTATTAAAAAATAACTCCTTGACCTCGATATGGGTGCCTGGGCCCATGACTGAGGGCCGTTGGTCCATTTTGTTGCCCCCGCGCAAATGGAGTTCCCATCCGCTGGATTGCCTGGGGGGTTTGCTTTTTAGAATGATATCGGCGACCGCCGCGATGCTGTAGAGCGCCTCGCCGCGAAATCCCAGGGAGTGAATATCAAACAGATCTTCAAGACTTGCGATCTTGCTGGTGGCGTGGCGGTTAAAAATTTTTGCCATATCGTCTTCGGCAATACCCGAGCCGTTGTCCTGAATGCGGATAAGCGTCTTGCCAGCCTGTTCAAGCTCTATGGTGATGGTATCAGCCTCGGCATCAAGGGCATTTTCCAGCAACTCCTTAACAACCGATGCCGGGCGCTCAACGACCTCACCGGCGGCTATTTTGCTGGCGATCTCTGGGGGAAGGATCCTGACTTTATTCATTTATTAAATCTTTCATCTGCTGTATTTTATTCAAGGCCTCAATGGGTGTCAAGGAGTTGACGTCCATGGCCTGAATGATTTTTTTGATCTGGGCCAGTGACGGATCGGTGGCATTGGAGAAAAATGACATTTGTTTGTCACCTTCAGGGCCGCTGACTAATTTTTCCTTGAGGTTCGACTGCATCTCCAGTTGGGTGAGGATGCGTTTGGAGCGGTTAATGATATTTTTGGGGATGCCGGCCAGCTTGGCGACATAGATCCCATAGGAGTCATCCGTGCTGCCGGGCACGATCTTGTGCAGGAAGATGACCTCGTCCTTCCATTCCTTAACGGCGACATTATAATTCTTCACGCCCGACTGTTCGTCGCTTAAGGCGGTGAGCTCATGGAAATGGGTGGCGAACAACGTGCGTGTTGTGGTTTTTTGTAGGTGTTCTGCCAGGGCCCAGGCCAGGCTTAGTCCGTCAAAGGTGCTGGTCCCGCGGCCGATCTCGTCTAAGATAATCAGGCTGCGGTCCGTTAGATTATTGAGGATATCGGCCATTTCGTTCATCTCGACCATGAAGGTGCTTTGGCCCTTGATCAGATCATCATGCGCGCCGATACGCGTGAATATCTTATCAACAACCCCGATACTCGCCTTGCTGGCCGGGATGTAGCTGCCCATTTGCGCCAGGATCACCAAAAGCGCTATCTGGCGGATGTAGGTTGATTTGCCGGCCATATTAGGGCCGGTCAAAATAAGGAGATGATTGTCCCGGCCATCGAGGCATGTGTCATTCGGGATAAAGGATTCTTTCAGGTTTTGTTCCACAAAGGGATGGCGGCCGTCCCGGATATCAATTGTATCCTGATCCGTGATCTCGGGGGCGATGTAGTTGGGCCATTGGGCGACCAGGCAGAGATTGGCCAGGACATCGAGCACAGCCAGCCTTTGGCAGAATTCATGGAGCGGGGAGGAGGCCTTGAGGATCTCCTCTCTTAGATGCATAACGATTTCGTGTTCGATTTTAAGGATCTTTTCCTGGGCGTTGAGGATCTTTTCCTCATATTCCTTAAGTTCGGGGGTGATAAACCGTTCGGCATTGACCAGGGTCTGTTTGCGGATAAAGTAATCCGGTACGGCCTTCAGGTTGGCCTTGGTGACTTCGATATAATAACCGAAGACTTTGTTAAAGCCGACTTTGAGTGAATTAATCCTGGTCTTTTTGATCTCTTCGGCCTGAAAATTCTTGAGCCATTGGCGTCCATTGGCCTGGATATCCCTCAGGGCATCCAAGTCGGCATGGAATCCCGGGTTGATCATTTTACCTTCGGGGTTGGACAGGGGCATTTGGGGATCAACGGCTTTGGCGAGCAGGCGGCGCAGGTCGGGTATGTCATCGATATGAAAGAGCCGGTTCTTTGCTTCTAAAGGGTTGATGGCCTTTTGAAGGTCGGGGATCAGGGCCAGGGCATTGCGGATACCTAAAATATCCTTGGCATGGGTATAGCCACAGGAAAGTTTGGAGATGCTTTTTTCGATATCCGATATGGGACTTATCAGTTGCCTTAATTGTTTGTGGATATCTTGGTTCCCTTTAAGTAATGTGACCGCTGCCTGGCGCTGCAGGATCGCGGCCGGCTGTTTTAGGGGATGATAGAGCCAGTAGCGCAGCTTTCTTTTCCCCATGGCGGTTGTGGTGGCATCAATGCTGCGGAATAAAGTATCTAATTCCAGACCGTAGTTGGCCGCCGGGGAGATATAAACGTATTTTTCATCGGTGTATAAGGTGATGCGGTCAATGTGTTCAAGCGGCTGTTTGTTCATGGCCCGCAGGTATTCCAAAAGGGCGCCGGCGCTGGCCGTGGCCGCCTTAAGGTCGTCAATCCCAAATCCTTTAAGGTTGTGGACATTGAAATGCTCGCACAGGGCCTTTCGGGCGATATCATAATTGAAGCACCAGTCTTCATGACTGCTTAACGCTATGTTTTTAGCGCACAGTAGAGGATGGTGCAGGAGGCTTTTGATCTTTTCCTCCTCGCCGGCGGCATAGATGCATTCATAGACGGGCAGGCGCGCCATGATCTCAAGGATGCGGTGCGGGTCACTGAATTGATTCGTCCGGATGGTCCCGTCGGCAGGGTCCATAAAGGCCATGCCAATGTTCTTGCCGTTGGCGCACAGGCACAGGAGGTATCGGGCGTCCGCGGATTGTTCGTCCAGGAAGGTGCCGGTTGTAATAATGCGGATCACATCGCGTTTAACGATGCCCTGCGCCTGGGCAGGGTCTTCGGTTTGCTCGCAGATGGCGACTTTATGCCCGGCCTTAATGAGCTTGGCAATATAATTTTGGGCGGCATGAAAAGGCACGCCGCACATGGGGATATGATGCTCTGTGCCCTTGCCTCTGGATGTGAGGACCAGATCAAGGATCTTGGATGCCACCTTGGCATCCTCATAGAACATTTCATAGAAATCACCCAGCCGGAAGAACAGGATACAGTCCTGGTGCTGGGCCTTGATCCGCTGATACTGTTTGATCATAGGGGTAGCTGTTTGCATAATAGGGGGCAGCGTCCTATTATAATAAAAATTTTAAAGGACACCGTAGCCAATAATATCACAAATGCGGCTTTTGTAAAAATGAAAAATTTGGCTCATTAACGAATATTGTGGAAGTTGTGTTGACACTTTTTTTTAGGCAATGTTATAATCAAACGCGTATTATGAAAAATATTAATTATAAGATTATTATTAGTTTGATGTTCATTACGCTGATGGCGACTCCGTGCTGGGCCGTCAGTCTGATATCCCAGGATATTTCAAAGCGGGCCATTGAGTTGTATGAACAGGGGGCGTATGGCAAGGCGGTGCATGAATTCAGCAAGGCCCTTTTAGCTGATCCGAACAATCAAGAGGCGTTGATGTATCTAAATAAAATGGGCCTTGAGGGTGGCATTTACAGCCAGGGTGCGACCCCGCAGGCGGCTATAGGCGGCATGGTCGCTGACATTCAGGATTATCAGCGCTCCGTGTCTGATCTGCAGCATCAGGTTTCCATGGAACAGGAAAACGCGTTGGCCCTGGAGAAAGACAAGGATGCCTTGCAGGGTGTTGTTGCGCGTCAAGAGACCGAGAAAAAGGCCTTGATAGGGGAGATAGACAATGTTAACGAGGAACTTAAAGGGCGCGAGGATCAAATAGAGGATCTCAACCGTTCGCTTAAAGACAAAGGGGGCGAGATCGTCCGGCTGCATACGAATCTTTATGACATAAAAGGCCGGCTCGTTTCCCAACGAAACTTGGCCAAGGAAAAAACAAAGGCCCTTAAGGAGCAGGAGAGGGATTTTGTTTTGGCCCAAAAGGACTGGAAGGCCCGAAGCCGTCGGGAAAAATTGGCCTATGAGGATAAGCTGGCTGTCATCGAGCGGGCGCATGTGCTGCAAAAGACAGCTGTCCTGGATGCTGAAACGCAGAAGCATAAAATTGTGCGGGAGCTTCAGGATACGGTCCATGAGATCCGGCGCGGGAAAGAATTGACCCAAGAACAATTGGACCTGACCTTGCAGGATCTGGGTTTCTTGAAGAAAAAGGCGGCGCGAAAGGAAAGAAGGATCAACGATCTCGAGGCATCGATCAAGATATTGGAGGATGAACTGGATTCTGCCCAAAGGCGCATCCACAAGCTGTATGCCCAGAACACAGAGTATCAAGAGATCGACCGTCAGTCCTCTGTTAATCTGCGCTGGTTAAAGCGTAAGGATTCGGTCATATCCAGTCTCAAGCAGGAGTTATTGGCTTGCCGCCAGAATATCCTGCTTTATCGAGATAGCCCTGAAGAAGAGAAGGGGGCCAGGCTCAATGACCTTAAGGACCAGCTCATGGCAACCAAGAAAGAACTCTTCATAACCCAGACATTATTGGAGGAAAAGGTCTCTGAAAATGATATATTAAAAGAGAGATTGGCTGATACGCAGGAGCAGCTCGGCCTGGTCGAAGGGTTACTTGATGAGAAAGATTCAGAGCTTGAAGATCTAGAAGGACAACTCACCGATGTTTTAGGCCTGCCTGAATGATTAAAGAATTAAAAGGGGACAGCTCCCTATTTCTGAGAAACAGGTCAGAAATAGGGAGCTGTCCCCTTTTAATTGAATGATTGAAAACGTAACCGCTTGGTGTTACAATCCGTTAAATCAATTTATTATTCTAAAAATGCCAATTAGCCGAGAGATCCTAGAATCCAAGTTAGAGGATTTCCTGAATGATAAGATATCCCAAGAGGAAATTTATTCTTGGGCCCTTCAGGTCGCTGTTGCCAATGACCTGGCTGTTTTGGAAAAAGAGGACCCTTTAGTTCACCGCATCCTTCTGGATTTAAGCAATATCCGGGGCGCCCAATCACACGCGGTCACGCAGGATGACTGGGCCTACTACCTAAAATGCTTACAAGGGCAGGAATCCTTTAAACCTTTCAGGCATAAAAGATCTCATATGTGGTTGGTTTTTGCCTTGGGAAGCCGGATTGTTTTTGCCGTTTGCCTGTTCACATTACGTGTTTATGTATTCTTGTTTGGATTATGCATGTTTGCGGTGAATTATTTATTGTTGCGGGATCCCAGTATTTTTCAGAACCCTGAAAAACTTGTCGCTTTTCTGGCATTTTTGGATACATCTTCGTTAAGCGGTTTATATGGTTTTTTAAGCCACCTGGTCATGAAGCCGGAGTTTCCCTTTATTATGGAGATGGTTCAGCCCCAACAGGCCATCCTGCAGATCCCGGTGCTTCATCTGGTGTATGCTTTTTTGATCCTAATGCCGCCGGGGTTTGTGGCCAGGAACATTGTCTTTACCGTTTCATTCCCGTTATTGATCCTGGGTGTTTTTTATTATTGGTATCTGGCATGGGACATTTCCGCCCGATTGGCTTTTGCCTTTATGTTCGATAGATTTATCGCCTGTTTGGTGCTCTCCCCCATGACGGGTATCCCGGCCACGATCGCATTGTTTTTGTTGATCTTAAAAACACTTCAACTGCAAAAGGGCACGGAGATCACCTATTGAAAGGATAGTCAATGAGTTTTAATGTAACCGATATCATTGTCTTGCTGGCGATATTGTATTTTGCTTTCAGTGGCTGGACAAAGGGTTTTTTGCGCAGTCTAAACGGCCCGATATCATTGATCATTTGTGTGGGCCTGGGCGTCATGTATTTTCATAAAACCCAAAATATCATGCTGTGTCTGGGTATCACCATTATTGGGCCGCTTGTAATGAACATTTTGTTGGGGCTTTTGTTGGATGTTTTACAAAAGGCGGATAACAAGTTGAATGTGGTTTCCTTTATAAGCCGTTTGGGAGGGATGACCCTTAGCCTGGGCTGGAGCGGGTCGATGCTTTTGTTATCTGTTTTATTGGTCTCGATTATGCCGGCCAAACTTTTTGGCATGGAGTCCGTTAAGGAAAATGTGCTTCGATCAACGACATATTCCGTGATCGTCAAAATGATCCCGGCCTCGTGGTCGCCTGGGGGGGCTGCAGGTTCGAGCCATGCTGGCCGAGCTGATGGTGTGGGCGCCTCCGGCGCTGAAGGCCTGGAAGGGCTGGAAGAATCCCCTGAATTTCAGGCGTTGATGGCGGATCCCAGGATCAGGGATATATTCAGGGATGAAGAAACATTGGATCAAATAAAGAATCAGGATATCGCCAAATTGCTGGCCAATGAAAAGATCCTCGGCATCCTTCAGGACCCTGAATTATTAAAGAAGTTCTTTAGTATGTATCAAAAGATTCAAAGCTTGGGGCCACAATCGGATGTGAACCCAACATCCCTGCCTTAGAAGAGGATTTTGTTTTTATCATGTCATATCGGGAAATATTTTTGTGTGGTCTCATCGCTGCCTTGTTGTGGCCTATGCAGGCATGCGGGGATGAAGGCCTTTTAGAATATCCTTTGCGTCAGGAGATAGTGAGGGAAAAAGGTGTTTTGGTTTCCCGGCCTAATCCTTTTGATACACAGATCAATTTTATCATCGAGACAAATCGCATCAGGAATATTGATGATTATTGCCGGTGGTTGAAGCGCAATATATTGTTCAGGAGGGATAAGTTCGGAGATCATTGGGCCGATCCGTCGGAAACATTAAAAAAACGGCAGGGTGATTGCGAGGATTTTGCGTTCTTAAACAGGAAAGTGCTTGCCGATTTGGGCCTCAAACCCCGTTTTTGGGCCCTTGTCAAAGAGGAAGGGGCCCATGCCATTTGTGTTTTTGAAAAAGACGGCTATTACATGTGGTTTGACAATGCGGACTTAAGAAGGAAGAAAGCGGGGTCCCTGGCCAGTTTTGCCCGTTGGCTGACGCAAACTTACGATGTTACGCAGTTGGAAGAGTTGGATCCCCAGAGTAAGCGGTGGTTGATCGTGTACAAAAGAAACGGAGCCAATCAGAGCTAAATTGCCTATGCGCTTTAACGGACGCCCCTCTTTATTATTTACATTATTGGTTTTTATTTTTTGCAGCGTTGCGACTGTTTTAATTTATGCGCCATCATTGAATGGCGGATTTTTTTACGATGATCATCGCATCATTTTTGACAACCTTGTCGAAGATAAATATGACACGGTCAATTCTTTATTTGATAATTTCCAGACCCGTTTCCTGGCCTATCTGTCCTTTGCCGCGAGTTTAAGGCTTTTTCGCTTTGATCCCTTTAGTTATCATGTGACCAATCTTGTCCTGCACCTGTGCAACGGCTGGATACTTTACCGGCTGATATCGTGGCTGTGCCTGTCCCCCTCCTTGAAGGCCAATGATCCTGACAAGAGGACTTTTATCGCGGCCGTCAGCAGTTTGATTTTTCTCTGGCATCCTTTGCAGACCCAGGCCGTCAGTTATGTCTCCCAGCGTATTTTGGTTCTCTGTGTCTTTTTTTATTTGCTTGCGATCCTGGGTTACTTGCGGTTTCGCCTTCAGGGGGGGCGCTGGGATCGTGTCTTCTCGCTGCTGATGTGCCTATGTGCGATGTTCACGAAAGAGATCGCCTTCACCCTGCCTGTCATGCTTGTCTTAATTGAATTTTATTTCTTGAATGACGACGCGCGCACCATTAAGGACAGACTTTCATTTCTCTTTCCGTTTCTTGTAACATTGCTCATCATCCCATTGTGTTTATTTTTGGGATTGATGCATGGCCGCGCGATCCAGGGGGTGCTTAATCAAACGGTGAGCATATCCAGGCCCCAATATGTGATGACCCAATTTAATGTGGTTGTGACCTATATCCGACTGCTGTTCTTTCCTTTCAATCAAAATGTGGATTATTACTATCCTATAGTGACGCATTTCGGGAACATGCGTACCGTTATTTCCTTATGCTTTATAGCGTCCCTGTTGGCCCTGGCGAGGTTGTTAAAAAAGAGATATATACTCTTGAGCTTTGCCTTGGTCTGGTTTTTTGTAACATTGAGCGTGGAGTCATCGATCATTGTGATCGATGACGTTATTCAGGAATATCGTCTTTATTTACCCATGGCCGGGTTCGGTCTTTTTCTCGCCACATTTTTATATGGGATCTTCAGGAAACCGGCATCAAGACTGGTATGGACCGGGATTTTGCTTATCAGTTTCGCAGGCTTGACGTTTCAGCGCAATGGGGTGTGGAGTTCTGAAATACGGTTGTGGGAGGATGCATGGGATAAATCGTTTGGCAAGCAGCGTATATATGAAAACCTATCCAAGGCCTATTTTCGGCAAGGTGATTTTAAAAAGGCGTATGACTGCTTTTATGAATTCACACTCAAAGACATGGTTTATTCCAGGGAATCAGCTCAAGGGCGTCTGCCTTCAGATCTATTTGGGGAGGTGGCCCTTTCCCTGCAGGGGCACAAGGGTATCCCAGAGGCCCTGGACATCAGCCATTGTATCCTTAAGGAAAACGACGACGCGCGAATTTTAGGTGATTTTGGGGTTTTGCTGGCTTCGCATAATTACAACAACCTGGCCTATGCCTTTTTTCTCAAGTCAGTGTCCCAGAAAGAAACGGATATTAACAGTTATTTGAATTTCAGTAAATACTTGGCAAATTTTAATTCATTTCATTTAGCCAAGGTTGTGCTTAAAACAGCCCAGAGTAAAGGCCTAGATGACAGGCGTATACACGATTTATTACAGGATATCTCACAATTGGAGTTAAATTATATAAATAACATCTTTTAATAAAAATACTATAATAATTATTAATAAAGGAATTTTTTATAAAGCACTTCCCCCATATTTGATAGATGTTACAATATATTTGTCGTATTAATGATCCAATATAATCTGGATAGCTGTCTTTAGTGTTTTGTTATACGTATGACTCAAGAAAAAAGTATCTTAATTGTTGATGATGAAAAGAATTTAGCTGATCTGGTCAAATATCAGCTTTCAGCCCATGGATATCATGTGGCTGTGGCCTCAAACGGGCAGGAAGCCTTGGAGAAGTTAAAGGCGTTCAAGCCTGATCTGATCATTTTGGATATGAATATGCCCGTTATGAACGGGTTGGAATTCTACACAAGGATTGCGGATGGTTCCGGCGCGACAGAATGCCCGGTCTTGGTCCTTACAACGCGATCTGAACTGGAGGATTCATTTAGGGGGATTGATATCGCCGGGTTTTTGCCAAAACCTTTTCTGGTCGAGGACCTGATCAAAGAGGTCGACCGTATTTTAGAAATATAATCTTTTAATTATGCCCGAATTCATTCGAAAAAGACTGGGTGAGCAGCTGGTCGAGCAGGGGTTGATCACACAGGAACAATATGATAAGGCCCTGAAGCAGCACTGGGAGTCCGGCATTATTTTACGGCAGGTGCTGGTGGATATGGGGTTTGTCAAGGAGGAAAAACTCCTGGAATTCATCGGCCAGAATTTGGGCATCCCGTATGTCCGCAATGTCGTCTCGCAGGTCGGCGATCCGGATGTGTTTAAGATGATCCCGGAAAAAACGTGCCGTCAATATTTAGTGATGCCTCTTTATAAAACCGGCAAGGTCTTGACCGTGGCCATGGCGGACCCTTTCGATGTCTTTGCCATCGATGATCTTAGCAGCCTAACCAAGCATAAGATCGAGGCCGTATTGGGCAAGCGGGAGGATATTATCGGGGCCATTGATAAATTTTACAAGGCCGGGGAGGCCCTGGAGGACATTGTCAAGAATATAGAGCAAGAGGAGGAGGAAGAGCTTGAGATCGTTAAGGAAGCCCGGGATGACGAGGCCTCTGCGGAGTCGCCGGAGAAAGTTGATGCGCCTATTATCCGTCTGGTCAACACGATGATCACACAAGCGATCAAGGAGCGTGCCAGCGATATTCATGTCGAGCCGGAGGAAAAGACATTGCGGATACGGTACCGTGTCGATGGCATTTTAAGGGATACGATGACCCCGCCCAAGCGGCTGCAGGCCGCGATCACCTCGCGGATCAAGATCATGGGGGGCATGGATATTTCCATTAAAAGAAGTCCCCAGGACGGGCGTTTTAAATTACGCGCCGAGGGTAAAGATTATGATGTGCGTATCTCAACCGTTCCGACCATTTATGGTGAGAAGGTTGTGATGCGCCTTTTGGACCAGTCCGGGGTTATGAGCGGTTTACCCGATGCGGGATTCAATAAGGAGTGCCTGAGGAAATTCAGGGAGTTGATCAACCGTCCCTACGGGATCGTTCTGGTCACAGGCCCGACGGGCAGCGGTAAGACGACAACGTTATACCTGGCCCTTCAGGCCATCAATTCACCTGATAAAAATATTATTACCATCGAGGAGCCGGTTGAATATGATTTGGAGCGCATCAATCAAATCTCGGTCAATGTCAAGGCCGGGGTGACCTTTGCCAAAGGACTGCGTTCCATTTTGCGGCAGGATCCGGATGTGATCATGGTGGGCGAGATGCGTGATATCGAAACGGCGGATGTGGCGGTCAGGGCTGCCTTGACCGGGCATTTGGTCTTCAGCACCCTGCATACGAACGATGCCCCCAGTGCCATCACACGCATGGTGGATATGGGCGTGGCGCCTTATCTGGTTACATCGTCGGTGATCGGTGTCCTTGCCCAGAGATTGGTGAGGGTTATTTGTCCTAGATGTAAAGAGGCCTATCAGCCTTCCGCAGAACTTTTGATGGAGGCGCAGTTAAGTTCACAAGACAATGTTTTTTACAGGGGAAAAGGGTGTGAGCATTGCGGCCAAACCGGCTTTCGGGGGCGCACAGGTGTTTTTGAATTGATGCTGATCGATAAGGAGCTAAGGGCGTTGATCCATACAAATGCTTCCAGTGATAAGATACAGGCCGCCGCCCAAAAAGAGGGCATGAAACTTCTCTGGGAAGACGGTATTGATAAGGTTTTTCAGGGCGTGACAACCTTGGAGGAACTTAAGAGAGTGGCCTATATTGATGAAAAATAATAAAAGTGTTTCATGATAATACATAATCAGGAGTCATATTATGCCCATGTATAACTATAAAGTCCGGGATAGTGAAGGGAAACTTCTTCAGGGTCAGATCGAAGCCGCTGACACCAAGGATTTAAGAAAGAAACTGGAGGATAAAAAATATTTTGTGGTCGAGTTTAGTGAAAGTCATCCGCATAAGGACATTTGGTCGGTCGAGATCAATCTTTTTGCCAAAAAGGTCACGTACCGGGATCTAGCGGTTTTTTCCTGGCAGTTATATACCATGCTGGATGCGGGGCTACCCTTAAGCAATGCCTTAAGAATCATTGAAAAGCAAACCAAGAATTCCCGGTTAAAGACAGCCCTCCATGATGTTGGTCAGCAAATTTCCGAAGGCAATTCATTCTCGGAATCACTTAAAAAACACCCCAAGATTTTCACGGCTTTTTATACCCAGACTGTCGGGGCCGGTGAGGTCGGGGGCGTCCTGGATGAGATGATACGGCGATTGGCCGTCTTTTATGAAAATCAGGCCTACTTGCGGGACAAGATCCGGGCCGCGACGACCTATCCGGTTGCGCTCATGACGATCTCTATCGGCGTTGTGTTGTTTATGATCATGTATATTTTACCGAGGTTTTCTAAGATATTTGACAGCATGGATATTCCCATTCCGGTCACCACCTCCATGTTATTGAATTTAAGCGGCCTGCTTGTGCATCATTGGCATATTCTTGTCATCCTTTTAGGCGGCGCCTATTTTCTTTACATCAATTTCAACCTGACATCCTGGGGGCGGTATCAGGCCGATCTAATCATGCTAAGACTGCCGATCATCGGGGACATGACAAAGAAGATCATCGCAGCCCGCTTCACCCAGACATTATCTACCTTGATCAGCGCCGGTATCCCTATCTTGACATCATTGGATGTGGTTATTGAAACCGTGCATAACCGGGTCGTTGAAAAGAGCATGCGCAAGGTTTCCCAGAGCGTGGGAGAAGGGAAATCCATTACAACGCCGTTGGAAGAGAGCGGTATATTCCCGGAAATGGTGGTGGGATTGGTGCGCGCCGGAGAGGAGACCGGCAGCTTGGATAAAATGCTTGATAAGATCGGACAGTTTTATACCCGGGAGGTGGATAACACGGTTGAGATCTTCACGAAATTGATCGAGCCGATCCTGATCGTTGTGATGACGATCATTATTGGATTTATTGCGGCATCTATCTTTTTGCCTATGACGAACTTAATGAAGGGCATGCATATATAGGATTTTTGATGTATCGTTTTTGATGCAATTTTTTATATATAATTAAAATATTAACTAACATTTGATTATTATTATATAATCTATTATATTTCAATTAGTTATTGGATTAAGTAAAATGAGCTGAACAATGAATATTGCTAAATTTAAAGGGGGGGGATATGGTGCATAATTTAATCAAGAGGATCAGGGGTTTTACGCTGGTTGAGCTGGTCATGGTCATTGTCATTATAGGCATGCTGGCGGCGATCGTTTTGCCTAATTTTGCCGGCCAGAGGGAGCAAGCATCCATTGCGACCACCAAGGCCAATCTGGAGGCATTAAGGACAGCCATTGCCCTTTATTATGCCAATGAGGGGACGTATGCGGATTTGGAGGTCGCCCCTTATTTAGATCCTTTATGGGATGGCTCCGCTTCGGGGGGGAGGACGTATATTGAGGAAATCCCCGAAGAGACGATCTCAGCAACACCAACAAGTATTGTTGTTGGTGTTCTCTCCGGGACAGGGGGCTGGTATTGGGATACAACAGGCCATTACATTCATCCCAATAATCCTAATAACCAACCCTTGGATGCCAATGGGCAGTCGTATACGGATTATTAACAACGGTTTTGGGATTCTTAATTTTTTTATGATATGAAAGGTCTTTAATATTTAAGTGTAAAAATGGAACAGACCTTTGGAAAATATAAAGTTTTGCGTGAATTAGGTAAAGGCGGCATGGGTATTGTTTATAAAGGTCTGGATCCCGCCACCCAAAAAGAGGTTGCCATCAAGGTGCTTCCTGCCACCATGGTCGAACGCACGACCGTGGAGCGCTTCAACCGTGAGGCCGCGGCCATGGCCAAGCTCAAACATCCTAATCTAGCAGAGGTTTATGAAGTCGCGATGACCCATGGCCAGCATTTTTATGCGATGGAGTTTATTGAGGGGGATACGCTGACCTCAATAATCAAGAACCGCGGGCCTTTGCCCATATCTGCCTGTTTGGATATTATTATTCAAGTCAGCTCGGCCTTGAGCTGCATCCACAAGCAGGGGATGATCCATCGGGATATCAAGCCGGGTAATATCATGATCAATAAAGACGGCAAGGCCAAGTTGATGGATTTCGGCCTTGTGCAGATCCAGGGGGCCACCCGTGTGACGGTCGAGGGGGCCTCGGTCGGCACGGCTGAATATATGTCCCCCGAGCAAATCTCAGAGGATGAGATCGATGAGCGCAGCGATATTTATTCCTGGGGAGCGACAATTTATGAGCTTTTGAGCGGCCGGCCGCCTTTTGAGGGGGCCAGTTTTCAGTCGGTATTGATGAAGCATAAATATGAATCGCCGCCGACCTTAAGGAGTAAAAGGTCTGATATCCCGGCTGAATTGGAGCGGATCGTGCTTAAAACCTTGGCGAAGGAACCATCTCAAAGATATCAGAACGTTCAGGAATTATTGGACGAGGTCACTAAATTAAAGGGAACGGCGGCCGGCAAATCAGCCCCGAGTGGCAGGACCGAGGTCATGTCAAAGCCAACGCCTGTCAAAAAGGAAAAGTCGGTGATTAGAATTAATCTCAACGTGGCCCCTTTATTATTTATTTTGATCGTGGCAGGGGGGCTTTATTACACCTATATCCATAATGAAGCCTTTAGAAATTATGTGTCAGCCTTTTTGAAACGGCCGGCAGCCCAGGCCCCCCAGGAAGATTTGACAGAACAGGCCGAGGATTATTTTAAAAGTCTTGAGATGGCAGAACAGCATTATCTCAAGGCCCAGGAATATGACCGCAAGGGCAAGTATTCCAGCGCTATTTTGGAATATAAAAAAGCGATCCGGCAAAGAAAAGATTATGCCCTGTATTATTATGATCTGGCCCAGGTTTATGAAAAACGGAAAGATAAAATAAATCTTATTAAGACCTGGCAGGACCTGCTCAAGAATGCACCCGATAGTTCGTATGCGGCCATTGCCCAAGAGGAGATCGAGAAGTTAACGCAAAAGTAATTGATGGATAGACATTTTTTAGCATGCCCAAATTAATTATAAAGACCGGTGAGAAAAAAGGCGGCGTTTATCGTCTAGGGGATAAGGCGGTCTCCATCGGCCGCGATGCCTCCAACAATATCGTGCTTCCGGATAGACGCATTTCGCGCGTCCATGCCTGCATTTCCCCCCAGGGCAAGGATTATATGATCGAGGATATGGGTTCGGTTAACGGGGTTTATGTCAATAATGCCCTGGTCACCAAACAGGCCCTGAAGATAGGCGATGAGATCAAGTTGGGCGCGACCTTTATTGCGTTTCTTTCACTCGATGCACCCGATGAGCTTAAGGGGGAGACAGATATCCTGCAGGTCAAAATGTTGAATGAGGCCGAAACACCCGAAGGCATGACGGTTGAGATGCGTATTTCATCGGATGAGGTCCGTCCCTTCGAAAGTGATTTTGCAGAAGTAGATGCAGACACATTAAAGAAGGCATACCAACGGCTGGTAACCCTGTATCGCATCAGCCATGACCTGGGAACCATCGTTGATGTGCCGCAACTACTTAACCGCATCCTGGAACTGGTCTTGGATATCATGAAGGCTGATCGCAGCTTTATCATGCTCATAGATGCCGAAACCGGGGAGCTGACCTTGCCGGTTGTGCGCCATAAAAAAGGCTTGGAGCGGGAGGAGATTTCGATCTCTAAAACCATCATTGACCAGGTGATCAAATCAGGGGAATCCCTGTTATTATCCGATGCCATGAAGGATGATCGCTTTAAGGATGCGCAGAGCATCATTTTTCATGGCATGCGCTCGACCTTATGTGTCCCCATCAAGGCGAAGGATAAAATGCTTGGCATCATGCATATTGATACAAAGGCCAAGGAGGTCAGTTTCACAAAACAGGATGTGGAGTTGTTGACGGCCATCAGCCAGCAGGCGGCCGTGGCCCTGGAGAACGCCAAGCTTTTTGAGGAATTAAAAAGGGCCAACCAGGAATTGAAGACCCAGCAGGAACAATTGATCGAGGCGGAGAAATTATCCGCACTCGGCCGCCTCGCCGGGGGCGTGGCCCATGAGATCAATAATCCCATGACCAGTATCCTGGGATATTCCGAGCTTGCTGCTAAAAAGTTGGCATCTGGAGGGCTAACTGCCGATGAGATCAAGGAGTGCGCAGAATTTGTCACCATTGTCCAGGATGAGGCCCAGCAATGCAGGCGGATCGCCCAGACATTGCTGCAGTTCGGCCGCCGCAAGAAAGCTGAGATGGCAAAAGTAGCGGTCAATGATATTATTG
>Ga0272441_10003298_pt1 | contig 30835 bp, 50 predicted proteins | sample SSMProp6N_FD_193582 | JGI IMG/M metagenome (GOLD analysis project Ga0272441, IMG submission 193582) | Marine sediment archaeal communities from Little Sippewissett salt marsh, Falmouth, MA, United States - SSM-Prop-6N | ecosystem: Environmental > Aquatic > Marine > Wetlands > Sediment ... | reverse complement strand
CACTCGATGTGCAGTGGCCTGCCGGAGAGCGAGTGACAATGATGAAGTATCGCGCTGACAAAAACGCGTTGGATGCCTTGGAGGGCACAGTTGTGTCCTGCCCGGAGGCACCGCCAACAGGTGGCTGCGCTACTCGTGTATTGGTCAAGATGGAAGATGTTCCTGACATCTGCGACGTGTACCCCGGCCCCCACCCCATCCTGTATTGCGGCGACTTCGTACGTCACGTCAAGACGTACGCCGACCTTTATGGTCTCGATGTCCGAAGCAACGGATGATACACATCGCGCTCTTCATAACGGCGGCGTCATGGAGTGAGAGGCCCACTCCGCTTTGTCCATGTGAAAAGGGAGGGAGGCTCTGGTTAGAGGTGCCGATTTCAGACAGTTGGGCCCATGTCTCGTGTTACTGAGGGCTCACTGTGAGCCGCAAGGGCGTACGTGGTTCGAGACGGACTTCCATGCCTGCGCTGAGTGATTTCCCGGATAGAATTCGTGTCGATCCCGCGTCTGAGTCTGTGACCCTATACCAGTGTGATTCGTCCGGCTCCACGGTGAACCACTCGGGCATCGCGTTCATACGCGGCCAGTCCCGCTCGAAACCCATGTAGAGCCGATGGCGCGGGATATCAAACTGAAGCAGACCTGCATACGGACCGTCGGATTCCATGTAGATACAAATACCGTCGGCACAAGGGGCCGCACCGAGCTGAAGACCTTGTTGCCATGGTCGAGCTATGGTGTTGCGCGTATGCAGCATGGTGTGAATCAGCACCGTGCGCACTGTGTTCGCTTCCAGCTTGTGCACACCCCAAAGACGATCCGGGTCGGTATGATCGACTAGCACAGTGGCGATCTCGCGATCCGCCCAGATGAACGCCTGAGCCACCGGAATCCGGTACAATAGGTAGAGTCCTCCCTCGACAGAATCGGCGATATTGTCGCGCGAACCATGGTCCCAGTTGAACTCCTTGTAACGAGGCTTGAGAAGGTTGCTCATTGCCTGACGTATCGCTTTCCGATAGCGGTGAGTGTCGAGTGCGATCTCGTAGTCCAGAAAGCCGACGAAGTCATATCCCCAACCATCCCGAATGATCACGTTGTCGTGTGGCCCTTCCTCCTCCTGGAGGGTGCCGATGATGATTCCGTCCGTGTTTGTCCCGCGTCGAAGAATCTCATCGAACATATATTGCATATGGGGTTTGTACTCTGCACACTTCTCCGGACACGCCGTACTGTCCACAGCGAACAGCAGGCCGAGTCCGCCAATGATTTCACAGCCGTGATCGGACAGTCGCGAAGGGACAAACTGGCCCGCCAGGAGGTAATGGTCGGCGAGCCGGTGTGCCCAGTTGAGGTACTTTCGCTCTCTCGTCATGCTGTACAGTCGGGGCAGAAGCTGCAAGAGTTCGCCGTTGACTTCGATGTTCGTTGAAGGGATCATCCCGTAGGGTGTCTCGATTCGAGCATGTTTGAAGATGTCGTCCACCAAACCCCGCATGCGGTCGAACCAGGGATACTCCTTGCCTGTGATCTCGACAATCGGGATCAAGCCGTCTTTGGCGTATTCGCTCGCACCAAAGATCATCGCGTCGAAGGGAATCACGATCTTCTGACCGGTATCCATGTCGAACCGGACGGGCAGGCGGTCCAGATAGTTGCAGAGCCGCTGTTCGGTTTCGAGAGCCTCGATCATCACCGTATCCAGGAGTCCTCTGTCGGTGTAGTACGCTGCCCAGACGTAGAAGGGATAGCAGTCGGCCGCCGTGTCGCGATAGTTCCACTCTCGGCCGGTGGGGCGGAACAGACCGGATTGTCTGTCGTGAACCGCAAGGCATTGCTCGTGCAGCCAGCGCTGAACTTTGCTCAACGCAATACCGGCATATCGGGCCGACCTCTTAGCGCGGTGCCAGTCAGGCTGTCGGGGAGCGAGATCCCAGAAATGCGTGGTTTCGTTGTTGAGTTCGAAGCCGGGCAACTTCGCCCAGGTTGCGGCATGTTCGCTCGGTTGCGGGTTGGGTGCCGTTCGGATGGGCTTTACCTCAGGTGTCCGGTTCGACTCCCCCGTGACGCGCACACCGGCCAGGAATGCGACTCGGTCGCGCCCTTTGCCATAGAGAAGAACCGTCTTTCCGGGCGTAAGCCTGTCCAACGGTAGTGTTCTCCACGCGAACCCATCCCCCTGTCCTGCATGGACCATCGAGCCCGTTTCGCCTTTGTACTCAAAATAGAGGGTCCGCTTATCGGAGCCCTTCGTGCCGAAAAGGACCTCGAATTGGTCGTCCTCTGCGGCATCTTGGGGAAGGGTGACTTCCAGCTTCCAGTCGGCCAACCAATAGTATCGCTGGCCAGCGAATTCCTGCGGTCCCGATGTGAAAAGCCTCTCCCCTCCAGAGGCGATTGAGGCAATCACAATGAGAATCATCAATACACGTTGATACGTCATGGTCTATGCTCTCTGCCTCTCCGCCGCAAACTGCGGCATCTTGGGATTGCTCGCATCCTGACACACTTACAGGCTCTGCCCTGGTGGTTTGCGAACCGTCTGCTCAAGTGCAACGTTCACCCCTTCCCTCATCAGCCTCCCGGGCCTAAATACCACCCTGCGTTTGGCCGGAACCTGCACTTTCTCCATGGTCGTCGGGTTTTGGGCTATCCTGGCCGGAGTGGCCTTCGGTTCAAAGACTCCAAAGTCGCGGAATTCGATGCGGTGACCTTTGGCGAGTTCAGCGATGATTTCATCGAGGAACTGCTGGATCAGAGCCCTCACCAACACGTGTTTGGTGCCGGTGGCCTCGGCGATGCGGTCGATCACGTCTTTCTTTGTTGTTGCCATGATGGGTCCTCGGAACCGGCTGAGACTGCTCATTTGCGTCGGTCAGAACAGGGAGAAGTGTACTGGAGGACAGCCGGGCGGGCAATGGGATTGTCTTACTGACAGGCCGTGTCCCTTTTTGGCTTCGGCGAGCACTATGGCGGTTCACCTTCTTGGGGGTGAACCGCCTTTGGAGCGGTCTCGAGACATTGAACATGGTGGGCGACCGTCCACCACGCGGAGAACGTCATCGAGGACAACCGCGTGAGCGAAAAGTATAAAAGCAAACCAGCGCCCCAGTATTCGGGTGATGAAAATGGCAATTACACTGGAGACGATCCACCAGGACATAGAGCAGTTGAAGAACGAACTGCACAAGGTGCGGAGCATGTTGGAAGATGAAAGCGAACTCACGGAAGAGGCTCGTCGAGAACTTAAGGTGGCCAGGGAGGAGATGGACAGCGGGGAGCATGTTGCCCACGAGAGAATCATGGGGAAGTATGGGTGACTGCGATGACCTTTGTGGTGCATTGGAGCAAGCAAGCAGAGAGATTCCTGGGCAAGCTTCCCGCGGAAGTTGCCCGTCGGATCGTCCACAAGGTCAATGTGATCACGGACCGTCCTTTTCATTTCTTGGAGCACTACGAAGGAACGAACTTCTACAAACTCAGGGTGGGCAGCTACCGTCTGCTCGTTGATGTGGACCCGACCGTGAACGTGATCTCTGTACGGGTCCTTGGCCATCGCAGGAATGTCTACCAGGGGCAGCATTGACTTCATCAAGGGTTCTCACCACGCGGAACCGCCCGTTTCTACTGGCTGGTCCCGGTGCCCACGCTTGTTTTTCGCGGCCAGCCCCACTCCATGAGGTCTGGCCACTCGGGCCAGGGAAGGTAAAGAAAATGTCAGATATGTCAATAAGAACGCTCATCCTGGAATTCGTGGATTCCAACGGAGCAAGCCACATCCGGGAGATGCACATTGAGATACTCCGGAACAAACCGGATACGCCAGAGCACACGATTCGCCGGAGAATGCCACTGCGGAGCCCGGGGACGTAGGTGGCTGCAGTGCAAGAGGATAGGGCGGTGCCCAGGGTGGTCTCATTTGCGATTGACAAGCACAACGTGTCCCTCTACACAGCGGTTACATTATAGCTGACCGGGCAACTCACCGAATTTGAAACCAGGCAGAACCTCTCCGCCAACTCGGCAAGTTCAGCAAGCTTGCGGGTAGCGTCTGCTTCCTGGACCTTGACCTGCACGCGGACGCTCACGTTTGCAAAACGCAGGCCGTTCCTGGTCTTCTCGACGGCTCCCTCAGCCTGAGAGTCATACCGTTCGATCTCCAGCCCCGATTTTGCCGCGAAGTGATAGAATACGAGCATCAAACAACTATTGATCGAAGCAACAAACAACTCCTCAGGGTTGAGGGTATCGGCGCTGCCCCCGTACTCAACAGGTGGTCCGATTTCCACGTCCTTGGCACCACTCATGGTCGTAACGGCGGGCTGTCCCATCGCACAGCTCAGGGTGTTCTTGAATAGCGTCATTACAGCAAATCCCCAACTCAGTGCTCTTACTTCGTATCCGGCTCGATCGATTCTTCAACTCGTGGCCGACGAGTCACAAAAGATGCCAACGGATTCTAACATGGGTTTCGTCTCGCCTTCCATGGCATGACCCTCGTTGCACTCCCATCGGAAACCAGCTGGCATTCGGTCCTTGAGAAACCTTCCCGAGAAGGCGTATCATACCTGTCAAGCGGCCATCGGACCACTCTGGGACGGCGGAATTCGCCGCAAATGGTCCCCTGAAAAATCCAGCGTGTGGGACCGAGGTCGGAGCGTGTCAATGGTTCGTACAGGCCAGTCTAATGGAAAACGGGGTGGTGTAAAGGTGATGTTCGATCCGCGGCCAGTCCCCATCATTGAGTCCTGGCCGCCTGGGTCAGGGGAGGCACAGAATGACAGATGTTCCCATCAGGACATTGCTCCTGGAGTTCGTGGACGCCAACGGAGCAAGCCACATCCGGGAGATGCACATTGAGATTCTCCGGCACAAGCCCGATACGCCGGAGCACACGATTCGAGCGCGGCTGTCAGAGGCGGTGTCGGACGGTCTGTTAGACCGGCTCGGGGACGGTTTCTACGATGCTTATGCCGAGGATGAGGGCATGACGTCGGTGGTTTCGTATCCGGACTGTCGGCCACTATATCCGAGGCTGGGAATTCCTGTGTCAGTCAGGAAGGAGCCATGACTGAGCCAACGGACGAACGTCACCAATAGGTCACGCCGTGTGGGGGAGCTTGCTTCCGTCGAGTTTCCGCAGGCGAGCGGCTCAGCCAACGTGCCAAGCGCGAGATTTTTTCGCACTTGCACAGGTTATTGGCAAGAATCTGCTGATGACCGCTTGCCAGTTATCGGGGCTAAACCGGGTAGGCAAGCGGTGCGGGGCAAGCGATCGTAATCCGGTCTCCTGTCGAGCGGGGCGACCTGGGATTGACTGGAAGACCCCAAGAGTAGCATCTCTGCTGACCCCGTTGATGACCGCGTATTCCGCCGGCGCAAGGTTGGCCGAGAAACACTAATGTGCTGGATGTCGATCTGCCGATGGTTACTGCTGCATCGATGAAAGCAGCGTTATCAGTACTGGCAGCAGCGTTCTTGGAAAGGTGACAGGAAGACCCGATTTGACATCCTGTTCGTTGATGGGAAAGATCGCCCCTGGATCGAGCGACAGGCGAGTATTTCAAACATATCATTGAACTGACCTTTGGGAATAACCTCGCTCTGCCTCCGCAGGGGCTTCTTCTTTTGCACGCATGACGCGGTTACCGAGCTTCAGTGGATCCGCGGTAGACCGGGGCAGGTTCATCGAGTCCATGGGTTCTTAGGCTACGAGTGGAAGCCGGAATCTGCATTACGAAAGCCGCGAGTCCGGGCGACGGGACGGGGGACCGAAGCCACCCGAGGAGGGTGGTTTATTCCTTGGCCCATGCTTCCACTGCAGGGCGGTGACGCTGGTCAGGCTGACACACTGGGAAGAAGACTACACGGGATGAGCGACGAGGCCGTGACCGGGACGGGGGTTGGGCTTAGTGAGCGTGCCGATGAGCCGCCGGGAACCAGACCGAAGCCCATAAGTCCGGACCGCTCCACCGACCTGGGCTGTGGGCGGGTCTATGTTAGGACGTGTCCGCCATGTGGTATGAGCTATGGACTGAGCTGACTTTAGACCTCGGTTTCAGATTCAACCTTCCGAAACCCACAGCTCGAACACTCCAACACAACTATTCGCTTCAGATGGGGTTGATGGCAGCAGGGGCATGTCATCTCCTTCTCGCCATGGCTCCCAGGTGACGCCGGAGTAGTTCCGACGGGGCCTTCTTGCTTGTTCTTCGGCACTGCGGGATTCATGTTCGTCGCCTCTCACATTTGTCAACACCGTGCGTCGCATCACAGAGGAGGAACGCACGTATCAGTTGACCGACAGTACTGCTGCAAGCACTCTCTGTGCCTCCCAGAGATGCTTCACGGTGTACAGTCTACGTCAATGGCGATCTGCCTTCAATCACAAAGAAACCCGAACCGGATCAGCTTAGAACAGGGAGACATGAGTGGCATGCCAAGCTCGCAGGTGTGAAGTTGTTGTTCAGTGGGACCGGAGCACAACGGTCCCGATGGCGGGGGCTGGGGACTGCTCCCCGGTGCTGTGGTCCCGCAGTAGATCGGTGGTAAAGATGTATGGACCAAGGAAATAAGCCTCTGCGCGGCGGAGGGAGAGAAAAGACGAGATAACATGCAGGGGCTTGCAAGCTCAATAAGGGGCTGCCAGCGGCTAAGCTCACAGCCCCAGGAGCTATGTTATCGCAGGCCCATGTGCGGGCCGCGTCTGCTCGTCTGTCTAGCTGCTATGCTCTCCTCGGCATCACAATCCGATTCTACCACAAGAACAGTGGTCCAGGCAGAATTATGACCGCAACCGTGAAGGCGCGATATTCCCTGCCGGAGAATTTCTCCCTACAGCGCGAGCAGGCTGAGCCAGCTCATGATAGGCTGAAGCCCATGCCCTTTAGCATCCAGCGTGTGGCGGATTTGTTCAGTGATTCGGCGCAACCGTCCGACCCCTTCTGATCTCCAAAGGGTTTGAATCGGGCGCGTCTGTACACGAGCCCGTTGAAGGCTTGTGCGTAGTCAAGGAGGTGGCCGATTGCCTCACGTTTCTCCCTTTCTTGCACGGGTTGCCCAGTCAAGATCTTGTCTCGAACGATCTCCGCGGCCTCAATCTCCTGTCTCACTTCGTCAGGGATCGGCTCACCGAAGACCGTTTCGAACTTCTGCAGAAGACCTTCTCTCGTCATATGTTGCACACCAATGGTGGCTCTCGCTACATTCCGATTGGCTTTGTGGATCCTAACCGCACCAGAGCAAAGCGTTGCGTTGTGGGCACGCTCGACCTGGGCGAACAGATAACTGATCGAAGTATCCAGAGCGAAGCTTTCGAGAAGTCTTGGCAGATCCGAAAAGTAGGTGCGAACCTCTTCCGGGCATGAATCGAACTTCTCCATCACGGTACGACGGTGTTGCGCGCAGATAGCCATGGAACTCTCCTATGGAAATCGTTCTGTCCTATGAATTTGTTCTCTACAGTGCTCAGTGAGTTGCATGTCCACTCGTGACCTCGTGCGATGTAGAACGATAGTATCAGCGATAGCATGGACATGGTCCGTATCGGTCGAATCAGAAGTAGGGTTTAGAGGAATCCTCTGGCTGATGAGATCTTGCCCTGGATTGCCCAAACTATCCATCCGTTTGCCTGCAGTGCCTGCTGCGTTCATCTCATAGAGCACGGTTGATCCCTACACTCGGTCAGCGAACATGTAGAGTCCCCTGTGGGTGAAGCATGTCAGCAGGCCCTCTGGGTCGGTTCTATGCGTATGATCGAATTGGAGTCCCGCGGGGCCAGAGTCAGTTCGGATGCCGGTCCTTTCCCTCTCCCCAATCTTGCCGAGAGCCGCGCCGATATGACGAAGCACGCCGCCGAACAAACAGAGAATCGAGGAGGGGCCAGCGACGCCCGTCTGGTCAGATCCGGTCCGAAGACGCTGCCTACGCTGCCCAGGCGTTGCTTTCGCAACCGATCCCTTTTCGCCTGCCGCAGAATAGAGGTCGTTAGGCTTGAAAACCCACTGTCGCGGCGGTGTTCCAGTGCCCCAACTAGCCGCGTAGCCAGCGATGATCAGATGGGAAATGTCGGACGAAGAAATTTGTGTGACGAGACCCATAGCGCTTGACAACTATCGTATCGGACCCTAAATATGTCGCGGAGATGAAGCGATGAGGATCACCTCAGGAGGGATCTCGTGGGGCAGATTATCCGAAAGGGACTGCTATGTGTCATCGCCTGCATACTGCCGAACAGCCGAGGGCGCCTTAGGCGTGTCCTTCCTATGCGATGGAACGCGTCGGCTGGTGGCCTACAGGATGTGCGCCCCGCCTGGATTCTACAACGAGAGATGACATCATCGGGGAAGATTTGTCATGAATGGGAAACAAGGGAAGATAGCGTTGGCTATGTTGATTGTGTTGGCTGGCGGGAGCAGTTGTATTATGGGCGCGGAGGCCTTCACCGTGAACACGGTTACCGAGGTGGAACCTCCCGCCAGCGGGGCAATAAACACCGTCTTCGGCTGGACGTTCGAGGTAACGGGCTCGTCAAACATCTTTGTCACACATGTCGGTGTGTATGACCACGAGGTGTCTCCCGGTGACGGATTGCTCAGCAATCATGAAATCGGCATTTGGAGGGGCGCGGATCTACTGGCCACGGCAACCGTGCCCGCCGGAATTGAAACGGAGTGTGTGGGAGGCTATCGATATGTTGAGCTCGATACGCCCCAGGAACTCCAGCCAGGGGTCCATACGATAGGGGTCCTGTTCCCAGGCGACAATGCCGACTGGTTCCTTGAATGGGCCGATGTCTCCTTCGATAGCACGGGGACAGTTGTGCCCTGGTCCTCTACGACCTACCCCGGTTGGTACTCGAGAAAGTCCCCCTCCTCCACACTCATACGGCCGGGCACGGGCAGTGGTGCGAGTGTGACCCAGGATCAGCAGGGTCTTAATGTTAATTTCCGCTATGAGTTGCCGACGCCCGTGGCAGAGGCAGGGCCGGATGTGACAATCTACTCGTCGCAACAGGGGGCCGACGACACGGGCGAACCATTCACCACCATTTTGGGTACGGCGACCGACCCGTATCCGGGTCCGGAATCCCTGACGTATCGCTGGCTCGTCGATGGGATCTTGCTCCAGGACTGGCTGGATGTAGGAGTCGGCGATGAGGCGAATCTGGGCTTGGCGCCGCCGGTGCCTGCGTTTGCCATCGGGACCCACACATTGACGCTGGAAGTCACCGATGGGGCATTCACGGTGTCCGACACGATGACCCTTACGGTGGAGAACACGCCGCCGGAGGCCCAGCCCGCCCCGACGTCACAGGCCGTCGAGGTCTACGTTGATGCGATTATCATCGCGGCTGAGGTGGCGGACTTCGACGGCGACACTCTAAGCTATGAGTGGCGAAAGGATGGTGAAGTACTCGATTCCGGCGTTGTCACCCCTCCGGCGGGAGGGGCGGAAATCCCCGTGGCGGATCTGGTTATTCCGGCCGGAGATCCCTCATTCCCCGTCGGGCTGAACGAGGTGGAGTTCGTTGTGAGCGACGGCGTCAACGAACCTCTTGTGGTGACCGCGACCGTGGACGTCCAGGATACCATGGCTCCGACGCTCTGTCCCATCCCCAGTCGCATCATCTTGCGGCCGCCAGACGGCCAGCTCAAGCCGGTTACGATTTGGGCCAACGCCTTCGATAGAGGTGGTGGCCCCACGACCCTGGGCGTTACGGTAGAGAGCACGAGGCCGCCGGAGCCTGGTGAAACCGATTACTACATCGATTCGATTGACAACGACACGGGCGTAATCCACCTGCGGTTGCGTGCCGAACGTAGGCGTCCGGGTTTGGGGCGCATCTATAAGATTACCGTCACAGCGAGCGACCTGGGTGGGAATTCATCATCCGCGAAGCTGTTCATTCTCGCTCCTCGTCGCGGCCCCTGGTTCAAGTGGGGTGACTGATCCGTTCACCCCTGTTCTGCGTTGTTATTGGATGTTTCGGAAGGGACTGTGGGTGCGAAGCCCACAGTCCTTTCTCAATAGGTGATCGGTTGTATCGAACCTGCCCGCGGAAGCACTTCGACAGCCACTCGATCAGGTTCAGGTTAGGACAGTAGGCGGCAAGAGAATCAACTTGATCTTGGGCCCCGCAAGATACGCCTGGACCAAACGCGATCGGTATATTAGCGAGCACTGCCACAACACACATAGATCATATGGGCTTTCTGGTGTCGGGCCTCCAGCTTCCGCAGCAGCGAGACCGCAGACTGGGCGTTGACCGCGTCGCAGAATTCCACGATGACGTTCATGTGCGCAACGTCCACTGCTCCCTCGCTGGTCACACGGCTTCGGCCGGCATTGGCTTCGGATCTGCGCCAAGGTCAATCATCGGACGATACAGCGCAGCCGCATGCCACCCTCGTTGGTTGAGCCTGCGTGGTGCCATGAAGTAATATCAGAAATGAGCCGATGAGATTCACATGGTAGCCCAGCGTTCAGTATGCAGGGTGTATAAGCTGGTCAGCGCTCGTGATTTCTGGCGTCCTTCAACGCAGGGGATGCCCGGCAGTGGACATCCGACCAGGGCTACCCATTTGTGTCTTGGAGAAAACTGATGTTGTGCCCACACTGTTACCAGAAGGCTCTGGCATTTTCAAAATACATCTTCCTTAATCCATTCAAGTACTTTGAATGTGGTTGCTGTGGTGCCACCCTCAAGACAGCTCTGCTCATACGGGTTCTATGCATTTTGTCTCTGTGTATGGCTCTTGGGAGTTTCGCATACACCTTTCCGATCATGTACGATGTCATTGATTCACAGTCAAACAGCGTCGTACAATTCCTCTTGGGTTTGGCCCTCCCGTACGTCGTGATTCCTCTGCAAGTGATAGCGCTGTTTATTCCGGTTGCCTTGTACACCTGGATATGGGGCAAGTTGAAGGTAATCGCGATACCACCAGGAGGGAGAGACATTCTCGCGACCTGATGAACGTGACCGCTGTGCGCCGCCACATAAGCGTGGCGGGACCAAGATCTCCTTCGGCCATGTTGAGAGCCTGCCCCATATGGCACGGTGACCATGTCGATGGATAAAGATATGCAGGTCGGTCGTGATTGGGCACTTCTTCCGGACCGCGATGGATGAGCCGTCCGTGGAGAAGAGAATGGAGGCTGTCTGAGCAAATCCTGCTCACGACAGTCTGTGCAGTTGCTTTTGAGACCCAATTACCCTCTTCGTTGCCCCATCACTCTCTCTGCCCTAGACCATGCCCCTGATCATGACGTGCGGCCACAGGCAGGCGACGCAGTTCCGTCATCTAATCAGGACGCCAGTGTTCGGCCAACTGCCGAGCGTCGACATCCCTGGGCCCGTCGCAGGGAAGAAGCGAGTTCACCCTGATCCTCCGTGTATCTGGCTACACCCTACTTCACCGTATGTGGATGTCAAGGGTCATTCAAACCATGATATCGCCTATTCCTACAGCCTGGATGCGTACCTCCCAAGACAGGGATGAAGCACAGAGGCAAGTCAAGAACCCATGGATTCGGATGACTGCTCAAATGTGGACTTCTCAAGCGCCCTCTGCGAGCGACTCGGGAAGGAGCCATGATCCAAGCTGGGGATTCGTCAGGCCATTGCGCATGCGTCGGAATTAAGGCCGCCCGGGATAAGCGATAGAGCCGGGGTCAAGGACGGTGATTCAGCCTCAGAATGAAGTACGGCGTTCGGTAGCCGCTCCCTGTGTCGCTTTCCCTGCTGAACATGGGGCTTTTTGCCGGAGGTCTTGTCATGACTCGGCCGGTGGATACGCCTGTTTGCCTGTGTGAAGAATGGCTAAGGCAGCGGATTCATCCTCGGCGAAATCGAAGAGGCGGTCGATTTGCGCGACGGCGAACACATCCCTTGTGGCAGGCGCCACATTGCACAAGATGAGCCTGTGTCCAGACCCACGCAACACCTTCCGCAATTCCAGAAGCCTGGAGAAGGTCGGAGATCCCACGATATCGACGTTGGAGAAGTCAACGACCACATCACAAGCATTCTTCTTGCCGACTGTGTCGATGGTCGTCTGCAACGCGACATGTTCTCGTATTTCACGAGGCAAGTGCACAAGAACAACATTCTCGCGCCGATCTTCCACGCACATCTGCGTCCTCCTTGTCTAACCGACCAGGAACAAAGCCTTCAAACGTGCCAGTGTATCGATGGTCAAGCCGGGAGGGGCCTCAGGCCGCCCAGCAGAAACATCGCCGTATTCTAAGACGTCTGTCCAGGGGCAAATATGGACGAAGAACTGGAGAATGCACTCGTTTTCCCATAGCAATAGAGAAGAAGTGCCTACGATCAAACGAAGGGAAGCCTCTGGAAGAGGTTTCGAATCGCCCTTTGTGATTTTCGGGATTCTCTACACCTACGTGATCACCAGTTCGTGCAGTTCGAGCCAATGGTACCGAGGAGCAAGGTACCGAGGCCGAAGAGACGCGGAGAGGATCCATGGAGACAGCTCCTTATCGGCTCAATATCAATAGTCGCGGTATTGCACTCCAGCGGCGCTCACTTCCGCTATGCCCGTGTTCGCCCTGATCTCTCCGGACGCCGGAGTGTAGACCCATCCGACACCAGGGGCGTCGCTGAGGGCTATCTTAGTGCCTCCCTTTCGGATACCGACCGGGAGCGGCGGAATGGCGCGCAAATAGGGACCATACACATGATCGCCATCCTTTGTGGTCTGAGCATGCCCCTCTATATCAGTGTACTGAGTGAGTTGGCCGGCGATACGATCTCCACCGGGATAACGCCCCAGATGTTCGGCGGCGAACAAGTCAATGGCCTTACGGAGCACTTCCAGGTCAGTCTCCAAGGCGGCATCACCGGCCCCTCTTTGTCCGCGACTCATGCGAGGAACGGCTATCGCCGCAAGAACCCCGATGATGGCGACCACGATGACCACTTCGAGCAGGCTGAATGCTTTGTCGTGCATACTCGTACTCGATGGCGCACGCGACTATAGGTCCGACACCACATGAACACATTGACCTGGTGGCTCCGGCTGGCAACGGACAGTTGGGCGGCGCACGTTGTGCCTTCCGTCCAACAAAAGCGTATGAAACCGGGATCGAGATTCAAAGACGCTGTATAGACTGGGTAATCGGAGGTTCTGCAGTGGCCCAACTGGACCACTGGTCCCTTCAGTTCACGTCAGGGTAGTAGATCCATTCGGTTTGGCCGGATCGAAAACTGGCATAGCTCGAGTCTCTTGTCTCTTGGGGCTTACTCCGTTCATCTACATCCATCGCTCATGACAAATGCGTAGGGGTACGACATCCTGGGACGGACGACCACCGGGGCAGTGCTCCCACCGTATTCGGCCGGCAGAGTGCATGGAGGCGGGGAGTCCGAGGCCCGGACCTTCATTGTGGGATGGGTATTCCCGCGAGTGGATGCCCAGCGGACTCATTCAACGTCCTCAGGTCCAGGTCCGGGACTGTCCGGCTTGACGTCGTCATTCGGATCCCCTGCCATTTCATGGTGCCAGATTGGCCGTGCCTCACTGGCCTCTATCACGCGTCGCAGGGCAGGCGTGCAGTCGGCGATGTCTTCGGATTGATCCTTCAGGATGATAGGGGGACTCTGAGGCACATTGGCATCCGAAGGCCCGTCCGCTCTGTTCTCCGGCCATACGGTGGGGGGCCGCGCTGCAGTTCTGGCCGGTGGAGTGGGTACCAGCCATTGATAGGCCAGGACGAAGCCCAGTAGCTCCACCACTAAGACGAGCGTTCGAATCGATACTCTTTTTGTCATGTCTGTCTTTTGTGCCATAGGCGATGAATACTCCCCTGAGACACTCATGTACGTGCGATTAGAAGCTCTCGGAATACGTCGTTTGGTCCGGCTTGATGATAATGGGACTGGAGATGCCGGCGGGCAGCATCATGTCCTCTTTCGGAGTAATGTCGATCACTCCGATATCTCCGAGCTCCGTGGTCTCCGAGCCGCCGTCGTTGAGCGTGGCGCCAATGTTGGTCACGTAGCCGCTTGTCCACGGCGTCGTGTCACACATGGAAATGATCGTGCCATAGATCTGGGCGTTGCCACGAACGTCCACGATTCCGCCGACGATGGCGCCGGTGAGTACGTTGTTGTCGTTCTGCTGCGGGTTCGTGTTACCGAGGTTCACGTTGAAGTGAGGGGCCAGGATGGTCGCCTCCCGGACTGAGGACTGGTTGTTGAAACTCGCCTCTCCAGTGAAGTACAGGCAGTTGTTCTTCCAATTGAAGGGCTGTGGAACATCGGTTACGATGACGCCGTTAAAGGTGCAATTCTCGAATCGTACGTTGTTGCAGTACTGCTTGGACGTGCTTGTCTTGGAGCAGTCGATATACAGAACCTCTTCGAAGGTACAGTTGCGGAACAGGGCGTGGCGGTTCGCGGGCAGCAGGGTATTCGTGAAGGTCTGGTTCTCGTATACGTGCCGGCTGAACGAGGTGCTGCCCCTATCTCGGGGCCGGGCATAGTCGCCCTGGGCATGGGGGAAATACTCGGTGAGCCGGTTATCGGTTGTCGCGGCGGAGATCGTCACCAAATCGGGCGTATAGAGGTCCGTGTTGTAGTGAGAGATGTCCATGCCGGCCATGTCATTGTAAGGCTGGTCGTAGTGGATCCCTTCGTGATAGGCTTTGATCTCGTCGTCTGGCCCGTAGTAGCGGTTTTCGTAGTCTTCGCCCAGCGGGCCGCCGTTGACGCTAATGGGGTGACCCTCGGCATCCAACGTCTCAAGATCGTAGTGCTCGTCCTCGATCTGGTCCCGCGTGAGTACGGTGTTGACCGTGCCCTGGACCGATGTGTCGCCAGTCATGTTGAAGGGCGAGACTTCCTCGCGGTTCCAGGCGCTGAAGACATCGCCGTGGATTGTCGTATCCCCAGTAAGCCATATACGCCCGCGGCTGGCGACTGCGTACTCCAGGACCTCGCGGTCCTTGGTGATGTCCATGCCTATCGAGACAGCGCGTGAGATTTCGCCATCGGTCCCGACGGAATGCGCTCTGACCGTGCGTGGGTCGGAATCGTACCGATAGAGTCGGAGCGTGAAGTGGGAACCATTGCCATAGCCGATCGCCGGCAACTCCAGCTCGTCTCCGCTACCGAGAGCGTCGGTGAACCGTGCGGGCGATCCGACGAGTTGCCCGTCTAGAGCGGCGGCTTGGATGTGCGTGCACAGGTTTGCCCAGGCCTCGTTGGCTTGGGCGGCGGTGACGTAGTTCGTATAGGTCTGGCCCAATGTGGCGGTGGTGACGAGGTACTTGGCGCACTCCAGCCCGGATTGGGCGGCGTTCAGCGCGGTGTTCAACCGGTGCTGGTTCGAGGCTACTTGTACGTTGGCGCCGGAAAGCCCGGCTACCGCCACAGCGAGGGCCGAGAACATGAGGATGAAGATCATCGCAAGCACGAGCACGGCCCCGCGGGGATTCCGGCGAACTGTTCCCACCCTCGACATGTTTCTGCTCCTGCGGGAGACGACCCAGAGATCCACCTCGTGTGCCAATCGCACTGCTCATACAAAGCATAAGAAGAGAACGGGCGTTTTCAAAGACAGAGATGGAGTCCGGTTCTTGCCTGTGCGTGGACGATCCGGGACGAGAGAAATGGCGTGCGCGTGGTTTCTCCCCACACAGAATGCGCTGTGAATCCATGACGTCAGGTGGCATGAGCGGTGAGGTTAAGAGGCGGGGAACTCAGTGTGATATCAGGAATCTACGGTCAGGCCGGTCTTTGGGAAAGGGGCCCGTACGATCGGATCGCCATCTCCGGCCAGCCAAACGGCGTCTGGCCCGCCGCCTCTGGTCGCGGCGAGGTACTCAAACGAGACAACGGCCATCAGCAGCACCAGCAGCAGCGCCAACGTCCTGATCGATACGCCATGCATTCGTTCCAGTCCTCTTGCCCAAGGGCAGGTCGCCCGATACAGCTGGTTGTCACAGCATGGTCATGCCGAACACCGGGCACGATCCCGTGTCAGATGACTTCGCAATATGACGTGGCGTCATATTGCATGACGATCTCCGGCACAAAGCCTACCGATACTCCCGTGAGTCCCGAACGGTCGAAGTACAGATCGCGGTTGCCGCTGAGAGTCATTTCCGTGTCGGAATAGTTGATGATGGAGCTGCGGATTGTGCCGCCGTCGTTGCCGTAGAATTCGGCCGTTGGCGGCGATCGAGTCGGCGAGTCCACCTTCAGTGCCGGTTAGCTCGAAGCTGCCCCCGAGACGAGACGTGGAGACCCGGCGCCATCACGAAGGTGCCCATCTCATCTTGCACGAAACGGAACCGCAGATCTTCGGATGAAAGCGTCTCAACGCGGCAGCTCGTCACACTGCGCTGAAAGTCAATGTGGTTCGTGTCCGGACCTTCGCAGTCGTCGCCTGTGCGCTTGTCCGCGTCAGAGGATGTTCTCCGAGTACGATGATGCATCGTAGCGCAGGGTGGTGGCCGGCGTGAAGCCTGCTGGCACCTTCTCCACGCCCGAGCGGTTGAATACGAGATCGGTATTCCCCGCCAGAGTCATGCATTCGTCCGAGTAGTTGATTACAGAGCCGTTGATTGTCCCACCAGCATTACCCTGGAACTCTACGCCGCTGGCTGCAATCACGCCGTTGAGGGTGGCGAAGTTCCCTCGAAAAGAAGCGCGAAAACCGGGGGCCAGCAGGAACGTTCCGGTTTCTTCGGTAAGGGCGCCGAATTCTTCTTCCGACAGCGTGGACACGTCGTAGCTGTCCACGGTTCCGCCGAAGTCTATGAGGCATCCTTCGATAGGGTTGTCCGCGTCGCCGTCGGCCAGGATGATCCCATGAATCTCGGCGTTACCCGTGAAGCTAATGACATTGGGTGCCCTGACATACATAATGCCTTCAACGACGGCGTGTCCAGAGAATGACGGATTCGTGTTGGCGGGGATTTCTATGTTCCTGAGTGTTACGTTTGTCGTCGGATCACCTGCCGCAAACGTGTTCTCGATATAGCCCTCAAAGTCGGCAGGATTGGCAACCGGGAAGTCGCACATCTCGGCGCCAATTGTGACGTAGTCGAGTGCATCGCTCCCTTCGGCTCCGTGCACCGAACTCTTATTTGCGATATCCACGCATGCGCAACCGTTGGCGATGCTAACTTCGCCTGCTATAGCGGATTTCCCTGTCATCTCCAATGCGAGGTTGTCATTCGAGCTCTCGATGTAGACGCTCGCTTCGATGTTCTCGTTGAAGCCTTCGATGTCCACGTTCCCCTGCATGTTGAGGGGGCCCTTGGTTGCGATGCCGAAATCAAAGATGGGATTGCCGATTGTCGTGAACCCGTATTTCACACCGATTCGCCTGGTCGCTTCTCCACCGCTGCCAGTGACCACGAGACTCAAAGTGTCATAATCCCCGTCGTATGCAATCGTGATGTCGAAGCTCGAGCTTGTCTGTGAGTCGAGCGTGACGTTCGGTATTGTCAGGGTTTGCGTGCTGGTATTGTAGGAGGCGTACAGGTTCTGTGCACCGACATCCGCAAATGCGTTTTGCAGACTGCTGGCGATGGACTCCAATCTGTCCGCGGGCGATACGCTTGCCGGCAGATTCACTTTCGCCATGTAGTAGCGCGCAATCTCCAGCCCGGAGTGGGCGCTTGCTAGCGCCTGGGCCCCCTGCTTCTGGTTCTTGGCCAACTGGACATTCCCGCCGGACAGGGCAGCCATGGCGGTCGCCATGGCGGAGAACATAACGATGAAGATGAGCGAAAGGATCAGCGCGGACCCTTCCTCTTTCAAGTGGGAGAGATTCTCGGCCCGTTTCATTTTTCCCCCTGTCGAACGGTGCGATAATGAATGATGGGGGTACTTCTATGCCCCCTATGAAGAAAGTATGCGCCAGATCATGGGGAGAGCCAAATGGAAGGAATGCCAGATTGACGCAAAACCGGTGTGCCCGGCACAGCTGCTCGGCAGGACAGCCGGTTCCAGTACAAGAACGTCGCCAAGTCCAAGAGCCTCTATTGTGACGATTTGCAGAGGGTGCTTATCGAGGGTGTTCAGCTACGCAATTCCGGAACCGGGATCTTCGGACGTTGTCGAAATAACGATTGAGAACAGAGGACTCTAACGGCTATCTTATTCGATTTGACGCTCGCGGTGGGGCAGCAGCGGCGTTTTCATGGTCGCCATGGCGGTTTCTGGGGGCTGATACGCGTTGTGGATTGCCGCCCGTGCGGGTCAGGAAGGCTCTTTTTCTCAGAATTGGGAAGAGTTTTATTGACAGCATGGGAAGAGTCCAATATCATATGGTTTTGGTAAATTGCGCAATGGCTAGGACTGTGTGAAACGGCATGGCTATGACGAGGTGGAGAGAATAGACGTGAGAGTGATGGTGAGGCTTCCCAGGAAAGCGGCAAGTGTGATGAGCAGCAAGTGTGTCATGATGGCTGTCATCGCGGCATTGGTTGCCGCCATGGGCAGTGCCGCTTCGGCTGACCTCTGGAACGGTGTTGAGTACGACTTCGTTGACGTGATCGACACGTGGGGCCCCTCAGGTCTGAATACTGCCTGGATTGGCCAGGACAATCCGTTGAGCTATGAACACGATATCACCGGCTATGACGTTCCGGCTCATTTCTGGGTTACGGAGGCTTGGCTAAACCTGGATTTCACCAACGATCTGTCCGACTCGGCCGGCTCCGTGTCCATACCTTGCTTGGGGATCATCAGTTGGGATCTTCGGGAGTTCACAAGGGTGGGTTACAAAGAGGACTCGTGGATGGAGGTCGGGGAGGTTGACAACGGCCAATATGACCTCGTTGTGGACATTGACTGGCTCAACGACGACGGCATCCTCGACGTGACACTCAACGTCTCGAATCCGTTGGGTACGGCCACCGCCTGGTTGGACCACTCGGCGCTCTACGGAAACTTGGTGGGGCATACTCCGGCTCCCGCTGCCGTGCTGCTGGGTCTGCTCGGCTTGGGGACGGCGGGCTTGAAGCTGCGTAGATGGTGCTGAAACGAGCCGGGTGTATACTCTCACGAAATGGCGAATCTTCTAGGGGGGGCCTCCGCGCGGGGGGGTTAGATTCATCTTTGTCTGACGTGGGTGATTTCGAGGCGTTGGGGGTCGAATTGGCGCCTGCATTGATGTGGCAAGGGGACATCCTGGACAACTTGCCTCTGCATGACGCTTCGATTGATTCTCGCTGACGTGCTGGCGATACAGAAGCACGCCCTACCTGCCCTATGGCTGTATTTCACCGCCGTGATATGTAGCCCTGCGGCGATGGAATGTCGGTAGTTCGCCGGTCGTTCGACAATGCAGATGATCCTGCCCAGGCTTTCTTTGTCCTTTGCCTCGACGATTCTGCCGAGACCTTGGTGGTTTCTCTCGTGGTCGCAATATCCACGGTTATCAAGCGGCCATCGAGCGACCCCAAGTTGGCTTACAGCGATACATCTCGCGCCGTAGCTGTGTCGTGCACACTAACAAGAAGGGCTGTGCATACCCCACACATGGTCCTTGATTGATGAAGCTTGTCTTTGACCGCACACTACTTCTTTCTTCGGTCTGGTGGCACGCGGATTTCAAAGGTACCGGACGACTGGCTGCCACAGCTATCGGTGGCAGTGATATTCACCGCGTAGCCCTTTGCCCCACCCATTGTGGACCGTTCCACGCGGAGCGTCAGGCAAATGGTGCCGCTCATCTGTCACGGACCCATTCAATGACCCCATCGTGGCATCCCTCCAATCCTCGGGCTCGCTGCTGCTCCCCGGTCACCATCAGAGACGCCGGTGGAGGGAACACCTTGAGCACCGTCTGTGTCCGAGTGTATAGCTGGCGCGATAATGACCTTATCGAAGATCTCATTACCGGGGAGATTGGGGTCCGGATCGATGTCGGCGGTCAGGATGAAGTGCTTGGCATCATCAATCATCGAGCTCCCACCACAATCTCGGATAGTCCTTGCCCTCATCAATCCACCAGATGTCGTCGGCCCCGTTGGCCGTCTCGCCGATGAAGTCCCAGCCAGCTTCGAGAAACGTATTGGCGGTCTGCATCTCGGCGGTGGTCAGTCCGGTGCCGCCGTTACTGGTCACGAGCCTGGAAGTCCGCGTGTCCCAGAAGGAGCCCGTCACGCGATCTATCGATGTGCTTGAAGCACCCACGAGCCCGCCGACCTGCTCGTATCCCGAAACACGGCCGGTCGAGAAACAGTCTGCGAGTCGCACATGATTCGTCCCCAGCAACCCGCCAACGTTCTCATCTCCTGAGACATTACCGCCTGCATAACAATTGATGACGATATCTCTCGGCGCGGGCCCCGGCCAGGATCCCGCCATGATCCAGACACAGTATCCCACCAACCCGCCGACGGACTCTACCCCGTTGACACATCCGCCGCTGCAGGAGCAGGTCACGGCGCCGCCATTGTTGTATCCCAGCAGCCCCCCCACGCTGTGATTGCCAATGACCTGACCGGTACTCCTGCATCGGGTGACGGTGCCGGCGCTGTTGTCTCCGAGCAGTCCACCAATATGATCATTTCCGCTGACGGCGGTCCGGCTGTGGCAATCCGTCAGATGTCCCCTGTTACTGCCGACTAACCCCCCGGTCGCGTCGCGGCCTCTGACCGATCCGGTACTGAAACACCGGGTCACACCGCCGTCATTTTCTCCCACGAGCGCGCCGATATGAACACCCCAACCGACAATGTTGACATCGACAACACTCAAGTCCTTGACCTCGGCTCCCGCTAACAGCTTGCCGAACAGTCCCAGGTTTCCTCCGCCATGGATCGTCAGATGCGAGATCTCGTAGCCATGGCCATCCAGAACGCCGGCAAAATGGGGGATGACGGGCGTGCCCCATGAACTCGCCGAAAGATCAACGGAGGTCTCAAGTTGATATTGAGCGTACCGGTCGTAATGGAGCATCGCCCCCAGTTCGAGGGCATCGTGTATCAAATAGGGTTCTTCGGACGTACCGGAACCCTGCAGTTGCGTTGGCGTAGACCCGCTGAAGCATGTCAGTGCCGGATAGCCGTTCGCATCAGCCATCTGCCATGTCTGACAAGTCCCATTCTCAATTTCGATCACCCAATCCCATCCGGCATCCAGGTAGGTCTGGACATCCTGCATCTGAGCTGTGGGCAGCCCTGTTCCTCCCGGACTTGTCAGTTGCCCCGAGGTCTGAGTGTCCCAGAAGCAGCCGGTTACTGTTCCCTGGATAGGCGTACTGCGTCGCCCGGGCAAGATGCTGTTGCTCCCCAGCAATCCACCCACATTGTCTCCGGTACCCTCCACCGCACCGACGCTGTAGCAGCGTGTCACACGACCACCGTTGCCTCCTACCAGTCCTCCTACATAGTCGTCGCCGTGGACTGCTCCGCTGCTGTGGCAGCGTGTCAGATTGCTGGGGATTTCTGCTCTTGTCCCTCCGACCAATCCGCCGACATAAGACTCCCCCCAGACCTTGGCAGTGCTGTAGCTATCCCAAACCACGCCGGCACAACCTGCCAGTCCACCGACATAACGGTCGCCGCTGACAGCACCGGTGCTGTAGCAGTTCTCAACAACGACCCACGAGACCCCGCCTCCAACCAGACCGCCCACAGTACTACGCCCATTGACAACACTCGCACTGTGGCAATGGAACAGGTCACCACGATTCCAACCCACCAGCCCTCCGACGTTTTCGTGCCCACCGACCGTACCAGCGCTGTAGCTCCAGGTGGTAAGGCCTTCCCATTTCATGCCCACCAGCCCACCAACATATTCTTCTCCGTTGACTGTACTCACGCTGTGGCATCTCGTGATGGTGCCAGTATCGTAACCCACCAAACCGCCGACTTCACGCGTTCCAGTGACTGTTCCGTCGCTGTGGCTCGCAATAATGCTGCCGCCCCCCACGTTACCAACGAGCCCACCGACAGACCTGTCTCCATTGACGGTGACAGTGCTGTAACTCGCGTTGACGTTACCGCAGTTCATGCCCACCAGCCCACCGACAGCGGCGTCTCCGCCAGCCGCACCCGTGCTGTAGCTCGTGGTGATGCTGCCATAGTTTGCGCCCACGAGGCCGCCTACATCATCCCCAATTCCATCAATGGCGACCATTTCGAGTCCCAGATTGGAGACTATGGCACCCTGCTCTAATAGCCCGAACAGACCCAGCCAATTGACACCTGTGATAGTGAGATTTGAGATCACGTGACCGCAGCCGTCAAAGGCCCCGCTGAACGCAGTGCCCTGAAAATGCCGGTCGACATCATCTGCATCCGGCGCAAGCACAGCCCGATCAAAAACCTTCCGCCCCGGTAGATTCGGATTCAGGTCGATATCGGCGGTCAGGATGAAGTGTTTGTCGTAATCGTCGGGCGTCTCGCGCAGCAGCATCAGGGCTTCTGCTGTGTCAATCTGGTATGGGTGGTCCGGCGTGCCCTCGCCGCCACTGTATTTAGACTGCGCGCGAGACAGGATGCTCAGAACGATAAGGGAGATTTCCAGGAGCTTGTGAGAGTCGATCGTGGCGTACATATCGCACCTCCTTCACTGGAAGGCTGGAACTCCATGTTCGCTTGTGTCAAAAGTGCGTCCGGTGCGGGATGTTCGTCAACCCGATGGTGCCTGCCTTTGCTGTGGCACAGGGCACACTACGCACCACTCATATCCAGTATAGCATGTCGCCCCTGCTTCATTCAATGGTGGAATCCTGACTACACAGCGACATCAAAGCGGCTCTCGTGGTTGAGAGAGCCGCTTTCGGCTTATTGGAGGTGATGCAGAGTGAATCGACTCGTGAGAAGGACGTTGAATCTGGAACAGTACCGGTGCCTGCGATGCGGTCGGCTGTTCTACATCAATGCCATGGACAGAAGTGATCTGGATCTGGATTTCGGCTGCCCGTATGGCTGCGATGATAGCGGCAGGCATGTTCGGGATATCAAGGCTGACATGAAGGATCGGGCTGATGGAGGTGTGTGAGATGCTGAAGATCAAAGACTGGCGGATTAGGATAGAGCTTTGTGAGGGTGATTTCGAGAGGTCGATGGGCAGAAGGCCACGGATCAGGGTGAATTCGATGAGTGGGCGCGCTTGGCTGAGAAAGGGCTTGCTCAATGGCCATATTGACTGGGACATATTGTATGAATGCAGCTGCGATGCGATGCTGCGTGGTGGTGAAGGACGATGAATCGTGCCATCAAGGAGCAGATACGTTTTGTCCTCGACGATGACAATGAGTTGATGACGGCCGCGGTCAGTCGGACCAGCGATCTTGATGAAGACAATAAGCAGATGAACCGGGAACTGATCAAGAGGCATGAAGAGATCCTGGCCAAGGTCGACAGAGGTGAGGGCCTGAGTCAGGAAGATCTGATTCTGGTTCGTGACGCCAATGAGATTCATGTGAATGACACGCAGAATCTGAATGGTCGTCATATGGAAGCGATTGGGCTCGAGAAGTGGCTGGATCAGGTGATGCTGTTGAGCAAGGAGGCAGCGATGAAGATCTTGGAGGCTTGGCTGGACAGAGACTCCAAGACGCCGGCAAGGGTCTACAGGGCGTTGCATGCGCTGTGGGAGGAGGCGACGCCGAATGGTATGGCAGCTGGGCCTGGATTTGATGGTGCAGGCAGATGCCTCAAGTGCGGCAGCAGGGTGTCGTTTGCGGACGTGACAGATACAGTCGTGTTCGTGGGCGATGAGATCGTCAAGCGGTACGACGGCAACATCACGAACAGGAACTGCGTGAGGTGTGTCTATCCAAAGCAGTATCCAGGGTATGAGGACTATGATGAGGGTGATGGGCAATGAACCTGGTGGAGTTCGTCAGGCAGAACGACATCAAGTGTGTTGACGGCAGTGATTTTGATCACAGCCCAGAGTTTGTGAAGATGCGCCAGTTCGAGCAGACGTGCCACACGATACATGGAGTTCTATTCGTGGAGCCGGAGACGTATGCGGTCAGACAGTTCGATGTGGTGTTAAAGGGCTCTGTTCAAGAGAAGTGGGATCGGCGCGAGAGGAAGAACAACAGGCAGTTCTTTATCGACAGGACGTTCAGGTACGCTGGCCTGTCAGAGAGTCTGGAGAGCATTGAAGATGCTGTGCCGGCAGGCAAGACCATTGATGAGGCCATGGCGTTGCTGGAAGCTGACCGGGAACGCTTCGAGTTCTTGAAGAGGTACGACCTGATAGATGCTGGGCGGTATTGGCTGAATCGGGATTTGAAGCGATGCCTTGTACAGGATGGGCGGGTCATTGCCATCAATCCAGAGGGTGATGGACATGACTGAGGGTTCATTGAGCATGTGGGGTGGAGATCGTGAGCTGGCCCTGCTCCTATCAGATCAGTGGCGGCGTGAGATTGAGACAGCAATCGAACAGGTCACGAGACCGGTGAACCGGAAAAGGCTCGACCGTTGGTTCAGAAGGAAGTGGTACATAGCGCAGGCAAGACGCAGGAAGCGGGAACGTCGGCTTGCCAAACCCTGGGCAAACCGACGTTAGGTCGGGTGCTGGAGGTGAGACATAATGAGGGCAGAACAGAACAAGATGGCTGGTTGGCTGCCTGTAATGGAGTTCGAAGGCGTTGAGTACGTGGTGGATGTCGAGAACCGGCGGTTCGGGCGGTTTAGTGATCCCGGTTGTGGCGTCGAATTCCATTCGGACAGAGGCCGGGAGATGGTCAAGGCCATGATTGGACAAGAATGGCGGGCGTTCACGCCGAGAGATCTGTGGGAGAGGAAAGACGAACAGGTGGTTTGAATGAAGGTTGAGCAGAACATTGTGTCGCGGGATTGGACTGTGCTGCACAAGGGGCGGAGATTCTATGTGAACTTCACGGAGAGCGATGTTCAGACCTTGGCGCTGTGCAACCGGGACAACTGGGAGGTTTCAGAGGAGACCGAGGATGGGATTGAGGGGTTCAGTACATGCCTGTTTGATGACAGTATTCCTGAGGAGCGGAAGCGAGCAGAGGAGGCTGCCAGGATGATTGATGAGCTGATTGCGTTTTGCATTGACAACTGGGACAATGAGTTCATCCAAGGAGTCCAGGATGACCTGCAGGCGCAGAGGGCATTTCTTGAGGCTTGAACAGGGTCAGGAGGCAGGCGCGTGGCGGAATGAGAGGCGGTGCAGTGTGCAGGACCGTGGACCGGAGCAGAGTATCGAGACTTCGGTGGAATTGGCGCTCGCTGTGAAGAGATGAACGGTCATGTTGGCAGACGCGGACAAAGGGTATATCAGGGAACGACCCCGGGGACCGTATCTCTCTGTATAAGAGGGAACTGCCCTGTCCTGCCCTCCCTCGTAGAGATTGTCGATTGGGCGCCGGAAAGAAGCTCCCGCGCCTTGGGGAAGAACTGGAGGCGCAAGGGCGCGGCGGCCTCAAGCTCATGAAGGGCTGCCGCCCACCGAAGACGACAGCCCAGTAAGACCGATACCCCCCGAGTATCCGTCATACCCGCCTACGTCGCAACCGGGAGCCGGAATACAACAGGCCAATCGTACCGAGCAGTACCGCGCCAGGGACTGGGACAAAAGACAGTTCTGTCATACTTGCTAACTCCTACGTTATTTGACCCAGTTATTCTCGAAGTAAGTGGTTCAGTGGAAAGAACCGATCTGAAGTAAGCCTATACGAGTGAATCAATCTAAACCTCTGCTAAACCATGAACAAGCGGGGTAGGCGGGGTATTCAGGTTCAGATAAACTGAGAAAAGAAGGCCGTTTTTGGCTCACGCAATTTGGGCCTTAGCAGGTAACTACGTATTTCTCGCCGTCGCATTCACAAAGACCCCACGCACGGCCCATGCCATGTACGGTGCGTTCGACGCCCCATCTTCCTTACTCGCCTTCGGGGGGAGAGATTGCATACGAAGGCAGCTAAGGGGCCGGGGGGCCCCCCTCCCCATAGATGAAAAGCATGCTTTCGGCGAAGGGGGTGGGGTCCGGAACGACCCCGGGGGCCGTATCCCTCAGAGTAAGGGGGGACTTCCCTGTCCTCTCCGCCGGGCGTCGAGGAAATACATTGAGGCTTGTGAGCGGGGTCAGGTCAGCCGCGACACAGTACACCGTTGGATGCAGGAGCCGGGCTTCAGGAGCGAGCTTGAACGCCAGAGGGCGGAACTGGTTGACCAAGGCTTCGCCCTGCTCAGCCAAAACGTCAGCGCGGCCGTGGAGGGCCTCGTGGGCCTGCTGGACAACGGAGACGCCCGACTGAAGAGGTTGGCGTGCAAGGACATCCTCGACCAGCATCACAAGTTCCGTGAGATGGACGAACTGACGAAGCGAATCGAGGCGATTGAAGAGAAGTTGCAGGAAGGGACATGAAACAAGCCCCCGCGCTCTCGGGGAAGAGTACGATAACGAACGCAGGGGCCGGATTCATTTACAGGTTTGGGGGCCCAACCGTGGCTATCACCCGAGGCCCGTTAGAGTGTCTTGCGTCTACGCAGCCAGCCGACCACGCCTGTACCGAGCGCGCCGAGCAGGATCGCGCCGGGGGCAGGGATTATGGGGGGAGACGCAACATCAAGCGCGATCCGAAACGCCGGAAGGGTGTAGTATTCGGCAGGTAGAACGGACGTGAGGCGCATTCCACTAATCCCCTGATCGTTGAAGAACCAGAGCGAGCTATCCAGATCGGGGGGGCCGGGCTCATCATAACGGAGCCAGTAGCCTTGGCTGGAACTCAGAGTTGGCCGCACAAGCGAACTGAAGGAAACGACTGCGCCGGGGGACGATCCGATGTCCACGGCGTTCGGTACGATGATTGACTCCAGCAGGCTACCGAGCGCAGTGTCAGTGCCGTCGTAGAGGTCGAACCGAGTCGCCGTCGTAGCCGCCCCGCTCCGCCCGAGAGCGACCGTGATCGTGTCAAGCACGCCCGATTCCGTCGGGGCAAATCGAAAAGCCTGCCAGCCGACATCGCCGTCTACGCCGTAACGGAACGATACGTCGTAGCTGTCGCCAGGACCGAATGTGTCGAACGCAGTGAACGCCGCATTGACGGTACTGGTAGATACGGCCAGGCTGACCTCAATCAGACAAACCGTTGCGAACGCAAGATTAACCTCGGACCTGATGTGCCTCATAATACTCTCCTCCATCAATTCGTGTACTGTCGAAGGACCTTCTCCGTGGTGCAGCAGTTGGGTGTCCCATCCTCCATGACACAGGGTCGCACCTTCGCGTACAACCCGTACACACATCGCTATTTTACGCTGCCTGAAGGGGTATGTCAATGGCAGAAACACATATTCTGGTCAGAATCGGGTTTTGCTGGGCTAAGAAAGTGGGACCGAGCCCAGAATTGCCTGCCCGACCTGAGAGTAGCCGCCGCGATATGGAACAACTTAGAGCCGCATTTACACGGGGCCGAAAGCTCAAAAAGGGGTTGCCGTCCACGTGAGGCAGCAGACTCGTAAGGCGGTAGCGCTCAACAAGTGTTCGTTACGCCTGCCTGCGTCTGAGCCGCCAGCCCGCTGTGCCCAAGCCGAGCGCACCGAGCAGGACGGCGCTGGGGAGCGGGATGGGAGCAGTCAGCCATGAACCGTGACTGCTGTTCGGATTGCCGACTGGGACATAGCCAAAAGAAGCCCGCCCTGTTAATCCATCATTATAGGCTCCCAAGCCAGCCGTGTAAACCCAACCGTCATATGGTGGCAATCTAACGTCCGCCGTATGGCCAACAACATAGTCAAATCGCTGTCCCCCTCCGAGATTACCCATACCGAGTCCTGTGATTCCGACATACTCCATCAGATTCCGAATGGGGGCGTAATTGTCAGCGATGAAACCGGACGGAACCGTAATTCCTGCGTGTTCCCACAGGGTCGCGACCTCGTCGCGCGTAGCCAGACGAAAACCATCGAAAGCTCCGCCGGGCAGTAGTTCAGTGAGGATCTCGTTGTAGGAGTAGGCGGTGGACAACGTGACATCAAGCCACAGGAGGCCAGTGTCGCTATCCAGCGTCAGGGTGTCCGCGCCGTAGGAAGAATCCCTGGACGTTATCTCGGCCCTGACATCTTCCCCGGCAACACAGACTGCAAGCAGGCCAATCATACCGGCCGCAAGAAGCTTCGCTTCCATCGTGTCCTCCTTTCTGCGTATCTTCCTCCAAGAGAGAGATAGGCACGCTCACGTTCAAACTCAGTAGTATGTAGCACAGAACTCATCTCTGGCAGTTCTCTCCGGTCTACATCTGCCATTTCTCGATTGCCGTCCGCGCTTCTATCCGGGTTCTGCCCGGGGTCCGCACGAATCCAATTAAGACAACCTGCCAGCCTCTCCATGGGCTTCAACAATATTTGATGATGACACATCGACCATGCCTCGTCAATACGTAGAACTACGTATTTTTACGGGGGCTTTCGGCTCCGAGAAGTGAGAGGTAACGAAATTGGGGGCCTTAAGGGCAAAAAGGGCTGCCGTCCACCAAAGACAGCAGCCCCCTAAGGCGAGAACGCTCGCCAAGTGTTCGTTATGTTCCCCTGCGTCCCAGCCGCATTCCAGCATAGCCCATGCCTATCGCGCCGAGCAGGAGCGCGCCGGGGAGGGGGACGACAGTCATTTCATATGGATCTGCGCTCAGAGCAGCCGCGAAACTGCTCCCTGCGGCTATCGCTGTGAACGTGTTCCCCATGGGGACAACCATGTCCCCCCAACCATCCCCCCAAGCGAAAAGAGAGCCGTCTACGCACAGCCCAAGGCTGGATATAGAGCCTCCGGATACAGCTATGAAATCGTTTCCAGGCGGGGCCCTGCTTTGGCCGCGTGTGTTTGAGCCCCATCCGACAATAGACCCATCCGATTTGATCGCAAGACTGTGATCGTCTCCAGCCGCGATTGCTACGAAGTCGTTCCCGGACTGTTGATTTCGGACCGCTTCCGGGGGCCGAACGTTCCGCCGAGCCGCAAATTGGAATTCCCGATTCTCAACAGTTGTGCTCGCAGGCTTGCGAGCCGGTGGATTCCTTGGCGGAGAATCGCAAATCCCTTAAGCGGTTCTGCAGACGCCCGGCTCCAGCCAGGAAGCAGCCCAAAATCACGGTGATGATTTGGCTGGCGGATGGGATCGGTCTGGGCAGAGCCGGCTGGTTGCAGGGGATCGTAAAAACTGGGTTTCTGAATGGGTGAGCTGCCACTCCATCTTTCGGACAGGGTGTCGAAAGACGGAGGTGTTCAACATGAACAATGAGAGTATGACGATTTGTGAAGGCATTGAGATAGCTGAGTCGGTGTTGCTGGTGCGGGAGCGTGGCAATCGGTATGGCAGTGTGCCTGGGCTGGAGGATGATGAGTTGGCAGATCCGGATGAGCTGGAGCGGCAGGTGTATCGGCAGGAGTGGGGCCCAGTACTGGCGTTGCCGGTGCAGGGCAGGCGGAGTGTGATCCAGCCGGTGATTGCTGAGTCTGGGCAGGTTGATTGGGGTGCGTTTGCGACGGTTGATTTCGACCGGTATAGCGGCGGCTTTGACAAGGCTCGGTACAAGGCAGAGAAGCTCAGGGAGCAGTTGCTTGATCTGTTGATTCGGATCGGGATCGTCAGGGAGCGGCTGCCTGGCAAGGCGAAGTACGTGGTGCTGAAGTACGTGAGGATGGGCATCATTGGGCTGGAGCATATAGCGGATGCTGACATGCTGATTATGGCACGGCTGTGGTTGCGGGCAAGGCGGTTGGATCAGGAGGTTGGGCGGCTGCACCGGGCCAGTGCGGCGAGGAGCAGGGTTCAGTTGGCCAGGTTGCTCGTTGAATAAGGGCTGCCTGGGGTGGCTATCACGAGTGCAGATTGGCCGGGCTGATGAGGCCTGTGTTGTCGCTGCAGATGGTCCCTGGGCGGGGGTTGCCGTGATGAAGCTTGGCAGTGTGGGGCTCATCTAAAGCGTGCCTGCTGGCACGCTTTGGCGACTTCGCCTTCGGCTCAGTCACCTGCGCCCGGTCCGCTTCGCGGCCCGGGCGACGGCGCTTGGATGGCCGAGAGTATGTCATTCAGACTCCGGACGGCGGAGTGTGAATGTGAACGCTTGCCTGTCTTACCAGCCTGCGGACTTGTCTATGTACTCCTGAGAGGTCGTGGCAGGTTGTTGCTGAAAGCCCGCGGCCGGTTGTATCGCCTCCATTCCTGCTCGCGCAGCAACGGCATGTTCGCCCGGACACAGTTCGTCCGAGGCGCGGCTGCCGGCACACTCTGGCCACTTGGCGTTCGGCTCAGTCCGCTGCGTCTGGTCTGCTTCACGGTCAGGCCGGCGGGCGTAGCGATGGTCATGCATGACCTGGGATATTGCCTGCCCTGTCGTTTGACCGGACGGAGCGGCCTTTGCCGTTGCCGACGCGAGGGTGGGCGAACCATGGCGGGGATGGAGGCCTGGTGGTGCCGACGCTGGTGCCGTTGGTCCGATTGAAAATGGCCGTGCCTGGGGCTCTGTGGTAGTTGGGATCCTGTCGGTTGCACAGCTGATTCTGAGTGAGAGGTGAAGGAGGAACGAGTTCTGTTGCGGTGTTGGATTGTGACTATGGTGGTGGGGGTTGGATGTGTTGTTGGGGAGGTTTGTCTTCGTTTGACTGTATGGAAGTTGTTTGAGATGCGGTGTGTATTTGGATCGGGAGATGGTTGATTCGAGAGGGGTACTACTTGATGTTTGATGGAGGTTTGAGGGGTATGGTTGAGTGGTGGAGGATGATGGTGATGTTAAGATAGAGAAATGGGCTGCGCGGAATGGATGTGATCGATTGCTGAAAATATGTTGTTCAGACTTCGGAGAGAGCGGAGTGTGAAAGAGCCTTTATTCATAAGGACTTAGGATAAGAAGTTCAT
>Ga0272441_10003297_pt1 | contig 30857 bp, 21 predicted proteins | sample SSMProp6N_FD_193582 | JGI IMG/M metagenome (GOLD analysis project Ga0272441, IMG submission 193582) | Marine sediment archaeal communities from Little Sippewissett salt marsh, Falmouth, MA, United States - SSM-Prop-6N | ecosystem: Environmental > Aquatic > Marine > Wetlands > Sediment ... | reverse complement strand
CGGCTCACCCGCTATCTTTGTACCAGTCCCACGATTAACTGCTTGGGAACAAATAGGGGGGGCGGCCATTCGCTGGCGAGTGCGTCCCCGACGCATCGATCGTGTGCTTGCGCTACCTGTTGTTGCCGAAGTGTGGCCGGCGGAGGCGGAACTCGTCGAACGTGCTGAGCATCAGCAAGCCCGCCAGCAGCCGTACGATCATCGAACTGATCAACAACAACGCAAACGGGTGGTCGATCGTGATGTGGCCCAGTGTCAGCGGCGTCGGTGCGAGAACCGCGATCGTGGCGCCGGCGAACGTCCCGATCAATCCGCCGACTGCGAGGAAGAGCGTATTGAACGCGACACACCGCGCCCGCTTGGGAGGCGTGACCACGTCGTAGAAGTAATTGCCGACCGCGATGGCGAACGCGGCTCCGGAGATCCCGTCGTACAGCATCGCCAGCAGGAAGTGCCAGAACTCGCTGCACATCATCAGCGCCAGCGGCAGGAAGATGATCGCGTTGCCGCCGATCACGAGCACCTGCTTGCTGCCGATGCGGTCGCACAGCCGTCCCCACAGTGGTTGTGACAGGACGTTCGCCAGCATGCCCATCGTCAGGATCACCGCGAACTGCCCGGTGGAGAACTTGAGCTGGTCGAGCAGGTACCAGCCCAGGTACGGACCGTTCAGCCCGTACGCCAGGTGAATCAGCATGCAGTAGATCACGAAGCGGCCGAAGTGTGCCCGCGGCGCGCGGCGGATGAACTCGAGGAGACTGAAGCGGTCGGAGGGTTGGCGATGGTATTCCGGCTCGTGGATGCGCGTCAGGTAGTACACCGATTGCAGGCGAGCGAACGCGACCAGGATGAACAGTACCAGGAAGCCGAAGTTGCGGCCGCTGAGTCCGAGCAGGGCGAAGCGGTCGTTGCCGTCGCACCAGGTCAGCCACCAGCCGGCGATGAGGAACGCCGCCATCTGGACGCCGCCGGCGAGACCGCCGCGCAGGCCGAAGTAGCGGCCGCGCCGGTGTGTGGGCACGAGGTCGCCCATGAGGCTTTGCCATGCGGGCTGGGGGAAGGCGCCGAAAGCCGTGAACGCGATGAACGTGACCAGCATCACCCAGTAGCCGGTCGAATAGGGGAGGAAGATTGCGGCGGCGAAGACGAACCATGTCAAGGCTTGGAGGAAGGAGCTGACGATGATGATTCGATTGCGGCTTCCGAGTTTGTCGGTGACGTTGGCGGCGGTCCACTGGAGGAAGCCGGTGGCGAGGGAGGGCAGGCCGGAGATGGCGGCGATCTGGAAGAGCCCGGAGCCGCCGAGGATGACGAAGGGGGCGACGTAGCCGGTGCCGGCGCCTTGCATGATGGCCCACGCGAGCGCGTCCTTGATGGAGTAGCGCAAGCTGGAGCGGATCACTTTGGCGGGGGCGCGGAGGCCGCGTGGCGGTGCCGGCGGGGCGGGGGCGACCAGTGGCGATTCGCTGGCCCGTTGCCCGGGTCCGGGTTGGAACGTCAGGGGCTTACCCATGACCACCTCGGGAACTCCCCCAAAGCCGGCGATTCTTACGCGGGATGGGGGGCGGTTTTCAACTACAAAGTCATTTTGCGGCGAAGATTTGCCGTCGCCGCGGGTTCAATGCGTCGTTCCTAATGTCACACCCACGGGTGCACGTCGCCGAGCACCCCCCCTGGAATGGCAAAGGTCGGCGGCCGGGGGCGCGGGCCTTCGGATGAGGACGAGCACCCCCACGCGCGGAGCCGCAATGGGGCGACGGTATGGGACGCGCAGGGGGGGACGTCGGGATTGCCGTCGTCGGCGGGGGCTTTTTGGCGTGGCCGGGTTGCTGGAAGCTATCGCAAGACTCCTCTCCTCACCGGGGAGTGGTTGCGTAGGAGGTCAGAACGCCGGGGATTCTGGCCCTCCCCCCGCCCCTCCCCGGTGGGCAGGGGGGTTTGCGGGATAGCTTCTAGAACTTCCAGCCGGGGCGGTAGTCTTTGGTTACGTACTGGTTGGCGTCGGGGACGTTGGTGAACTCCATCTTCTCGCCGTTCCATTCCAGCCGGCGGCCGAGGCGGAGGGCGATGTTGCCAACCAGGATCGACTCGGTCATCGGGGCCGAATACGCGAAGTTCGACTTGGGGTAGTCGATCGGCTTCTCACCCGCGCAGGCGAGAATCCACTCCTTGAAGTGCCCGGGCGAGCGTTCGAGCATCTTCGGGGGCTTGCCGACTTCACGCATCTTCGATTCGGGGATGATCCGCGGGCTGTTGCCATAGTCGCCAGATACGAGCAGCGACGCCTTGGTGCCGACAAACAGGTTGCCGGTGTTGGGCATCTGGCGGCCGAGTTCCAGGTCAATAGGGGCGCCCGGATGCAGTGAGCCGTCGTACCAATAGGCGGCGAAGCCGGGTCGCTTGCTCGTGGCCGGGAAGGTCCACTTGATGATCGAGGCGTTGGGGAGCGTCTCGTTGTTCACGGGGGTGGAGGCGACGGGCTCGACGGACGTGGCATGACCGGGGTCGAGGGCCCAGAAGACGCCGTCCATCGTGTGGCAGGCCATGTCGCCGAGCGCACCGACGCCGAAATCCCACCAGCCGCGCCACGAGAAGGGGTGGTAGGCGCCGTTCTTGAAGGGTCGCTGGGGGGCGGGTCCGAGCCAGACGTCCCAGTCGAGGGTGGCGGGGACCGCGTCGACCTCTTCCGGTCGGCCGATGCCCTGCGGCCAGATGGGCCGGTCGGTCCAGGTGTGCACTTCGGTGATGTCGCCGAGGGCACCGCTGTGCACGAATTCGTACACGAGCCGCCAGCCTTCGCCGGCGTGGCCCTGGTTGCCCATCTGCGTCACAACCTTGTAGCGTTTGGCGGCCTTGAGGAGCTGCCGGGCTTCCCACGGCGTGTGCGTGAGCGGTTTTTGCGTGTAGACGTGCTTGCCGAGCTGCATGGCGATCATCGTCGCCGGGTAGTGATGGTGATCGGGCGTGCCGATCATGACGGCGTCGAAGTTTTTGTGCTCCTTGTCGAACATCTGGCGGTAGTCCTGGTAGGCCTTGGCCTTGGGGAATCGCTTGGCACCATGCTCCATGCGGGCCGTATCGACATCGCAGTAGCAGGGGCAGCTCACGCCGAAGGGGGCAGTCTCGTTCAGATGCTGCCCGCCAATTCCGCCGACGCCGATGAAGGCGATGCGCAGATCCGGGAACTGTGGCTCTTTGGGCTCGTCCGGCTTGGTCTCGGGCTCGGGCGGCGGTGATTGGGTGTTGGCAGCGCTCTTCTGCGCGGATTGGGCGCGGCCGAGTTGCGGTGCGAATGCGAAGCCAAAGCCGGTGGCGGCGGCGGTCTTGATGAAATTGCGACGACTGGTTCGACGGGGCTTGCTCATATCGGTCCACTCACTTCCCAGAACTCGAGCCCAGCAGGGCTGGGGCTGAACAACACACATGTGACTCCACACGCTCATTGTGCCAACGCGCCGGGCTTGCGGCAACTCGCGGAGGAGGCCGTCTGGGTCGGGGCTTGGCGACGTGGCGTGTCCCTTGTTGGAGGGGCTACGACGTCACGGGGCCGGTGGATTGCCGGATGATGAGCTCGGTGGGGAGTTTGCACAGGGCCGAGGGGGTAGCGTTGTCGATGACGGCCTGTCGAATCAGCTCGTAGGCCTTCGAAGCCATGCTGCCGAGCGGCTGGCGGACGGTGGTGAGCGGCGGGCCGAGCAGAGCCGCCGACGCGGGATCGTCGAAGCCGACGATGGAGAGATCGTGGGGGATCTGGAGGCCGGCGTTCTGCGCCGCCTGCATGATGGCCAGAGCGAGGTAGAAGCCGCCGGCTAAGATGGCGGTTGGTCGATCCGGGTCGGTGAGCCGCCGTTCGATGAGCACCTTCGTTTCTTCATCCAGAACGACGCTGTCCTGGGAGACGGGGAGATCGCGTTTTTCGGGGGTGATTCCGTGCGCGGCGAGTTCGGTCAGGGCTCCGTTGGCGCGGTCCCGGGTGTTGCTCAGGTTCATGGGGCCCGAGAGTACCATGAAACGGCGATGGCCGAGCGCGAGCAGGTGCTGGACGGCATCGCGGGCACCGCTGGCGTTGTCGCAGTCGACGGCGGCGAGGTCGGATCCGGGAAAGGCACCGCCGAGGATCACCACGGGATGCAGTTGGGCCAGGCGCTCCACCATGGGCTGCGACTCGGTGGGTGGGTGGATGCAGATGGCGCCGACGTCCTTGCTGTTGCGGTCGTGGAGGTCGAAGCCGTCGTGGAAGAAGAACTCGACCTTGCGGGCGTCCGTGCGGGCCTCTCGCCGAAGGCCGTTGATGATGGAGCTGTGGTAATAGTCGTCGATGTTGACGTGATCCTGGTGGTCAAGTAACAGGCCGACGGCCAGGCGGCCCTGGTCGCGGCGCGTGGGGTCGACATCGTCGCGCACGAACGTGCCGCGGCCGACCTCGCGCCTCAGCCATCCTGCCTCAACGAGCCCTTCGAGGGCCTTGTGGGCGGTGATGAGACTGATGTCGACGAGCGAGCTGATTTCCTTGGTGGAAGGGAGCTTGTTGCCCGGCTGGAGTCGCCCGGACCGGATGGCATCGACGAGGATTTCGCGTGCCTGGAGGTACTTCGGCATCGGGTCACGGGCGTCAACCTTTGGAAGCGTGAGAGATCGGGTCATACTACTTTGTCCAACAACCTGGAGGACGCGGCCGCTCTCCCCATCAAGCTTATCTTACCCGCGCGCCATCAAAGGGCCAAACGTACCTGATGCTGTGCGTGTTGCACTTCTTCCTGTTTCACGATCAGGAGCGCAGTGTTTCATGGACGAACTTATGAGAGCCTTGGCGCTCCTGCTTTATGGACTTCCGATGGCGTCCCATAGATCAGCCATCTGAAGCCAGTCATCGAAGTCGACGTCACAGTCGCTGTCACTGTTCATGCGCATGCAATTGAGGGACAGGCCGTCCTCATTCGTGGGACCGGTAAAGCACGCCTGGAAACCTGCGAAATCGTTCAGGTCGAGCGTGCCGTTGCGCGTGTAGTCAAAACGGGGGTACGCCGGGCCGCCGTCGAGTTGGACCCGATAGACGAAGAGCAATCGGCGTTCGAACTCGATGAGTACGAGCGTGCCGGTCGCGGGGTCGTAATCGAAGTCGTAGAGGGCCACGCCGGAGTGGGGCGGGTTATCCTCCGGGTGCGGGGCGCAGGGGAGTTCGAGGGTGGCGAACTCGGTGCCGTCCGTTGTGAAGAAGCGGATGTCGGTTTCCTGGCCGCCGCTGGAGCGGGGCCGGTTGTTGACGAGTAGCAGGTCCACGTCGAAGTCGGCGATGTTGTAGGAGGGGATGATGGCAATACCCTGTCCCTGCGGGTTTCCGCCGCCTTCGCCGGACGGGAAGCCGTCGGGGTCGGTGGGGCAGTTGCCGTCGGGGTTTCCGAGGATGCGTTCGGTGACGATCTTGTTGACGCTGAAGACCTCATCGCCGGCGGGCACGGTGTCGAGGACGCCGTTCGGTCCGACGCCGACGACGTCAACGGGGCCGTTGGACGAGTCGATCGGGTCGCCGAAGGGCACGATCTGCAAGTCGTCGCCGAGGGCCAGCGTGTCGACGATGCCGTTTCCGCCCTGCGGTTCGCGAATGAAGCGGGAGTACACCTGGTAGGGTGCGACCTGGGTGCGGGTGTCGCGCGGCACGTATTGGATTCCGTTGAGCACGCGGGCGTACCACTCACCGGTGACGGGGTGGAAGTCGTGCCCCCGGATGGCGGTGGAGTTGCATTGGAGCGACTCCTCATCCGTGACGTGGATCCAGAGCGGGTCCGCGAAGGGGTTTGTTACGTCGAAGAAGGCGATGTCACCCCAGCCCTGGACGGGGTAGGCCAGCCAGGTGGGGTCGTAGGGGTCGATGGAAACGCCGGCGCGGCAGCGGCCGCCCTGCTGTGGGTTGGTGATGATCGGGTCGACGTTTTGCCACAACATCTGGCTGTAGGTCGGGCTTTCGGGATCGGCGTCCACGGCGGCGATGTAGGTGTCGTAGAACTGCCAGGGCAGCCCCTGGTCCGGCATGATGGTCGAGAAGGGGGGGAGGATGGCATCAGAGGCGATGTAAAGCGTTTTCGTCGTGGCGTCGTAGTCCAGCCCGCTGAACCAATCAGTGTTCTGAATGCCGGGGCCGACCTGGAAGGTGTCCAGGTAGCGTACCCAGTCGCCGCCATAACCCGATTGCGTGGTGATGTTGGCCACCTCGGCGACACCAACGGAGGCGTACCACGCGATGCGGTTTTCCTCGACGGGCTGGGTGTAGCGGTTGAAGTTGGGACCGTTGTAGAAGCCGCCGATCCAGGCGCGGTCACCATCGGTCGTGACGACGGCCGGGTTGGTTCCGATGCGCGGGGCCTGCACGTACTCGTTCCAGTTGCTCGGCTGCTGGGTGATGGGATCGAATGTCTCGTCCACCTCGCCAAGAGCGTACAACTCGAATAGATCCACGACGTTGACGAGGGTGAAGGGGTGCTCGTCCGCGGTGGTCACGGTATGGCCCACCAGCGCCGTGATGATGACGGCTGTTGCAATCCAGGGCGTACTCTTCATGGTTGTAATCCTTGCGATTTTCGCGCGCTGCCTATGTGTTAATGCTTCTTCCTACCACCAGTAGGTTGGGTACGATGATCCGCCCGAGAACACGCGGTCAATCAACAGGCGGGGACGGACCTCGCCGCTGGATCGCCACTCGACGTGGCCATCGATGTACGCGAAATTGCCGCCGGTGGGGCGCAGCCCGCTGCCGCTGGTGTGGCCGGTCCACGGGTGATTGCTGCCCTCGGGTGATAGCCAGCCGTCTTCGAAGTCGGACTTGATCTGGCCGGCCTGACGGTTGAAGCTCGTCAGGTAGTCGCCAAAGACGGGGATTTCGGTGTTGCTGTTCTGTACGCGAATGTGGTCCATGCGGGACGTGTTGTACGGGAGTTCGTACAACAGTTGGGGGTTGGACGGGTCGTTGGGATCCGCCGGAATCACGTTCTGCTCGTCATCCAGCATGTAGAAGACGCCTTCCGGGTGAACGGCGAGCAGGCGGCCGCCGACGCGGATGGAAGCATGGCCCATGAATCCCCAGAACTGGGCGTAGTCCATGAAGCTGCCGAAGTAGGAGGGGTTGCCCCACATCGCGGGTGCATTGCTCGCGGCGTTTCCGGTGGAGGGGCAGTAGAAGACGGCGCCATCGCGCTGCGACAGGTAGAGTTGATCCTCGATGAACTTCCGATCGGCCCCGCGAACCGGGGGGTCCATCTTCATCATCGGCATGAGCAGTTCGCCGAGGTGCCACTCGTGGCCGGGCGCCATGATGAGCGATGAGTTTCGGATGTAGACGTAGTCCGGTTCGGGCCCCTGGTGTGGTGGGACGAAGTCCCGGTTCTCGACGGTGTAGTTGATCATGGCCTGCACGACGCTGCGCAGGTTCGAGCTGCACACAGCTTTCTTGGCTTGATCACGCGCGCTTTTCAGAGCAGGCAGCAGAATAGAGATGAGCAACGCAATGATGGCGACAACCACCAACAACTCGATGAGGGTGAAGCCTTGCCTGACCTTACGCATGTCGCACACCTCTTGCCAGGAGCTGTTTCAAACCTTTCGCACGAGCCACGTTGGCGAGACGAAACTCGGCGCCCGGGCGTTGGGACGCACGGGCGCCAAGCGCATCAGACGAACTAACGTCGGCGGATGAGGCCGACACCCGCGAGCAGCAGCAGCAGCGACGCGGGCTCCGGAATCGGGAACGTCCGGAACTGGTAGACGAGGCGATTGCTGAAATCGGAGACGATCAAAATCTCGTCGGGGGCGTACCACTCGAAGTCGTAGTAGCCGGATCCGATCGCGAATTCGAATGGCAGCGCAGCGCCGAGACCGTCGAGGAACTCCTCGGTTGCGGGTGTGCCATCCGGCTTAATGAGCTGGACAACCCAGGACCAGGGCTGGCCCACCGCCGTCGAGGAACGGTCGTTGTAGATGACGAGATCACCGCGGCCGGGCTGGTCGAGGTAGGCGATGTTCTGACCGTTGACGTAGTCGGCGTCCGGGTCTTGATCGAAGATGATGACGCCCGCATCGACGGAGTTACCGCCGGTGCGGTTGGCCATGATCACGTTGTTGCCTTCACGGAGCCAGATGTCTCCGTCGGGGGCGAAGTCCATGTCGCGCCAGAAGGTGCCCTCGGAGGTGGCAATGATCATGCCGTCGGCGGTCGTGTAGATGTCGGCGCCGGTGGCGGAGTTCTGGAGAGCTCGACGACCGGAGCCGAAGGTTGTCCAGGCTGCGCCCATGTCGACGCCACCAAAGCCTGGATCGTCGCCGACGCCGCTGCCGCCGCGGGCGTTCTTGCCCCACATCTGGGTGTTCGCGGTGGGATCCCAGCCTGCGATGCCGTCGGGATGCGCGCCGCCGTTGTCGTACGCGGACAGCACAACGTTTGCGTTGTAGTCATAGGCGAGTCCGCTGAAGCCACGGCTGCCCGGCGTGCTGGCGAAGGAGGCGACCGGCGCGCCGATGGGCGTACCCCAGGGGTCCGAGATCTTGACGATTCCGGCCACACTGTTGGTGCTCGTGCCGCCGTTGAAGCCGGCCAACCAGAGGTTCATGCCGTCGGTCGTGACGGCCGAAGGATTGGTTCCGTAGGGCGATTCGTTGTCGAACAGGGGGTTGTCGAAGTAGTTGCTGTCACTGAGGTCCAGAGTGTTGTGCAGGTAGAAGTCCGCGTCAGCTGCTGCGCCCCATAATCCTGCACACGCGAGCGCGATCAGCAGTGTCCACCTTCCTCTCATAGCGTCGTTCTCCTCCGCAGAATGGATGGATGTGTTTCCCGTGGCGACGGCCCACGCGGGTCGCCGTGCACCGTAAACAGATGTGTTAGAAACGGGCGATACCCGTTCATGGCGCTGCGTTCTCCTGCGAAAAGCACAGCTCGACAGAATCTGGAGCTCTCGCGCGATCGGCGTGAGCCTCGAACGTCTAAAGATTATATAATTATGACATCTTATGCAATGCCATTCTGCCCGTTTCATCGAGATTTCTTCGGACCTGCGGAGATTCTATGCCACAACAGCTGCGTTGACCGGCGGTGCGTCGTAAGTCGCTTTATTATATTGGTTTGCGTTCTGAAGTCTTGTGTGCAGGGCTAGTCCGTTGACCGCAGTGGGGCGGCGCCGGAAGGTGGCACCGTGACCTGGAGTCCGAATCGCTCGCAGTAGCGGCGGAACAGTGTCCGCGCGCTTTCGTACATGGAGTTCGGGCTGAGAAAGTGTGAGAACTCGAACGTGATCAGCTTGTTTACGGCTGCTTCGCGCGACGCGTCGATCTTGAACTCGAGCTTGCGCCAGTCGATGGGTGGGAACTTGATGGGCATATCGCGATCGAAGGTCTCGACGTTGGACCAGCAGGTGATGCCGGCTTCACGGGCGAGGCGCAGATTCGTCGTCAGGTAGTGGGGAAGGTCGAGGTAGTCGATGTGCCCATCCTGGAACGCGACGATGTCGATGCAGTCGCGGATGCGGCGGAAGATGTCCTGCCATTCCTCGGCGTGCTGCTCGCGCGAGATCTGCGTGCCGCCCGGGGGGGCTTTCGTCCCGGCGATGTAGGGAGAGATCAGGTTCGGCAGGTCAGGCGTGAGGTCCTTGGCGTGTTGGCCGGCGGCGACTACGAGCTCGACCTGCTTGGGGTTGTTTCGCGAGAGCTCGAAGGTGATGTACCAGCCAGCGAACGCGGGGTGGTCGGCGTACTCGTCTTTGACCTCTTCCATGAACTGGCGATTGAGGGCGAGGGCGTGGTCGGCGTTCCTGGCCCAGTCGCCGGGATCGTAGATTCCCCAGAAGAGCTTCATGCCGTTGGCGTGTGCGAGGTCGAGGAAGCGCTGGGCGAGGTTCTCGCGAACGGGGAGCATGGCGCGGTGTTCGCGGAGGACCCACGAGTTGAAGATGGCCTGTTCCTCGTAGCCGGAGCGGATGATGATGACGGTGTCGATGCCGATCTGCCTCATCACATCAAAGTCGGCGGCCCATTCTTCGGGGCCCCAGTTCTGGCTCGGGATGTCGTGCGTGATCTCGTCCAGGAATGTGCCGGTAATCCTCATCTCGCGTGGTCTCCTGCTGCGTGACACGTCGTTGGCCGGTGGGCGGATTGCGTTGGTCCGCGGCGGACCATATTATTATATAACGATTTGGCGAATGCGGTAGTGGGTTGGGAACTTGAGTTTCGTGGCCGGAGGTTGCGTCGGCAAGGTCACGAATCTGAGGAGGTGCCGGGTGTCTGGGACGTTCTGGGTTCGGACGGCGGTGGCCATGCTTCTCGCCGGCCCGTGTTGGGGGCACACGGTCGTCGTGGACAACGCGGATCCGGGTTTCTCGGTCGTGGTGGAGACTTGGCCGAGCGCGTCGGGATCGGGCCAGTATGGGACTGATTATCGCTATCGATCCACGAGCGGTGAGCCCGGGACGGTGATGTGGGAGCCGACGTTGCCGGCGGCGGGGGAGTACGAGGTCTCGGTCTGGTACCGGCATGGCTACGATCGCCCGGATGATGCGCACTACACGGTGGAGCACGCCGGGGGAACGAGTGACGTGTTCGTGGACCAGAGCACGCTTGGGTCGCAGTGGGTTCCGATCGGGGTCTTTCCGTTCGAAGCGGGGAACGCGGGGTGTGTGAGGCTGAGCAGTGAGGCTGAGCCGGGCAAGACGATCGTGGCGGATGTGGTGCGTTTCGTGGGGTTGCCAGAGGGGGAGACCCTGCCGGAATTGCGGGCTTGCTGGTTGACGCATTATGCGTATGTGGGGCGGAGCGATGCGCAGTTGCGGGCGATCGCGCAGGATATCCGCGCGGGGCACATGAACACGGTGTACATCGCGATGTACTCCGGTGCGTCGGTGTATTGGCCATCGCGCGCGTACAAGGCGGCGGGGGGATACTGGGCCTCGAGCACGATTGACTACGCGGCATACCTGACGAGGCTGTTTCACGAAGAGGGGCTCAAGGTCGGTGCGTGGTTCGAGTACGGAATGGCACTGGGGCCGGCGACGCATCCAATCGCCGTCGCTCACCCAGATTGGCTGGCGCGCGATCGTTTCGGAGATTCGGTGACGGGGGAGAACGGTGGTTTTGTTTTTCTCAGTCCCGGGCACCCGGACGCCGTGAATATGGTCGTCCAGATGGCGTGCGAGTTGGCGGCGGATTACGACTTCGATGACATCCAGCTCGATCGGATCCGCTGGGGTCGCAAGACGGATGGCCGGGAGTATGGGTACGAGGATTGCACGGCGGATCTGTACCGCGCGGCGTACGGTGTGTCGCCGCCGACGAATAAGAATAGCACGCAGTGGGTTGCGTTTCGGGAAGGGCTGGTGAACGAGGTGGTGCAGCAGAGCTATGAGGGGATCAAAGCGGTGAACCCGCTGATGGTCGTGTCGTCGGCCCCGACCGGTTCGTATGGAATTACGCAGCACATGCAGCGGTGGTCGACGTGGGTGGCGGGGGGCTACATGGACCTGGTGATGCCACAGATGTACAAGACGTCGTACGATGCGTTCGTGACCGAGTTTAACACGCAGGTTGCGCAGGTGCCGGGTCATGTGGACAAGCTGGGTGTGGGCTATCGGGCGAGCGAGGATGACGATTGGGCGCTGGTGGCTGGTCAGATGAACTACGCGAGGAGCCACGGTGTACCGCACGGTTGCCTGTGGGTTTATCACCAATACACGGATCAGATTGCGATACGGGATGAGATCGATCACCTGCCGATGCCGGGGCAGCCGTGGGAGGCGTGGGCTCACAACCCGTACGTGAGCGATCGTCATTTGCAGGTGGTGGTGGACAACCGGGACGGCTCGGGGGCGTACGAGGAAACCGGGACTTGGTTTGACTCGGCGCAGCCGGACTTCTTCCGGTTTGACTCGCGTGTGGCTGAGGGCGGGGGTACTGCGAAGACGGCGGCGTTTTCGGCGGCCGTACCACTGCCGGGTCGCTACGACGTTCATGTGTGGTACACGGCGGCGGCGAACCGCAATGACGCGGCGGCTTATACGATCGAGCATTATGGCGGGGCAACGACCGTGCCAATCGACCATCGCTTTGGCGGCGGGCAGTGGGTTCGACTGGGCCGGTGGGTTTTCGAGGATGGGCCTGTCGCGAGGCGGGTCACGATCACGACCGATGGTAGCGAGGCAGGCGAGTATACATCGGCCGACGCTGTCAAGCTGGTTCTCAGCGGTTACGCGCTCGGTGATGCGACCGGGGACGGTCTTGTGGATACCGATGATTACGCGCTCTTGGCGGCGTGCGTGACGGGGCCGACGGGTGGCCCGTTGACGGGCGCTTGCGAGGCCTTTGACTTTGACGACGATACGGATGTCGACGTGGCGGATCTCGCCGACTTCCAGTGCATCTTCGGCGACATGTAGTTGGCGGATGGGGGGGGCGGTGGCGGCCAGGCGCGGGATTGTGCGTCCAATCCGGAAGGAGATCGTGCATGGACAATCCACGGTGTGAGGTCTGGAGGGGCGGGGGGAGAGCGGTGATCGTGATCTCGCTGGTGGTTGCCGGGGTGCTTGCTTGTGGTGTGAGTGTGGCGGATTCGCCGCGGCAGGAGCTCAGCGCCGGTGATGTGTCGGTGCGTGTTGAGCCGTGGCCGCGCGGGATGCGGATCACGTTGGGCGGGATCGAGGTGATCAAGCACAGCGACTTCGTCGTCACCAAGCCGCCATGGGCGCCGCACTACTACCTGGGGCCGTCGGCGGACGCGGTGAGCACGGCGACACGGGAGCAAGTGGATGGGGCGGAGACGTTGCGTCTGGAGCATCGCGGTGAAGACGAGTCGTTCGCGGCTACGGAGACAATCACGCTGCATGCGGATGGGCGGGTCGAGCAGGTCTTTGAGGGGCGGTTTCTGAAGGAGGAAGGCGAGGCGCTGATTCAGTGGCGGATGGGGGCGCTGAACCCGACGCTGATCATCGGATGTGCGTACCGGGCGCTGGGGGCGGACGGGGAGATGGTGAGGGGTACGGTGCCGGTGCGGGCGACGTCGTCGGAGGTGCAGGCATCGACGCTGGCGAAGGGCTTTTCGGCGATCGAGTTCGACTCACGCTTGGGGCCATTGCGGATCGAGATCGAGTCGGCGTGCGAACCGATCGTTTACGATTTTCGGAAGAGCCGGTGGGCGACGTCGGAGGATCCGCACTTCTGGTTTGGCGACCTGGGGACGAGGTTCAAGCAGGGCGACACGCTGCGCTACCGCGTTGTGTATCGCCTGCAGGGTTTGAGGGGACGTGGCGCGACGGCGAAGGTCGTTCGCGGAGAGGCACGCATTCAGCCGCGCAAGGCGGCGCAGGACTATCCGCGCGAGGAGCGGCCGACCATCATCCCGCGTCCGAAGGAGGCGACGTTCGGGGAGGGCGAGTTCGTTCTCGGGCGGTCCGGAGAGACCGTGGCGAGCGTTTCGATCATCGTGCCGTCGAAGGCGGCGGACCGTGAACTGGCGATGCCGGCCGTCCGATTGCTCAGCGGGATTCTGCGAGACGAACATGGCGTGAAGACGAGGATGGTCCGACCGGTTGGTGTACCGCCGGAGAGTGCCATCTGGTTTGGGCGGGTTTCCGGCGATGAAGACCTGCCGCCGGAGGGCTACGTGCTGCGGGTCTCGTCGAACAAGATCCGTGTTTGTGCCGGTGATCGCCACGGCTTCCTGAACGCCGTCCAGACGCTACGGCAGCTCGTGGGCATGGCGCCGAGCGGCCTCGCGACGGTGCGCACGGTGGCGATTCGTGACTGGCCGAGCCTGTCATTCCGAGGCGTGCATCTTTTCACCGGCGGCCAGGGGACCGCGCTTCACGAGAAGCTGCTGCAGCGCGTCATCGGTGCGTTGAAGATGAACCACCTCGTTCTCGAAGCGGAGTACATCGAATGGGATGCGTACCCGGGTATTCACCATCCGGAGTATGGCATGCCGAAGGAGGATGTGCGGCGGATTCTGGCGGTGTGCGAGGAGGTGGGGATCGAGGTGACGCCGCTGGTCATGTCGCTGGGGCATTGCCAGTGGATGTTCACGAACGATCAGAATCTCGATCTGGCGGAGGATCCGGAGGCGAAGTGGGCGTACTGCGTCACGAATCCGAAGACGTATGACTTCATCTTTACGGTCTACGAGGAAGCGCTCGAGCTCTTCCGGCCGAAGTGGTTCCACATCGGGCATGATGAGTTCACGCACCGCGGCCGGTTCCCGCATCGTCCATCGAGTAAGGGCTACAGCGCCGAAGAGCTGTTGATGATGGATACGGGGCGGTTGCACGCGTGGTTCGCCGAGCGGGGTGTGCGCGTGATGATGTGGGGCGATATGTTGCTGGGGAAGGGCGAGGCTCCGGATGCCTGTCACGCCGCCACCGTCGAATCGGCGGAAGAGCTGCGCGAGGAGTTGCCGGAGGACATCGTCATCGCGGATTGGCATTACATTGCGAGCCCGCCGGAGAGCTTCACGAGCCTGGCGAAGTTTCATGACGCCGGGCATAAGACCGTGGCGGCGACGTGGAATCGGGCGGGCAATATCGTGAATTTCGCGCAGGCCGCGTACGAGAATCACTCGCTGGGACTGCTGCAGACGACGTGGGCTGGGTATTCGCTGGATCCGGTGAGCTTCGAGCGTGAGATGCATCAGTACGCTGCGTACGTTGTGGCTGCGGAGGCGGCGTGGAACGCCGACAATCCGCCGGATCCGGACGCGTTTCCCGCGGCGGCGTGTTTTCTCGACTTGATGGGCCTGAGCACGCTCAAGCCGGGGCGGCGCACGGGTTGGACGGCGGATCTGAGCAGCGTCTGCAACATCTCGCTGGCGGCTGCGTCGGACAGTGGCTGGTTCGGGCTGGGGCCGCGGCATGACCTGTCCGCCGTGCCGAGTGGGGATGTGCGGCTGAAGGGTGTGTCGTTCGTCGTCGGCCAGATGGAGGGTGCAGCGCAGCCGGCGGGTGTCGCGCTGCGCAGCAGGCTGGCGCGTGAGGTGGATTTGCCGGCAGAGGTCGAGATCGAGATCGGAGCCGAGGCGAGGCAGCTCGTCGTTCTTCACACGACGAGTTTCGTGTGCAAGCAGGGCGTGAAAGTGGGGGAATATCGGCTGGATTATGAAGATGGCACCACGGCGGCTGTGGATCTGGTGTATGGGTGCAACATTCTGGCGTACACAGAGCTGACGGCGGCTCCTGAAGCGCCGATCGTGTGGACCGGTCAGACCGCCTCCGGGCAGCCGGTGGCGCTGCGCGCCCTCGTGTGGGACAACCCGCACCCGCAACGGCGGATCCGCTCGGTGACGGCTCGCTCGGCCGACGCCGCCGGCTCGGTGATCGTGATCGGTCTGACCGGATTGGACGGGGCGGTGCCTGACAGGTAAAACGGCGGCTACCACATGAGCCGATCGAGCACATCACGGCCACGGTACAGCGCAGCGCGAGCGTGTCCGCATCTCGGGCGATGCACAGTGGGGGATGCGGCACGCGCGGTCGCCGACTTGTTCTGCCCGGCGGACCCGGCCGGGTCGCTGGCGGAGTCCGGCGTGGAGCTGCGGGTTCACGGGGCGTCGTGCAGGTTCCCAGGGAAACGCGTGTTTGGATTGTGGGATCCTCTGTTGCGCCGGGTCGAGCTGTTCGAGTGCCATGCCGGACGCACGGATCGCGAGATGGTCCGTACACTGGGGCACGAGCTGGCGCATGTGTACGGGGCGGTGTGCGGCATTGCGGTCGATGAGGATTGGGCGGAGCGGTTTGCGGAAGTGTGGGTGGCATTGCTGGGGCCGATCGGGCTACGGCGATGTGCTGCGGCGCTACGGGCGCTGGCGGAGAGCGGTCGCGCAAAGGTCGGCGCAGCGAGTGATCGTGGGACGCGTGGTCGGACAGGTCTGAACGTGGTCAGCATTGGCTTATGAGCTTCATCATCGGCATCATCCTGCTGCTCGTTTTCCTGTGCTTTGCAGCGCTGATGTTCCTGGAACGCATCTCCGCGCTGTTGGCGTTGCCCCTGATGGCAATCGCCTTTCTGTTGTTGACAGTGGGCGCCGATCTGCTGCAACCGGCGACCGTGGGGGAGGCCGTTTCGAAAGAGAGCGTCGACGCGCTCGGACGAAGACGGGTCGTTATCGAGCGCGCGGAACGCCCGTCACGTTTCGAACAGTGGAAGCGAACGCGCCAGCTCGAGTCGCAGATTCTGAAAGACAAGGCGGCGTTGTTCGAGGCCTCCGTCGCGGCGTTGGAGGCGGAGGTGCAGGGGAATGGCGATGATCTGCCGGAGCGCCTGACGGCTGTTCTAGTGAAGATCCGTCGGGATGAGCAGGAACTTCGCGAGCGGGCAGATGAAGCGCTGGACGAGTTGCCGCAGTTCTTCGTCCGGCCGCCGCACACGGCCGGTCGGCGGGCGCATTTCGACGATGCGTTCAACGCCATCGCCATCAGCGAGCGGCTGAGGCCGATCGCAACGCTGTTGGAGGGGGAATCGAGTTCCGTGGCCGTGGATGCGATTCGCGGGCTCTTGGCCGATGCTCGTGCGGATGCGGATCGGTGGTGTGAGGAGCATGCCGAGGGGGCAGAGCTGAACTCGCCGGGTTTTCGCACCAGGAGCGCCCTGGCGTATCTCTTCGAGTATGTCATCTTCGTGCTGCGCGCCGGCAGCTTGCACCTTTATGCGGCGATCATCGCCACGATCTTTGGCGGCATGTTCGCGATGTACGTCAAGAACCTGAAAGTCGCCGAGCGGCTGGTGTATTGGACGGCGGAGTTTGCCGGCGAACGCCCCTTTGTGATCGCCTTCGCGGTGTTTCTGGTCACGGCGGGCATCTTCACATCCGTGGGTGGTCTCGGGACGGTGATCATGCTGGGGGCCATCATCCTGCCGGCCCTCCGATCCGTGGGTCTAGGGCCGATCGTGGCGGCGGGGACGTTCCTGATCGCCATCGCCATGGGTGGGACGCTGCAGCCCGTTGCACGCCGCTTGTGGATGGATTTCTATGGCATTCCCGCGGCCCGGCTGGATTCGATTCTGTGGACGATGGTCGGGCTGTACGCGCTGTGCGGCGTCTGCTGGATCTGGTGGGGGACGCGTCGCGGGTTGTTGAGCAGCTTTCAGGCGGCGAAGGTAGAAGAACCTCGCCGCAATGATGGGGCCGTGCCGGCTCGTTTGATGCTGGCGCCGTTGATTCCGGTGCTGTTGGTGTATTTTGGCGGAGTGGAAGAGATCAGCGCGTTTACGGCGTCGATTGCGTACATGTATGTCTGCGTGTGCCGGCGGCAGAGTGCTGTGCGTGTGCTGGCGCGTTCGCTGATCGAGGGGGCGCAATCCGTGATGCCGCCGGTGCTGCTGATGGTTGGCATCGGGATTCTGATTACCGCTCTATCTACGCCGCCCGTGCAGAGCTATCTCCGGCCTCTGCTGTCAGTGGTCGTGCCGGACACGCGCTGGGGCTACATCGCGTTGTTCGCGCTGGCGGCGCCGCTGGCGTTGTACCGCGGGCCGCTGAACGTCTGGGGCATGGGCCTGGCGGTCTCGGCGACGCTGTTAGCGACGTCGACTCTTCCGCCGGCGGCGATCCTCTGCGCCATCCTGGCCGCGGGGATGTTGCAGGGTGTGTGCGACCCGACCAACACCGCCAACGTGTGGATCGCCGGTTTCCAGGGCATAAGCGTTAACCAGATCCTGCGTTACACGATCTTGCCGGTGTGGGCGGCTGCAATTCTGGCGGTGGTGATCTTTGGATTGCGTTTTGTGGGTGTGCAGTAAGGCAGGCAGGTTGGTGTCCAGCGAGCGACGAGTCCGGATTGGCATTGATGTCGGTGGAACGTTCACCCATGCCGTGGCGATCGAGGCGACTACGCTTGATCTAATCGGCAAGTCACGGGTGCGCACGACGCACAAGGCTTCCGCTGGCGTGGCACAGGGTGTGGTTGATAGCCTGCTCGCTCTTCTCGACCGTTGTGCTTTGCGACCCAGCGAAGTCATCCTGATCGCGCACTCGACAACACAGGCCACCAACGCCCTCCTCGAGGGCGATGTGGCACCGGTCGGGATTGTGGGCATGGGCGGCGGTGCGGGTACGTGGCTGGCGCGCCGGCAGACGGCCATCAAACCGATCGAGCTTGCGCCCGGCCGGTTTCTGCGTACGCGGCACCGTTTCATTCGCTCCGACCGGGTGAATGCGTCGGTCGTCGGAAAGGCGATTGATGCTCTGTGCGAGGAAGGAGCGCACGTCATCGTCGCGGCTGAGGCGTTCAGTGTCGATGATCCAGCGCGCGAGCAGTTGGTGTGCGACCTGGCGGCGCAGCGCGGCTTGCCGACGACAGCGACGCACCATGTGAGCCGGCTGCACGGCCTCGGTGTGCGGACGAGAACCGCGGTCATCAACGCCAGCATGATCCCGACGATGCTGAGTACGGCGAACATGACGGAGAAGGCTGTGCGTGAGGCCGGCATCGAAGCGCCGCTCATGATCATGCGCAGCGACGGCGGCGTGATGGACATCGAGGAGATGCGTCGCCGGCCGATTCTGACGATGCTTTCCGGGCCGGCTGCGGGTGTTGCCGCTGCTCTGCTGTACGCGCGTGTGTCGGACGGTCTATGCCTGGAGGTGGGGGGGACGAGCACAGATATCAGCGTGATCAAGAATGGCCGCTGCCAGATTCGGAGTGCGGAGGTCGGCGGGCAGAAGCTGCACGTGCGGACGCTGGATGTGCGGACGGTCGGTCTGGCGGGGGGGTCGCTGGTGTATGTGCGCGATGGGAAGATCAGCCAGGTGGGGCCGCGGAGCAGTCACATCGCCGGGCTGGACTATCTGAGTTTCGCCGAGGAGCTCGGTTCGCCGGCCGCCGCCGTTCATCGCCACGAGGGGGACGATTATGTGGCGATCGACACTGGAAGTCGCTTGCTGGCCGTGACACCGACGTGCGCCAGTAATCGGCTGGATCTCGTTTCGCTGGGTGATTGTGCCGAGGGGCATCGGGATGTGATTGACCGGGGTTTTGATCTGTTGAGTCGGCGGTTCGGGGCGACGGACGGTCGGGCACTGGCCGAGACGATCCTGAGCACGGCGGCGCCCAAGGTTGTCCGGATCATCGAGGGGCTGATGCGTGATTACAAGCTCGACCCGGGGGTGATTCGGCTGGTCGGTGGCGGTGGCGGGGCGTCGGCGGTCGTGCCCTACGCGGCAGGGAAGATGGGGCTGCCGTTCGAGACGGTGGAGAACGCCGACGTGATCAGCGCGATCGGTGTGGCCCTGGCGATGGTGCGTGATTCGCTGGAGCGCACGGTGATTGATCCGAGCGAGGAGGACATTCGGCGGATTCGCGACGACGCGTTTGCGAGCGTGCTGAAGATGGGGGCATCGGCGGAGACGATCGAGGTGTTCGTGGAGGTGGATGCGAAGCGCAACCTACTGCGCGCCACCGCAGAGGGGGCGACGGAGATCCGGCAGCAGGAATTGCGGGCGCGGGAGTTGAGCGAGGAGGAGCGCCGACGCTTGGTGACGGCCAGTATGGGGTCGCTGGAGACGGAGCCGCGGCCCTGGTGCGAGGCGGCGGGGTTCGAAGTATGGGCGGGCGAAGGGGTGGTTCGCCGGCTTTGGCGGTTCTTCCCAGAGCGGCGTCGCCTGGTTCGTGTGCTCGACCGGTCGGGGGCGATTCGCTGGTCGTCGAACCATGCGGATTCATTGCTGAGCACGGTCGCGGACGCGGAGCGCGATCTGGAGGCGTTCGCGGAGACGTACACGCGGTATACGGACGCCGGCGCTACGATTCCGCGTTGCTACGTGTTATTGAGCAGCCGCGTTGTGGATTTGTCAGGGCTGGTGGAGATGAAGCAGGTCCTGGAGATTCTGCGGATCGAGCTTCGGCGTCACGGGGGCGATTCGGCGTGCGTGCTGCTGGTGGATTTGGGCGCGGGATAGCAGCCGCTGTTAGTGGTAGGGAACGTGTGTTCCCGATTGGTGCTAGGGCAGGTACTGACCCCAGTGGCGGAGTCGATCGCGTAGTGCGGTCGTGTCGAGCTCGCGCACGCGACCGGCGTGTTGTTTGGTGACGATGGCGGCCGCGCAGCCAGCGGCCTCGCCCATCGCCAGGCAATTGGGCATCGTTCGGACGGCGCCCTGGACCGTCCGGTCGGTACTGATGCAGCGGCCGGCGACGAGCATGTTGGCGACGTTTCGTGGAATCAGGCAGCGATAGGGGATGCCGTGGGACTCGCCGGGCTTGTATTGGAACTGTTCCGGTTCCCAGTCGCTCTTTGGCCCCTTCCGTTGTGCCCACTGCTCTTGGGACAGGTGGATGTCGATGTAGTAGGCGCTACGGGCGATTTCGTCGGGGAAGGAGCGCCGGCCCAGGTAATCATCGAGTGACAGCGTGTATTCGCCGGTGATCCGCCGGGTTTCGCGCACGCCGATCTGCACGCCGCTGCTGACGAGGTACGCGTTCTCGCAGCCGGGGCAGTATTTGCGGATGAAGTCTGTCAGGTGGCGGATGAGCTGCCGGCCTTCGATGTGGGCCTTGGAAAGCTGATCGGCGTCGGTGGCATCGACGTCGTAGACGTGGCTGAAATTCAGGCCGATGGTGCTCTCCGACTGGTACGCCACGTTGGCGCCCTCTTCGGGAATGTTCAGGTCACCGGCGGCCTTGGCGGCGGCGATCGCGGGCTTGAGGAGCAGGTTCTTGGCGTTGTCCGCCCACAGCCATTTCTGGAGACGCGCGTTGTCGATGCCTGCCAGGATGAAACACAGCGTGCAGGGTTGTAGGGCCCCGGTTTGCGGGTCGCCTTTGTCGAAGGATGCCCCGGCCGCGACGGCCACGTCCGCATCGCCCGTGCAGTCGATCACGACGGCCGCCTCGATGCGCTGCAAGCCCGACTTGTTTTGCACGACGAGTGACGAGATGGTTCCATCCTCGCTGGCCGGCGCGTCGACGAACCGCGTGAAGAACAGGATTCGTGCACCCGCGTCCGTGACTCGCCGCTCGTAGATGACCTTCAGGGCCTCCGGATCGATGGGAACCCAGTCGTGCGCGTTCGCCGGTATGTGCGGCATCCCGGCCTTCATCTCTTCGAGGATTTCCAGCCCCAGGCCGCGTGTGATGATCTTCTGCTTATCCGTGAACGGACAGAACGCCGGCACCAGTCCCGCGGTGCCCATCCCGCCCAGGAAGCCGAGTTGTTCGACGAGCAGGGTGTTGGCACCTTCGCGGGCGGCGGCGATGGCGGCAGCGCACCCAGCGGGGCCGCCGCCGACCACGAGGACGTCGACGTTGTGCGCGAGCGGCAGGAGTGACCAGCGTTCCCGGAGTTGCTCGGGTATGCCCTGAACGCGTTCGTCAGTCATCGTGAAAGACTCCGCGTGTTGTTCGATGGTGCCGTGTGCGCCGGGCTGTTCTCAGGTGCGCCAGAATACCTTCAGCCGCGTAAACACGCTGGTCATCAGGCCCAGTAGAGTCGCTTTGATCAACCCACGCAGCACGCCGAGCCAGGGCGTCGCCAGCCACCGGGTCAGTGCGGCTTCGAGCCCGGTCAGACCCAACACCGGCGGCAGGAGCCCGCGGATGCCAGCATACGCGATCATGGGGTTCTTGCCGCTATCAATCAACAGCCACAACCCGCGTCGGCCACCGAGGTTGATAACGCCGGCGAAGAAGATCAGGCCGAACGTCGCGAGGCCGCTCGTGACGAAGTAGTAGCTCATGGTGGCGTGGTCTTTCCTGATCCCGCCTTCGTAGGGTTCGAGGAGAAGCCCGATTACCAGCCAGAGGACGCCCCAGCCGTACAGTTGTCGCAGGAGCACCTCATTGGCTGCGCGAGCGCGGATGAAGAGGCGGGTGCCGAGCGCGCAGGCGGCGAAGGCTGCGAGGGTCGTCCATGGGAGCCAGCGGGCCTGAAGGCCGACACAGGCGAGTGTGCACAGTCCGAGCATTAAAAGGGCGATGGTCGCATGTCGCGCGCGTGACCAGCGTGGCGAAGCCGGCTCGATCGCGTCGCCGGTGATTCGCCTTGCTGCCGAATCCTGTGAGAACGGGCCGGTGAGCGGTTTGTTGTCCAGCCACGCGAGCAGGAGATCGCCGACGATCGTGCCCGGCAGGACGATGAGCAGGTACTTCAGGTAGCCGAGCAGGAGCAGGCTTCGCACGGGCGAATGGTGCCAGACCTGGCGTACCCAGCCGGTTTGCTCGGCGCCGAGGATGCAGGCGGTGACGACGAGCATGAACGTGATGCGCAGCGGCCAATTGCGGCGCGAGATCAGCCAGAGGAGCGCCCCGACGGTCGCGGTGTGCGCGAGCACGACGATGATGATGTCGCTTCGGCCGGCGATGATGTTGATGTCTTGAAGTGCCGCATCGAAGCTGTGCCAGTCCAGCGAGAGGCCTCCGCCATCGGCGTACCCGATCAGGCCGAGCAGCAGGAAGCCGCCGCCCCATCCCAGCACGCGGACCGCTCGGATCCACGCGCGATTCCACGTGCGTGGCAGCCGAGCCAGGGCGGGGAAGAGCAGGGCGAAGCCGAGCAACGCGAGCCACCAGGTGCGCGTGCCGGGGCTGGAATCGATGAGCCACGGGTTGAGGTGTTCGACGTAGAGCGCGAAAGCAAGCAGCAGCAGGCCGCGGCGCAGCGCATAGCCCGCCAAGTGCCAGGCTCGTGTGCCTTTTGCGAGGCGTCGGGCCATGGCGAGCGGCATCGCCGCCCCCATCGAGAAGAGGAAGAAGGGGAAGACGAGGTCGACCCAGGTGAGCCCGGACAGTGTGGGGTCGAACTCGTGGATCGGCGGCGGCTTCTGGGCGTGGTACATCCACGCGGGCAGGTGGTCCGTCCAGCTGGGCTGCATGCCGTGTGGGATCATCCCCGACAGGGCCATCGTGAGGATGGCGAATCCGCGGAGCGCGTCGAGCGCATCGGCCCGGCGGGTGGTCGAGGGGGTCGCTGAACGCGTCAGGTTCGCGGACACGCGTGTCACTATACCGACCGGCGGTTGACCGGCAAGGGAATGCTACTCGCCGCAGGTGCTAGGAGTTCAGGGGCTGACGGGCGTTTTGCGCGTTCCGATGTAGAGGGCACCGCGGGAGAGCATTCGCGTCCGCGGAAAGTAGCCGGTTGTGCGGCTCGCGAGGTAGGACAGCCGGTTGAAAGCGACCCGCGGCGTCTCGAGCACCCACCAGATCGGCGGACGGCGACTCGATATCTCGGTGCGTGGCGTGAGCTCGGTCATCTGGAGGCCGCCGTACCAGTTGCAGAAGTGGGTCTCGAACCCGCATTGCTCGTGAAGACGCCGCAGGTGATCGAGCTCGATCTTCCGGTGTGCGGCCCAGACGCGGGGGCTCATGGTCTTCATGATCCAGCCGTTGATGCCAAGGTAGTTCGGAATGCCGGTGACCACCATCTGGCGTGCCAGTGAGCAGAGCTTGCCAACTACGAGCTTGAGGTCGTCGAAGTGTTCGATGAAGCCACCCGAATGCACGATGTCGTAGCGCGGCTGCGAGGTATCGATCTCGAAGAAGTCCGCGTGATCGACCTGCGGTGGAATACCCTGCATTGTCAGATTGCGACGGGTGATCTCGACGGCGCTGCCTACGTACTCGATGCCGTGTACGTTGTAGCCGAACGCCTTGTGGAAGTATGCCAGCCAGCCGCCCGGGGCACAGCCGACCTCGACCAGGGAGAGGTTCGGGTCTCGTGGCAGGTAACGCTTGAAGAGCGTCCCGAGGTCTCGCCGTGGCCTTGCGATCAGAGGGAGCTTCGTGCGCTTCCAAAGGGCTTCCCAATCATCGGCTTCCGTCAGTCGTTCTTCGGCCATGATGCGCTTCCGTCTGTTGTTCTGCAGGGAAGACGCGGTCGTGCCGTACCAGCGAGCTTGCGGATTGGACTCGCGCGATCCGCACGTGGTCGCCGTTGCAGGCAACGCCGTCGTGAGCTCATCATCGAAGCCGATGCGTGCCGCACGAAAGCTCACTCGCAACTGCGGCCTGGAAACTCAGAACAGGTGGGGAATCGACACGCGACACGCCGGAAGTGACCGGTGCTCGGTGACGTCGCCAAACTCCCCATCTAATATGGTATCCGCTGGCACTACGGGCATACAAGGGAAATCGGTGTGAGCACGGCTCGTACTTGACGTTGCAGGGTTTGGCTGTATAATGCATAGGTTATGAATCAGCGGAAGATACACGTTGCGTTTCGCCATCATCATCATCACCACGCGAGTGTGGCCGGGTGATGGTGTAACCGCAACGGACTGAGAAACCACCATCGACGCCGGCTTCGGTCGGCGTCGATTCTTTTTATCGTCGTCGATTCGGGGCTCGCGTCGCAGAACGGAGCCTCGCATGCCGACACGACAAAACCACGGACGGATTCGCCTCGCGTTGCCGAAGGGCCGGATGGCCGACGGTGTTATCGGTCTACTAGCGGATGCCGGCGTTCGCGTCCGCCTGGGCGCACGCGAATATCGCCCGGCCGTCTCCCTGCCCGGGTTCGAGCTCAAGATCCTCAAGCCGCAGAGCATCGTGAAGATGCTGCAGGTTGGCTCGCGTGACCTCGGCTTCACGGGGGCGGACTGGGTGGCTGAGTTCGGCGCCGAATTGGTGGAGTTGCTCGACACCGGCCTCGACCCGGTTCGGCTGGTGGCCGCGGCACCGGCTGAATGTCTCGTCGATGGGCACCTGCCCGATGAACCTCTGGTTGTCGCTTCCGAGCTCGAACGCCTCACGAATGCGTGGATTGCCAAGCGCGGGCTCAAGGCGACGTTCCTGCGCTCGTTCGGCGCCACCGAAGTGTACCCGCCCGAAGACGCCGACTGCATCGTGGATATCGCGGCGACGGGAGCCACCCTGAAAGCCAATCGGCTCGAAGTGGTGGACGAGCTGATGACGTCGTCCACACGCCTGTACGCCAACCCCGCCGTGCTCGAAGACCCCGTCCTGCGCCGCCGCATCGACGATTTCGTCATGTTGCTGCGGTCGGTGATGGAGGCCCGGCGACGGGTGATGGTCGAGCTGAACGTGAGTGAGGACGGATTGGAGCGCATCGCCGCGGTGCTGCCGTGCATGCGCGAGCCGACCATTGCCCGGCTGCACGGCGAGCACGGCTATGCCATCAAGGTCGCCGTTCCGCGGGAGGAGCTGCCGGGGCTGATTCCGCGCGTGAAGGCGCTGGGCGGGTCCGACATCGTGGTCAGCAACTTGTCACAGATCGTGGCGTAGCGCGAAGGAGTGTATGTTATGCGGGCTTCTGTTGAGGATTGTGTTCGGCCCTCGCGGCGGATCGCCGGTTGCGAGCCGTATGCCAGTCCGACGCCGCCGTATCCGATTGACCTGTGGCTGAACGGCAACGAGGGTGCGGGGCCGCCGGCGGGGCTGATCGAACGGGTTCGGGATCGGTTTGCGGAGCTTGTTCGGCGTTACCCGGATGCGGGGGCGCTGCAGGCGTTGCTGGCTGAGCGTTTCGGGCTATCCCCGGACCGGGTGCTGATCACGGCGGGCGCGGATGATGCGCTGTACCGGGCGTGCATGGTGATGCTGGACCCGGAGCGCGATGTTGTTCTTCCGACACCGACGTTCGAGATGCTGGATCGCTACTCGCGATTGGCGGGTGGGCGCGTCGTCGAGGTGGAGTGGCTGAGTGACGCCTGTCCGGTGGACGCGATGATCGCGGCGGTGACCGATCGGACCGCCATGGTCGTCGTGGTGTCGCCCAACAACCCGACCGGGGCGGTGGCGACGGCTGACGATCTGCGACGGCTGAGTGCTGGGGCGCCGCAAGCGTTGCTGTTGGTCGACCTCGCGTACGGGGAGTTCGGGGACGAGGACCTGACGCCGGCCGCGCTTGCTCTGCCGAACGCGCTGGTGGCGCGAACGCTGTCGAAGGCGTGGGGGCTGGCGGGGCTGCGGGTGGGCTACGCTCTCGGCCCGCCGCACGTCATTCGCTGGCTGAAGACGGTGGGGAATCCGTACGCCGTCTCGGGGGTGTCGTTGGCGCTGGCGGCGGCGTGGGTGCTGGAAGGCGAGGACGTGTTCGAGGCGTTTGTGGGGCGTGTGCGCGAGGAGCGTACGCAGTTGGCGAAGGTGCTGCGCGAGGTCGGAGCCGATCCGGTGCCGTCGCAGGCGAATCTCGTGCTCGCGCGGTTCGCGGACGCTGCCTGGACGTGGGAGCGGTTGGCGCGGCGGGGGATCGCGGTGCGGGCGTTTCCGGGGCACCGGCAGTTGAGCGGGTGTTTGCGGATCACGTGTCCCGGTGAGGCGAGCGCGTTCGCCAGGTTGGTGGATGCGCTTCGAGATGTTGCGAACGAACGCGTTGGAGAAGAGTGAGATGAATGCAGAATCACGACGGGTCGAGATCACGCGGGCGACGAGCGAAACTCGGATCGCGCTGGCATTGGACCTTGATGGAACGGGGCAGGGTGATGTTCGCTCGGGGATCGGGTTCCTTGACCATCTGCTGACTGCGCTCGCGCGACATGCACGCTTTGACTTGCGGCTGACGTGCGAGGGCGACCTTCAGATCGACGACCACCACACGGCCGAAGACTGCGCTCTTGCGCTGGGGGCGGCCATTGACCAGGCTCTTGGTGAGCGACGCGGGATCGTTCGCTTTGGATCCGCCTATGCGCCGCTGGACGAGGCCCTGGCCCGGAGCGTGGTGGATCTCTCCGGGCGGCCGTTCGCGCGCGTCTCACTCGGTTTGCGGCGCGATCGGCTGGGTGACCTCTCGTGTGAGAACGTGACGCACGTGCTAACGTCGCTCGCGATCGCCGCGCGAGCCACCCTGCACGTGGATGTACTGGAGGGTGAGAACGATCACCACCGGGCCGAGGCGGCCTTCAAGGCGACGGCGCTGGCGCTGCGAGGTGCATTGCGTCGAGACGGTTCCGACGCCGTGCCGAGCACGAAAGGGGCGTTGTGATGGACGTGGGCAGCGTAGCCGTCGTACGAACGGGCGTGGCGAATCTGGCGTCGATTCTGGCCGGCCTGCGGCGCGCCGGGGCAGACCCTGTGGTTGTCGAGGACGCGCGCGGCGTCGGCAGTGCAGACCGCGTGGTGTTGCCCGGCGTCGGGTCGTTCGGGGCGGCGCTCGCGTCGTTGCGTGCGCAGGGACTGGTTGAGCCCTTGGTGCAGCGGATTCGCGAGGGACGTCCGACATTGGCCATCTGCCTGGGGATGCAACTGCTCGCCGCGACGAGCGACGAGAGCCCGGGTGTGGCCGGACTCGGCTTGTTCCCGGGGCACGTCGCGCGTTTCGGCTCTCAGGTTCGGGTGCCGCAGATTGGCTGGAACCTCGTGAGCCCCGACCCCGCGTGTGCGTTTTTGCAGCCGGGCTACGCGTACTTCGCGAATTCCTATCGCCTCACCGAATGCCCGGTCGGCTGGGAGCCCGCGTTTGCCGAGCACGGCGGCCGGTTTGTCGCAGCGTTGGAGAGGGGGAGGGTGCTCGCGTGCCAGTTTCACCCGGAGTTGTCGGGGTCGTGGGGGATTGCGTTGCTGCGTCGCTGGCTGGCGGCGAAACGAACGGAGGTCGTCGTATGCTGACGCGTCGCATTATCCCGTGTTTGGACTGCCGGGATGGGCAGGTCGTGAAGGGGGTGCGGTTTTCAGAGCTGCGCGACATCGGCTCGCCGGTGGAGTGCGCCGCCGCGTACGAAGCTCAGGGCGCGGACGAGATCGTCCTGCTGGACATCTCGGCGACGCCGGAGGGCCGCGCGCACCAGGTCGAAACCGTCCGCAGTGTGCGTGAGGCGCTGTCGATTCCGCTTACCGTGGGGGGAGGTGTTCGCAGTATTGACGATGCGCAACGTTTGCTGGAGGCCGGTGCCGACAAAGTGGGGATCAATACAGCGGCGGTGAGCCGGCCGTCGCTCATTAACGAATTGGCGAGCCGGTTCGGGTGCCAGTGCATCGTCCTCGCGGTCGACGCGGCTCGAACGGATGGTGGCTGGGCGGTTGTCGTGCGGTCCGGGCGGGATCGCACCGGACTCGAGGCCGTCGCGTGGTGTATCGAAGGCACGCGACGCGGCGCGGGCGAGATCCTGCTCACAAGCTGGGACCGCGACGGCACTCGCGACGGGTACGATCTGGAGTTGCTGTCCGCGGTTTCGAGTGCGGTAACCGTTCCCGTTATCGCTTCGGGCGGTGCGGCGTCGCCGAAGCACCTCGTTGAAGCGCTGCAAGCCGGGGCCGATGCGGTACTGGCGGCGAGCATTTTCCACGACGCCGAGTACACCGCCGCCAATGTCAAAGCCACGCTCGCCGAAAGTGGCATCGAGGTGCGCCGATGATCATACCTTCGATCGACATCATGAATGGGAACGCCGTTCAGCTTGTGGGCGGCCGTGAGCTGGAGCTTGACGCGGGTGACCCGCGACCGATCGCGGAACGATTCTCGCTGGTGGGCGAGATCGCGGTGGTTGACCTTGACGCCGCTCTGGGTCGGGGTGGCAACACGCAGGTGATTGAGCAGCTTGTCCGTATCGCCCCATGCCGGGTTGGCGGTGGCATCCGAGATGTTGAAGCCGCCGTGCGCTGGCTTGACACCGGGGCGTCGAAGATCGTGCTCGGGACGGCGGCGACGCCGGATGTGCTCAGAGAGCTGCCACGCGAGCGCGTGGTTGCCGCGCTCGACGCGGTCGACGACGAGGTCGTGGTCGAGGGTTGGCAGACGCGCACGGGACAGTCGGTACTGGAGCGGATGCGCGCGTTGCGCGGGCTGGTCGGCGGTTTTCTGGTGACGTTCGTGGAACGCGAGGGGCGTCTCGCTGGCACTCGGCTGGAGGCGGTCGAGGCACTCGTTGCCGCGGCGGGCGATGCTCACGTGACGATTGCCGGTGGTATCACCACGCCGGACGAGGTTGCAGCGCTGGATCGGTTGGGGGCGGATGCGCAGGTCGGGATGGCTTTGTACAAGGGGCGTTTCAACCTCGCAGAGGCCATCGTGGCGCCGCTCAAGAGCGACCGGGCCGACGGTCTCTGGCCGACGGTTGTGGCCGACGAGCACGGCACGGCGCTGGGCTTGGCCTATTCCAGTAGCGAGAGCCTGCGTCAGGCGGTGGATACGCGGCGTGGGGTCTATCACTCGCGGAAACGCGGCGTGTGGGTGAAGGGTGAGACATCCGGCGCGACACAGGAGCTGCTGCGCGTCGATGTGGACTGCGACCGCGATACGCTCCGGTTCACGGTGCGGCAGTGGGGCGCAGGATTCTGTCACCGGAATACGCGTACCTGCTGGGGGCCGGACCGTGGTTTGCCGGTGCTGGCGCGCACACTGCTCGCGCGCGTCAGCGACGCCCCGCCGGGATCGTACACACGCCGGTTGCTTGATGACCCGGAGCTGCTGCGGGCCAAGTTGATCGAGGAGGCCGGCGAGCTTGCGGATGCGCGTGATCCCGAGCACGTCGCCGCCGAGGCAGCGGACGTGTTGTACTTCACTTTGGCGACGCTGGCTCGTTCGGGTGTCAGCCTGGTGGACGTGGAAGCCGAGTTGGAACGCCGCGCGCTGCGGATCACGCGGCGCCCTGGTAACGCGAAGAGCACACCAGGGTCTGAAGGATGAGAACGCCGATGTTGAGAACAATCGCGCCACAGGACATTCGCCCGCGCGGCCGCAGCGCGCTGGACCCGGAGACGCTCACCAAAGCGACCGGCATCGTGCACGACGTGCGGACGCGAGGCGAGGTGGGCTTGCGCGAGTACGCCGCACAACTCGACGGTTTGATGCCGCATGAGCCGCTCGTTCTGGGGCGAGCCGCGTTGGCCACCGCGTTGGAGGGTGTTTCACAAGAGGCTCGTGATCTGCTGGAACGCACGGCCGACCGTATTCGGCGTTTCGCGGATGCAGAGCGAGCGTGTGTGTCGGATCTGAGGTTCGACATTCCCGGCGGTGCCGCGGGACACACCGTGCAGGCCGTGCAAAGCGCCGGCTGCTACGTGCCCGCCGGACGCTATCCGCTCGTGTCGAGCATGCTGATGACCGTTGTCACGGCGCGCGCGGCCGGTGTGGAGCGGGTGTGGGCGGCCTCCCCTAAGCCATCAGAGATGATGTTGGCGGCGGCTTCCGTGGCCGGTGCCGATGCGCTGCTCGCGGTGGGCGGTGCGCACGCCATCGCGGCTTTCGCGTACGGCGTCGGTCCGGCACCGGCGTGCGATGTGATCGTGGGGCCGGGCAACCGCTGGGTGACCGCCGCGAAATACGTCGTCTCGGCGGACGTTCGCATTGACATGCTCGCGGGTCCGTCGGAACTGCTCGTGGTGGCGGACGAATCGGCGGATCCGGCGTTGATCGCGGCCGATCTGCTGGCGCAGGCCGAACATGACGCGGACGCGTGTCCGATGCTTGTGACGACTTCCGCCTCGCTGATCGACGCCGTGCAGGGTGAGCTGTCGCGCCAGCTCGAAACGCTGCCGACGCGTGAGACGGCCGTGGCTGCGCTGCGGAATGGATTCGCGGTGTGCGCGGGTGATCTGGACGAGGCGGTGAGGCTGGCGAACGAGCTTGCCCCGGAGCACCTCGAACTGCACGTCCGCGACGCGGGACGACTCGCGCAGCGGATTCGAGCGTGCGGCTGCCTGTTTGTCGGGGCACGCAGCGCCGAAGCGCTCGGCGATTACAGCGCCGGGCCCAACCACACGTTGCCGACGGGCGGCACGGCACGGTTCGCATCGGGCCTTTCAGTGGGCAGCTTCCTGCGACAGCACACGTGGGTGGACATGGAAGGGGGCGACGCCGGGCAAGCGTTGTACGAGGATGCATCCGCCTTGGCCCGACTTGAAGGGCTGGAGGCTCACGCGCGCAGCGCTGAGCTTCGCCGGCGGGTGGAAGGTAAGCGGCCCGATGCGCGCCCAGACGGCAACAAGTGACATACGACGGGGCCTCGAAGGCAG
>Ga0272441_10003296_pt1 | contig 30864 bp, 28 predicted proteins | sample SSMProp6N_FD_193582 | JGI IMG/M metagenome (GOLD analysis project Ga0272441, IMG submission 193582) | Marine sediment archaeal communities from Little Sippewissett salt marsh, Falmouth, MA, United States - SSM-Prop-6N | ecosystem: Environmental > Aquatic > Marine > Wetlands > Sediment ... | reverse complement strand
CAATTAGGCTATTACATTTACGATTATAACCACAGGCGTCTTCATGGTGGCATCAACTATCAGACGCCTTTTCAAAAACTCGAAAAAGTTACCGAATTATTGACATAGAACAGTCTGACCCCATTTCGTATGTGGTACGTCTATATTTTAGAATGTCAAAACGGAAAATTATACACCGGTATGACCAATGACTTGGAGCGGCGTTTTAAGGCGCATGCTCGTGGCAAGGGGGCGTGGTTCACGCGCGTCTTCGGCGTGAATAAGATCGTTTATACGGAAGAACAGCCTTCCAAGAGCGCGGCGTTCGTTCGCGAGCGCGAGATAAAAAAATTAACCCGGAATAAAAAACTGGAATTAATTGCCACCAGTCCTTATGACACAGCTGGGGCAGGTTAGATCCGGATAATATATAGCAATTCCAAAAAAATAAGGAGGTAAAAATGGAGTGGGAAGCAACAATGGACAAGGTCGTCGCGTTCGTGATCACCTATGGCATCAACCTTATTGCCGCGGCCCTGATTTTTGTCATCGGGAAATGGCTGGCCAGGCTCATTTCCAACCTGATCGAAAAGGTTATGGGTAAGGGGAATGCCGATAAGACTCTTTCGGGGTTTGTGCGGAATATATCTTATGTCGGCATAATGGTCTTTGTGGTGATCGCCGCATTGAACAAACTGGGCATTGAAACAACATCCATGGTCGCTGTCATTGGTGCCGCCGGCTTGGCGATCGGCTTGGCCCTGCAGGGTTCTTTAGCCAACTTTGCCGCCGGGGTTATGCTGATCATTTTCAAGCCGTTTAAGGCGGGTGATTTTGTTAAGGTTGGCGGGGAATTGGGCAGTGTTGTCGAGATCCAGATATTCAATACATTGCTTAATCATCCGGATAACAGGCGTATTGTTGTGCCCAACGCAAAGGTGACCGGCGATATTATTACCAATTTCAGCGGGATTGAGAACCGCCGGATTGACTTGGTTTTTGGGATCTCATATGAAGATGACATGAAAAAGGCCAAGGATATTCTCATGAATGTGATCACCTCGGATCCGCGCGTCCTGAAGGACCCGGCCCCTGTGGTGGCCGTGCATGAACTGGGGGATAGCAGCGTTAATCTGGTCTGCCGTCCGTGGGTGAAGCCGTCGGATTATTGGGCTGTGTGGTTTGATACGGTGGAGAAAGGCAAGGTTGAGCTTGAGAAAGCCGGGATCACGATCCCGTTTCCTCAGCAAGATGTTCATATGTATAATGAGAAATAAATTTGTTTAAGAAGAAACGGGCATTAAATTAGTTAAAAAAGAGGAATTGAGGAGGGATAGGGATGCCCTATCTCCATTCTTCCTCAATTTATTTGTTACTTATTTTGACGGGCAAATACCTCTTCGACAATTTGTTCGACCATTTCCGTCTTAAATGGCTTGGGAATAAAGTCATCCACATTGTAGGCCGCTGCTAGGGCCTCGGCGGTCTTGCCATCCGGGATATCACCTCTGGTTTTGGCCATGGGATTGTTGGGCGACCACTTGAATTTTTCCTGTTTTTCGTCCCACAGCATTTCTCCCTTGCCGCTGATCATGATGATGGGAATATGCTTGGTCTCGTCGCTTTGCTTAATAATATCGACCAAGGCGGATCCCTTGACCCCGGGCATAATGTCATCGGTGATGATCATATCAGGGTGTCCGTTTAATATTTTTTGGGCCCCTTCGGATACGCTGGAGGCCGTCTCAATAACATAGCCCTTTTTTGCCAGGCAGGTTTTTAATAAAAGGACGACACCGCGTTCGTCATCAATAATTAATATTTTTTTGGACATAATACATACCCTCCATTTATAATTATAGCGGACATATTCTAATGGTTTCAAATAATATAATCAAGCATAAAAAATATTATGAAATTAAAAAAGAAAAAAGACAGCTCCGGTAAACATCAAGGGTTTACCTTAATAGAGATTATTATGACCATCCTTGTTGTTTCCGTCGTGTCCACCTTGGCCATAGCCAATCTCAATAAAGCCATTCTTGTTGATAGAGAGCGTAATGCCGTTGCCAGGCTTCAGGCCTTGATGGGGGCTATGCGGATCTACAAGGCCAAGACCGGTTTTTATCCGGCCGGCGTAAGGTCAGATTACGATACGGAAATTAAGGCGCTTATTGGCACTGATTTGATTCAGGAACCCTATGATATTTCCTGCGTGGGGGATGATGGTTTTGGCGGCAGCAATCAAGAAATCAATTGTTTTATTTCCTATCCTCCCAATACCCTTTGGACTGCTCCCGGGCGGTGGGGATTGGCCTATCAAACGGCAAATTTCGACCCTAAGTATTCAACCAATCCTGAAGGAAAAGTGTTTTGTGAGGATGCCCCCTGCCGGTATTGCGCTTCTACGGGTTGCCCTTGAGATATGGATAGACTAAGAAAGATCAATGTGATAGTGGTCGTGTCCTGTATCATCATTGATGCCGTGGGCGGATCTGCTTTGGCGCAGGCCCAGGGACGTCGATTTTTTATTGAATTCAAGAAAGGTATTGATATACACAAGGCGATTGACAATATAAAGGAAAAGTATAAAATATTATATATACAAAAAGTGTTTGATGCGCCTGCGACCCAGGCCGCTGCAGATAAAACTTTATTAGAGAAAATAAAAAAGAAATACCCCAAAAGAAGCAAGCGTATCCCCCCTAATTCCCGCATCCCCGCCTTGGGTTCATTTTATGTGATCGAGTTTAAGAAAGGCGTCAATTTAAAATCGGTTACGCATGAACTCTTGGCAGACCCCAACATTAAAACCGTAACCCCCAATAGGATGCATAAACCCCACTGAAAATAATTTGTAAATTATTTTATTTCAATTAGTTAAGTTGTTGTCTAGGCTACATTAATTTAAGACAAGAAAACATTTTCTTAAAAAATGGGCTGGCACTTGCATTTATGCCAAAATATGGCATATTTCATATATATTTAAATCATTGTGTATATATAACTTTTATATGCACAAAAAGAAGAGAAAAATATGAAATTTTCTTATTTAACAAGGGATTTAAGGCGCAGGACATATATTTGTATGTCTTTTATGTTAGTGGCCACATTTGTATTGGGGATCGGTAGCCTGATTTCCTATGCTTTGGCCCAGGAAGACGGTCTATCCTCGGGGGATCAGGATCCCTCTACATTTATCGTTAAATTTAGGACTCAAGGCCCATTCGCCTTAACGGAGAACGCCCATTGGATCGTTGCGGATGGGTTGGCCTTTGAGGATTATTTAGCGGACGGCTCTCAATCCATTGATCACCTTAATGAAAAATATGGCGTCCAAAAAGTGTGGAGTCTTTCACTGCAGGATTATGTCCACGCCAGTGATGAGGAATTAAGATTACGCGATGAGTATTTAGAGAAAATATTAAATACATCTTCAGCAGCTGAAACATTGCAGGCGGATAATATCGCGGAGGCAATGGCGCATGTCTATGTTTTTGAGATCTCAGAAAAAACTGATATAGAGCAAATTTGTGACAGCTACCAGGATGACCCGCATATTGTCTTTGCCCACCCTGATTTCGTAAAGAACGATCAAGTCACCGCGCATATCTGGCAGAATGCCGAAGAGGATGATGCGCCAATGGAGGAAACAGCCGCCTTTGATGTTGCCTATCAGATAGATTCACAAGCAGCAACATCAACGGCTGATGATTTTTTCGTGAAGCAGGATTTGGTTAGGGCCACGGCTGAAACAACCGATACGGATGAGGGGATTTCTGATGGGATAGAAGTTGCCATGGTGGAGGATGTATACATTGAGCAGGAGAAGGAAAAGGATACAACTGAATTTAAAGGGGAAGATACAGTCCGTTATTTAACGCCCCGTCCTGAAAGGGAACAGGTGACGGATAATGGTGTGTCTGATGATGATGCGGATGGGGGCAATCTGATGGCCAGTGCAGCCTTTGTGCCGGGTTTGGGCAAGAGGGGAGGGGATTCCTCCCAGATGAGAAATATACGTCCGGTTCGCGATTCCTGTTCGCCGGATCCTAATCGGGCCTATGTTAAAGGCCGTGTGATCGTTAAATTTAAGGATTCACAGGAGCCGGTCCTTGAGAATGTGGGGAAGGATCCCCTTGATAATGTTGGCAACGGGGGATTTATCCTTGGGGGTGTGGCGATTTCAAGTCCGGTCCAGATCAATAATAGTGGTGTCTTGGCAGCGTATGATTCAATAAATCAGATAAACAATAAATTGGCGGTGCAAAAGGCCCACAAGGTATTTATCCCCTTTGGTGCGGCAGCCCCATCTACTCAACTCAGCCTCAAACAAAATGAATTTTATAATGGTGTCCGGGTAAGGGCCAGCGCGGCCTTAAAGCAGGTATCCCCCGGACGGGATGAGCCTGTGTCGGAGGATGCCGATAGCGCCGAAGAGGTTCTCGGGTTGCTAGAAAATGTTTATGTCCTTGATTTACCGCAGGAGGCTGATATTGAAGAGGCGGTCAGGCAATATAATGCCGATCCAAACGTGGAATTTGCCCAGCCGGATTATTTTATGAAGCTAAATACTAATGATAATTATTTTAATAAGCTATGGGCGTTGGAAAATACAGGTCAGTTCATTTATGGGGGGAGCGGAACCCCGGATGCGGACATCGATGCCGTTGAGGCGTGGGCCATGAGTGAAGGCGAGGGTATTGTTGTTGCGATCAATGACACTGGCATTGAGTATGATCACCAGGACCTTGTCAATCAAATGTGGATCAACTCAGGTGAGGACCTGAACCATAATGGTGTTGTGGACGGGGTCGATCACTGCCCGACACCTAACGGGGATTTTAACTGCGTTGATGACGATGGCAATGGGTATGTGGATGATCTGAGGGGGTATGATTTCTCGGTTTGCTCCCAGCAGGATTCTGATGATTATTGGTGCTGGCCGGTCAAGGATGAGGATAATGATCCCATGGACTATTATGGGCATGGGACGCATGTGGCCGGAACGATCGCTGCTGAAGGGGACAATTATCATGGCGTTGTCGGGGTTGCCCCTAAAGCCAAGGTCATGGCCGTCAAGGGTTTTACGGATGATACTTTCGGGACCTCATACACGTTGGCTAACGGTTTGGTCTATGCGGCCATGAACGGAGCCGATATCATCAATAATAGTTGGGGATGTTCATTCCCCTGCCCCAGTGATCCCATTGTTGAGAATGCCGTCAGGTTCGCCCATAACCTGGGGGTGGTTGTGGTCTTTTCTGCGGGGAATAATGACGATGATGTTGATGAATACAGCCCGCAGAATATGGCCGAGACCATTACGGTGGCCTCCAGCGACTATGATGACGAGCGCTCCTCGTTTTCAGCGTACGGTTCCTCTATTGATGTGACGGCGCCGGGCGAGACGATCGCATCAACATATATGGGAGATGATTATGTTTATATGGACGGGACGTCCATGGCGGCGCCGCACGTCTGTGGTGTGGCGGCGTTGATCTTGTCTTATCATGCGGCATATAATTTCACCAACGAAGAGGTCCGCAATGTCCTCAGGTTTACGGCTGATGACATCAATACGTCCGGATGGGACCAGTATACCGGGTGGGGCCGGATTAATGCATATAATGCTATGACCCTCTCGGCCTTGTTGCCGGTCTTGAATCCCATTGGGGATAGAAATGTCGATGCGGGGCAGTTGCTGGAATTTACGGTTACGGCCAGTGACCCTCAAGGAAACGTGTTAACATTAACCGCAAGATTACCTAATGGAGATCCTTTAAGCAGCATTGGCGCGACGTTTGTCAATAGCGGTGATGGGAGCAGCGGCATATTTTCATGGACACCGGCTTTGGACCGCGGAGGGGCTTCTCAATATGTGCTGTTTGAGGTCATGGACCCTGATTATTTTATTGATTCGGAGTTGGTGCGTATCACCATTAATGCGGTTGCCTATTGCGGGGATGGTCATCTTGATCCAGGGGAACAGTGCGATGATGGCAATACAACCGGCGGGGATGGCTGTTCGGCGATATGCAATTTGGAAGAGTGCGGGAATGCCATTGTGGATCCGGGTGAAGATTGTGATGACGGCAATCTGGATGTAGGTGATGGGTGTAATGATTCCTGTGAAATTGAGGCCTGCGGTAATGGCGTGGTGGATTCAGGGGAGCAATGTGATGACGGCAATACGGTTATTGGGGATGGGTGTTCGGATATATGTAATCGCGAGGAATGCGGGAATGGCATTGCAGATCCGGGGGAACAATGTGACGACGGGAATACGGCAGGCGGGGATGGATGTTCGGCAACGTGCCGCATAGAGGAATGTGGCAATGGTGTCGTTGATCCGGGGGAACAATGCGATGACGGCAATACAGTTAAAGGTGATGGGTGTTCGGATATATGTAATCGCGAGGAATGCGGGAATGGCATTATGGATCCGGGCGAAGAGTGTGATGACGGTAATACAACCGGCGGGGATGGTTGTTCCGCGGTATGTGCCCTGGAAGAGTGCGGCAACAGCGTTGTGGATGTCGGTGAGGAATGTGATGACGGCAATATTGTTGATGGCGATGGCTGTTCGGCGATGTGCCTTCTTGAGGCTGTTTGCGGGGATGGGATCGTAGGCCGCGGTGAACAATGTGACGATGGCAACACAACCGGTGGCGATGGTTGTTCGGCTGTATGCTGGCTGGAGGAGTGTGGTAACGGCATTCTTGATCCAGGCGAGGAATGTGATGATGGCAATACCATAGATGGCGATCGTTGTGATGCCGGTTGTCACATCGAGCCTTATTGCGGTGATGGCAATCTTGATGCCGGGGAACAATGCGATGATGGTAACAATTCGGGAGGCGACGGGTGTTCAGCCATATGCAACCGCGAGGAATGCGGGAATGCGATCGTGGATCCGGGTGAGCAATGTGATGACGGCAATACAGATGCGGCCGACGGCTGCTCCGCGACTTGTATTTTAGAGGAATGCGGCAACGGGATCATCGATCCCGGCGAGCAGTGTGATGACGGCAATACGGATGCGGCTGATGGTTGTTCCGGGATGTGCTTGCTGGAGGTCTGCGGCAACGGGATCGTGGATCCCAGGGAGCAGTGCGATGACGGCAATACAGATGCGGCTGACGGCTGCTCGGCAAGTTGTATCTTAGAGGAATGCGGCAACGGGATCGTGGATCCCGGGGAGCAGTGCGATGACGGTAATACGGATGCGGCTGACGGTTGCTCGGCAAGTTGTATCTTAGAGGAATGCGGCAATGGGATCGTGGATCCGGGCGAGCAATGTGATGACGGCAATACGGATGCCGCTGATGGTTGCTCGGCGACATGCATCTTAGAAGAGTGCGGGAACGGGATCGTGGACCCTGGCGAAGAGTGTGATGACGGCAATACCCGATCGGGAGATCACTGTGATTCTTCGTGCCAGGCCGAGCCTTACTGTGGGGACGGGAATATTGATATTGGGGAGCAATGCGACGACGGTAATAATGCGGCCGGGGATGGGTGTTCCCCTATCTGTAATCATGAAGTGTGCGGCAACGGTTATTTGGATCCCCCTGAGGAATGTGATGATGGCAATACCATATCGGGAGACAAGTGCGACGCCACATGTCACGTGGAATATTATTGCGGGGATGGGGTCTGCAACGGTAATGAAACATATCTAACCTGCCGCACGGATTGCGGGGATTATCGCGCTATCGGTGATGGGTACGTGGATGATGAGGATGAGGATATGCAGAAAGGCGGCGGGCTGATCATTATTCGCTAAAGCGGCAATCCATATTTCTTCCAGTTTAAATGTAAAATCCTGCCTGTTTAATAATCTTTTCTTTCAAATTATATAAAATTAAGGTAATATATTTTATCTTGGTGGAACTTTATTATAATATTTAGTGTCTAATGGATAAAGGTAGTGAAAATCCATCATAAAGATATCAGATATGCTTGAAAAACTCATAGCTTATTTCTCCAAGCGGCATCTTCTTGCCAATCTTATTTTTATTACAGTTTTTATCGGCGGCATTTTTGCCTGGAATAATACCAGCAAGGAAGAGTTGCCTGATATTACATTTGATCGGATCAGGGTCTCTGTCACGTATCAGGGGGCCCCGGCTGATGATGTGGAATACTTTGTGACCAAGCCGATCGAAGAGGCTGTGCGCGGTATTGACGGCGTGCACGAGGTCACGAGCACAACCAGTATCGGGCACTCCAATGTCAATATTGAAATAGAACAGAATTATGAAGATATTAATGAGGTTGTCGCCGAGATCAGGAATGCCGTATCGGATGTTGATTTGCCGGATGAGATCCTTGATGATCCGGATATACGGGTTTTTAAAACAAGCCGCAAGGCCATTATTGATATCGCTCTTTATAATGAAAATGTCCATCTCTTGGATGCCAACGAGAGACGTGAACTGCAGAAATATGTCTATGCCCTAGAGAATCAGCTCATGAACCTTTCCCAGGTTAATAGTGTCAATCGACACGGTTATCTGCAGGAAGAACTTCAAATAAAGATCTATCCGCAAAAACTGCTTAAATATGAAATCCCCTTTAATACAGTTATGCAGCAGATAAAGAATAATCACGTCAGAAGACCGGCCGGCACCATCGAAACCCGGGAGGAACCTCAGGTCTCTTTAGTGGCTGAATTAGACACACCGGAGGAACTCAAGGATCTGATTATTCAAGGGGGCTTTGAAGGCCAGGTTGTGCGCTTAGGGGAGGTCGCAGACATTATTAAAGGTTTTGAGAAAAGCAAGGAGATCCGTAAGGTTAACGGGCGGCAGGCCATTATTTTAAATGTTGTCAAAAACAGCGCTTATGGCATTATTGACGCCCTTGACAGTGTTCATAAGATTGTTGAGGATTTTAAAAAGAATAATCTCAAAGATACGCCTTATAAAATAGTCCTCTTGGATGATGAATCTGTTGATATCCGAAACAGGTTGTCCCTTATCTCATTAAACGGAACGATAGGTTTTATATTAATTGTCATTACCTTGTTTGTTTTTCTTAATAGACGGGCGGGACTCTGGGTGGCGATGGGCATTCCCTTTACGTTATGCTTTACCGCTATGGCCGCTTCCCTCATGGGGCATACAATCAACGGGATGACATTGGCGGCTATTATCATAGTTATGGGGATTATTGTTGATGATGCCATTGTTGTGGCCGAGAATATAACCCGCCTCTCCAATCAAGGCGTGAAGCAATCCGAGGCTGTTGTTAAGGGTACGGCCTATGTTATTTTACCTGTGTTGGCCAGTATCATTACGACCTGTGTGGCCTTTATCCCGCTTTATTTTTTTCAGGGACATTTCGGGAGATTCATCCAGCCGATCCCAACGATCATATTCCTTGTGTTAGCGGCAAGTTTTATCGAATCGATATTTATTTTACCAGGGCACATGGACCTCAACATACCTTTTTTGTTTAAGCTAAACGGGAAAGACAAGGCAAGCGTAGCCTCGAGCCGGCAAAGTCATTGGTTTGATACTATTGAAGATAAATACGGTAAGTTTATTCAAAGGATCTTGCCTTACAAGGGAATAATCTTGGCCATTTTTGTTGGGTTGCTCATAGTCTCCGGGTTGTTGCTTAAATACCGCTTTAAATTTGTTATGTTCCCGCATGAAGAGACGAGGGATATTAGTATATCCGGTGAGGTGGAGGCAGGGGCCAAGCGCTTTGAAACAGCCCAAAAGACATTGCCAATCGAGGAGATCATCCGGCAGCGTTTTAAAAAGGAAACGATCGGCGTGCGAACGGGTATAGCCAGAAGCCGCCGGGGCGGGGCGGTTGAGGAGAATAATTTCCGTATTTTGTTTGAAATTGTACCAAAAGAGAAGCGGAAAAAATCAGCCGATCAAATTGTGAAGGAATTGAAGAAGGCAACGGAAGGCCTACAGGGATTTAAAGAATTAAATTTCAGGAAAAGTCGTTGGGGGCATTCTTCGGGCAGCGCTGTTGAGCTTCAAGTGCAGCAGAATAATGATGTCTTGCGGGAGAAGATAGTGCAGGATCTTATCCGTGAAATGGAAAAACATCCCTCGCTTGAAAACATTGAGATTGACGGGGACCTTCGTGTTGATGAATATCGGATCGATATTGACCGCGATAAGACCAAGCGCCTGTCCATCAATCCGGCGGATATCGGCTCAACATTCCGGGCGGCTCTTGAAGGGAGCATCCTTTATGAATTTACTGGTGAGGATGAGGACATTCAAACACGTTTTAGTATTGTAGATGAGGCCAAAGACGATATCGAGAAGGTCCTGGATCTTCCGGTTGAGAATACAGGTAAATATTTAGTGCCGTTAAGGGATGTGGTTTATGTCGATAAGGTCAAGGTGCCTAATTCCATAACCCGTGAGGATCTAAAGCGCACGACCACCATCGATGCCGATATTAAAGTGAAGGCCAAAGAGACCCCCTTGGAGATCGCAGAATATTTTGAGAAGAATATTTTCCCCAAGGTTATCGCCCAATATCCCACAACAACATTATCCTTTACCGGAGAGATCGAACATACCCGGGAATCCAGGGCTGATCTTGTGAGCGCGATCGTTTTGGTGGTTTTATTGATATTCGTTGTTCTGGCCGTTTTGTTTAATTCCTTGACCCGTCCGTTGATTATCATGTTGTCCATTCCCTTTGGGATAGTCGGCATCACATTAGCCTTTTGGCTGCATGGCAAGGTCTTGTTTGGCTTTTTTGCCGCCATCGGGGCCTTGGGGTTGGCCGGGGTTGTGGTCAATGATTCCATCATTATGCTTGTCAAACTGGAGCGGGAGTATGAGAAGGGTAAGGATAAGGATCGATCTGACCAGCAAATAGCTGATATTGCAAAGACCCGTTTAAGGGCTGTTGTGCTGACCACATTGACGACCGTTGCGGGTATCTTGCCGACGGCCTATGGGTTTGCCGGTTATGATGCGATGCTGGCCGAGATGATGCTGGCCTTGGCATGGGGGCTTGTTTTCGGCACGTTAATTACTTTGGTCCTGATCCCGTGCACGTATTCTTTTATAAAGGACATCGAATACAAATTCGGATCCAGAGGATAAATAATGAAAACTAAAATAATATTCGCTCTGATTGTATTTTTAGGGATATATCTGTTCACTTCGCGATTAATGATAGCTCAGGAAATTGTTGCAATAGATGCCCCCGATGAGGGACGGGTTCTATCGTTACAGGAGTTTATTGACCTGGCTGTTCAAAAAGACGCGGAGTTCGAAAAAATCCTCATTGATGAATTGTCCCTGCAATACGAAAAGGATTTGGAGCTGCCGGCCCGTGATCTGGTCTTGTCTGTTAAATCACAATATGATTTTATGCTGGACCAGGACAGGGAGGAGCCAGGCGGCAGCGTTTCTTTGCAAAAGCTTTTTCCTTTCACCGGCACCAACATCGAGGCCGAGTATGCAACCGCCCCTTCCTATACATCACCAGACAATACCACGGAATTTAATGTTGAGGTGTCCCAGCCTATTGCCGAGAACGCCTTTGGCAAGGCCACAAGGCTCAAGGATAAAATTGTCGGCCTGGAAATTGATGTGGCCCGCCATCAAATCATTGAGGCGTATGAAGATTATCTGGCGACGATCATGGCCGGGTATTATGCGTGGTATGAGGCGTATCAGAATTTAGAGATCGGGGAATCTTCCTATAGGGAAAATGTGAAATTGCTCGATAATATTCAAGAGCGTCAGAAAAGCAAAATAGCGCTTCCGATCGATGTTAACAAAGTGCATTTACAGGTTCTGGCCAAGAAAGAAAAGCTCATTAATTTGCAGGAGGAATATGACAAGGCCCTTAATTTTATCGTCAAGGGCATCCGCTATGAAGGCGAGGAGTCCATTATCCCTGAGGAGCCGAATCTTTATCAAGATCTGGCTGTTGATTTTGAAAATGATTTTACGCGGTTTAAAGAAACAAGCCGCACGTATCAAGTCCTGGATCTTTTAGAGGAAAAAAGCCAGCTGGAAGTCGATGAGCAGGCGGATGACCTTCTGCCGTCCATTGATCTGCTGATAGGGTATAATGTCAAGGGAAAGAATTTGGGGATCAAGAATGAAGATAATATGGTTTATGCCGGCGTTGCCCTGGAGTGGCCGTTTCCTGATCAAGTGGATCGGGCTGAATATGAAACATCCAAGATTGCATTGAGAAAAACAAAATTAACGAACGTGGGCACACATTATAAGCTTTATAATGATATTAAGGATTTATCTGTTCAAATGGATAGCGAGCAGAAGCTTTTAGGGATCGCCCAGAAAAAGATCGATCTGGCAAGATCTATCCTGGAAGATGAAACAGAAAATTATTCATTCGGCAAGGTCACCCTTAATGATTATATTGATGCGGTTAATGTTTTTGATACCAACCGTTTTAATGAGATCCTGCATGCCTCCCAATATCGAAAATATTTAATAGAATGGTTGCGCATCACGGACCAGCTTATTTCCAGAAACGATATCTACAAATAAGGCGGATATATAATTTGCCTTTAAATAAAAATTGCGATGAGAATACTGGTTATCGAGGATGAACGCAAGATCGCGAGTTTTATCCAGCGCGGGTTGAAGGAAGAGAAATATGCTGTCGATGTGGCTTATGATGGGGAAAAAGGGTTATATTTAGCGGATATCAATGAATATGATCTGATTGTCTTGGATATTTTGCTTCCCGGCAAAGACGGCATATACATATGCCGGGAATTAAGAAATGAAGGGAGTAATACCCCGATTCTTATGTTAACCGCTCGGGATAAAATTGAGGATAAGGTCTCAGGTTTGAATGTGGGGGCTGATGATTATTTAACAAAACCTTTTGCTTTCGATGAATTTTTGGCTAGGGTCCGGGCCCTTTTAAGAAGGCGGGGGCCTGAGAAAACAACCCTGCTTAAACTTGGGGATCTAGAATTAGATCAGTTGGGCCATAAGGTCAAGAGGGCCGGGAAGGATATCACCTTAACCAGCAAAGAATATGCTTTACTGGAATATCTCATGCTCCATGCCCGTCAAGTGGTGACGCGAACCATGATTTCCGAGCATGTATGGAACGAGGATTTTGATACATTCACCAATGTCATAGATGTCTATGTGCGTTATTTACGCAATAAAATTGATAAAAATTTCAATAAACCTCTCCTTCATACCGTCCGAGGAACAGGCTATATCCTCAGTGATAACCCCCCATGAAACTCAGATCTATAAGATTTAAGGTCACGATCCTGTTTACGGTTATTTTGGGAATCATCCTGTCTTTATATGGTGGTATTCTTTATTACAGTCTGTATAAGTCCTTATACGATGAGCTTGACCGTGAACTGGAACGAAAAGCTTATTTTGTGGCTTCCTCCATGCATTCCTATATTGATGTCCTGCACAAGGATGACCATTCTCTGCTTTTTATTGCCCGCAGGACCATAACGTTAAAGGGTGAATATCCTGGAGGGCAAGTGGATATGAGTGCTGAGCAAAAAAGAAAAATCGTTGATCTGGAAAGAAAATGGAAGCAATTATACGATAAGTTGGACTTAAACGAGGATTTTATCAATTTTGTTAAAATGACAGGAAAATCTTTGGTTAAATCGCAGAATGTCCCTTCTGAATTGAGGAATATTTTAATAAAAAAAATGAAGGGGCGGGAAAATTTTCCGAGGAGTTTTTTAACGTTTACTTTTAAAAAGAGAAACCTTAGATTGATCCAGGTTCCCTTTAAATATAATGGGGAGAATAATTATCTGATCCAGATCGCGTCATCCCAGAAGCCTATTGTAGAATTGCTTGCCCAAAGGCAGTATGTTTTTATGATCAGCATCCCCATTATCCTAATTTTAACGAGTTTTATCGGAAGCTTTTTTTTTAAAAGGATTTTAATGCCGGTAGCTGAGGTTACGGAAACAGCAAAAGAAATTACACATGAGAATCTAAAACGGCGTTTAAAATTTTCTTATAAGGATGAGGAAATGCATGTTCTGGTGGAAGCCTTTAATGATATGATATCCCGCCTCGATCAGGCTTTCCAACATATTTCGGAATTCAGTTCTCAGGTGGCCCATGAGTTAAAGACACCGATCGCGATTATAAGGGGGGAATGCGAGATCGCTTTGCGTAAGGTGCGGTCGCAGGAAGAATATATAAGGGCCCTTCAGGTTAATCTCGATGAAGCCCAACGCATGCTTAAAACCATAGATGACTTGCTTCTTTTGGCCAAATTAGATTACCGGCCAGAGATTTTTACTTTTGAGGAGATTAATGTGGCAGATTTCTTTTATGAAATCCATGAACAAAGCAAAATACTGTCTTCATCCAAAGAAATAGAAGTCCAATTAAAGATGCCCATTGACAACAAGCGCATCAGGGGTGATGTGATTCATCTGAGAAGGTTATTTTTTAATATAATCTATAATGCTATAAAGTTTACTCCTCCTAAAGGGAAAATTAATATTGAAATATTATCGCATAAAGAAAGCCTGCATGTTGCCATTGAAGACAGTGGGCCCGGTATCCCTTCAGAATATCTGCATAGGGTTTTTGATAAGTTTTTCCACAACACACTTGGAGAGAATGATTTGGAAAGCGGTAGCGGCTTGGGACTAAGTATTGCCCAAGCCATTGCCAGGATTCATGGCGGGTCAATCTTTGCTCAAAATTCTTCTCATGGCGGTGCTGTCTTTACCGTCACCCTTCCTTTTTTGTGATCCTTTAAAAATGAGAAAAATTTAATTTTGATTTAATCTTACTTTAAGGATGGATGTTATATACTTTCTTCTAAAAGGACTAAGATATACCAATGCACAGGATCTTGATTATCGACGATCAACAAAAAGTTTTGGATATTTATCAGAGATTGTTCACTGAAGAAGGCATGGAGGTTGTGTTGGCTCAAAATGCTTCCGATGGTATCCGGGCCCTTATTGGCGAACAGGTTATAGATCTTGTTTTGTTGGATATAAATATGTATGGGATTAATGGAGGATATATTAAGGAAATCATTGATGAATATGATCCCCAAGTCAAGGTTATCGTGTCAAGCGTACATCCCATAGATCAGCAAATAAAATTTATCCCCAGGGCCTATGATTATTTTGATAAATCTCAGGGAACGGAAATATTATTAAAGCAGGTCAAAAGGGCCCTTTTGTTAAATTAATGTAAAGAAGGAGGTTTTGTATGAAAAACAAGGTTTTGTTCTCAATGTTTATGCTGGCGTGTCTTATTGTTTTCCCTCTTCACGCGCAGGTTACTGGTTTGGAAATTACTTTTGGGATTGTTGTCGAGGCCAGTGCCACTCAAATTGTTATTTTAGAATATGATTATGAGGAGGATTTGGAGAAGGAGGTCGCATATTTGATAGATCCCGAAACTCAATATGAAGAAGTGGAATCATATCAAGAGTTGGAGCCGGGGGATCCTGTCGAAATAATGTATTCGTATCAAGGTGATAAAAAAGTGGCTGAAACTATAAAGAAAGAAGTGTTATCTGAAGAGGATGAGGGTTTGGATTGGCCAGAGGACCTTCCTGACATCAACATTCAGGATGATCAATTTGATGATAGAGGATGATCAAGGTTTAAAATTTATAAATTTATATGAATTATGAAAGGAGGTGTGATGATGGGTAAAAAAGGCAAGAAGAATAAACCTAAGAAAGAAGAATAAGATATTCTTTCAAAACGTTTTCGAAAAGAGATTTGATAAAAAGATGTATTAGAATACGCTCCGTTAAGTTATTGGTTTAAAGAATGAAGCCAAGCTAACGGAGCATATTCTAGCACTGGTAAACAGTAATTAAGGAAAATCATATGTTTAAAGGTACAGTTAAATGGTTTGATCCAAAAAAAGGGTATGGTTTTATTCAGCTTGAATCAGGGCAAGATGTTTTTGTGCATCACAGTGAAATAGTTGGGCAGGGGTTTAAAGTATTGCGCGAGGGTGAGAAAGTAGGGTTGGATACCGAAAAAACATCCAGGGGTTTTAAAGCCGTCAAAGTGGCCAGGATACTGGATGTTAAGAACGATGGACCTCGGGAATTAATTAGAAAATAGGAGGGGAAAATATGAGAAAGTATGCATGTATATTATTGGTTATTGTTTTTGTTTTTATTTTTATGAACCAATCATATGCTGGGATTATCGATTGGGACCGTAAAATGGGATTAAGAAGGGTCGAAGGTGTTGTGGTCTCTGTAGATAAAAGAAATAATCAAGTTATTGTTAAAAATAATGCCAATGGCCGCAACGCAACTTATCAGGCCGCCTCTGACCTTTTGGCAGATTTATTCGGAAATGAAAAAGTCCTTTTGAAATATAAAAAAGGTACAGATATCGCGCATTCCATAGAAAAAAGATAATCACACATAAACTTAAGTTAGCTTTTTTCTTGTTTGCGGACCTTGCCGAACCATTTATCCAGCCGGATATGTTGGAATAATAAAGGCATGATGTAAAGGGCCGTAAGGGCGGATAGGACAGTGCCTACGAGAATAGCCCCGCCGAAGCGCTGTGTCGGGGGGAAGGTCGAGAATAAAAAGATAGAGAACCCGAAAGCTACGACGAACATGGAGGTTAAGATTGGCTGCCAGAGCTCGTCGCGCACTCTCTGCCAGTTTTGGGTGCGGCGGTAGGCCTTGATCATATGGATCATGGAATCGATCCCCATAGCGATGGCCACGTTGGATGCCGGGGCAGAAATGATATCCAGGGGGATACGATAGACCCCAAAGCACCCCAGGACCGTTAGGGGGATCACAAAGATGCTGGCCCCGACTGATAGGGTGACGCGCAGCGATCGGGAGATGATCCACGTAATAAGCATAAAGAGCAATATCAGTTTGCTAAGTCCGCCTACAAGACTGCATGCAACGAGATTCGCCAGATGTCCCTGTAAGTTGTAAATGCCACCAACGATTTCAGGATAAAACCCCTCATTTTCCACCAACATTTTGATCTCATCAATGACTTCCAGGCGTGAGCGGATGCGGTAAGATTCGATCATCCGCAGTAAAAAGAGCCCGTATTTTCTGTCCTGCGTTATAAAACTTTTAGCGATCGCGTCGTTCATGGGCATTTCCATTGCGCTCACGAGGAATTCCCTGGGAAGGAACCAACCGAAAAGGGGCGTTTCCCTGGCTGTTGCGATCAAGACCGGTAGGGAGATCACCGAGCCGACCGCACGGTGTTGTTCGAGCGCCTCCTGGAGATGCCAAAGCTGTTCATAGGATTTGTCGCTATGGATCTTTTGATTGTTTTTCGTGCGGACAACCAGAATCAGCGGGCTGCTGCCACCATTCTGGTCGATGTAGCTGAGCCCTTTGTAGATCTCGCTGTTTTTGGAAAAGTAGGATAGCAAGCTGGGATCAGAATCCAGCATGGCCAGACCCGGGAGGGTCAAAAGGCATGTGATAAAAATGATCAGCATCACAAACTGTTTGCCCAGGTCAATAAAACGGTATGTCCTTGTCTCAATATGCTCGATCTTGCCTTTTTTGCGCAGGCGGGCACCCACCATCCTAAGGAAAGACGGGAACACGCCATAAGCCACGGCAATCGCCACAAGTGAGCCGATAGCGCCTGCGACCCCCAGGTCCCTTAATGGTTTGGCTGAAACAGCTAACAAACTTAAGAAGCCTAAGAACGTGGTGAGCATGCTCCAAAAGGACGGGGGAAATGTCCGGCGCATAGCGTCTCCGACAGGATTTTGGCATGCGGGATTTGCTCTAAAAGTCCTCCAGTTGAATGTTAAAAAGATGATGTGCGATAAGGTCATAACAAATATGATCGTGCCGAGATTGGCGGTCAGGATGCCGACAGGGATATCAAAAAGGTGGGCCAGCATGCGTGTCCATATACAGGCGTCCAGGCAGGAGATCAGGGTACCGAAGAGCACACTCTTGGAATGAAATATCTGGAAGACAATGATGCCGAATATCAGGAATGCCAGAAGGCTGAAGACCTGGATGTCCCTGGTGAGATTGCGCTTGATAAGCTCAACCACGTAGGGCAGGCCGGCAATACGCAGGCGGAAATCCTTATTTTCAAAGGCCTTGAGGATATCTTCGATCTTGGGGATAATGGCGGCTGATTTTTCCTCATCCAGAAGAACGATAAGATTCGTTGATTTGCGGTCGGTCGAGATAATGAGGCGTTTCCATAAGGGATTTTTTATGGCGTTGCGGATATTGCCCGGGCCGGCGTGGGTCAGGCTGTTGACGCTGGCAACGCCATCGAGTTCAATAAGCATACCGCTCAGTTCCGAGATCTTTTCGCGGTATTCTTCGCGGTTGATTTTACCTGTTGCACTGATGATGAGCTGGGAATCTTTGCGTACGAATAAACGGTCGATCAGATTTTCACTTTGGAATTGGGGGTCGTCACTGGAAAAAAAGAAATTGTTATCAACAGCCGCGGTTAAGGGGACATAATTAACCAGGCAAAGGATGCTTATAAGGGTAAGAACAATAAATGTGATGATTTCCTTAGGCAGGAGGCGGTAAATCCTCAGGATCTGCTGGAAGATGATGGAGAAACTTTCGCCGATTTCTTTTGTTTCTCGGGGACCCATATTGCTGCATATTGTACAGAAATTTGTAAGTTTAGTAAAGAAAACAATTTAGGGGTGAAGATAAATTATTTTTAAGGATTTCTGCCGTATAAAGGCCATTATTTATTTTTGATTCTTGATAATAGACACATTGGGACTAAATTGCTAAGATAATTTTTAAATGGGAGCCCAGAGGTATTCCCTTGTAGGTTTATACAAGGTAACATGGGAGGGTGGCATGGAGCAATTATTGAGTCTTGATACTATTGTTGTTCAGCAACAAAAGGAAATGATGGAAATCCTTACTTCCTTTGAGACCCGTAACCGTTATAAGGTCATGGCATCTGAAGGGCAGGAATTGTTTTTTGCTTATGAAGTCGCTGATTCATGGTTCCTGAGGCATTTTCTCAAGGCCATGAGGCCTTTTAAAATGGATGTTGTGGATCAGCTGAAACAACCCGTCCTGCATTTGGAACGTCCCTTTACATTTATTTTTCATAAAATAGAGGTATATGACAAAAATCGTGTCAAGCTCGGATACGTCCGTAAACGGTTTTCGTTAATCCGCCGTATTTACACTGTATATGATGAGGCTGATAACGAAATCCTTGAATTGATGGGCCCTATTCTCAAGCCCTGGACACTGATCATCCAGCAGCAGGGCGCCGAGATCGGGAGGCTGGTCAAGCGCTGGAGCGGCCTTTTGAAGGAGGCTGTCAGTGATGCGGATAATTTTACGCTTAATTTCCCGATGTCACTTGAGGTGAAGCACAAGGCTATCCTTTTGGCAGCCGTATTCTTGATCGATTTTGTGCAATTTGAAGACAGGAGTCGTTAATAAATATGGGTAACGTGGTTTTACATGCCTTCAATTGGAAGTTCGCTGAAGTTGAGCAAGCGTCAAAGGATATCAGTCAGGCCGGATTTGACGCGGTCCTGATCTCGCCGCCGGCCCTCAGTGAAGGGAAGGAATGGTTTTACCGTTATCAGCCCCTTGATTACCGTATTATTCAGTCTCCTTTAGGCGGATTAAAGGCCTTGACGTCAATGATAGCGGCTCTTAAAAAGCATAGACTTAAAGTTTACGTTGATGTGGTCTTTAACCATATGGCTTACCGTCAGGATAATAATCTGGATTATCCAGGGGATCAACTGTTATCCAAATATAAGCATGAGAAAATTTATCATGACAATCGCCTCTTTGGGGATCTGTCACAAGGCCTTTTTACGGCCGATGATTTTAACCCACAAAAGATTATTGAATCCGCTGATTACGAGGATCCGTCCAAGATCCATGACGTCCAGTATGACCGGATAAGTGATGATCGCGCCCAGCAAGGCCTGCCTGATCTGAATCCCAATAGCGAAAAAGTCATTGTGGCCCAGAAGGAATACTTAAAGGCTTTAAAGGCCTTGGGCGTTCAAGGGTTCCGGATTGATGCGGCCAAACATATGACGATCGAACATATTAAGAATGTATTTGCGAAAGAGATAACCCAGGGCCTGTTCGTTTTCGGAGAGATCATCCCGGCCCATCACGGGAAATTCCTTGATGAATTTGTCCGTGAAGTTAACTTTTCAGCTTATGATTTCAATCTTTTTTATTCCATCCGGGATGCCTTGGGCCCTGAAGGCAGCCTGGAAAATCTCGTGAGCCCGAGGCAGCTGGATAAGTTTAAAAGCCTGAGCTTTGTCGTTACGCATGATATCCCCAATAATGAGGCCATGCGGATGTTCATTCTTGATTTTGATGATACTGATAGAAAAGATGAAATGCTTGTGTATGCCTATATCTTAAGCCGGGATGGGGGTGTCCCCCTTATCTATTCTGATAAGGGAGAGGCAGACGGCGTGTACTCTGATCGTTGGAAAGAGGCCTACAGGGATGAGCGAATTCATAAGATGATCGATTTTCATAACCGGATGTTCGCAAAGACCATGGAGATTTTATCCGCAGGGAAATGTCATTTGATCTTTCATCGTGAGGGGCAGGGGATCGCTGCCTTTAATAAATGCTCGGATCCGCAAAAAGTGGATATTAATACCCAAGACCTGAAAGGCACATTTACGGATATACTCAGTAAAAAGAGTATTGAGATACCCAAGGGCAGTTTTTCTCTAAAACTGCCGCCCCGGACTTGCCAGTTGTTTTTAAAAGATCGGGATTGATATTTTTAGGTGCCACAATAGGGGGGGGCTGAAGACAAATAGCAGGGTGTCCCTGCTGATTGGGAGAGAATATGAAATATTTCAGGATGATATTTGTTTTTGTCATGTTGCTGCTTTTAACCATTGGCTATAGCTACATTATTAGGCTAGGAGCTGGAATTCTTGATATTGTATTATCCAATGCCAACATGGAACCCAGTTTGAGCGTAAAATGGTTAGTGCAAAAATACCCAATATGGATTTTGGGGGCCTGGATTTCTTTTGTTTTTCATTTAGGCCTAACGTTATTTGAAGTACTTAAGAAAAACAATTTTGATGCCTACATCAAATCGGCCTTATGTCACTTGTTGTGGATTGTAACCTGCTTTTTTTGGCATATTTGTGGATTTATATTCCCTTTTATTATCAGAGTGTATATAATAGAATAATTCATAAGGGATAAAAATCCACACCCCTTGATGATGTCCAACCTGCCATGATGGATGGCTTTTGTCGTATATTATTTGAATGAATTATTTCTCCTTTATTGTCAAAGAGCTTGTCCGTAAAAAGGCCCGGGGCCTGTTTGCCATACTTGGCATGACCATCGGTGTGGTGACGTGTATCGTTATGCTGGGATTGAGCGAAGGCATCCGCGACTCTTTTTCTTCCGCCTATCTTAGCCGTCATATTGATATCATTGTTTTTGAGAAGGACCAATATAACCTGCTGTCCAGCCGGATCGACGCATCCATAAGCCAAGAGCTGCAAAAGTATCCTGAGATCGAGAGTGCCACCGGTATTCTCTTTGATGTCATTAAATACGAAAAAAGCTATCTGCCGCTGCATGGTTGGCCGATCGAAAGCCGCCTTTTTAAGGATATTAAGGTCATCGGGCAAAAGCCCAGGCCGCATCAATATGAGGTCATGCTCGGCGAGGTCCTGGCGCGCACGGCCGCTAAGTCCATTGGGGATAGCGTGACCATTAAACGGAAACCCTTTAAGGTCGTTGGTATTTTTCAAAGTGATATTCCTATTGAACGTTCGTCCATGGTCATCCCCTTGACGACCATGCAGGCGATGGATAAAAAATTAGCCAATAGCGTCGTGGGTATTAACGTGACCTTAGCCCAGGAATTTAAAGATGACATATCCCTGGATAATGTCATTAAAAAGATCGAGGCGCAGCATGAAACCTTATCGGCCCAGCCGGCCGATATCTTCAGTGAGGAAAAAGCCCGGATGTTCTTGATCGGAGAGAAATTCGCCACCCTCGTTTTGATCGTGACCGTGATCGCTGTGATCTTAGGGCTGGTTAACACAATGACCACATCGATTTTTGAAAAAAAGAAGCTTATCGGCCTTTTATTAACATTGGGCTGGCAAAAAACAGATATCATCGTCAGCCTTTTTTGCCAGGCGCTGTTCTTGAGTTTTGTGAGCGGTGTTTTGGGCATCATCATCGGTTTTTATGCCACCGAATACGTTTATAAAGTCAGCATGGTCAATATGTTTGCGGTCAGCTGGGATTATCAATTCATAATCAACATTATTGCTGTGGTTATGTCGGCCGTGATCGCATCGGTTTTTATGGCATCATGGATTGTTGTTAATATGAATCCCCTAGAGGTTATAAAAAATGAGTGATACCCCGGCCCTCATCCGTCTCGACAATGTTTTGAAAGTTTACGGCTTGGCGCGTATCCAGGCCCTGGGCCCTATCAGCTTAAGCATTGCCAAAGGGGATTTCGTGGCCGTGCGCGGTCCCAGCGGCAGCGGCAAGAGCACGTTGCTCAATGTCATCGCCGGCCTGACGCCTGCAACATCCGGAGAGGTCTATTACAACGGTCGGCCTTTTCCACGTATACATAATAAGGCCTCATGGAGGCGGAATAAGATCGGCTTTATTTTTCAGGATTTTTATTTATATCCCGGATTTACGGTTTTAGAAAATGTGCTTTTGCCCATGGCCAATTGTATCATCATGATGCCTAAGTGGACAACGAAAGCACGGGATATGTTGCATGAATTGGGTTTGGGTGGTAAGCTCAGACAAAATATCAATACGTTATCTACCGGTGAGCGTCAGCGGGTCTGCGTTGCCCGTGCGCTTTTAAATGATCCGGAAATTATCCTGGCGGATGAACCTACCGGCAGCCTCGACTCTAAGAATACGGTAAAGATTTTGGAGGTCCTTAAACATATTAATGAGGAAAAGAATACAACGGTATTGATGGTAACCCATGATGATAATGTTGTTTCTTACGCCAAACGGCAGATCAATATTTTAGACGGTGTTATCCGCAATGGATCATGAATAAAACAAAGATTATGATAGATAATCAAAAGAAAGCCTCAGCGATGTTTAAGATCCCCGATGAATCCCCCCATTATGAACAGCCGGTCGAATGGTGGTTTATCCACGGCCATTATTCAGTCCAGGATTGTGGGAAGCGTTATTTTATGGTAAGCCTTTTTCGTCAACATAGGCATGATGAAGTGGACCGGGACGTCCACTATGCCCTTCAGACGGTTTTTGATGAAAAAAGCGGGCAATGCACATCGCATATGTTCTTGCACAAAGATACCTGGGATTTTGCCCTGCGCTATCGGCCTGAGGAAAATCATGATATGGATTCATTCTTAATCCCGCTTTGCCTTAATGAATTGAAACATTATGGTCCACCTCCGTCCATTATTATTAGTGAACAAGAAGTTGTTGTCTCACAAAATCCCCTTATGTATCAGTGGCAGGATTTTTGTCTCACGCAGCGTGCCGATGGGATTTGTTTGGCTTTTTTGGATCCATTCAGCCAAGAGAAAGTTGATATTCACTTGACGCCTCAATACCCCCGCCTGGATTTGAATGCTTTGGGGATGACGTCTTTTGAAAAGATGTCTTATTTTTGTTATCCGCGCATGCGGCTTCAGGGGCGCCTGGCAGAAAAAGATATTAGCGGGGAGGCCTGGTTTGATCATCAGTTTGGCCAATACCGCGATATGTTCCTTACCTTTAGGACGGATAAGATCTTAGGGTGGGATTGGCTCTCGGCTAATCTTGATGACGGCACGGATATTCTTTTGATGATCCATCGTGAGATGAAGAGCCGGGCCGTGAAGCACCAAGGCTTGCTGGTCAAAAAACCTGGTAAGGCCCCGGAAGTATTCAATCAGTTTAATGTGGAGGTGGTGGCGTCATGGGAGAGCGCGAAAACACACATTGTATATCCTGTTGTCTGGAAGATTACCGTTCCCGGCCGCGATATTTCGTTTATCTTTAGCCCGGATCTGGAAGATCAGGAGATTGCCTATCCTGGGCCGGCCCGCGCCATTTGGGAGGGGGTGGGGCGCATCCAGGCTACTGTGGACGGTCAAGTAGCTCAGGGCAGTGGTCGCCTGGAGCTTTACGGCTATGGTTATGTCTTTGATATTAAGACGTATATGGATCATTTCATAAAACGTTTTGATAAACACATTGAGGATTTTTTCCCGCGTGAGCTCAATGACGAGATCTTAGAGGGCTATCTCGGCCCCCCGCAATGGAAAAATACGCCTGAAGCGTACAAGGATATTCTTACCGGACCTATTTGGGACTTGATGTCGCGCAAGGGCAAGCATTGGCGGCCTATTTTTGGTGTCTTATTCCTTGATTCGCTGGGGCATCCATCCCGAGATTATGAGGGATTGCTATCCACTTTATTAGAGCTCAATCACACCGGAGCTCTTATTATTGATGACATTGAGGACAATTCGCTTCTGCGTCGTGGCGATAAGTCCATACATTTAAAGTATGGGACGGATGTCGCTATTAATGCAGGAAACACATTGTATTTTTTGCCTTATATTCAGGTCTGCAACCATCCTCATCTTGACCAGCAGCAAAAATATGATATTTACCGGATCATGGTCAAGGTCTGGGTGAAATCACATTTCGGCCAGAGCCTGGATATTTATTGGTCACGGTATCTTGATCAAGAGAATTTAAGTGAATGGTCCAATGATTCCCTGGAGGAGAGGATATTGCAGATGTATTCGTATAAAACATCCTCGGCGGTTGAGGCGGTGGGTGAGGCCGTCTGTATTATCGCCCGCAGTGATGCAAAGACGCGGGAGGCCTACATGTCATTGGGCCGCATTTTCGGCACGGCCTTCCAGATCATTGATGATATTAATAATTTCAACAATACAAAAGAGTGGCGCAAAAAATGCGGTGAGGATCTGGCCGCGGGGAAGGTCACCTATGTGGTCGTGCGGGCCCTAAAATCGTTGGCCCCTGATAAAAAACAACGGTTGATCGAGATCATTACGTCTCCTGATCAGAGGAATGATCCTGATATCCTCGCAGAAGGGATCCACCTTATTTATGCCTCGGGTGCCCTTGAGGCATGCCGTCAGGAGGCCCAGGAAATGATCGAGAAAGAATGGCGTTCTTTCTCCCGGCATGTGTCCCCTTCGGATGCCAAAATGATGATAAAGATGCTTATCTCGGGGTTAACGCATGTTGTCTATGAGAGTTGATGCATGATGAGTATAGATCCGTATCAAAAGAAGAACGAAATGGGTTTTGTGCCGCATTGGTATGTGATGACGGCCCTTATTGTTACGGGCATGGTAATCATGGCGGCGATCATTATCCCGGCTTTATTGAAACAACATTAATGGGATATGGGGGATGATCGGTCACGGTTACTTTTAATTCTAAATAGGTTAAAAAGGGTGGTGGCAAAATGAAAAAGCTTTTGATCTTGGTTGCCGTGATATTTATATTTGCCCAGACAGCCTGGGCTGAGATCGGCAGTTCCCTGCATGGTTTTATGGAGAGTGATTACGCACGCAAGAACCATTTGTATTTCTCACGGACACACCAGATCGGGAGTGGCGCGCCCACGGATATGGCCAAATATATCGGATATTATGAGCATACTTTTGCTCAAAAGATAGGCAGGACAAATTTTGATTACGGGTTAATCTTGGTGACTGAAAGGGCAGGCGGGGCTAATATTGTGGCTCAAAAATTATCTTTTGAAACACCCAGGAATTGGCAGGATGCCGAAGTGATTTACCCGTTCGTCATTGATCATATTAAGGAGGCCACGGCCGGGAAGGTTGCATATACTAAAGAGAAGTTTCATATGATGATGAAGGAGTCAAGGATCGGTGGCGGATATCTTGATAGAAGGTCGGGTTTTTTAATTGCCGTTAATACGCTTAAATATCGAGAACATTTAGATCCGGATCGCCAAGAGATGGTTTATTTAACTGAGATCTTAATTCGCCGCTAGATTTCGATACCATGGATATTTATAAATTAACAAGTTGTTTTGGCATTTTTATCTTTATGTTTATGGCCTGGCTTTGTTCCAAAAACAGGCACAATATTAATTGGCATGTGGTTCTCTGGGGTGTGGGATTGCAATTTTTATTTGCCTTGTTTATTTTTTGTAGCCCGGTGGGTGGCTCCCTTTTTAATTGGATTAACGGCGCGGTCGTGAAATTGTTGTCTTTTTCCCAGGCTGGCACGTCTTTTGTCTTTGGTCCTTTAGCTGTGGGTCCGGGCTCTGAGGGGCCCATGGGAGAAAAGTCCATAGGTTTTATCCTCGCGTTTCAGGCGCTGCCTGCGGCTGTGTTTTTTTCAGCGCTCATGTCCTTGTTATATCATGTGGGCATCATGCAAAAAATCATTAAGGGTTTTTCATATATTTTTACTCAATTGATGCGGATCAGCGGCGCGGAGGCCTTGGGCGCAGCCAGTAATATGGTGGTCGGCGTGGAGGCGGTTTTTACTATCCGGCCTTATTTGGAGAGGATGACATCATCGGAACTATGCTTGATTTTAACGGCCGGTATGGCCACCATCGCCTCGACGGTTATGGCTATTTATGTCGGATTCCTGAAGACCCAGTTCCCGTCGATCGCGGGGCATTTGGTCTCGGCTTCCTTATTGAGCGCGCCGGCGGCCATTGTCATGTCTAAACTGCTATATCCCGAGGATGAAAAGCCGTTGACCTTGGGGCAGGTGGTTGCAGGCCATTATCATCGTTCCTCCAGCTGGGTGGAGGCCGTTATTAAGGGGTCTAATGAAGGCGTTAAACTTGTGGTCGGCATTGTGGCCTTGTTGCTGTCTTTTTTGGGGTTGTTGGCCATGGTTAACTGGATCATGTCGGGATTGACGCAGATGACATTACAGCAGATCTTGGCATTTGTTTTTTATCCGTTCAGTTTTTTAATGGGGGTCCCCCTTAAGGATGTGGCGATCATCTCGGCTTTGCTGGGGGAGAGGGCGGTTGCGACGGAATTGGTTGCCTATCAGCATCTGGCAACTTTTATATCCACCGGCGCGATTGTCAACACTCGCTCAATTGTCATCGCCTCTTATGCCCTTTGCGGGTTTGCCCATATTGCTTCTTTGGCCATATTTATGGGGGGCATAGCCGCCATCGCGCCCGAACGTGCCAAGGATTTGGCAAAATTAGGATTCAGGGCATTATTGGGCGCAACCCTTGCTTGTCTTATGACCGGCGCTGTGGCTGGTATTTTTAATTGACAGGGACATTGTATCGTTTTAATAGCAGGGTGTCTCTGGTTTTTAAAAAATACTTGACAGAAATGTAATGATGATGTATTTTTAAAGTGTAATACGTAGCACGTAGGACGCTGAAGTCCGGCTCGATCGACGGTGATCAAGCCGGATTTTTTTGTTGAGCGACAATTTTATGGCCACCGAATTCGGCCGCAGATATGGACACGGCAGTCCTCTTAACAAGCATAGTTGCTTGTAAGAGGATTTTTTATTTGTAAGAAAATGCGCTAAGAAGCGACAGAATGACGTTAGGGTAATGAAGCCCTCGATGAGCCAGAGTTGGCTCAGCGGGGGCTTTTTTTATTTAAGAAAGGGGGTTGAGATGGAAATTAGAATGATGGTTCATGATGAGATCTTGGGATTAGGGGCCCTCAGGGGCAAGGGATCGGTTATTGACCGATATATGAAATATTTCATTTCCGGCAAGTTGGATAAAGGGGTGCAGTACTTAAGTGAGCAGTTTGATGATAGTTTTATGATCATAGACGAATACAGATGTGATAGCGATGAGAACGGTTTATATAAAAATCAGTACAAATTGGCCGTAATAAGGGAAGGAGGTGAACCAGGATTCCTTTTGAACGTGCTGGTTAGGGACAAAAAAACCAGCCTAGATTCAAAGGCCAACGAAATATGAATAAACAGGGCCAAGCCCGATTTTAATAACAAAAATAAAGAGAATAAAAAAGAAGGAGGAGTAAAAAATGAGACGAACATTATTAATGGGGTTGATGATCGCGCTATTAGGTTGTGGGCTTGTTTCTTCCCAAGCAGAAGCCAAGACGATTATCGATGATTTTCTGGGAGATAAAGGGATTGATCTGGAGGTTTCGGCGTCCGTGTACATCTATGATAAGTATATTTGGCGCGGGTTTAAATTGGACGGAGATACAGTTATTCAACCGGCCATCACGCTGTCCTTAGCCGGGTTTGAAGGCGGACTCTGGAGCAGCTTCGATATGGAATCTGATGATGGATTCGCATCTGACGAAGTCGACGGCTGGATCGGGTACAACTTTGATCTGGGATTTATCAATGAAGATCTTTCTATTGTCGGATTGTCGATCGGCAACACTTGGTATTATTTTCCTGAAGCCGGCACCTACTCTAAAGAATTATACCTCGGCGTATCGCTGGATGTTTTCTTGAGCCCATATTTTACCTGGTATTTTGATTACGGTGATGAAGACAACGGCGGCGCGGACGGAAGTGTGTATGCGTTTGGAGCGAGCCACAGCATTACCTTAAATGAAGATTATGGCATCACCCTTGATCTGGCTCAGGAAGTCGGGATCAATGACGGTGCCTTCATTGTCGGTGATGGCGGGTATTCTTTAACAACAGTGGGATTCACGATCCCGCTCAGCGAGACGCTGACCATGGCCCCTGTGATGGGTTATAGTGTGCCTTTCGGCGATCTGTCAGACGATGATGACGGCAACCAAAAAGAGCAGTTTTACGGGGGGGTATCATTAGCGTATAGTTTCTAAGGAAATACAAAAGGAATTTAATAAATACGGAGGTATATCATGTTTAACAAAATATTAAGAAAGATAGGAGCAGCGCTGCCGTTGTTCCTGGCGGGGGCCTTGTGGCTGGCTGCTCCGGTATGGGCTGAGGATGCTCCTACGGTTGCCGGTAATGCAGCGACCATCGCGGATAAGAGTATCGCCTTGGATACCGTTTGGGTCCTGGTGGCCGGTATGCTGGTTATGCTCATGCAGGCCGGATTTGCCATGGTCGAGACCGGGTTCACGCGTGCCAAGAATGCCTGCAATATTATGATGAAGAACCTGATGGACTTTTCTGTCGGATCTTTGGTCTATTGGGCGGTGGGTTTTGGTATTATGTTCGGGGCCGGAAATATGTTTTTCGGGACCAGCGGCTTCTTCTTAAAAGACACGGGAACGACATTTGCTTCCCTTGATTGGACCACAGTACCACTAACCTGTAAATATTTTTTCCAGATGGTTTTTGCCGCGACAGCCGCTACCATCGTATCCGGTGCCATGGCTGAGCGCACGAAGTTTATTGGATATTTGATTTTTAGTTTTGTTATCTCAGCTCTTATTTATCCGGTCGTAGGTCATTGGATCTGGGGCGGCGGCTGGCTGGCTAACCTGGGTATGTGGGATTTTGCCGGTTCTACTGTTGTCCACTCAACAGGCGCCTGGATAGCCTTGATGGGCGCGATCGCATTAGGCCCGCGGTTCGGGAAGTATAATAAAGACGGTTCTTCAAACGCTATTCCCGGACATAATATCCCGATTGCGACTTTAGGGGTTTTTCTTTTATGGTTCGGATGGTATGGATTTAATCCGGGCAGCACGATGGCTGCGGTTACGGATATAGCCCATATTGCGATGACAACCACGTTAGCCGCTGCGGCAGCTGCTGTGTCGGCGATGTTCGTATCATGGAAAATGTTCGGTAAGCCGGATATCAGCATGACCTTAAACGGGGCATTGGCCGGTCTAGTCGGGATTACGGCCGGATGCGCCTTTGTTTCTGCCGCAAGTTCGGTTATCATAGGTGCGGTGGCAGGAGCCTTGGTGGTCGTGTCGGTTGTGTTCATTGATAAAGTTTTGCATGTGGATGATCCGGTGGGTGCCGTATCCGTTCACGGTGCTTGCGGCGCTTGGGGTACCATCGCCGTTGGTTTGTTTGCTCAGGATATGTTTGCTCCGGGAACAACCGGAAACGGTCTTCTTTTCGGCGGCGGTGTCAAGCTATTAATGGCACAGCTTACAGGTGTCTTCAGCGTTATGGCATGGTGTGCCATAACCGGCGGCATTTTGTTCGCAATCATCCGCGCAACGACCGGCTTAAGAGTAACGTCGGAAGAAGAGTTAAGAGGTTTGGACATTGATGAGCACGGGATGGAGGCTTATTCAGGATTCCAGATCTTTACGACGGAATGAAACATCTCTTCAAATCCATTTAGCAATGGATTTGAAGTAAATTCGTGCCTATAAGTTGCATCGTTTCACTCTGTAACTTATGCACTCATTTAAGGAGGTAATACAATGAAACTAGTCATTGCGATGATACAGCCGCACAAGCTGCCGGATGTCAAAAAGGCGCTGTTTGACGCGGAGGTATATAAAATGACCGTTACCAATGTTGTCGGTTGCGGGCAACAAAAAGGATTCACCGAGACGTATCGAGGTGTCGTGCATGAGGTCAATCTGTTAAAGAAGGTCCGGCTCGAGATCGCTGTTAATGAAGGCTTTGTTAAGCCTACGATCGATGCGATCATTAAGGGCGCTAAAACCGGCAAGATCGGTGATGGTAAGATCTTTGTCCTTGACCTTGGCAAGTGCATCCGGATCCGGACAAGAGAGGAAGGCAACGAAGCCATAGGCTAGCATTAGGGACGTACTAGAATTTATATCCCAGGGTGTCCCTCCCAAGGGGGATACCCTGGGATTGAACAGCTAGGATGTCCCAGAAGATTGTAATCTAAAGTGCAACAAAAAGAATAAAAAAGAAAGCTCCAAAAGATCCAGAAGAACTGTTATTTTGTGAGTGCAAAACAAACAAAAAACAGGAGGATCAAATGGAGCGAAAGGATTG